>Ga0302157_10000185_pt1 | contig 81250 bp, 66 predicted proteins | sample I_Bog_N3_3_FD_193502 | JGI IMG/M metagenome (GOLD analysis project Ga0302157, IMG submission 193502) | Peat permafrost microbial communities from Stordalen Mire near Abisko, Sweden - I_Bog_N3_3 | ecosystem: Environmental > Terrestrial > Soil > Wetlands > Peat | place: Sweden: Abisko, Stordalen... | reverse complement strand
CGGCTTCACCCGCGAACTTCACACAGTTCCAGCAGAAGCTGGAGCAACAGCTCACGTTCCGCGTGAACCAGCTTCAGGTACTTTCCACTGACGTCACAAAGGCAACCTCACTTACCCCGAGCGACGCAAGCACGCTTGCCGCTGGACTCTCGACGGCTACCGCGAACATCACCGGCCTTCTTGCGCACGTGAAGGCGGACACGACGATGGCTGAGCTCAGGGCGGCCCAGAAGTCGATGATCCAGGGAAACCGGGTGTTTGCCGTGCTGACGCCACAGGTGTTCGAGGTAATAGAAGCCGACACCGTCGCCGCGCAGGCAGCGACCCTGCAATCGGGTGAGGCGGCGTTGCTAGCGGAGATCGACACGCTGCAGGGTCAGCCGGGATACGCGAATGCTCTCAAACATGACACCGCGTACGTCGCTGACGTCAACCTGGCTGCGGCAGATTCCGCGCACGTCTCAACAGTTGTAATCGCGCAACAACCGCAGGACTTTCCCGGTGACACGCATGTCTTCGTCAACGCGAACCACCAGCTCCTCACCGCTGACATCGCGCTTGCCCGGGCCAACTACAACGCCAGCGTCATCGGCCTGGCATCAGGCGGTTACTCAGGGTCCTGAGAGCAGATAGTCACCTAAACCAACTATCTGCACCGCTAAGGCGCCAAGATAGTGTCATCGGGACGAATGAGATGAGCAAACAGCGATCACGAGTGCTCGTTGTCGACGACGAAGAGGGAATTCTTCGAGCGGTCGGGCGGGCGCTCGTGATCAACGGTTATGACGTGGAGACGGCCGCGGACGGTACGACCGCCATCCACTCTTTGACGGCTCAGGCGCCGGACGTGGTCGTCCTCGACGTGTCCATGCCGGGTGTCGACGGACTTGAGGTCTGTCGCCGGTTGCGTAAGGCGGGGGACAGGACGCCCGTCCTCATGCTCACCGCGCGCGAGGGCGTCGACGACCGCGTCGCCGGGCTCGACGCAGGGGCAGACGACTATCTGGTCAAGCCATTCGCGCTCGAGGAGCTTTTGGCGAGGCTTCGCGCACTGCTCCGGCGTGCCGGCCCGACCGAGGCGAGCGAAGTCTTGGGCTATGGCGACCTCTCCCTCGATCTCGGATCAAGGGAGGTTCGTCGTGCAGGTCGAGAGATCGAGCTCACTCGCACGGAGTTCCTTCTTCTCGAGCTCTTCTTGCGGCACCCGGGTCGGGTTCTCACGCGCCAGGTGATCTCCGCGAACGTCTGGGACTACGACTTCGGTCCGGCCTCGAATTCGCTCGATGTCTACATCGGCTACCTGCGTAGGAAAACCGAGTTACAAGGCGAGAGTCGTCTTATTCAAACAGTCCGAGGCGTCGGATACGTCCTTCGGGAATGACTTCGCCCAGCGGGGGACGCCTCGAGACCCGCGGAGGCTGGCTCGGCGGAGGGGGTAGGGCGGCGAAACTTCAAGTGCGTTCGCGCGTCGCTCTCATCACCACACTCGCTGTCTCTATCGCAGTCATCTTGGTTGCCGCCAGTGCTTATGTCGTATTTCGCCACGACCTGCTTGACGCGGTCGACGGCACGCTCACAAGCCAGGCCGAGACGCTGAACAACGCACGTACGCATGGCGGCCTCCACGCCGCGCTCGAACTCTTGTTCAGCCCGCCGTCGTTGCTCGCTAACCAACCCGCCGAACAGGTCGTTGAAGCCAATGGGCTGGTCGTCACTCCCTCACACAGCTCAACTCAGCTTCCCGTGACCGCGAAGGTGCGCGCGGTCGCGGCCGGCAAGGCCGACGGCTATTTCACGAGCACGACTGTCGATTCGGTACCCGTGCGCGAACTGGTGACTGGCTTCGGCAAGGGGCTTGCTCTCGAACTCGTCCAGCCCGCGCGGAACGTCGAGGTCGAGCGGCTGGCCGTGGCACTCGTGGTTGCAGCAACCGCCGGCGTGGTCCTCGCTCTGCTTCTCGGGACCGCTATTGCGGGGCTTGTTCTGCGGCCGGTACGACGGCTGACCGCTGCAGCGGAGAGCCTCGCCACAACCCGAGACTTCGGAACTCGGATTCCAGTTGAGGGCCGCGACGAACTCAGCAGACTCGCGGTGAGCCTCAACACGGTCCTGGCCGCGCTTCAGAGCTCCCAGCTCGCTCAACGCCAGCTCATCGCCGATGCCTCCCATGAGTTGCGAACACCATTGACGAGTCTCCGGACCAACGTCGACATTCTGGCCGGCCGCATCGAGATCGATTCCGAGGCGAGAACCCAACTCCTCGAGGACGTGGTCGAGCAGCTAGCCGGACTGGGTCGCCTCGTTGGCGATCTGATCGAGCTTGCCCGGCAAGAAGGAACGCTCGAACTATCCCGGCACACGGACGTGGTTGCATTCCACGATGTCGTCACAGACGTCATCGCAGACATGCGGCGCGACCCGCATGTCGACATCAAGGAGAGTCTCGTTCCTGTGTTTGTTCGCGGGGTACGCAACGACCTCGCTCGGGTTGTCGCGAACCTCGTGAGCAACGCCGCGAAGTGGAGCCCACAAGGCACCGTAATCGAGGTCAGGCTGGGTGTTGACTCGGCGGCGGCGGTCCTCTCGGTGACTGACAAGGGGCCAGGGATTGCGGCAGAGGATCTTCCTTATATCTTCGACCGGTTCTATCGCGGTTCCACTGAGCGCAAGGTGCCAGGATCGGGCTTAGGCCTGGCGATCGTTCGGCGAATCGTCGAGGTCCACGGCGGCGAGGTCGGCGTCGTCACTTCCACTCTCGCCGAAGGGTCTTGCTTCGAAGTGCGGCTGCCAATCGCGAATCCGTAGATCGGGGAAGATGCAGTCTGTGGAGTTCTTGAACGATTGACTCCTCGAGTTTGCCGACGAGTCTGCCCACGCCCGCCTCACTTTCGGGGGCAGCACCAGTTCTCCGAAGAGCTCGACGAGCTCACCAACCTCGATGTAGAACCGAATGTCGTCCTCGGTGTCTTCGCGACGAACCTGCTCATAGACACGGATGCGATCGGCTCGCTGGGCGAGGTCGTAGGTGATGGACGGATCGCTCCATCGAACATGGAACGGCAGCTCGACGACGTCGGATGCCTTCAGCGAGGGATCGTCGATATCCTCTGGGATCGCGACCGGGCGGGCGGCAGGTCCGATCCATGGATTGCGAGTCCGCCATATCTACATCGTACGGTCGCGTTCGCCCAGCTCACGAGGCTCGTCGCTGCTGAGGTGCGATCGACAGTTCCCTATGCGGTGAACCGTGCTGGCGACGCCCAGGAACTGGCCCTTGACTGTCGACCAGCTCGGGAAACTGCCTTTGCTCCATGATCCACCTCCTTCGCGTATCTGCGCCCGAGAGGGGTCGTGGACTGCCTGGGCGGCCGAGAGGCGCGCGAACAGTAACTGTTCGCGTCGTCTCGCCATTGTTTCAGCAGGGTGGGAGGTGGAGGTGGCGAGCGCGGCGAGCGAGCAGATCAGCGCGGATCGGCCGGGTCGAGCGCGGGGGCGGTTAGGTGACCCGTGCCGGTGCCAGTGCCAGTGGTGGGCGTCGTGGACAGAGAGCGCAGAGCGGAGCTAGCTGCTATGACACATTCCTGTAGTTCGCCCGAATACGTCCGTCTAGCGTTCACACCGCTGAGGTCGCAGGTTCAAGTCCTGCAGCGCGCACCGACCGAGTCAGGGGCGCGTAATGCGTCGTGGAGCCAGTTTTGCGCGCACAATCGGGGGTGCTGTTCGGCGCATAACAGCTGGCGAGCCTCCGGGAGTCTCCAGCTCAAGATGGCCGAGGAGACGTTGGCCATGTTGCCAAGGGGTCTGCGGGCTGACAATGATGTCCTCGAAGCCTTTGAGGCGTTCATCGATGATCGAAGGGGTCACATGCGTACGTCCCAGCTAGCCACTCTCGTCGCGGCTGCAGCGATCTCGCTGCCGCTCTTGGCGTATACCGCCTCGGCGGTCGACGCGAGTCCACACACAGCGCCAGCGGTCGGCAAGCAGCTGGCGGAGTTGCGAGGCTCCGGGACCGTCGCTGGAGACAGTGTCGGCTTCGCGACGGCCATCTCGGGCACGACCGCCATCGTGGGTGCCTACGAGCACGCAAAGGGTGCCGGAGTTGCCTACATCTTCAAGATGACAGGCTCCACTTGGAACCAGGTGGCTGAGCTACAGGGATCCGACACCGTCGCTGGCGACGAGTTCGGTTCTGCAGTGGCGATCTCGGACACCACCGCGGTCGTAGGCGCAGGCGACCACGCCGGCCACGCCGGACGGGCGTACGTGTTCACCAAGACGGCGGCCGGTTGGAAGCAGGTCGCGGAGCTGAAGGGCGGCGACACCGTCGCCGGCGACTACTTCGGCTGGTCAGTGTCCACCTCGGGCACGACTGTCGCAGTGGGTGCCTATGGCCACGCCAAGAGTTCCGGTCGGGTGTACGTGTTCAGCGAGTCAACTGGTTGGAAGCAGATCGCCGAGCTGAAGTGCGCGGACACCTTAGCCGGTGACCAGTTCGGCTCCGCGGTGGCGATCTCCGGCACGACCATGGTGGCAGGTGCGACCAGCCGTGCGGCATCCGCCGGACGGGCGTACGTGTTCACCAAGACGGTGGCCGGATGGAAGCAGACCGCCAAGCTGGAAGGCTCCGATACCGCCGCCGGCGACCACTTCGGATGGTCTGTGGGGGTTTCAGGCACGACTGCGATAGTGGGCGGATTCCTTCACGCCAAGGGTGCCGGTCGGGCATACGTGTTCACTGAGACGCCGGGCGGCTGGAGACAAGTCGTCGAGCTCAAGGGCAAGGACACAATCGGGCTCGACGGATTCGGCATCTCGGTTGGAATATCGGCTGCGACCGCTGTCGTGGGCGCCACCGGCCACGCCGGCGGCGCGGGTCGGGTGTACGTGTTCACCAAGTCGCCGAGCGGCTGGAAGCAGGTGGCTGAGCTGAAGGGCTCTGACACCGCCCCCGGCGACGAGTTCGGTTTCTCGATAGGTATCTCCGGCACCACCGCCGTGGTCGGGGCCCCCTTGCACGCCGCGCATGCCGGCCTCGCGTACGTGTTGGACGTTTGAGCACGACGGAGCACCAGCGCCACGCGTACAAGCGGGGTTCGCCTGCCCGATGGTCAAGCCGGGGTGTGACGGGTCCCAGGTCTTGTCGGCTAGCCTTTGGCGATATCGAAGAACCGACGTCGGCTCTCCCATTTAGTGACGGCCACCGAAGGCTTCCGGACAGGCATTACGCGCATGGAGTACTGGCTAAGGACCGACGGTGACAAACGGGCGGGCTGAGCGCGATTGGCCGCTGATCATCCAGGGCGGAATGGGCGTCGGAGTCTCAGGCTGGCCGTTGGCACGGGCAGTGGCCATGACAGGCCAGCTCGGGGTGGTTTCGGGAGTCGCGCTCGACACCCTTCTAGCCCGCCGCCTGCAGCTGGGAGACCCGGGAGGTGACATTCGCCGGGCGCTCGCAAGCTTCCCGAGCTCGGATGTATCCGAACAGATCCTGAGCCGCTACTTCGTGGAAGGCGGCCTCGACCCTGGTCAGCCGTTCCGCCTCGTGGAACGGCTGTCGCTCGAGCCGACCCAACAGGCAGTCGATCTCATCGTTGCGGCCAATTTCGTAGAGATATTTCTGGCAAAGGAGGGTCACGACGGTCTCGTAGGGGTCAACTACCTGGAGAAGATCCAGATGGCGACTCCTGCGGCTGCCTACGGCGCAATGCTGGCCGGAGTCGATTACGTCCTCGTAGGTGCTGGTATACCCGCCGAGCTCCCGGGTCTGCTCGACGCCCTGGCGGCCGGGCGCGCCGGCGAGATCTCGGTCGACGTCGTCGGTGCTGGAGTCGCTCGCCACACAGTTGGGGTTCGCCCAGCGTTCGTGTCGGGTTCGACCCACGAGCTGCGCCGTCCGACTTTCCTCGCCATCGTCGCGTCGCACGTGCTGGCCTCGTACCTTGCTCGTGAAGCCCGCACACGTCCTGACGGGTTCGTGGTCGAAGGTCCCGTTGCGGGCGGGCACAATGCGCCACCGCGGGGCCAGTACAGCTTCGACGAGGAGGGGCAACCCGTCTATGGCGCACGCGATGTCGTCGACCTGGAGAAACTGGCTGCGCTCGGGTTGCCGTACTGGCTTGCCGGTGCTTATGCGAGGCGGGATCTACTCCAGTCCGCCCTCCTTGCCGGAGCCGTCGGCATTCAGGTCGGCTCGGCGTTCGCCCTGAGCGAGGAATCCGGCTTCGACGCCACCTTGAAGAGGGCCTTCATCCAGGGCGCGCTCTCGGGCAAGTTGCATGTCAGGACCGATGCTCTGGCTTCGCCGACCGGTTTCCCGTTCAAAGTGGCCGACCTAGCGGGGACCGTCGCGGAACCCGAGGTTTACGCCCAGCGCCGAAGGGTCTGCGAGGCGGGCTATCTGCGCGTGCCGTACAGCAAGCCGGATGGTGAGGTCGGCTACCGGTGCCCGGCCGAGCCAGCCGCGGCTTACGTGCGCAAGGGCGGGAAGCTGGAGGAGACGGCCGAGCGACGTTGCGTGTGCAACGGCCTGATCGCGGCGATCGGACTTGGGCAGCGCTACCGTGACGGAGCAGTGGAACCGCCTCTCGCGACTATCGGGCAGGATCTCTCGTTCCTGCCCGGGCTTCTCGGCGACGGCCGCGATAGCTACAAGGCAGCTGATGTCGTGGCGTACCTCCTTCAGGAATGAGTTGTCGTGAGGGGGTTCGGGAGCCCTCGAGTGGAGAGCGGGACGGCCCATGGAGCACAAGCCGTCCATCGTCGGTATGTCGATTGGCTGACGCCTGACGAGATTGCTACAATAGTTACGTGCCGCAAGTAACTAATATGGACCTTGGGGCTCCCGGGCCTAAGCCTGCCAAGGAATCGGTCGATGAGATCCGGGAGGCGTTCTGGGTCGTCGGTCGTTCGATGGGGCAGGTTCGCGTTCACGAGCGCCTCAATAAGAGGGCAGGTGTTCGGATCGACCGGGCCGGGGGAGCCCTGCTCTACATGCTGCGGGCGCACGGGGAGTCGGTGCGGGTGACAGGCCTGGCCGAGCTGTTGGGTGTCGACTCGCCGACGGTCACCCGCAAGATCCAGCAACTGGAACGAGACGGATTGGTGACCCGGCACGCGGATGACGAGGACCATCGGGCCACGCGGATCGGGCTGACCGCGAACGGTCGCAGGACGCTCGAGCGTGTCTTGGATGCCCGGCGGATCTGGTTCGACCGACTGCTCGCGGGGTGGAACGAGGCGGACCTGGCGGCCTTCGCGTCGATGCTCGGCAGGTTCGCCGCCTCGTTGGAGAGTGACTTGGATGACGCCTGTGGCAGCTGAGTACGTCGTAGCGCACGCGAAGAGCGCACGCGTTCCACGTGATATTCCCGGAGCTGGTCGCACGAGTCGCACGACTGGAGATTGCCGATGTTGATCAGCCTCATCAGGCGCTACGTTCGTCGTTACACTCGCCAGGTGTGCCTGGTCGTCGCACTTCTCGTGGTGCAAGCGGTCGCGAACCTCTACTTGCCGAATCTCACTGCCGACATCATCAACAACGGCATCGAGAAGGGCGATATCCACTACATCTGGACGACGGGGGCGTGGATGCTCGCCATCACGTTCGTGGTGGGAGTGATGTCGATAGTGGCCGTCTACTTCGCTTCCAAGGTTTCGATGGGCTTGGGGCGGGACATCCGCGGTGCGGTCTTCAAGTCGGTACAGAGATTCTCGGCGCAAGAGATCAATCACTTCGGGACGCCCTCGCTCATCACCCGCAACACCAACGACGTCCAGCAGATTCAAATTTTCTTGCAGATGGCCCTCACGATCATGGTGCTGGCACCGATCATGTGCATCGGCGGGGTGATCATGGCTCTGAAAGAGGACGTAAAGCTCTCTGCCCTGCTCGTCGTCGTTGTCCCCGTGATGCTTATCGTCATCTCGGTCCTCATGGCGAAGGCCGTCCCGCTATTCAGGTCCATGCAGTCCAGGATCGACCGGGTCAACCTCGTGCTTCGCGAGCAGATCACCGGTGTGCGGGTCATCCGGGCCTTCATCCGCACTGGGCAGGAACAGGGTCGGTTCGCGGAAGCGAACGGGTCACTGACAAACACCGGCCTCCGGGTGAACCGCATGTTCGCGCTGGCGCTGCCCACTGTCATGGGGGTGATGAACCTTTCGTGCGTCGCTGTGCTCTGGTTCGGTGGCCACCTGATCGCGAGCGGGAGCATGCCGATCGGGAACCTCACGGCTTTTTTGAGCTACATCCTGCAGATCCTCATGTCGGTGATGATCGCCGTGATGATGGTGATCCTGCTACCGCGCGCGGTAGCAAGTGCCGATCGAATCGAAGAGGTGCTACGCGCCGAGCCTTCGGTCGTGGACCCGCAGGACGCTGTCGTCCCTGAGACCGCAGCTGGTTTGGTGGAGATGCGAGATGTGGTCTTCGGCTACCCGGGGAGCGAGGAGCCGGTGCTGCACGATCTTTCCTTCTCGCTTGTGCCAGGAGAGACCACAGCCATCATCGGCGGCACAGGCTCGGGCAAGACGACTCTGCTCAACCTCATCCCTCGCTTGTTCGACGTCACGAGCGGCGCCTTGGCTGTCGACGGGGTAGACGTGCGAGACCAGGCGCGCGAAGCGCTCTGGGCGAAGATCGGCATGGTCCCTCAGCAGGCCTACCTGTTCAGCGGCACCGTGGCCGAGAACCTGCGCTTCGGCCGGCCCGACGCTACCGACGATGAGCTGTGGCACGCACTTGCAGTCGCCCAGGCCAGCGAGTTCGTGACCGCGATGACAGGAGGGCTGGAGGCGGAGATTACCCAGGGTGGCACGAACGTCTCCGGCGGCCAGCGTCAGCGGCTGTCCATCGCAAGGGCGCTCGTGAAGCGGCCCGCGATCTACTTGTTCGACGACTGTTTCTCCGCATTGGACGCGGCCACCGACGCCAAGCTCCGTGCAGCCCTCAGATCCGACACCACCGAGGCGACGGTGCTGATCGTGGCTCAGCGTGTGAGCACGATCCTGCACGCCGACCGGATCATCGTCCTCGACGACGGGCGCATCGTGGGGATCGGTCCCCACGAGGAGCTCTTGTCGAGCTGCCCCGAGTACCGGGAGATCGTCACGTCACAACTCGGTGAGCAAGCTGCATGAGCGCCCCTGCGGCGCGGCAGCGCCCGGCATCGGGAAGGGGCTTCGGACCTGGCCGGCACGGGATGTCCATGCCGGTTGAGCGACCTAAGGACTTCCGTAACACTGTCCGGCGTCTCGGGCGACGACTGAGGCCTGAGAGGATCCGCATCGTCTTCGTGGTGTTGATGGCATCCGCGAGCGTGGCGTTCACCGTTTTCGGTCCGAAGATCCTCGGCAACGCGACGGACGTCCTTTTCAACGGAGTGATAGGAAAGCGCCTGCCTGCAGGCATGTCCAAGCTGCAGGTGATCGCGATGTTGCGCTCCAAGGGCGAGGGACAGCTCGCCGACATGGTCAGGGGAATGTCGATCACTCCCGGACAGGGCGTCAACTTCGACCATCTAGGCACGCTGCTCGGTTTCGCCGCGCTCGTGTACGTCTTCGGAGCCATGCTGAACTGGGCCCAGGGCTACGTCATGGCCGGGGTCGCGCAGCGCACTGTTTACCGCATGCGCGAGGACGTGGAGTCCAAGCTCGCCCGGCTCCCGTTGCGGTACTTCGACCGGCATTCCCACGGGGACATCCTGAGCCGTGTCACCAACGACATCGACAACGTCACCACGACGCTGCAACAGGGCCTGAGCCAGTTGCTCAGCTCGGCACTCACGATCCTCGGGGTGATCGCGATGATGTTCTGGATAAGCCCGTTGCTGGCCGTTGTCTCGCTCATAACCATTCCGCTCTCGCTCGTCGTGACTCTCTTTGTCGCCCGCCGTTCCCAGGTGCAGTTCGCAGCCCAGTGGCAGCGCACAGGGGCGCTGAACGGTCACGTGGAGGAGATGTACACCGGTCATGCTCTCGTGCAGACATTCGGGCGGAGCAAGGCCTCCATAGAGGAGTTCGACCGCCAGAACGAGCCGTTGTACGAGGCGAGCTTCCGTGCGCAATTCCTTTCGGGCGCGATCCAGCCGGCCATGCAGTTCCTGGCCAACTTGAACTACGTGGTGATAGCTGTCGTCGGTGGGTACCGCGTGGCGTCCGGCGCGCTCTCCCTTGGCGACATACAGGCCTTCATCCAGTACTCGCGCCAGTTCACGATGCCGATCACCCAGGTGGCCAGCCAGATGAACCTGCTGCAGTCCGGGGTCGCCTCGGCCGAACGGGTATTCGAATTGCTGGACGCCGATGAAGAGGAGCCGGACTGCGCTCAGCCCGCAAAGCTTGTGGAGCCCGACGGTCGCGTCGATCTCGACCACGTCAGCTTCCGCTACGAGCCCGATCGGCCTCTTATCACGGACTTCAGCCTGTCGGTCGAACCGGGGCAGACCGTGGCGATCGTCGGTCCGACCGGTGCGGGTAAGACGACGATTGTCAACCTCCTCATGCGCTTCTACGAGATCGACTCGGGACGTGTCCTTCTAGATGGCCTGGACGCTCGCAACCTTCTCCGTGACGATGTGAGGCGGACTTTTGGCATGGTTCTTCAGGACACCTGGTTGTTCACAGGATCGATCCGGGACAACATCGCTTACGGGCGAGAGGGCGCCACCGACGAGGAGATTCACGCCGCCGCCGAGGCCGCACACGTCGATCACTTCGCGCGGACCCAGCCCGCGGGCTACGACACGGTGATCGACGAGGACGCGTCCAACATCTCCGCCGGTCAGAAGCAGCTCATCACGATCGCGCGAGCGTTCGTCGCGAATCCGACGATTCTCATCCTCGATGAGGCGACGAGCAGCGTCGACACGCGCACGGAGGTCCTCATCCAACAAGCAATGGCCCGGTTGCGCAGCGGACGGACGAGTTTTGTAATCGCTCACCGACTCTCGACTATCCGAAACGCCGACACGATCGTGGTCATGGACGCCGGTCGGATCGTCGAGCAGGGCAGTCACGCAGAGCTCATCGAGAAGAAGGGCTTTTACGCCTCGCTCTACGAGAGCCAGTTCACCGAGGCATTCGTGGAGACCGTCTGACCTCGCTCGCTCGGGGGAGACGTGCCGCGTCGCGTCTGTCAGCCGTCCGAGCGCTCGGGGCGTGGATCTTTGGGATCGCTGGACTGCTGCTTTACAACTGGTGGATCCTGGCCCCTTTCAAGCCCGGCCTAATAGTCTCGCCGAACGAGCTGTTCAGCGACCTCGAGGTGACCGGTCAGCCTTTCGCGACGTCCATGCAGCACGCCGACCTTCTATCCGGGTTGCTGCTTGCGGGCGCGTTCTTGATTTCGGGCATGACGAGCGTGCGGAAGGGGTCGCGGGAATGGGCGGCCATGGTGGTCTTTTCCCTCGCGGGAGCGCTCGGCGGAGTGTTCCCGGAGATCTGCTCGGATGGGGCCAACGCGCTATGCCGGAGCAGGGAGCTGCGATTCCAGCTTCCCGCCCAGCAGTACCTGCATATCATCGCCGGGATCCTCGAATTCGGCGGCATCACACTTGCGCTCTATTACGCCTGGCGCCGGACCCGCAACAGCACGACGTTCACGGCGAGGATCTACAAGGGGCTGGCGAGGAGCGCGATCGTCGGATACCCGATCTTGGGCGTGGCCTACCTCGTGAACAGACTGGGCAGTATCGCGGAGGCATTCTTCTTCTTAGGCTTCACGGTTCTCGTGCTCACACAGCTCCAAGAGCGAACTGATGGTCTCGTTGCCCGGCGCGCCGAAGGGCGCTAGGTGAGGCCGGCCGTGGCCTCAACTGGGGACATTGCCATCTAAGAGGGCCAGTTGTCTCGCCGGTCACGCTGTCTGATGTGAGCGGCCGCCGGCACATGCGCCGGGGCGCGGTATCGCCGCGGCAAGCTCTCTATTGGACTGCAGTCGGCAGAGCGCGGGGTGCGAAGTCGAGGTAGCTGAAGTTGCGGGCCCCACTCAGCTGCAACCTGTACTGCGCGGCGGTCCGCAGCACGCCGATGCCGTATCGGACGCTCGAGCCGAAGCCGATTGACGACGAGTCGGCCGCGTAGCGCGTCGGACAGGAGAGCTCGCCGATATTCGCCCCGAACACGACGGCCTGGACGATGATCTGGTTGTCGAAGATGAAGTCGTCGGAATTCCGCGCGAACGGCAGGGCCTCCAAGAGCTCCCTGCTGTAGGCCCGCAGGCCGGTGTGGTATTCCGAGAGCTTCTGGCGCAGGACGAGGTTCTCGCAGAATGTGAGGACCCTGTTCGCCGCGTACTTGTAGACGGGCATGCCACGGGCGATCGAGTTCTGCGCAAGGATGCGCGACCCGAGCACGAAGTCGTACTGACCGTAGGCGATCATCGCTGCCAGGGCAGGCACGAGCAGAGGCGAGTACTGGTAGTCCGGGTGCAGCATGACGACGATGTCGGCGCCGAGGTCGAGAGCTGCCTTGTAGCAACTCTTCTGATTCGCTCCGTAGCCGAGGTTCTCCTGGTGGCGAATGGAGATCAGACCCAGCTTCTCCGCCTGCTCGACCGTGTCGTCGCTGCTCGCGTCGTCCACCAACAGGACCTCGTCGACCACGTTGCGGTCGAGTTCGTCAACGGTCCGCTTCAGGGTCCCTGCGGCATTGTATGCGGGAAGGACCGCAGTTATCTGTTTCCCGTTGAGCACGCTGCGAGTGTACTCACGCGGCGCCAGTCCTAGATTTCTCCAGCCTTTCAGTGCTTGGTAGGGTCGTCCAGTGCTCGCGACCGACGACTTGACCGCAGAGCCGACCCTCGTCGGTCGCGCGCCGCGGCACCGTCGCCAGCATCGTGGCTGGGCGCGCGTGAGCGAAGCCGGTGCGGTCGCCCTTTCCCCAATCCTCGCCTACGTGGTGTTGAGGATCCGGGGCATGGCGCCGGTCAATCTGCCGGATTCGAGCATGCACACGATCTACATCGTTGAACCACGCGAGATGTTCATCCGCTATTCGGCCGCTTTGGATCCTACGGCGCGACTGCGAGAAGGAGCCCAGGTGGGATTCCTCGTTGTCGCGCGCCTCTTCGACCTCGGGTTCGGCGCCGTCGGGGGCTTCTTCGCAACCCGCTACCTGTTTGCTCTGATCGCCATTGTGCCCGCGTACGTGCTGCTGCGACTCCTGTACGGCATCCCCGCCGGGGCGTTGGCGGTCGTTGTCCTGCTCAGCTCGCCCGTGATGATCACAGCTTGGGGAACCGACTACCCGAATTCGGCGGTGGTCTCCTACATCGCCGGAGCAGCTGCCTGCCTCGCGATTCCTTGCCGGGCTCGTTGGCGCCCGGCATGTCTCGTGTCTTCGGGCGTGTTTCTCACCTTGGCGATCTGGTCCCACGGGATGGGGATGGTGCTGGCTGCCAGCCTGGTCGCGATATACGCGGCCGTACGGCTCGTGAGAGACCGCAGAGACCTTTTCCGCGACGCCGCAGTTCTGGCGGCGGTGGCCGTCTTGGTCACGCTCGTCCTAATGGTCGCCTCGGAAGTGATGTTCGGGCGGTTCGACTTCATCGGGCCGACCTTTTCGGCCGCGTCCTACCTGAACCAGCCGGCTCAGATACGGCTCTTTCACTCTGCGAACTGGCATTGGGCCCCTTATGTGGCGTACCTGCTGGTTCCTCCTGCAGTCATCGTCATGTTCGTAGTCACCTTCGCACGCAGACTCCGTAGCATCCCGACGCCCCAACTGCTCGTCGGTCTCATGTGCGCCGCGGGGTTCGCGGTCTTCGCCTACCTGCAGTTCGGCTACCACGTCGAGTCCCTCGAGATGTACTACTTCTCCTCGACTCTATGGGGCGTAATTTGTCTCACACTTGCCGTGATCCTCGCGGAGCTCTGCCGGTCGTCGGCAAAGCAGCGTGTGGCTCGATGGCTGCCGGCCTTGGTCCTTGTTGCCGTCCCTCTTTGCTACGAGGTCTATCCTCACGTGCCTGCCTTCGGGTGGCTGCCGACCGGGGCAGCTCTCGGCGGCGTGGCCGTCGTCTTCAGCGCAGTACTGAGGTTCACGGGCCGAGAACGCCCGCGGCGTTCAGACTTGCGAGTCGCGTCCGGCACTGCAGTGGCCGTCGTCGCCATCGCTGGGTCGTTGCTGGTGCTCACGGTTGCGCCAAGCCCCGTGCACCCGCCGCTCAGTGGTCTGGCCCACGCGGCCGACCCGGCGGCGCCGTACTCGACAGCTCTCGGTGGCAGCGCCAGCCTCCTGATCGACTGGTACCAGGTGAGTGCCGAGCTCCCGTCGTTTGTGGGCAACGCCACCTATCGCGGCGAGCAGCTGCTGATGTGGTGGCCCTACGACCCGAGCGGCGTGCTCACAGAAACGGTGGGCATCTATCACGGCCGTTTCAACTCGCTTCCGAGCAACCCCGGGGTGATCACCACCCAGGACGCGGCGATGCTTGCAATGAGGCGCCCGGCCGAAGTGCTTCTCCTGAGCACCACCGGCGCCGGGTTCACCACGGCTCTTCAGTATCTCGGGCCGTACCGACCGGTTCTCGCGCGCACTGCGGAATTGCGCGACGGTGCTGCTGTTCTTCATGTGTGGCTCATCGTGCTCAAATCGTTCGCCCGGCACGGCGTTTGACCGTGACTGGGTGGGACTCCCGGGCCTTGATGATCTCCGGACCAGGGCGTTCAGCAAGACGGTGCGGCGATGCGCGCGCCGGGCGCCAAGTTGGACCGGTTAGATGGGTTCAGTGGTCAAGGGGCAGTTGTGCTACAACAAATGCTGAGCAGACGCGAGTTGTGTTCTCGCGGTGAAGGAGCAGCTTGTGCAGTCGACATCGGCTGGAGTAGTGCAGTTCTATCCGTCGCCGGAACCGGTCGTCTCGGTGATCATCGTCGCGACGGGTGCTGCGCCGGACCTGTTGGGATGTCTGCGCGCTCTGGCCGTGAATACGAGAGACGTGCCATTCGAAGCGATCGTGGTCGAGAACGGAGTCGAGCCGAGCGTGTCGGATGCCCTCGCATTCGAAGTGAGCGGCGTCACCATCGTCCGATCCGGTGTTAACAGGGGCTTTGCGGGCGGCTGCAACCTGGGGGCGAGCAGGGCGCACGGCGTCTATCTGGTTCTGCTGAACGACGACGCCGAACCTGAGCCCGGCTGGCTGGCACCGCTGGTGGAGGCAGCCGAGACCCCGGGAGTGGGAGCTGTCGGCGGGCGTGTCCTGCTCTCCGACGGGACGCTGCAGGAGGCGGGATCGATCATCTGGAAGGACGGCTCGAGCTACGGCGTCGGTCGGGACCTGCCCGGGGACGCCGTCTCGCTGCGATTTCGCCGCCGTGTCGAGTACTGCAGCGCGCTCAATCTCCTGGTCCGCCGCGACCTCTGGAACGAGCTCGGGGGCCTTGACGAGGAGTACTTCCCGGCCTACTACGAGGACGTCGACTTCTGTCTGAGGATCGCGGAGCGCGGCAAGATCGTGCTCTACGAGCCGCGGTCGGTCGTCCGCCATCTTGAGTCGAGGAGCTCGACCCAGCGTTACAAGGAGTACCTCTGTCTCACCCACCGGCGCCGGCTGCTCGATCGTTGGCCGAACGTATTCGAGGGTGAAACTCATGCCGAGCCGATCGACGCGGACTCAGTCGAGGAAGCCATCCACCTCGCCATGGGGTCCCCGCCACGGGTGCTCATCATTGACGACAGACTGCCGGACTCGCGGCTCGGTTCCGGCTATTCGAGGATGTTCGACGTCGTCCGCGAGATAGCGACGGCCGGATATCGTGTCTCGGTCTTTCCGACCATAGGGATCATCGGCGACCCCGACGTGCTCGGTGCCTTCGGGGTTGGGGTGGTGACCGAGCCGCTCGCAGAGCACCTCGTCCGGCGTTCGGCGCGCTACGAGGTGGTCATCATCTCGCGCCCGCACAACTACGAACGCTACGGGTCTTTGGTCCGTCAGCTGCAGCCTGAGGCTCACCTGTGCTACGACGCGGAGGCTCTTTTCTATCGGCGTCTTGAAGCGCAGGCTGAGCTTGCCAGCACCGAGGCCGCGCGGGAGGCGCTGTTCAGTGCCGCAGACGAGGCCCGCACGGTTGAAGCCGAGATGGCGAGCTCTGTCGACACGATCGTTTGCGTCTCTGCCGACGAAGCTTCAGCGCTTCGCGCGCTCGGAGCTCGGGAGCCGTTCGTGGTTGAGCCGTGGCTGAGCGAGCTGTCGCTCACCCCAGCAGGCTTCGCCGAGCGTTCGGACGTGTTCCTCGTGGCTGGCTGGCTGGCCGGACCAGAATCGCCGAACGTCGACGGACTTCTATGGTTCGTGCACGAGGTGCTGCCGATCGTCCGGGCCCGAGTGCCCTGGGTCCGTGTACGCGTGACGGGCCCGGCGCCCCCGAAGGTGGCACTCGATGCAGGCGGACGTGGCATCTTCTTCGAAGGCCAGGTCAGTAACATGGCCGAGTTCTACGGTCGAATGCGCGCCTGTATCGTGCCGCTGCGATATGGGGCTGGCGTGAAGATCAAGACCGTCGAGGCGCTCCAGTACGGCGTGCCGACCGTAGCCACCAAGGTGGGCGCCGAAGGCATCGACCTGCGGGGCACCAGCGCACTGTTGGTCGCTGACGATGCCAGGGAGTTCGCCGACGGGCTCGTCTCGCTGCTCAGCGACCGCGTGGCCTGGGAACAGCGACGGGCCGAGATCGAGAAGCTCGACGCCCTGCGTCGATCCGAAGGGTCCAGGGTCACTTGGGGCTCTATCCTGGCGGAAGTCGTGGGTGACCGAATGGCCGCCAACCTACAATCCGAACAAAGGGCAGGAATATGAGGAAGCTTCCGGATCCGAGACGGCCGAGCACCGGCCCTGATCTTGCTCTTGACGAAAGCTCCGAGGACGGTGCCTGGCTCAGCTTCCAGCGTGCCGGAGAGAACGAGAATTCGCCCGGTGAGCGGGCGGATGGCGCACACGACGAGAGCGCAGATGACGAGCGCGTGCAGGAGATGGAGCTACGTCTTCGTGAGTGGGTCGAGCGAGTCGAGACCCTCGAGACCGAGCTGGGCTACCTCAAGCGAGATCTGGAGGTCCGCATCGCGTATGCGCGCGAGCTTGAGCATCAAGTGGATGAGCACACCAAGGCCGTGCGGTGGGCGGAGAAGGAGATGATCGCGATGCGTGCGCGAACGTCCTACCGCCTCGCCGACGCGGTCGTACGCCAGGTCGGCCGGCAACCCGCGTTGGAACGTCTCGGGCGCCGCTGGGCTGGAAGGATGATCGGCCGGCGTGAGTCCTGACCGTTCCGACGACCCGCGAACGAAGATCCGCCCGGGAGGCCCCAGTTCCGAGCGGATAGTTTCGCATGCGGCCAATGCGGAGGATGTCGTCTTACACCGCGCCCTTTGCACCGGCGCGACAGGCCTTTACGTCGATGTAGGAGCTTCGTCGCCGTATCTCGGGTCTGTGACGAGGCACTTCTACGAGGCGGGCTGGAGAGGCATCGATGTCGAGCCCCTTGCCGAGGAGGCAGCAGAGTTGCGCCGGGCGCGCCCGCGCGACGTCGTAATCGAGGCAGCTCTCGGAGCTGCCGCGGGCGAGGTCACCCTCTATGTCATCGGTGACGAACGCGGCCTGTCGAGCACGGACTCGGACGTGGGCTCGGGTTACGTCCGCGCCGGTCGCCCCGTGCGAGAACGAGTCGTCACGCAACGCACGCTGGCCGATGTCCTCGACGAGCACTGCACCGGGGAGATCTCGTTCCTCAAGATCGACGTCGAGGGTGCCGAGCCCGAGGTCCTTGCTGGCAATGACTGGTCGCGCTGGCGCCCGAGAGTGGTCGTCGTGGAAGCGACCGATCCATGGTCCTTCCAGCAGACGCACTTGCGCTGGGAGCCGCAGCTCTTGGCGGCCGGGTATCTTTTTGCTTCTTTTGACGGTATAAACCGCTTCTATGCGTGCGCTGAAGAGCCAGAGCTCGTCGCGCATCTCGCGCCGGCGAGCGTGCTGGACAACTTCGTTTCGGAGAACCTCAATCGTGTCGAGGGCTACGTTCGTCATCTGGAGGCGGAGCTGAAGGCGCGAAGCGCTCATGTGGCAGAGCTCGAGACCTTCGTCGGCCTTCAGGAGGAGATCATCCATACGAGGGATCGTCGTATCGCCGAGCTCGAAGCGCGCGTTGGCCGGCCGCGGCCTCTCGGAGGGGGCAAACGAATCAAGTGATAGTCCCTCGGGAGAACTGAGGAGACCTCGTTCAGGACCTTTTGAGCGGGCAGACGTGCACGGACTGACCGACCGAGCCGATTCTGGTCGGGATGGCGACACAGGCGGTTGTGTTCACCGAGAACCCGTATGTCGCCCAGGGCGGGTTTGCTTGCGCCATGAGGGCGGAGTCACTCTCGAACGCGTTGGGGTCGGCCCAGAAGACATAGACGTTGCTGTAAGCGGTGAGGTCCTTTTTGATCCGCGCTTCGGCCGTCGGTGTGGGCCGGATGTTGCCTTGTATCCGTGCGAAGAAGTCGCTAGTCGGGAAGTAGGGGACCACGTAGGCGTCGGGATTCGAGCCGATCATCAGGAATGCCGCTGGGGATGCGACCGACGAGGGGATCAACACCGTGATATCGCGGCCGGCCCACGCGGTGCGGCCGATGTTGTCGGTCTGCTCGGTGACCAAAGACGCGATGACTATGGCCGCCAGTAGGCAGGCCGCGATCGGCCACGGCCTCAGCGGGGAGAAGAGGCGCCGCACACAGAGCCCGAGGATCACGAACGAGAGCATCTCGAGCGGGACCAGGTAGCGGTAGATAGCGAAGATGTCCACCCAGATCAAGTAGGTGACGATTGTGAGCAGCACGATGAAGCGTTCTGCGTCCGAGCCGAAGATCGGGCGCCAGGCACGTCGGCGTGCAGCCACGGCGATGCCCTTGACCGCCAGCAGCAGCAGGATCAGCTCCAGTGCGGGCATGGAGAGCTCTCGGAACGCCTGCGGACTGGTACGCAACGGCTGCTGTGTCCAGAAGAACGGGTAGAAGAGCGCCTGCAGCACCCCATGCGGCAACCTTCTGGCGTCGGTGTTCGACGCGAGCGGGGCCCAGGGCGAGGCGAAGAGCTGGTTCAAGTAGGGCAGCAGCGGGCTTCCCCATCGAGCCGCCAGCTCGTAGCCCCACCATCCGTAGGAGACGAGAAGGCCCACAAGCGCACCGCAGCCACACGCGAACGCCAACGCCAGGCGACGAGCGAACGGCAGTCCGATCACCAGGAAAGCGATGACGGTGGCGACCGTGAAGGGGAAGGCCGAGAGCTTGAGGCCCGAGCCGAACCCGGACAGGACACCCGCCGCCGCGGCCAGCGCGAGCACGCGCCTGCGCGCCCCGTGGGCCGGTGGCCGGCACGCGTAGAGGCCGAGCAGGATCCCGCCGAGCAGGAACGGCGCCGTGAGCGTGTCGCCCATGACGCTGCCGATCTCGGAGAACGCACCGGCGGCGAAGATGCCGAGGAAGGCACCGGCCAGCGCCAGCAGCCGGCGCCGAGTGAACACCCGTGCGATCAGGTAGAGGATCGGGAAGGACAGACCTTGCACGAAGGCAATGCCGTAGGCGACCGTGCGGGCGGAGAGGTGGCGTGCTGCGAGGTAGAAGGGAATGTCGAGGATCGGGTTGTAGTAGGTCTGCAGCTGCGCCGGCATGATGTCGTGCTGGTGGTTGACGAGCACCCAGTACGGATCGAAGAAGTGGTAATTCATGAGGTCCCAGTCGGCGTCCTCGCCACGATGGAGCGCGACCAGGCCGTAAACGAAGGGGAAGGCGACCAGCGCCGCTACCGTCAGCCACTTCGCCCACCGGTTGAATGCGTCCTGCCGGCTCGGCGAGAGGGGTCGCATCACGATGCGTCGCCCCGAGCAAAGCAAGCCACCGGTGGAGTGTGAGGGCGGGCACTCCCGTGACGATCACCAGAGCCATGAGCCGGCCGCGACCTTCGTGTCGGCAACGATGAGCGGGCTGAGCGACGGGCAATGCCCGTCGCGGCAACCAGGATGCACCCGACAGCGTCTGAACCGGCCTCCATCAGGATCGCGAGTTTGGCACACGAGGCTCTCGGTTGCGAGCTAGGACGCCAGGGACCGCTCCCGCCTCCGGCCTCCGCGCTGCGACCACGGGCGATAAGGTCGTCTCGCAGGAACGCTACGGCCTCGCCCAGCGGACACGGTCCGCTGTCGGAGAGCTGTGACATTGCAGAAGGACCGTCGGTCGGAAACTATGTGGGAGACGTACAGGTTCGGATCAAGAGGACACGTCCCGCGGTTGCTCGCGCACCTGCAACCCACCGCAAGCGATGTTTTCGTAAGTCCGCACATCCGTTGAACTTCAGGAGCTCCAGGCATGGCAAACATTTCGGACCATCAGCAGACTCGCCTGCGGGCGCTCCAGCACCTTGTCATAGACATCGGGCGCAAGAACTTCGACGAGCGATACGGTGATCTGAAGCTGACTCCGGTAGTGGGCTTGATTTGCGCCTACGAGGAGGAGGCCAACATCGGGGACGTTCTGCGGCGCGTGCCGAAGGTTGCCTGTGGGCTGGACGTCACACCGCTTGTGATCGTCGACGGCGGCGACGATGGGACCGCCCGCGTTGCGCTCGAAGAGGGAGCCGTCACTTTCGCGTTCCCTGTGAATCTCGGTCACGGCGTGGCGCTGCGCGTCGGCTACGACCTTTGCGTCGCTCTGGGTGCCCAGTACGTCGTCACCTTCGATGCCGACGGACAGAACGACCCCACCGAGATTCCGCAGCTGCTTCAGCCACTGGTGGACGACGAGGCCGACTTTGTCGTGGCCTCGCGGCGCCTGGGCGTGGACAGGACCGGAGACCGGTACCGGCAGTTGGGCGTGGTGTTCTTCGCTTGGCTGATGAACTTGCTGACCGGAGCGCACCTCACCGATACCTCCAACGGCTTTCGTGCCCTTCGCGTGACGATGCTGGCGGACGTAAAGGGGCGACTGGAACAGGACCAGTACCAGACGGCCGAGCTGCTCATCACCTCGCTCAAGCGAGGGTGGAGGGTGGCGGAACGTCCGGCGGTGTGGCACGAGCGCGCCTCGGGCCAGTCGAAGAAGGGGACCAACATCCTCTACGGATTTCGTTACGCGGCCGTGTTGCTCGGGACCTGGCGCCGGGAGCGTTGAGCCAGACGTTTACCGCGCTTTGGACGGGCGAGATGTCCCTTCGCTTTCGGCCGCGCGGCCGTCGTCCGTCTTCTGCCAACTGAGCGAGCGTGCCCCCGCTCACGCCAAGTCGACGCCCGACGGGGCTCCGCGACGCGGTGTCACTCGGAATTCTCGGCCTTGTTGGGCGACGATGACCAACAGGAAGAACCGTGTGCGCCACGGTGACGGTGACGGGCAAATCAAGCGTTCCCTCGCATAGCTATATAATCGCCCAGGAATTCAAACGAAAAGAGCGGAGGAACTCGTGCAGATTGGGATCCTGACTGGTGGGGGAGACGCGCCTGGGCTGAATGCGGCGATCCGGGGTGTGGCACGCAGTGCTATCGCCGACGGGGCCGATGTCCTCGGAGTGCGGAACGGGTGGGCAGGCCTGGTCGGCGAGGGCGATGCCGTCCCACTGCATCTCGCAGACGTTTCGGGGATCCTCGCGCGGGGTGGCACGATGCTCGGTACCTCGCGAGTCAACCCGCTGGCGGACCCGAAGCTGATGGATGCCGTCATCGGAAACCTTGGCCGGCTAGGAATAGACGCACTGGTGGCCATCGGCGGCGACGACACCCTTTCGGTGGGCGCCGCACTTGCCGAGCGTGGAGTGCCCGTCGTGGGTGTCCCCAAGACCGTCGACAACGACCTGCTTGTCACCGAGTACTGCATCGGCTTCGACACCGCCGTTGCCATCGTGACCGAGGCAGTTGACCGACTGCACACCACGGCCGCCTCGCACCACCGGGTGATGGTGGTCGAAGCCATGGGACGCGAGGCCGGTTGGGTGACCCTGATGGGCGGCCTCGCCGGAGGGGCCGACATGATCATCATCCCGGAGTTCGTTGTCGAGCTCGATGAGGTTGTCGAGCATCTCAACGCCCGCCGCCAGCAGGGCAAGACCTTCAGCATCATCGCCGTCTCCGAGGGCGCAGAGGTCGGCGGACTGCCCACTCCCTCCGGCGGCGGAGCGCCTCTGGACGCCTTCGGGCACGAACAGCTCAGCCGCCGCGGCATAGGCGAGCGCCTGGGTCGTCAGGTCGAGGACGTCACCGGCTTCGAGACCAGGGTCACCGTGCTCGGCCACACCCAGAGAGGCGGCACGCCTACCGCCTATGACAGGATCTGGGCGACACGGGTCGGCGTCGGCGCTTACAAGCTGATAAGTGAGCGGCGCTTCGGGGAGATTCCCATCAAGCGAGGCGACGACGTGGTGAACGTGCGGCTGTCTGAGGTCGTCGCCGAGCCGCGGCTCGTGCCCGAAGACCTGTACCGAATGGCGGAGCTGTTGTACTAGGCGGGCCCTGGGACCCTTCCTGGAAGAGGCAGGGTCCTCACGATCCGCAACAAGTTGATCCAGCTCTACCCAGGCACCTAGCACGGCCAGGTTGCAAATAGTCGCGCACGCGACCCGGTAGACTTGTACTGCACGGCGTTTGCCGTGCCTACTTCAAGGTCCAGCCCACATGCTCTCGCGCGCCAACTTCCGGAACCTCGCGATCGTCGCTCACGTCGACCATGGAAAGACGACGCTCGTCGACGGGATGCTGTGGCAATCGGGAGTGTTCCGCGCCAATCAAGAGGTGAGAGAGCGGGTGATGGACTCGATGGACCTCGAGCGCGAGAAGGGGATCACCATTCTCGCAAAGAACACCTCGGTCCGACATGGAGGTGTGAAGTTCAACATCGTGGACACCCCCGGGCACGCCGACTTCGGCGGAGAGGTCGAGAGGGCGCTCGCGATGGTCGACGGAATTCTGCTGCTCGTGGACGCAAGTGAGGGTCCCTTGCCTCAGACTCGCTTCGTATTGCGAAAAGCGCTCGAGAGGCGGCTCCCTGTGGTGCTGGTGGTCAACAAGATCGACCGCCCCGATGCGCGTCCGAAAGAAGTTGTGGACGAGGTCTACGAGCTGTTCTTGGATCTCGACGCGGATGAGGAGCAGATCGAATTCCCCATCGTGTATTGCAATGCGAGGGCAGGACGCGCCTCTCTCGACCCGAACGTGCCGGGAACAGATCTCGAGCCGCTGTTCAAGATCATCTACGACTACATTCCCGCGCCAACCTTCGAGGCCGGCCATCCGCTCCAGGCACTGGTCACGAACCTCGACGCGTCGGCTTATGTCGGTCGGCTCGCGATCTGCCGCGTGGTGAACGGCACGATCCGGCGCGGTCAGCAAGTGGCGTGGTGCCGGGCTGACGGTGTCGTGGAGCGATTCAGGGTTGCCGAGCTGTACGTGTCCGAGGGTCTGGACCGGGTCGATGCTGCTGAGGCCGGGCCGGGCGAGATCATCGCGGTGGCCGGGTTGTCCGATGTCACCATCGGCGAGACGCTCTCGGATCCCGACGATCCGCGGCCGCTCCCGGTTCTCATCGTCGACGAGCCGAGTCTCGGCATGACCATCGGCATCAACACCTCGCCGCTGTCGGGGACCGAAGGGACCAAGGTCACCGCGAGGCTTCTCAAGAACCGCCTCGACGCGGAACTTGTCGGGAACGTTTCGATTCGCCTTTTGACCACGGAGCGACCCGACACCTGGGAGGTGCAAGGTCGCGGTGAGCTGCAGCTCGCGGTACTCGTCGAGATGCTGCGCCGAGAGGGTTTCGAGCTCACCGTGGGCAAGCCGCAGGTCGTGACGCGTCTGATCGGCGGCAAGGTGCACGAGCCGGTGGAAGCGGTATCGATCGACGTGCCCGAAGAGTTCCTGGGCGTGGTCACACAGCTGCTCTCGCTGCGCAAGGGGCGCCTGGTGCAGATGGTCAACCACGGCACCGGCTGGGCGAGGGTCGATTACTCGGTGCCGTCTCGTGGACTGATCGGCTTTCGCACCGAGTTTCTGACCGAGACCCGCGGAACCGGCGTGCTGCACCACATCTTCGACCGTTTCGAGCCGTGGCACGGTGAGTTGCGCACGCGTTCATCCGGCTCGTTGGTCGCCGACAGAGGCGGAGTGACGACTACCTACGCACTGATGAACCTTCAGGACCGCGGTGAGCTGTTCGTCGGGCCTGGTGTCGAGGTCTACGAGGGGATGATCATCGGAGAGAACGCTCGCTCGGAGGACATGGACATAAATGCCACCAAGGAGCGCAAGGTCACCAACGTGCGGTCGTCCACCTCAGAGGAGCTGGTCCGGCTGATCCCACCCAGGCTCCTCTCTCTCGAGCAGGCGCTCGAGTTCATAGGCGACGACGAGTGCGTCGAGGCCACACCGGCCAGCGTCAGGCTCCGAAAGGCTGTGCTGGACCAGGCGGTACGCGGTAGGAGCACCGCCCAGTCCAAGCGTGACCGCTTCCGCGAAGAAGCACGTGAGGTCCAGGGCACTCGCCGCACCGCCCGATCAGCCTGATCGCTCAATCGCCCGCGAAAGCCTGCACGGCGACGTGAAGGTGGTGGGTAGCGCCGGGCCGTGAGCGGGCCGGCTTGTCCCGGGTGCTCAGATCTCGGGCTCGACTCGGTCGACGACCAGGCGGCCGCGACCGGCACGCTTGGCGAGATAGAGGGCGTCATCGGCTCGGCGCAGCAACTGCGACGGGTTCTCGTCGGGTCTGAAAATGGCCATGCCCGCGCTGACCGACGACGCGACACCGGTAACAGTCAGGATCGCCCCGTCCGCGAGCGTGAGCAGGTCATTGGCGACCGATTCGGCGTCGTCCGGGTCACCGCCGCCAAGCAGCACGACGAACTCGTCGCCACCGATGCGGACAAGGACGTCGCTGCGACGCAGGCGCTCCCGCCACTGTCCGACGAGGTGACGGAGGACGTCGTCGCCGACGTCGTGGCCGAATGTGTCGTTCAGGTCCTTGAAGTTGTCGATGTCGAAGAGCACGAGGGCGCCACCGGCTGCTTGGTCCGCGACGGCGAGGCGCTTGGCAAGCTCGACATCGAGGGCCCTGCGGTTGTGAGCGCCTGTCAGAGGATCGCGTAGCACGAGTTCCTCGAGATAGGCCTCCAAGCGGTGTCGGTCGGTCACATCGAGGACCTGGGTGACGAGATGTAGCGGCCTGCCCACTTCGTCGCGCACGAGGGTGATGCTCATGACGGTGTGGACAACGGTGTGGTCGGGCCGCAGGTAGCGTCGCTCGACCATGGCGGTTCGCCGCTCGCCGGCGAGCATCCGTTTGGTCAGTTCGCGGTTGGACTCGACGTCGTCAGGGTGGATCAGATGCGAGAGCGATCCTCGGTGCAACTCCTCGCGCGACCGCCTCGTCAGCGCGCAAAAGGCGTCGTTTGCACGCATGACGGACCCGTCGGGGGCGATTATCGCCATGCCGATGGGGGAATTGTCGAAGGCGCTCGAGAAGCTGGCCTCGCTCCGGCGCAGTGCTTCGTGGGTCCGTTCGAGATCGGTGACCTCGAGGTTCACGACGAGGACCTCCTCGATGGCCCCTGCGGCGTTGGTGACGGGCAGATATCGTGACCAGAATTGATGGCGACCTGGTCTCGCGTTCTCCTCGATCGAAGCGAGACCCGCGAAGCACTCTTCGACACGGCGCCGCGCGGTCTCGAACCGCTCCGCGCTCAGGAGCTGCGAGAGCGGGCGGTCTACGCAGGCCTGTGACCCGCCGGTGACCGAGGGGAAACCGGTTCCCGCCGCAAAGCGACATCTCAGCTCCCGGTCGATAACCCAGGCGGTCATTCCCGGCACGGCATCGGCTATCTGGCGGTAGCGCTCGAGCTGGGCTTGCTGGTGTTGGTCGGCTTGGATCCGGGCTGTCACGACGCGTGAGACCGCGACGAAGCCGGTCGTCGAACCTCTGTGGCCCCGAATGGCTGCGAGGCTGGTTTCGAGCCATTCGACCCTAGGGCTATTCGCCGGGGTTCTGAAGGTGACGGTGAGCTTGTCGTTGCCCTCGCTGAGCTGTTCGATCGCCGCGTCGAGGAGCGGCGCGTCCTCCGCCAAGACGAATGTGTCTGCCGCCCGCCGCCCGACGAGCTGGTCTGGAGCTAGGCCGAGAATCGTTCGGGAAGAGTCGGACGCGAGCCGGATCGTTCCGTCGAGGTCGTGAAGTGTGACGAGATCGGCGAACGCGGCGAACATGGCCTCGACTTCGTAGTGACTCGCAAGCGGCCGGACGGCCGTGAAGCCCTGGGGCATGACGGGGCCCCGCTCTCGCCGCAGATGGCCTCGCTGATGCTCGAACACCACTCGAGTCATCGGCGCGTGGCTGTTGCACCTTGAGCATGGCGCCCAATTGTCCATCCCGGTCGATCTGTTGGCGAAAATGTATGCTCTCCCGGCCAGGGCATGCCGTTTCGGGCTTTCGGGTCTAAGCGGGGCCACTAGGCGAGAGCGGTTGGCCTGATCGAGAATGTGGGAGACGATGAAACAGTTCAAGGAGTTTCTGCTCCGGGGGAACCTCATAGACCTGGCAATTGCAGTTGTCATCGGCACTGCGTTCGCGGCTGTCGTCAAGGCCTTGGTGGCCGATATCGTGACTCCGCTCATCGCGGCCATCGGCGGCAAGCCGAACTTCGCGAACCTCTACTTCACTGTGAACAACAGCAAGTTCCTGTACGGGGACCTCATAAATGTGATCCTGACGTTCATCGTGATCGCCGCGGTCATCTTCTTCCTTGTCGTGAAGCCGACGAACGCAATGTTGTCGCGGCTCGGTCGACTTCCGAAGGAGGAGCCGGTGATGACCTGCCCGCAGTGCTTGAGCCAGGTCCCCATCGGTGCACACCGGTGCATGTACTGCACATCGGAGCTCGAGGTCGCAGAAGAGGCCTAGATCTGATCGCCTGTCTCCGGCCGGGTCCGTTTCTGGGACTCGAGGTACCGAGACCGGCAGAGGCGCGGTGCAAAGCTGCCGCGAGATGCGGCAAGTAGAGCACCCCGACGACGCGGCCGTCCTGGAGCACGGCAGCCGCTCGACGACGGTGGGCGACCAGGCATTCGACAGCAACGGGGTAAAGGGGGTCTTCCGAGGACAGCGCAGGAGCGTAGCGGTCGGTGGCATCGGCTACGAACAAGGCGCCGGGAGGCCCGTTCAGCCGGTCGGCCGCTATGAGTCCGACATATCGCCCGCGCTCGACCACTGGCAGCACCCTGCCCGGTGAGGCTTGCAGGAACGGCGCGACGACCGAGAGCGGGAAGCTCGCCTCGAGCGTGGTCTGGTCGTGCACCATCACGTCGGTCACCTTCAGCCCTCCGACTGCGCTGCGAATGGTGGCGGCCTGTTTCTCCGCGCCGGCACCGACGAAGATGAACAGGCCGATTAGCGAGAGCCAAAGGTCGAAGCGAACGCCGAGCACCACCATCGCGAGCCCGACGAAGCGCCCGATCTGCACGGCGAGCAGGGTTGCCCGTAGATCGCCGCGTCTGCGGGCGAGCAGAGCCCTCAGTACCCGGCCGCCGTCCATCGGTATCGCGGGAAGGAGGTTGAAGCCCGCGAGGAGAAGATTGGCCCACATGAGACGGCTCAGGATCGCACCGGCGAACAGTGTCGGTGGCCATATCACCGAACCGGCCAGGTAGGCGACGAGACCAAGGAGCAGAGCGAGCGCCAAACTGGCCAGTGGGCCGGCGATCGCGACGGTGAGCTCATCGCCCGGGGCGCCCGGCAGACCCGAGATCTCCGACACCCCGCCGATTGGCAGGAGCACGATGTCGCGTACCAGTAGGCCGCGTCGGCGGGCCACGAGGCTGTGGGAAAGCTCGTGGATCACTATGCAAACGAAAAGTGCCGCGATCCAGATGACCCCTTCGGCGATCGAGCGCGCAGTCGTCTTGGCACCGGTGGGCAGGATCAACAGGACCACGAGCAGCGGGAAACTCCAGTGGACGCGCAGCGGTACGCCCTTCAAGCTCCCAATTCGAAATGAGCGGCCCATCAAACCCGTGCTCTCTGCTTGCCCGCAGCCACGCTAGGGCGGCCAAGGTCGCGCCAGGGTCAGGAACCTCTCTCCGACCCTTGACTCTCGGTAGCTTCTCAGGCATGGCTCGAGGAAGGGTCTTTGTCGATCTCGGACCGCTACGCCACTCGCAGGCCTTCCGCCGCCTGTGGGCCGGCTACCTGGTCACGACCCTCGGGTCACAGCTCACCGTGGTGGCGATCCCTTATCAGGTCTTCAGGCTGACCCATTCCTCGTTGGACGTGGGACTCGTGGGCCTGGCTCAGATCATTCCCGTGCTCGCCGGCTCGTTGTTCGGCGGCTCTATCGCCGACGCGGTCGACCGGCGACGCCTGCTTCTCGTCACCCAGCTCTCGCTAGCTGCTTGCAGTATCGGGCTCGCCTTGAATTCGACGGGCGTGCACGTGGCGCTCTGGCCTCTGTACGCGCTGAGCGCGCTCGGATCCGGTGTTTCCAGCATCGACAGTCCGACGCGGTCCGCGGTGCTCGCGACTTTGGTGGGCCGACCGATGTTTGCGAGTGCCAACGCGCTCTGGCAGCTTCTCTTCCAGGTCGGTCAGGTCGCAGGGCCTGCGATCGCGGGACTGCTTCTCGGCCAAGTTGACATCGCGTCGGTGTACTGGATCGACGCGGCCACCTTCGCAGTCTCGATACTGGCGGTCGCGAGCCTTCCTGCCCTGCGACCACCTGGAGGTGGCACACGCTTCGGGCTTGGTTCCATTGCCGAGGGTCTGGGCTATCTGAAGGGCCGGCCCGTCCTGCAAGGTACCTTCGTCGTCGACCTGAACGCGATGGTGCTCGGCATGCCCCGGGCGCTGTTCCCGGCTCTCGCCCTCGTTCGCTTCCACGGCGGTGCCGAGACGGTCGGCTTGCTCTACTCGGCACCGGGGGCGGGTGCTCTGGTCGGTGCGCTGTTGACCGGTTGGGTAGTCGCGGTCCGAAAGCAGGGTCGCGCCGTTCTTGTCGCCGTCACGATCTGGGGGGCCGCCATCGCTGCCTTCGGCCTTGTGCCCTGGCTGGCCGCCGCCCTCGGGCTGCTCGCTCTCGCCGGCGCGGCTGACGTCGTGTCTGCGGTGTTCAGGGGCACGATCCTCCAGCTCGAAGCACCTGAGTCCCTTCGTGGGCGGCTCTCATCGGTCCACACCGCTGTCGTGACCGGCGGACCGCGGCTCGGCGACTTCGAGGCCGGTGCGATCGCAGCGGTTTCGACGCCTCAGATCTCGGTAGTCTCCGGCGGACTCGGCTGTCTGGTCGGTGTCGCCCTGGTGTCCAGGTTCATGCCGAGATTCGCGAGATACGACACGAGCGACGTCGAAGGCCTAGGGCCTCCAGCTGCAGGTGTGGCAGGCTAGGACCATGGAAGTAGGAATTGTCGGAGGGACCGGCCCGGCCGGCAAGGCCCTCGCAGTCAGGCTGGCGTCGGTCGGCTTGGCGGTGTCGATCGGTTCGCGTTCGGCCGAGCGCGGAGAGGAGATCGCGGCCCAGCTTCGCGAGAAGTGGGGGTCGCAGGTCGCGGACCTGCGCGGGGCCTCGAACGAGATCGCCTGTGCGTCGGACATGGTCGTTGTCGCCACCCCCTGGGACGGAGCGCCTCAAACTGTCGCCGGTCTGGCCGGCCTTCTCGATGGCAAGGTCGTCATCTCGATGGCAAACGCACTGTTCAAGGTTGGCGATGACATCGAGGCGGTCGTCCCCGCCCGCGGCTCGCTGTGCGTCGCCGTTCAGGGTGCCGCGCCGCGCGCGCTCGTCTCGGGGGCCTTCCATCATCTCCCGGCCCGCGCACTGGCGAATCTCGAGGAGTCACTCGACGCGGATGTCCTCGTGTGCTCGGACCACGCCGCAGCTACGAAGGCCACGATCGAGCTCGTCAACCGCATACCGGGGTGTAGAGGGATCGACGCGGGCACCTTGTCGGCGGCAGCCGCGATCGAGGCGTTCACGGCCGTGCTCATCGGCGTCAACATCCGCTCGCGCTCGCACGCCAGCATCCGGCTGACCGGCCTGCGCACCTAAGGCCCTTGAAGCCGGTCGTCGGTCCATGACCCGCCATCGCTGATGCGTCTATACGACACAGCTCGTCGTCAAGTTGTCCCGTTCGCGCCGGGCGAGGTCGTCACGATGTACACCTGCGGGATCACGCCCTACGACTCGGCCCATCTCGGTCACGCGGCGGTCTACCTGATTTACGACATACTCCAGCGGCGGCTGCGTGACCTCGGCCACCGCACCTTGTGCGTGCGCAATATCACCGACGTTGACGACGACATCCTGCGCAAGTCTCGCGAGCTTGGCGTGCACTACTTGGACCTCGCCGCGGGCGAGATCGCCCGCTTCGATGCCGACATGGGGGCGCTCGGGCTGCTCCGGGCCTATTCCGAGCCACGCGCGACCTCGGCCATCCCCGACATTCTCGGCTTCATTGGTATGGTGCTCGACAGGGGCCACGCCTATCGGGCTGGTGGGGGGGTCTACTTCGACGTGTCGTCGTTCCCCCGATTCGGCCAGGTGAGCCACCTCGAGCGCGACGAGATGATCGCTCTCGCGGTCGTCCGTGGCGGCCGGCCGGAGGACCCTTTCAAGCACGACCCGCTGGACTTCGTGCTCTGGCAGCCTTCGGCGCCGGGCGAGCCCTCCTGGGAGTCGCTCTGGGGCCCCGGCCGTCCCGGATGGCACATCGAGTGCTCGGCGTTGGCCATGCGGGAGCTCGGCACCACGATCGACCTGCACGGCGGGGGGAGCGACCTCATCTTTCCGCACCACGAGTGCGAGTCGGCCCAATCGGAAGCGGCGACAGGCTCAAAGTTCGTCCGGCACTGGATGCACGTCGCGATGGTGGGCTTGGGCGGCGAGAAGATGTCGAAGTCGCTCGGCAATCTTGTGTTCGTCCATGATCTCCTGGAGCAGGGCCACGATCCGTCGGCGATCCGCTTGGCGTTGCTCTCCCAGAGCTACCGTCGACCCTGGGACTGGGAGGACTCGATGCTCGAGCAAGCCGAGGGGCGCCTCGACAGGTGGCGCACGGCCGGCCGGGGCGATGCCGCCTTGGAGGCAGTGCGGGCAAGGCTGGATGACGACCTCGACGCTCCCGGCGCGATCGATGCCATCGACGAGCAAGCAGCTGCCGGACGCGGAATCGGCGAGGCGGCATCGCTGCTCGGCGTGCGACTGTGACATGACCCACTAGGCGGTCCTGGCCGCCCGGTAGGCTGACCTGTTCAAGAATGCGACCGAGTGTCGCCTGTCCGAGGAGTGGTTCAGATGCCCAGCGAGGTCACGGTCTTCCTGCCCGACGGGTCCGCGCGCAGTGTCCCCGCCGGCACGACGGTCGCTGATCTTGCCGCGGGGATCGGACGTCGGCTTGCCGCCGCGGCGGTAGCCGTAGAGCTCGACGGCGTGCTCGTCGATCTCTCCCGGCCACTTTTTGAAGGCGCGAAAGTTCGCATCGTCACCGCCGACACCGACGAGGGCCGAGACGTGCTGCGCCACTCGACCGCGCATGTCATGGCCCAGGCGGTGGTCAGGCTCTGGCCGGGGGCCCGCTACGCCATCGGCCCTGCCATCGCGGACGGCTTCTACTACGACTTCGAGCTCCCCAAAGGCGCCCGGTTCTCCGAGGACGATCTCGAACGGATAGAAGCGGAGATGAAGGCGATCGTCGCCGAGGGCCAACTGTTCCTGCGCGAGGAGCACACGATCGCCGAGGGCCTCGAGATCTTCGCCGACCAGCCCTACAAGCGCGAGATCATCGAAGGCGTCGAGGCCGGCGTCGGCCTCGACGACGAGGTCGCGGCCGAAGCCGGCGGGAACCCTGGCGCTGTGAGCACCTACCGCAACGGTCCGGGATTCGTGGACCTGTGCCGCGGTCCGCACGTGCCCTCCACCGATCGTCTGGGGCACTTCAAGCTGACCCGGGTGGCCGGTGCCTACTGGCGGGGCGACGAGCACAGACCCCAGCTCCAAAGGGTGTACGGCACGGCCTGGGAATCGGACAAGGCCGTCGAGTCCTACCTACACCGTCTCGAGGAGGCCGAGCGTCGTGATCACCGTCGCCTGGGAGCTGAGCTCGACCTGTTCTCGTTCCCTGCCGAGCTGGGCTCAGGCCTGGCCGTGTTCCACCCCAAGGGTGGACTCATTCGAAAGGTGATGGAGGACTACTCGCGGACGCGCCACTCCGACGCCGGCTATTCGTTCGTCAACACGCCCCACATCACCCGCTCGGACTTGTTCGAGACCTCCGGACACCTGCAGTGGTTCGCGGAGAGCATGTTCCCGCCGATGGAGCTCGACGAGGGACATCGCTACTACCTCAAGCCGATGAACTGCCCGTTCCATATCTTGATCTTCAAGTCCCGCCAGCGTTCGTACCGTGAGCTTCCCCTTCGCATGTTCGAGTTCGGCGCGGTCTACCGCTACGAGAAGTCCGGTGTCGTACACGGTCTCACGCGTGTGCGCGGCATGACCCAGGATGACGCGCACATCTTCTGTACTCGCGAGCAGATGGCGGGCGAGCTGCGCTCGTTGCTCATTTTCGTGCTCGAACTGCTGCGTGACTTCGGCCTTGAGGACTTCTACCTGGAGTTGTCGACCATGCCCGAGGAAAAGGCTGTCGGCACCTTGGAGGAGTGGGAGGAAGCGACAGAGGCCCTCCGCCAGGCCGCCCTCGCGATGGACCTCGAGCTGGTGCTCGACCCGGGCGGGGGCGCGTTCTACGGGCCGAAAATCTCGGTTCAGGCTCGTGACGCAATCGGGCGCACCTGGCAGATGTCGACCATCCAGGTGGACACTCAGCTTCCCCAGCGCTTCGACATGGACTACGTCGGTCAGGACAACACCAGGCACCGGCCGGTCATGATCCACCGGGCTCTGTTCGGGACAGTGGAGCGTTTCTTTGCTCTGCTGGTCGAACACTACGCAGGTGCCTTCCCGACTTGGCTCTCGCCGGTCCAGGTGCGAGTCCTTCCCGTTCGAGACGACCACGTCGCTTACGCTCGAGAGGTTCGGGCGCTTCTCTCGGCGGCCGGGGTGCGTGCCGAGGCGGACGACGCCGGGGAGCCTCTCGGTGCGCGAATCCGCCGTGCCAAACTGGAGAAGTTGCCGTATGTCCTGGTCGTGGGCGACTCCGATGTCGCCGCCAAGACCGTTGGCGTGAACGCGCGGGGCTCCGACGAGCCCGAGCGTGGTGTCAGCGTCGAGTCGTTCGTCGAGCGGCTGCGTGTGGAGGCTGCGCCACCGGTCCGCCGCGTGCCCAGTGCCGGTATAGAAGGGGCGTTGTGAGCTTCGATCACCTCTGGGCCGGGTGGCGATCGAGCTACGTGAGTTCGTTCGCCGATGCCGATGACCTGGCCGGCGCGGGCTGTGAAGTGTCCGAGCCGGCACAGGGGAGGGGCGCGTGCGTGTTCTGCCACATCGTCTCTTCCGCCGAGTCCGACGAGGCGCGCCACGTGCTGTGGACCGGCAGGTTCACCGTTGCGTTGCTGAATGCCTACCCGTACGCGCCAGGCCACGTGATGGTGCTCCCGATACGGCACCTGAGCGATCTCAGCGAGCTCGCGGGAGACGAAGCAGCCGAGCTGTCCCACGGCGTCTACGCCGCAGTAGCCGCCGTCAAGGAGGCCTACCATCCTGAGGGCATGAATCTCGGTGCGAACCTCGGCCGGGCCGCTGGAGCGGGCATTCCGGCTCACCTGCACGCTCACATCGTTCCGCGGTGGATCGGCGACACGAACTTCATGACCTCGGTGGCCGGGGTCCGGGTACTTCCCGAGGCCCTGAGCGATAGCTGGGTGAAGTTGCGGGCCGCCTGGAAGTGAGCGGGCCCCCGTCGGGCTCCCGCCGGGCGCCCATGATCTGGGGGCAGTGCGGCGTTGAAGGCGACCAGGTCGTCGTTTACTTGCGCGGGTGGCGCAGGGTCGTCGCCACGCGGGGCACGATCAGGTTCCCACTCTCGTCGGTCGTCCGGATCGAGCATGACCCGTTGGCGCGCGCCCACGTGAGGATCGGCCTTCACCAGTGGCGTAAGCACGGCCAGGGCGTCTGGCGGATCGGCACCTATCACGGGCTCGACGGCTGGTCGTTCTGGTCCGTCGGGCTCGGGCGCAACGCTGTGCTCATCGAGTGCGCAGGAGAGCGTCTGCGCTATGTGGTCATCGAGGTCGCGGACGCCGAGGCCACCGTGCGGGAGATCGATGTCGCGGCGGCAAAGGTGACACGACTGCTTCCCGGCGCCGTGGACACGAACCCGCCGACAAGGTCTCAAGGTCCTGCCAAGCGATCGAGCCGCGGCCGGGACGCGCCCTCGACAGGAGAGGATTGAGTCCGTGAGCCGTCATCGTCTGGATTACCAATCCCACCGCGCGACGCTCGAGCGCGAGTGTGACCTGATAGTCGCCGTGAGTGGCGACGAGCTCGATCTCCCGGTTCCGACCTGCCCGCAGTGGCGGCTCTCCGATCTGTTGGCGCATCTCGGAGATGTCTTCACCTTCTTTCGCACCCAACTCGAGACGGCAACGCCCGAAAGTCCGTGCGAGCCCGGTTCACGGGGCGTGCCCGCCGGGACCGACCTCGTCGAATGGTTCGAAGTCGCCGCGGCCGAGCTCCAGTCGACCCTCGACGGACACGACCGGGAAGAGCCCTGCTGGAACTGGTCGGGCGAGGACCTCACTGCGGACTGGGTCTGCAGGCGCATGGCACTCGAGTCAGCAGTTCACCGTTACGACGCGGAGCTCTCGGTCGGCTCGCCGACATCGCTCGATCGGGATCTGGCCGTGGATGGGATCGACGAGTGGATCGGGGTCCATCTGGCGACCGATGTCCCAGAGTCGCCGAACGCTTCGCTCGGTGGGGTGTTGTGCCTCGCGTGCTCCGACCACGAAGCTGCTTGGACGGTAGAGGTCACCGCCGGTCGGTTGCGGTGGCGCGAGGGAAGGGGGCCGGCCGACGCGGTACTCGTCGGTACCGCGTCGGACCTGTACCTCTATTGCTGGAACCGCAGGCCGCTCGAGACCCTCGAGCTGACCGGGAACCGGGCAGTCGCGGCCGCCTGGAGCTCTCTGACGGTCTGAGCTCGTCTGTGGTTAGCTGTCAGCCGCCTGCTTGGCGAGCTTCTCGGCTATTGGTGCAGGTACAACTTCGTGATGGTCGTGGCGAACGCTGAAGCGGCCCCTCCCACCGGTGAGCGAGCGGAGGTCGGTGGCGTAGCGCTGTATCTCCGAGGCCGGCACCAACGCGATCACGACCTGCTCGCCGCGCTCTCCCGCCTCGGTGCCAAGCACGCGACCGCGCCTCGAGTTCAAGTCGCCCAGGATGTCGCCCTGATAGGCCGCAGGCACGGTGACCTCGAGCCGGCAGACCGGTTCAAGTATCACGGGCCCGGCAGCGGCGAGGGCCTCCTTGAAGCCGTGCGACGCCGCCATCTTGAAGCTCATCTCCGACGAGTCGACTGTGTGGTACTTGCCGTCGTAGCAGGTCACGCGCACGTCGACGACGGGGTAGCCGAAGTGGCCGCCCGTGACCATCGCTTCCTGGACGCCCTTTTCCACGGCGGGGATGAACTGGCGGGGTATCGCACCGCCGACGATCGCGTCTACGAAGGCGAATCCCTCGCCGCGCTCGAGCGGTTCGACCCGCAGGTTGGCGACACCGAACTGGCCGTGGCCGCCGGTCTGCTTCTTGTACTTGCCCTCGGCCTCGGCGGACTTGGTGATCGTCTCGCGGTAGGGCACCTGGACCGGCTCGGTCTCGACCGCTACGCCGAACTTGCGGTTGAGCTTCTCGCACACGATCTGCAGGTGCGTGTCACCCATGCCGGACAACACGGTCTGGTGCGTCTCGTCGTCCCGGCGGACCAAGAGCGCAGTGTCCTCCTCCTGCAGGCGGTGGATCGCGGTCATGAGCTTGTCGTCGTCGCCCTTGGCCTTGGGGTGGACCGCGATGGACAAGACCGCGTTGCGGAGTCGGGGCCCCTCCGCCACCACCGGCTGGTTCTTCGGGGCCAAGGTGTCGCCGGTCAACACGCCACTCAGCTTCGCGACGGCGACGATGTCGCCGGCAGGGGCGGCCGATGTGGGCTGGGTCTCTTTGCCGCGCATGACCTGGAGAGCGTGCAGCTTCTCCTCCGCGTGGCTGCGACTGTCGAAGAGGGTCATGTCCGGCCGGAGTGTGCCTGAGAGCACGCTCATCAGCGAGATCCGCCCGACGAAGGGGTCGGCGATCGTCTTGAAGACCCGGGCGAGGGGCGGCCCCTCAGGATCGCGTGGGAGCTCGACGGTGTCGTTGCCCGCCTTGACCGTGAACGACCGGCGGGCGAGTGGGCTCGGCCCGATCTCGCAGATCAGAGACGCCAGGCGGTCGATGCCGACGCCGGTCAGGGCCGACCCGCACACGACGGGGAACACGGTCGCGGACGCGACGCCGTGCGCGAGCGTGGCTTCCAGGTCCTTGGTGGAGGGCACTTCACCTTCGAGGTACCGCTCCATCATGTCGTCATCGCCGACGACGATGCCTTCGATGAGGGCCTCGCGGACGCGATGCTGGAGCTCGGAGATCTCCTCGGGGATCGGCCCGGTTGTCGGCTTTCCCGCGCCGTAGGTGATCGCGGAGTCGGTGAGGAGGTCCGCGATCCCGTTGAAGGACGCCTCAGCGCCGATGGGAAGCTCCAAAGGAGCGATGCCGGAACCGAAGCGCTCGCGCAGCTGGTCCAAGGTTCGCTCGAAGTCGGCGCGTTCGCGGTCGAGCTTGTTGACGAACACGAGCCTCGGAATACCGAGCTCGGTGGCCAGACGCCACGTCTCCTCGGTCTGGACCTCGACGCCCTCGACGGCGCTAACCACGAGCACAGCGAGGTCGGCCACCGACAGCCCCGCCTCCAACTCGGCTATGAAGTCCGCGTACCCCGGGGTGTCGATGACGTTGATCTTGCAGTCCTCGAAGAGAAACGGGGCCAGCGCCAGGGAGACTGATATCTGCCTCTTAACCTCTTCAGGCTCGAAATCGCAGACCGTCGTCCCGTCCTCTGTCCGTCCCGGTCGGGACAGCACGCCGCCGACCACCAGCAGTGCTTCGGCAAGGGTTGTCTTGCCTGCGCCACCATGGCCGATGAGCGCGACGTTGCGGATTTTCGCGGACGGCACGGCGTTCACGTGGGTACCTCACTTCCCGCGACCGGCTTCACCTTAGGTGACCGGTCGACGAACTCGCCTGGACAGGGTGCGAGCCTATCGGTCGCGCGCGACCTGCGAGGAGGCCGGAGGGTCCGCGGGGCGCTCTGGTATCCTCTTGAACGAAGGCTCGATGGCGCGCATGCTTGTGTGACAAGGGCTCTCGAGTGCAGTTGTGCCAGACAGGAGCGAGATGATCGACGGCCACCGTGGCCAGTCAGCGGCGAGTGGCATCGAGGATGCCGCAGTCGACGATCAGGTCGCGCCGATCCCTGAGCCGGCCCCGCCGGCCGCGTTAGCGGCCAAGGTACCCGGCCGCGGGATCCGAACGGGCTTCGGCGTGGGTGCCAGACTCGCACGGCACGGCGTCACCGCCAACGAGGTCACCGTCGTCGGCATGGTTCTCGCAGGCGTCACCGGGGTCGCCATCGGTCTCGGACACTTCTGGATAGGCGTGGTGCTGCTCACCGTCGGCGGACTCATGGACACCCTCGACGGCGTGGTCGCAAAGGCAGCGGGCACGGCCTCCAAGAAGGGCGCTTTCTTCGACTCGGTCGCCGACCGGGTGTCCGACGGACTCATCTTCGGCGGAGTGGCGTGGTACTTCGCCTCGGGAATCCACCCCCGGCTGGCCGTGCTGCCGTTCGCGATCTTCGGCGTCAGCGCCGTCATCTCCTATGAGCGAGCCAAGGCCGAGTCTCTCGGTTACGACGCCAAGGGTGGCCTCATGGAGCGAGCCGAGCGGCTCATTCTTCTCGGTGTCGCGCTGGTGCTCCACGTCATATTCGTGCCCGTGCTGGGCCTGCTCCTCGCTCTCACCGTGTTCACCGCCGCACAGCGCTTCGCCAAGGTCTGGCGCCAGGCGAGCGCGGAGACGGCGAGCCCTGCAGCTGTGCGCGGGGCGTGGCGCCGGGGACGCGTCGAGTCGCGCTGGCAGTCGTGGCGTCAGCCGCGCGCCAACGGAGCGAGGCGGCGCGCGACGACACCGAGCCGCGTTCGTGCCCGCCGTCGGGACGAACCGCTCGGTGTAAGGCTGCGCCGCGTCCTTGCGAGCGAACGCACCGGGATCCGGCGTGTCAGTCCACGGGCCGAGCGCCGCAGCCTCGTCATCGGGTCGGCGCGGCGACGTCACCCCGGCACCGATAGCTGATCGCAACTCCGCAGCCCGCGCAGAGACACTCGGGGGGCCTGTGATGGCGACGCCGAACCAGTGGACCCGCTACTACCTCTATCGGGGGCTCGCGGCAGCGCTGCAGGTCACTCCACGCCCGATCGCGGCGTCGCTCGCGAGCGCTGCCGGCTTCACAATCGCAAGTGTCTGGCGCGACAAGCGACCCCTGCTGCGCTCCAACATGCGGCGCGTGATGGGACCCGAGGCGACCGAGGCTGACCTCGGTCGCCTTGTGATGAGGTCATTCTGTTCCTACGCCCGCTACTGGGTGGAGTCCGCACAGGTGGTCGGCCTGCGCTCGGACCAGATCGAGTCGACCTTCAGCATCGAGGGCTTCGAGCGGTTCCGCCTCGAGATGGCGAGGGGCCGCGGTGTCGTAATCGTCCTTCCCCACGTCGGCTCTTGGGAGTACGGCGGTCGTTGGCTCGCGCAACAGGGATACCCCATGACGACCGTTGGCGAGTTGCTGGAACCTCCGGAGCTGTTCGAATGGTTCACCTCGCAGCGAGCGACGTTGGGCCTCACGGTGCTGCCTCCAGGGCCCGACACGACCGTCCGTCTCCTGGATAGCCTCCGGGCAGGCCGCGTCGTCGGGCTACTGGCCGACCGGGACCTCGTCGGCAATGGCATCGAGGTCGAGTTCTTCGGCGAGAAGACGACGCTTCCCGCAGGTCCGGCGCTCCTTGCCCTGCGCTCAGGGGCACCGATCATGACTTGCGCGATCTACCAGAGACCTCGAGGCCGTTACCACGCTGTGCTGCGACCACCACTCGACTCGACACGCACAGGGCGGATGCGCCAGGACGTACAGCGCCTCACCGGCGAGGTTGCGCAGTCCCTGGAGGGGCTCATCCGTTCAGCACCCGAGCAGTGGCACCTGTTCCAGCCGAACTGGCCGTCAGACCGCGAACGATTCAGCTGACCTGCGGTTATTGGTGCCGGCCTCGCCTAGGTGACACAACGCTGAGACGCCAGCTTGCGCGGCCGTGTCAGCTCGGTCCACCGGCGGCCAGGGTTCGGCCGGCCTCTCCTTGAGCTGAGCGTCGCAGTGCGCTCAAGCCCTCGCCTCGCCCCGTAGAGCCGCGTCGTCGGCAAGCGCCAGTTTGCCGGTCCCGTCGAGGAGCGCGTCGAGCCCAAAGTCGAACTCGGCGTCGCTGTTGTGCTCGGCTAGGGCGTCGGCGTATCGCACGACGGTGGGCAGGGCGTCCGGGTCCTGATTGGCGAATAGCTGCCTTAGAGGGCCGCGGCGCTCCCTGGGGCTGGCAGCTTCACGCAGGCTGAGCTGGACGTTGGCGACGGTGAAGTGGACGATGGCGAGGTGGGATCGGACGGCGATGACGGGGTCGAATCCGGCATCGATGAGCGCCCTCAGGGCGCTCTCGCGCTGCTGCATGGCGTTGGGCCCGAGCATCTGGGCCTCGGCGATGAGTGGGACGACGTTGCGGTGGGCGAGGAGGCGGCGACGGAAGCACTGCGCGCTTGAGCGGAGGGTGGCCTGCCAGTCGCCGGCTGGCGCTTCGGTCGTTACGAGACCGCCGAGGACGGCGTCGACGATGAGGGCCAGCACCTCCTCGCGGCTAGCGACGTGACGATAGAGGGAGGAGGGTGCGGTACCCAGGTGTTCGGCGAGGCGCCGCATGGTGAGCGCCTCGGCGCCGTGGTTGTCGACCAGCTCGGCGGCCGCGGCGGTGATCTGGTGAACGGAGAGGCCGTCAGCGCGGGGCCGGCGCCTTGTGGCGTCCGCCTCCCGGCGCAGCCACCACTCGGGGCTCCCCGGCCGAAGGGGCCGATTGCCAGGGTTGGAAGGCATGCGCCCCAGCCTACTTGACGGATGCGAACGTCGGTCGCATAATGAATGCGATCAGTGTTCGCATGCCTCACAGTGAAGGTGGCGCTGACCACAGCTACACCCCTGGAGCTAGAGGAGCACGGCTCCAAGCACCCAGTGAAGGGCGGACTTCATGACGACAACGACAGTCAGGACCAAGCACGGCGAACTGCCGGGGAAAGGGCACCCAGGCTACGCAGCGGTCATCGACATCCCCTTCGCTGACGCCCTGAAGGCGGGCGAGCGCATGCGCGCCAGCGCGCTGTCGGGCAAGATCGTCCTCGACGCCGCGGTGCCGAACAGGGAGACCTCGTGGCTGGGGTAAGAGTCGTCGCCGACAGTGCCTGTGATCTTCCGAGCAGCCTTGCCGAAGCCCATGGGATCGAGATAGTCCCGCTCGACGTCCGGCTGGGCGAGTGGGGGCCAGAAGAGATGAAGCTGGTCGGCCCGGCCGAGTTCTGGCGCCGCTGCGCCATGTCCGAAGCCTTGCCGGAGACCTCTTCCCCCTCACCTGGCGCGTTCGCCGAAAGCTTCACCCGAGCCGCCGACCAAGGGTGCCCCTCCGTGGTCTGTCTCACGCTCTCCGCCGGCCTGTCGGGGACCTATCAGGCTGCGCGCGCGGGGGCGGAAGAAGTGCGGGGGCGAATCGACGTCCGAGTGGTCGACACTCGGACGGTGAGCGTGGGCGAGGCGATGGTCGTGCTGGAAACGGCCAGGGTCGCTGCCGCCACCTGCGACCTCGACCTCGCCGAGGCGGCAGCTCGGGCGGTCGTCCCGAACGTCCAAGTGTTCTGCACGTTGGACACTATGGACAACGTACGAAAGGGGGGCCGGATCGGGGCGGCCAGGGCCTTTTTGGGGTCACTCCTCTCGATCAAGCCGATCCTGGAGATCTGTGACGGCGTGGTCAGGGGAGAGTCGCGCCAGCGCACGCGTGCCCGGTCGCTCCAGTATCTCGTCGAGGTGGTGAAAAGAGCCGGCAAGCTGGAAGCTCTGGCCGTGGCCCATGCGGCGGCGGAGGACCTCGAACTCTTCCTGGACATGCTCGCCGGTGTGTTCCCGCGCGAGGACACCCTCGTCAACTACCTCGGCCCGGTGATCGGGACGCACGGTGGCCCGGGGTGCCTGGGCGTTGCCTATCTGCGAGCGGGGGCCGCTTGACAAGAGGCGACCGCGCCGGCTCGCAAGCCGGGCCGTGACGTTGTGCTCCCCAATTTCGTGCAGGTCGCCCAGATCGCGGTGAGTGTCGGCCTGGACGGCACCGCACCTGAGGCTGGACCACCGGACCGGCAATAATCGGCAGGGGCAACGAGCCGATCGACGAGATAGCACCCTCGCAAGGTGGGTCCTTGACCGAGATGGCTTAAGGCCTACGAGCGATCGAGATGCCGACTCTCGAAGAAGGGAGTCCGACAATGGATGACCAAACAGCCGCCGGCGCGGGCGGTCCCGAAGCACTGCCGGAACCGGCGCGTGCTGACCCGATAGCAGGAGAGCTTGTCACCGAGACGTTCGAGTACGACGGTGGGCGGCAGGTCACGGTGTACGTCCCGCCGGATCCGCCCGAGGCAGTCGTGTTCGCCGGTGACGGTCAGAGGATCTCGAAGTGGGGCGGGTACCTCGAGGCGGCCGACGTGCCGTCCACGATGATCGTCGGTGTACACGGGCTGACCGATGAGACGCCGCGGCTCCAGGAGTACTCACCGGTCTTTGACGAGGAACGGTTCGCGGCACACGAGAGGTTTTTCGTAGAGGACATCGGCCGATGGGCGCGGTCGCGGTTCGGAGTCGCGCTGCCCGCCGAACGCACCGCGGTGTTTGGTGTCTCGGCGGGTGGAGGGCTCGCGCTCGCCCTCGGGCTTCGGCATCCGGACGTCTACGGTGCGGTCTTCTCCAGCTCGCCGGGCGCGGGTTACAAGCCGACTGGCGAGATGCCGAGTTGGATTCCGCGCGTGTACCTCGTCGCCGGCACGCTGGAGCCGTTTTTCCACGACAACGCGACCCGATGGGCGGTGGCGCTGCGAGGTGCAGGTGCCGATGTCGTGATGAGCGAGCGGGTCGCGTCGCACGGCGAGGCGCTGTGGCGAGGAGAGTTCCCACTGATGGTGGCGTGGGCGTTTGGACGGTGATGCATCGCTGTGTTTGGTCGGCGGTCGCGCGCCCCGTTCCGGTCAGGCGAAGGGCACGTGCGTCGAAGGCGAACGACGTATTGACGCCGACTCCGAGGTCTACGTCTTAGCCGCCGCTCGCTCCTTGCCTTAACAACTCGAGGCCGTCGTACACGCGAGGTCGGCTAACAGCCGTAGGTCGCGGTCGAGGGTGGAGGGTCAAGTCGCAGCTCACAGGCTGATTCGGGCCCACTGGCGCAGGGTGACGAAAGGCCAGGGTTCGGTGCCAGCCGAACTGGCCGTCGGACCGCGAGTTGTACCGCTGACCTTGCACCGTCTTGGGCTGACGAGTATTGACGCGAGGTTGAAAGGCGCGTCCTCGCCGCTCTGGGGCCTCCGGGCGCTGCGGTGAAGGACCAGCGATCGGACTCGGCATTTCCGGGAGCCGCGCCTGGGGCCGTCCAACGGTGCAGGTCGGCTGGTACCGGTAGCGTCAGTTCCGATGCGGATCGCGATCGTCTGCCCCTACAGCTGCACGATGCCCGGGGGAGTGCAGACACAGGTGCTCGGCCTCGCGAGGTCGCTTCAATCCCGAGGCGACGACGTGGCGATCGTGGCCCCGGCAGAGGACAGCGGAATGACCAGTCGGCTCGAAGCCGCGGCACTGGGTGGCGCGGTGTTTGTCAAAGTGGGCGGTGCGACCGCAATCTCGGTGAACGGTTCGCGAGCTCCGGTCTCGCCGTGGCCGACGACGATGTGGCGTACGGTATCGGCCCTTCGCGCCTTTGGGCCCGAGGTCGTCCATGTGCACGAGCCGTTCGTGCCGGGCCCGTCGCTCGCATCTGTCCTGGCCGGGCCGCGCCCGATCGTCGCAACGTTTCATCGCTCGGGAGCCGACTTCGCCTACCGGGCCTACGGGCACCTAGTGGGAGCCTGCGCTCGACGCTTCGATGCGGCCTTCGCTGTGTCCGAAGAGGCCAGGATGACGGCTCTAAGGTGCGTAGGGCACCTCTCGCACCGGTTCGGGATAATCCCGAACGGTGTCGAGGTGCAGAGGTTCGCCTCAGTCGATCCGTGGCCTACGAGTGCGCCGACTGTCGTCTTCGTCGGCCGGCATGAGGTCCGCAAGGGGCTCGGTGTGCTGCTGGAGGCATTCGAGAGGTTGCCCGCTTCGACCCGGCTCTGGGTGCTGGGCGTGGGGCCCGAGACAGAACAGCTGAAGAGCCGCTTTGTCTCACAGGCCCGCATCGAGTGGCTCGGAGCCGTCGACGATGAAGAGATGGCTTCGCGCCTCGCGGGCGCGGACGTGTTCGTGGCGCCGTCGCTCGGCGGGGAGTCCTTTGGCGTCGTGCTGCTCGAGGCGATGGCGGCCGGCACAGTAGTGGTCGCTTCGGACCTGCCCGGCTACCAGCTTGCGGGTGGGCCGGCAGCTCGCTTCGTGCCCGCCGGCGACCACCTAGCGCTCGCAGAGGCAATAGGAGCCGTCCTCCTCGACGATGACGAACGGGAGGCTCTCCGCGAGCGAGGGCGCCAGCGCGCCGCCGAGTACGACATGGGGGCGATAGCCGAGCTGTACCGGGATGCCTACATCCGGTTGGGCTCGGCCCGCTCGGGGTAGCCTCAGGGAAATGACTCCAGCGACCAGGGACCGAACACGCTGGCAGCGCCGTGCTCCCGACAATGACGGCAGGGCGCGCCGAGCCGTCGAGGCACAGCAGGCGGCCTACGAAGCTTCGAGGGCTGTTCTGGCAGGAGCCGCCCGCCGGCGTGACGCGGTGTGGCGCCACGCCGCTCGTGCGAGTCGGCGGCGCGCCACGATCGCCCTTGTGGCGCCGCTCACGGTCGCGATCGTGCTGGGCGCCCTCGGGGTTGTCTCAATCGACTTCCTGATCGCCGGGATCGCGATCGCCGTTGCCATCGCGCTCCTGTCCTGGCTCATGTGGGCTCGCGCGGCCAGCGTCCTCACCAGACGCCTGGGCGGGACTGTGGTCACCGCGAAGCGGCGCCCGAATATCCTGAGTGCCACCGAGGCCGCTCGACTCGTCGACGTCGCGGAGGGGTTGTTTGCCGTGTTCGGCCTCCCCGGCGCTGAGATCCGGGTACTCGACGACCCGGCGCCGAACGCCATGTCGGTGGGCCGCTCGCCCGACCGCGGTGTCGTGTTCGTCACGAGTGGGCTCGTGCTGGCCTTGGACAGGATCGAGCTCGAGGCTGTGCTGGCACACGAGCTCGCGCACATCAAGCGCGGGGACACGGTCTCGGGCGCCATAGCTGTGCTTGCTTTCGACCCGCTCAAGCGCTACATCCCGACCTTCGCCCGAATTGCCGACCGGGTTGCGGGATACGGCCGTGAGCCGCTGGCCGATCTGGCAGCCGTGGGCGTCACGAGATACCCACCCGGCCTGATATCTGCCCTCGAGAAGATCGGCGCCACCGCGAGCAGGAGGCCCACGTGCCTGCCGCGAAGTGTGACCGAAGCGACCTCGCGGCTCTGGTTGGCCCCCTTCGACCTGCCGTCGGAGGAGCCTGAAAGGCTCTGGGCCCTCGATCTCGCGGAGCGTGTCGGGGTGCTGACAGAGCTCTGAACTGTCCTGGAGATGTCCCCGGACCGCAAAGCCCGGACTGGCGGGGTCGCCCGAACCGTGGTCGAATTGCCGAATGCAGCACGAACGCGCCAAGCAGTGAAGTCTGTTCGGTCCGGGGGACGCCCTCGGAAGACCGGCGCCTCATGGCGCTAGCGTTCCATGCTCGGCCGGCGGCGGTCCCACGGTCTGGCCGGCGCGTGCTACTGGACACTGAGGGAGGCTGAAGCGATGTCGGGCCATTCCAAGTGGGCGACGACAAAGCATCGCAAGGGCGCTGTTGACGCGGCGCGGGGAAAGCTGTTCGCCAAGCTGATCCGCCAGGTAGAGGTCGCCGCCCGTGAGGGCGGCGGTGACATGAACGCGAATGCCACCCTGCGCACGATGTTCACAAAGGCCCGGGACGCGTCAGTCCCGCTCGACACGATCGAGCGCGCGATCAAGCGCGGCACTGGCGAGCTCGAGGGCGTCCGCTACGAAGCGATCTCCTACGAGGGATACGCCCCCTCGGGGGTAGCGATGATCGTCGAGTGCCTGACGGACAATCGGAACCGGACCGGGTCCGAGATCCGGTCGCTGTTCTCGCGCAACGGCGGCTCGATGGCCGAGCCCGGGGCGGTCTCGTGGCAGTTCGAGCGCAAGGGAGTCGTAATGGTTCCGAAGTCCGTCGGCGAGGACGAGCTCATGGCCGCCGCGCTCGAGGCTGGTGGCGAGGACTTGCGTGACGAGGGCGACGAGTGGATGGTCACGAGCGCTCCCGCAGACCTGGGCGGGATACACAGCGCCCTGTCCGCGGCCTCGATCGCCGTGGACTCAGCCGATCTCGAGATGGTGCCGACCACGCGGGTCGAGGTCAGCGACGAGTCGACGGCCAAGAGGGTGCTCAAGCTCATCGAGCTCTTGGAGGAGCACGACGACGTGCAGAGCGTGTGGGCGAATTTTGACATCCCCGACGAGATCCTGGAGCGCGTCGAGCTCTGAGGCGTCCGGGCACCGTCCGCGGGGTTGGTGGTCCCACAGGTTACGATCGAACGAGTGTTTGTCCTCGGCATCGATCCAGGCCTGTCAAGATGCGGCTACGGCTGTGTGCGATCCGACGGACCGCACCGGCACGCCATCGCCGCGGGCGTGATCACGACCGCGGTCGATGAATCGGTGCCCGTTCGTCTCGCGGTCCTCCGTGGCGAGCTGCACCAGCTCGTCGGCGAGCTCCACCCGGACGTGGTCGTCGTGGAGCGCGTCTTCTTCCAGACCAACGCCCGCACCGCGATGTCGGTCGGTCAAGCGAGCGGGGTCGCGCTCTTGACAGCGGTGGAGCTCGGCTGCGAAGTCGTGGAGTACACCTCTAACGAGGTCAAGCTCGCCGTGACCGGTTTCGGCGGGGCGACCAAGGACCAGGTGCAGCGAATGGTGGCGAAGCTGTTGAATCTCGGTACCGTCCCCAAGCCTGCGGATGCTGCCGACGCCCTCGCTCTGGCCCTGTGCCACCTCAGCACGGCTTCGTGGGCGCGGGCATCCTGGCGGGAGCCGGCAGTTTCGAAGGCGCCGCGTGGACAAGTGTCACCGGTGGCGCCGCGATGATCGCGTCGCTGCGAGGTGTGGTGACCGAGCGGAAGGCGGTCGGCGAGGCGTCGGTGGAGATTGTCGTGGACGTTGCCGGCGTCGGCTACCGGCTTGTCGTCGCGCCGAGGACCGCAACAGGCTTGCAGCTTGGTCACGAGGCGTTTCTCGCTGTGTACACCCACGTCCGTGAGAGCGCCATCACCTTGTACGGGTTCACTTCTTCTGAGGAGCGAACTGCATTTGAGCTGCTCCTGGGAGCACACGGCGTCGGCCCCGGGTTGGCGCTCGCGATCTTGAGCATCCACGACCCGCACGAGCTCGCCCAGGTCATCGCCAACGGGAACCTCGACGCCTTGAAGCTGGTCCCCGGGGTTGGGCAGAAGACGGCGGCCCGGCTGCTGCTGGAGCTGCAGGCGCGCTTCGACTATCTGAGTGTCGACGGGATCGGGAGCGGGACCGGCCAGTCCGACCGGTCGCCTTCGGTCACCTCCGAGGTCGCCGACGCGCTCGCCCAACTCGGATACGCCCCCGACGAAGTGAGAACCGCGGTGCGGGCCTTGCCCGACGAGGGGAGCGTCGAGGAACTTCTGCGCCTGGCGCTGCGGAGCCTCGCGCCGCGGAGATGACCAGGCGATGAGTCCCCGCCGAGAGATAGTTGCCACTGGCGACTCTCCCGCCGCGGGACCGGGCCCCGAAGCGCGGATCGATCCCGATTGGCTCGAAGACGACAGGGCGCTCGAGATCGGGATCCGTCCGAAACGCCTCGCCGACTTCGTGGGCCAGCACTCGCTGCGCGAGAAGCTCGAGATCATCCTCGAGGCCGCCCGGCGGCGTGATCAACCGGTCGACCACGTCCTTTTCGCGGGACCGCCCGGGCTCGGCAAGACCACACTGGCCGGCATCATGGCCAGCGAGATGGGTGCGGGCCTGCGCATCACTTCGGGGCCGGCGCTGGTGCGAAGTGGTGACGTCGCAGCCATCTTGACCGATCTCCAGCGCGGCGACGTGCTCTTCATAGATGAGATCCACCGCATGGGCCGAGCGGTCGAGGAGCTCCTCTACCCGGCGATGGAGGATTTCCAGCTCGACATCGTCCTCGGCCGCGGCCCGACCGCCCGATCGATCCGGTTGGACCTGCCGAGGTTCACTCTCGTCGGCGCGACGACCCGTACGGGGCTCATAACAGGGCCGCTTCGCGACCGGTTCGGGATCGTCGCGCGTCTCGAGCTCTACAGCGACGCCGAGCTCGAGGACATCGTGCACCGCACTGGCGTGGTCTTAGGAGTCGAGCTGACGCCAGGAGGCGCAAGCGAGATTGCGCGCCGGTCGCGCGGGACCCCCCGCCTTGCCATCCGCCTGTTACGGCGCGTCCGCGACTTCGTCGAGGTCCGGGGCAAAGGCGTGATCACCGAGGAAGCAGCGCGTGAAGGCCTGTCGGTCTTCGGAGTCGACCAGCTCGGGCTGGACAGCCTCGACCTCAAGATCCTCGACATCCTCTGCGTCCGCTTCGCCGGCCGGCCCGTCGGGCTGTCGACCTTGGCGGTGAGCGTCGGGGAGGAGCCAGAGACGGTCGAGGACGTCTATGAGCCGTTCCTGTTGCAGGCGGGGCTCATAATGCGCACGCCCCGCGGACGCGTCGCGGCACCATTTGCCTACGAGCATTTAGGCCTTGCGGTCCCGGCCCAATCATGGAGCTCCATTTCGGCGGGCGACCCCGATCAACCGGTCTCGACGTCGTCACGTGGCGGGGTTCGAAGCGGTGCGGTCCAAGACGTTTTGTTCACCGCGGGGACCGGCGAGGATGCATTTCCGGAGGACCCTGGATCGGGCGACTAAGGTGATGCGTCGCATCACTCCTTGATCGATAGGTCTCCCCATGCTCCTCGTCCACGTGCTCGGCTCTTCAGGCATGCACAGTCTGACTGCCATCACAGGTCCGGTTCTGGCTGCTACAGCGAAGAAGTCGAGCAGCTCGTTCACCCTGATCTTCTTCGTCCTGCTGTTCGCTGTCGGCTACATGTTCCTCATCAGGCCCCAGCGTCAGCGGCGCCAGCGCCAGATGCAGCTGGGCAAGCAGATCGCCGTCGGGGACAAGGTGATGCTCTCCTCGGGCATCCTCGGGCGGGTCGAGGGGTTCGTGGGCGATCACGCCAGGATCGAGATCGCTCCCGGGACGGTCATCGAGGTCTTGCGCGCGGCGGTCTCCCAGCGTGTTGACGTGCCTGTAGACGGCGCCGGCGATCCAGTCGGCAATGCCTCGTTCAACGGAGGGAACCACGACGATCCCGTGGACGACGCGGACAACGACCCGTATTCGGTGCCCCCTCTGGAAGCCGACGAGAAGCCCGACCCAGGTGATGACGCGGATGGCAGTGCGGATGGCAATGCGAGCGGAGGCGGCAACCGTTGAGACGAAGCTTGCTGTTGAGTGTTGTCCTGGTGTGCCTCGTCTGTTTCGGCGCGCTTGGAGGCGTCATTGTGGCGGGATGGTCGCCCAAGCTCGGCCTGGACCTCGAGGGTGGCCTCTCGGTCGTCTTCCAGCCGGCGCAGAAGGCGACCGCGACGCAGCTGCAGACGGTGGTCGGCATCATGCAGGCCCGTGCGAACGGGCTCGGTCTCTCGAGCCCGAACATCGGGACCCAGGGCAACAACATCGTCGTGCAGCTCCCCGGCGTGAAGAACTTCTCCACGGTCATCAACGAGATCGGCAGCACGGCGCAGTTGTTCTTCCGGCCTGTTCTCTGCTCGGCCAACGCGTACACAGCCCCAAGCTCGAGCACCACCACGACCACCACGGTTCCGAAGAGCACGACCACGACTTCCGCGAAGACCTCGAGCACCACTACCTCGAGCACGACCACCACGGCCCCGCCGAAGACGACGACAACAACGACACCGCCCAAGTCGAAGAAGGTCGCCGCCTACGTGAAGCCGCCGGCTTGCGGCTCCGCTTACCTCTACACGACCGCCACTTACAGCACAGCCCAGCAGTCGAACCCCGGGTCGCCGCCCGACCCGGCGCTGAACTCGGTGCCGAGCACGCCGTCGGGCCAGGACAGCGCGTCGCGGACGGTCCTCGTCTGCGCGTCGACCTTGAATCCCTGCCCGGCACGTTATGAGCTCGGTCCGACGCCTTATGACGGGACGGTACCTGCGACCGGCGCGATCCTCGCCTCTGCCAACGCGGAGTTCCAGACGACAACGGGATGGGTCGTCAACTTCACCATCAAGTCCCAGTACTCCGCCTTCTTCGACACGATCGCGAAGAAGTACTACCACCTCCCGCTCGCCGTCGACCTCGGTGGCCAGGTGGAGTCTGCGCCGACGCTCAACGCTCAGAGCTTCGGAGGCTCCGGGCAGATCAGCGGCAGCTTCAGCCAACCGCAGGCAACTGCGCTCGCCCTCGTCCTCAAGTACGGCCAGATCCCGATCGCACTGACCAAGGCCACCTACACCACGGTGTCGCCGACGCTTGGGAAGAAGTCCCTCCAGGCCGGTTTGCTGGCAGGCCTTCTCGGACTGCTTCTCGTGATGTTCTACACGATCTTCTATTACAGAGCTCTGGGCGTCGTCGTCGTGCTCGGCCTGGTGAGCACAGGAGCTCTGATATACGCGATCATCTCACTGCTCGGGGCGACATCAGCTGGTCTAACGCTGGACCTATCGGGCATGACGGGGCTAATTGTCTCAGTCGGGATCACCGTCGACTCCTATGTCGTCTATTTCGAGCGATTAAAGGACGAAGTGCGAGCGGGCCGGTCCATCCGGTCCTCGGTTGACAGAGGCTTCAAGAGCGCCTACCGCACGATCCTTTCTGCCGACGCGGTTTCCTTCCTCGGGGCGCTGGTCTTGTGGCTCCTCTCGATCGGCGCGGTCCGGGGATTCGCGTTCATGCTCGGCCTGTCGACCCTCATCGACGTCATCACGGCGTACACCTTCACCCGTCCCCTCGTGATCCTCCTCGGGCGGAATCGGCTCTTCACCGAAGCGCGGGGCTTTGGTGTCGCGAGCGGCCTGGCCGCACCTTCGGAGGCCGGATCATGAGCACCGCTTCGATCGAGCTCGGCGGTACCGAGGCGCGCAGGCCCATGGTCCTCCTGCGCCTTTATCACGGGCAGACACGATTCGACTTCGTCAGACGGCGGAGATGGTGGTTCGGCGCCTCCGCGCTCGTCATAGTCGCCGGCCTCGCCTCGCTCGGCGTGAAGGGCCTCAACTACAGCATCGAGTTCGTAGGGGGCACCTCGTGGGAGGTCTCGGCACCGGGCGTCACCCCAGCTCAGGCGCAGAGCGTGTTGACGCCGCTCGGCTTCGGCGGCGCGACGATCACCCAGCTCGGCAGCGGGAGCAATGAACGCCTCAACGTGGAGGCCAAGCTCGCCAAGAACTCGGCCAGTGTCACTACACAGGAAGCGACCAAGGTGGCTGGGGTTCTGGCCGCGCTCGCTCACACCTCTGCGTCGTCGGTGTCGGTCGAGAACGTCGGGCCGACGTGGGGGGGTGACATCACCCACAAGGCGGTCGAGGCGCTGATCGTTTTCCTCATCGTGATCGCGGCATATATCTCGATCTTCTTCGAGTGGAAGATGGCGGTCGCCGCGATCGTCGCTGTCGCGCATGACATCCTCATAACCGTCGGGATCTACTCCTTGCTGTCGTTCCTCGTGACCCCCGACACGGTGGTGGCGTTCCTGACCGTCCTCGGCTATTCGCTGTACGACACGATCGTCGTGTTCGACCGCATCCGAGACAACTCGCGCGGCCTCGGCGCGACCGGGAAGTTGTCTTACACCGACGTCGTGAACCTATCGATGAACCAGACCCTCGCCCGGTCCATCAATACCTCATTGGTCGCGATCCTTCCGATTCTGTCGGTGCTCGTCCTCGGCGCCGAGATACTCGGGGCCGTCACGCTCGAGTACTTCGGTCTTGCCCTGTTGATCGGCCTCACGAGCGGGGCCTACTCGTCGATCTTCATCGCGTCGCCGTTGCTCGCGATGCTGAAGGAGCACGAAGAGCGCTACCGGCGGATCCGCGAGCGCCTCGAATCGCGCGGGAGCGCAATGCTGCTCATCTCGCCCGCGGCCGTGGCCGCCGGGGCGTTGAGCACGCCAGAGGCCGGGACCACGGCCAAGCGCCGCCGCTCCCAGGGCGTCGCTGCGTCGAGGCCCGCGACATTGCGCCCCGGCGCCAGCCGCAGCACCCCGGTAGCGAACGAGGAAGCCGTCGACGACGGCGCCATCACCGGCGATGTGGCCTTTAGCGCGGGTCTCGACGGCGGTCCCGCACAAGGTCCGCCTCGTGGGGGAGCGGCCCGGCCTCCGGCCGGACAGCCTCGCCCCGGCGCGCCTGCGCGCCGTCCTCCGCCACGGCCACGCAAGAAGGGCAAGCGCCGGTAGCTGCGGTGTACCGTCACAGCGCCACCAGCCGAACGATCCCGAGCCAAGTGCGTCATCACCCCGGGGCTGCCGGACGATGATCGATATCCGGCTGGCACGGGAGCACCCGGACCTATTCCGGCGCGCCCTGGCCCGTAAGGGGGCCGCGGCGGACTTCGACGAACTTTTGGGCATCGACGTGCTCTGGCGAGATCTGACCACCGAGGTCGACGAGCTGCGCAGGAAGACCCGGCCGAGGGGCAAGCCGACCGAAGAGGAGCGGGCAGCCCTCGTGGTCTTGAGCCAGGAGCTCCGGCGGGCCGAGTCCGAGCTCGAGGATCTCGACCGTCAGCGCTCGGAGCTGCTCATCGCTCTTCCGAACCCGCCCGACGACTCCGCCCCCGACGGCTACTCGGACGAGGACGCTTTGGAGCTGCGCAGAGTGGGCAAGCCGGCCGAGTTCCGGTTCACCCCTCGCGACCACGTGGAGCTGAGCTCGGTCGCGGGCGCGTCTGGCGGCGGTCTCGAGCGTCCCGGTTTCGACCTCGAACGCGGGGCGAGGGTTTCAGGGGCCCGTTTCGCGTACCGGAGGGGTGCGGTCGCACTCGTGGAGCTGGCCTTGTACAGATACGCGATCGACCGGCTCGTCGGACGCGGTTTCGAGCTCGTCCTCCCGCCGGTGCTGGTGCGGGAGTCCGCGATGTACGGCACGGGCTTTCTGCCGACCGACGAGGTCAACTTGTACCAGGTCACCAGTGACGCGCTGTATCTCACGGGGACCTCCGAGGTCGCTCTCGCGGCGCTCCACCAGGGCGAGATCCTGCCGGCCGAGGAACTCCCACTACGCTACGCGGGCTATTCCACGTGCTTTCGACGCGAGGCCGGCGCAGCCGGGCGTGACACGCGAGGCATCTTCCGCGTGCACCAGTTCGACAAGGTGGAGATGTTCTTCTTCGTGCTACCGGAGCGTTCGCGCGAGCACCACGAGGAGATCCTCGCGATCGAGGAGGACATCGTCGCAGACCTAGGCATCGCCTACCGGGTCGTCGTCACAGCGGCCGGCGATCTCGGCCCGTCCGCCGCGAAGAAGTACGACGTCGAGGCCTGGATCCCGAGCCAGCAGCGCTACCGGGAGATCACCTCCTGCTCGAACACCACGGACTACCAGGCTCGCCGGCTGAACGTCCGCTTTCGTGACGCGGACGGGTCGCCCCGGTTCGTGCACACTTTGAACGGCACCGCCATGACGGCCAGGTTCCTGATCGCGCTGTTGGAGGCCAATCAGGACGAGGACGGCCATGTGGCAGTGCCTGAAGTGCTCCACGCCTACGGCGCGCCAGAACGCCTCTGATCTCATTCGAGCCCGTCTGAGCGACTCTGGAAAGGCCTCAGACCGTCGTGGCCTGCGCTGCCGCTCCGAGCTGATCGAGAGGACCGTGGCCGGCGCCTAGCTTCCATTGCGAGCCCCCGAGGATCGCCCTGGTGACGAACCGCTTGGCCTCGAACGCGGCCTCCAGCGGCTCGAGACCGAGCGCAAGGTTCGCGGCGATCGCGGCGGAGAAGGTGCACCCTGTGCCGTGCACGTTCGCGGTGTCGACCCACCGAGCGCGCAGCAGGGTCACACAGCGCCCGTCGTAGGCGACATCGACGGCCTCGGCGTCGCGGCGCCGCCCACCTTTCACGATCACGAGCTGAGGCCCGAGAGCGTGCAGCTCGCGCGCTGCGGTCTCCATCGCTGCGAGATCGCCGAGCTCACGTCCGGTCAACAGGGCGGCCTCCGGCAGGTTCGGAGTCACGACGGCGGCGTGGGCGAACAGGGATCGATAGGCCCCGGCCACGTCGTCGTCCGGGAACATCGCCTTGCCGCTTGACGACACGAGAACGGGGTCGATCACAAGCGGCGGCAGTTCGCCGGCGGCACCGCGGGCGGCGAGGAGCTTCACGATGCCAGAGGTGGCCAGCATCCCCGTCTTGGCGGCACGGACATCCATGTCGGACAGCACGGCGTCAAGCTGCGCCGCCACCATCGCCGGTGAGATCGCGAAGAAGTCGCGTACGCCGAGGGTGTTCTGTGCGGTTACCGCGGTCACCACGAGCGTCCCGAACACGCCCAGGGCGCAAAAAGTACGCAGGTCGGCGGCGAGGCCGGCACCGCCGCCTGAGTCACTTCCGGCGATGGTGAGAGCCACCTTCGGTGTCGAGCTCATCTGTGTAGGGACCACTGGTCGTCATGAGTCACGCCGGCGATCCTACGGCCAGGGTGTAGGGACGGTCTTCCTCGGTCCCGGGCCGTGTCGATCTCGCGGCCGGTACCGGCTCATGTGGGAGGCAATCGGCGTCCGGACTCCTGGCCGCGGGAACAAGTCGCAGTAGGGGTGCCATGGGCGGTTACGCTCCATGTGTGCACCTTGGGCAGCTCATCGCCTTGACGGTCGTCTACAGCAGCACGACGCTGCTCGACGGTTTCGTGCTGGGCGTGGTCCTGGCTTTGGTGGGCTACTTTCTGTCGGAACGCTACAAGCGGTCCCGTGGTGTCACTCCATGGAGAGTGCCCTCTGGCATGTGGGCGGTCCTCCTCTTCCTCCTCTCGCTGATCGGCGTGGTCATGTACCTGATCGCGTGCTTCACCACTCGGCCGAGGACCGGTCCCACGGACTTCGCGGGAGGCGACCAGCACTGGTCCCCCGGTCAGCGCGACTCGACGGGCGGGCCTGGGCAGGGCTGGAACGCACCTGCGCCGGGCCAATGGGGCCGAGACGCTCCCCAAGGATGGGACGCGCCTGCGCCCGGACCATGGCAATCGCCGCCGCCTGGCTACGGAGCCGCGCCTCCGCCCGGGGGCTGGGAGGGGGCGCCCCCGCCCGGGACGGTGTTCCCCGGACCGCCTGGGGTGCCGGGCGCCGACGGCTTGGCACAACCCGCACCGCCGCCACCACCGCCGAGGTCATGGCTCCCCGATCCCGGTGGGCGCCATGAGCTGCGTTATTGGGATGGGAGCAAGTTCACCGAGCACGTGTCCGACTCGGGGAAGATCAGCATCGATCCACTGTGATGCTGGCCCAGCGCACGCGCTGGGCGGCGGACAGGGCGCCGTCAACGGGGGACTTTCGATCCGTGTAATCTCTGGCGACATCCGCTGGGCCAAGGGCGTCCCGGCCGTTAGCCGACGGAGAAATAGCCGAACGGCTGAGCCGGAAACAAGTCGATCTGCGGCCTCTGGTCACTGATCGGCTGTGATCGCCAAGAGGACGCCGATGACCAGGACCGATGACGTGGCGAGTTGCTACGACCCCGCGTTCGAGCACGATTCATGCGGGGTCGCGTTCGTTGTGGATCTGGAGCGTCCCGCCAGCCACCGCGTCGTCTCGCTCGGGCTGACCGCCCTCGAGAACCTCGCTCACCGGGGTGCGTTCGGGGCCGACCCCGGAACCGGCGACGGCGCGGGGGCGCTGGTGCAGGTGTCGCACCGCCTCTATTCGCAGGTCGCAGGGGTCGATCTCCCTGAGCCGGGGTGCTACGGCACCGGGATGGCGTTCCTCCCCCAAGAGCCGCAAGCTGCTGAGCGGGCCATCGAGCTCGTTGCCAAGCTCGCGCGGGAGGAAGGACTCGAGGTTCTCGGATGGCGAGAGGTGCCAGTCGAGCTCTCCGCCGCGGGCGATGGAGCCAGGGCCGTCGCTCCGAGGTTCTCGCAGGTCTTCCTCGCCTCGGGCGCCGAGGCCGCCGTGCCTTCCCTCCGCGGCGACGCCCTCGAGCGCAAGTGCTTCATCGTACGTAAGCGCGTAGAGCACTCGGGCGCCGGGGTCTACTTCCCGTCGTTGTCGACTCGCACGATCGTCTACAAGGGAATGCTGGCGCCCCAGCAGCTGCGCGGTTTCTTCCCCGACCTCACCGATGAGCGGCTCGAGAGCCGGATGGTGCTGGTGCACTCGAGGTTCTCGACCAACACATTTCCCTCGTGGCCCCTTGCTCACCCCTACAGGCTCGTCGCGCACAACGGCGAGATCAACACCCTCGCGGGCAACCGGAACTGGATGCGCGCCAGGGAGGCGTTCCTCGCGAGTGACCTGTTCGACGGTGACCTCGGGCGGATCTTCCCGATCGTGACCCCCGGGGCGAGCGACTCGGCCACCTTTGACGAGGTGCTCGAGCTGCTCCACCTGTCGGGGCGGAGCCTTCCTCACGCCGTGCTCATGATGATTCCCGAGGCCTGGCAGAACCATGCCGAGATGGACCCGGCGAGGCGGGCGTTCTACAGCTTCCACGCGTGCTTGATGGAGCCCTGGGACGGGCCGGCGGCCATCGCATTCACCGACGGGACACTCGTAGGGGCGGTCCTCGATCGCAACGGCCTGCGACCCGCCCGCTACTGGGTGACCGACGACGGGCTCGTCGTGCTCGCCTCGGAGGTCGGAGTCCTCGACCTCGACCCCGCCTCGGTCGTCATGAAGGGCAGGCTGCAACCGGGACGGATGTTCCTCGTGGACACCGCGGCCGGGCGCATCGTCTCCGATGACGAGATCAAGGCCTCGCTCGCCGCCGAGCACCCCTACGGCGAATGGCTGGCCAAGAGCCTCGTCCACCTGGAGGATCTCCCTCCGAGGATGATGCTGACCCCCCAGCACGCTTCGGTCGTACGCCATCAGCGGCTGTTCGGGGTCACCAATGAAGAGCTGCGCCTCATCGTCGAGCCGATGGCGAGGACCGGGAGCGAGCCGGTCGGCTCGATGGGCAGCGACACGCCCCTCGCCGTACTGTCGCAGCGGCCGCGCCTGTTGTACGACTACTTCACCCAGCTCTTCGCGCAGGTCACCAACCCCCCGCTCGATGCCATCCGGGAAGAGCTGGTCACCTCGCTCGAGGCGACAGTCGGGCCGGAGCGGAACCTGCTCAAGCCCGAGCCGTCCTCTTGCCGACAGATCTGCCTGCCTTACCCGGTCATCGACAACGACGACCTGGCCAAGCTGCTCTATGTCAACGAGCACGGCGAGACGCCCGGGTTCTGTGGCTTCGCAGTCGACGGCCTGTTCCCTGTGAGCGAAGGTGGGCCGGGACTCGAGGCCGCCATCGACAAGGTCTGCGGGCAGGTGTCGGAGGCGATCGCGCTCGGAGCCAACGTCATCGTGCTGTCGGACCGCAACGCGAGTCCGGCGAACGCGCCGATCCCGTCGCTGCTTCTCACCGCGGCGGTGCACAACCACCTCGTGCGCGTCAAGGAGCGGACCCATGTGGGGCTCGTGATCGAGAGCGGCGACGCCAGGGAGGTGCACCACTTCGCCCTGTTGATCGGCTACGGCGCGGCTGCGGTGAACCCATACCTCGCGCTCGAGTCAGTTGCCGAGATGGTGCGCGACGGCTTGCTGGGTGAGGCCTCCGAGCGCGAAGCGTTCCGCACCTACCTCAAAGCAGCGAGCAAGGGCGTCTTGAAGGTGATGTCGAAGATGGGCATCTCGACGGTCGCCTCGTACACGGGGGCCCAGGTCTTTGAAGCGATAGGCCTTGATCACGAGCTCGTGGACCGTTACTTCGGGGCGACGCCGAGCCGGCTCGGCGGCATCGGCTTGGCCGAGCTGGCCGAGGAGGTAACCAGGCGGCACCGCTATGCCTACGAAGGCCCGGAGGCCGGGCCGGGGGCCCTCGAGATCGCCGTCGGCGGTGAGTACAAGTGGCGCCGTGACGGTGAGTACCACCTGTTCAACCCGAAGACCGTCTTCAAGCTCCAGCACGCGACGCGGGCCAGGCGCTTCGACATCTTCCGCGAGTACAGCCACCTGGTCGACGAGCAGTCAGAGCATCTGGCGACGCTGCGCGGCCTGCTACGTCTGCGCATCGGCGAGGCGGCACTGCGCCCGCCGGTCCCCCTTTCGGAGGTGGAACCCGTCGAGTCCATCGTGAAGCGCTTCGCGACCGGGGCCATGTCCTACGGGTCGATCTCCGCCGAGGCGCACGAGACGCTCGCGATCGCCATGAACCGCCTTGGCGGACGCTCGAACACGGGCGAGGGAGGCGAGGACCCCAAGCGCTACGTGCCCGACGCGAACGGCGACTCGCGACGAAGCGCTGTCAAGCAGGTGGCCTCCGGCCGCTTCGGTGTCACGAGCGAGTACCTGGTGAACGCGGACGACCTCCAGATCAAGATCGCCCAGGGCGCCAAGCCCGGAGAAGGTGGACAGCTCCCCGGCCACAAGGTCTACCCGTGGATTGCAAGGACCCGTTACTCGACCCCCGGCGTCGGGCTGATCTCCCCGCCACCGCACCACGACATCTACTCGATCGAGGACCTGGCCCAGCTGATCTACGACCTGAAGAACGCGAACCCCGCCGCCCGCATCCACGTCAAGCTCGTGGCCGAGGTCGGCGTCGGGACCGTCGCGGCCGGCGTGGCCAAGGCCCATGCGGACGTCGTGCTCATCTCCGGTCACGACGGCGGGACCGGCGCCGCGCCCCTCACCTCTCTCAAGCACTCGGGCGCGCCGTGGGAGCTGGGGCTGGCCGAGACCCAGCAGACATTGCTCCGCAACGGTCTGAGAGACCGCATCACGGTTCAGGTCGACGGCCAGCTGAAGACCGGGCGGGACGTGATCGTGGCGGCGCTGCTCGGGGCCGAGGAGTTCGGCTTCGCGACCGCCCCACTCGTCGTCTCCGGATGCGTGATGATGCGCGTCTGTCACCTCGACACGTGCCCGGTAGGCATCGCGACCCAGAACCCCGAGCTCCGCAAGCATTTCGCGGGCCAGCCGGAATTCATCGAGACCTTCTTCCACTACATCGCCGAGGAGTGCCGCGAGCTTCTCGCCGCACTGGGCTTTCGAACGATGGCAGAGGCCGTGGGCCGGGTGGACAGCCTCGACACCGCCGCCGCGATCGACCACTTCTGGAAGGCGGGCAAGCTCGACCTGCGCCCGATCTTGGAACCGGTCGTAACCTCCATGTCGAGCGCGCTCTACCGCACCCGTGACCAGGACCACGGTCTCGACGCCGCGCTCGACTGCGAGCTGATCGAGGCATGTGACGCCGCGATCTCCGAGGGCCGGCGCGTCGAGCTGGAGCGTCCCATTCGCAATGTCCACCGTGCCGTCGGGACCATGCTCGGCTCGGTGGTCACGAGGCGCCACGGCGGCGCGGGCCTTCCCGATGGCACGATCTCGCTCACCTTTAGGGGCTCGGCGGGCCAAAGCTTCGGCGCCTTTGTGCCCAGCGGCATCACTATGAGGCTCTTCGGCGACACGAACGACTACCTGGGAAAGGGCCTCTCGGGCGGGACCCTCGCACTCCAGCCGCCGGAACGCTCGCCGTTCAGGGCAGAGGATCAGATCATCGCGGGCAACGTCGTGCTGTACGGGGCCACCTCGGGCTCGGCCTACATCCGCGGGCAGGTCGGCGAACGATTCTGCGTCCGCAACTCGGGCGCCTCAGCTGTTGTCGAGGGAGTGGGCGACCACGCGTGCGAGTACATGACCGGTGGCACGGTACTCGTGCTCGGACCGACGGGACGCAACTTCGCGGCCGGGATGTCTGGCGGCTTGGCCTTCGTGCACGACCCGGACATGATGTTGCCGAGGCGCCTGAATCCCGAGATGGTCGAGCTCGAACAGCTCGACGAGGAGGACCGGCGATCGGTCCGCGAGCTCTGCGACACGCATCTCCGCTACACGGGCTCTGAGGTCGCGGCGCGACTCTTGGACAGGTGGGATGGGGCGGTGACCGAGATAGTCAAGGTCATGCCCCGGGACTACCGGCGCGTGCTCGAGGCCACCAGGCGTGCAGTCGAGGCGGGCGGATCGGTCGACGACGAGATAATGGCGGCCGCGCATGGCTGATCCCCGGGGGTTCCTTCGTTATGAACGCACCGCTCCGCGGCGGCGCCCGGTCGAGGCCCGTGTCCGGGACTGGAGGGAGGTCTATCTCCCGTTCGGCCGCGAGGAGCTCACCGAGCAAGCTGCCCGTTGCATGAGCTGCGGCATCGCGTTCTGTCACGAGGGCTGCCCACTTGGCAATCTGATCCCGGAATGGAACGACCTTGTGGAACGCGGACGCTTCGCCGAGGCGAGCGACCGGCTGCACGCGACGAACAACTTTCCCGAGTTCACCGGGCGGCTCTGCCCGGCGCCCTGCGAGGGCTCGTGCGTGCTCGGGATCACCTCCGAGCCAGTGCTCATAAAGCAGGTCGAGCTCGACACCGCCGAGTGGGCGGCGAGCTCCGGCGTGCTGGCACCGCACCGCATAGCCACACCTACGGGCAAGAAGGTGGCCATCGTAGGTTCTGGTCCTGCAGGGCTCGCCGCCGCGCAGCAGCTCACGAGGGCGGGACACGCCGTTGTCGTCTTCGAGCGGGCCGAACGCATCGGCGGCCTGCTTCGCTACGGCATTCCGGAGTTCAAGCTCGAGAAGTCGGTGCTCGACAGGCGCCTCGCCCAGATGGAGAAGGAAGGGACCGAGTTCCGCCCGCGCGTCTCGGTCGGCGGGCCGTCGTCCCCGGAGGTCCCGGGGGCCGCCGCGGCGGAGGTGTCGACGATCTCGGCCGCCGTGGTGCGCGACGAGTTCGACGCCATAGTGCTGGCAGGCGGCTCCACCCGCCCGCGTGACCTGCCGGTGCCTGGGCGTCGCCTGCTGGGCGTGCACTTCGCGATGGACTACCTCAAGTCCGCGAACCTCGTCTGTGAAGGCTCTCTGGCGGAGCCGGTGATCACGGCGGCTGCCAAGCGAGTGGCCATCATCGGTGGCGGCGACACAGGGGCTGACTGCCTCGGGACGGTGCACCGGCAAGGGGCGGTCGCGGTCACCCAGCTCGAGATCCTCCCGATGCCGGGCAAGGTGCGCGCGCTGGACAATCCGTGGCCGACCTGGCCGGCGATCCTCCGTTCGAGCGCGGCGCACGAGGAGGGAGGCGATCGCCTCTTTTCTGTGAGCACGACCGAGCTCGTCGACGACGGGACCGGGGCGGTGCGCGCGCTACGTGCCGAGAGCGTCGAGCTCAGCTCGCTCGAGGGGCGCGCGGGCCTGGTGCCGGTCGCAGGAACGGCGCTCGAGCTCGAGGTCGATCTTGTCCTGCTCGCTATGGGGTTCCTCGGGCCCGAGGTCAACGGCTGCGTGGCCGAGCTCGGACTTGGCCTGGACGCGAGGGGCAACGTCTTAGTCGACGGCACCTTCGAGACATCGGTCCCGGGCGTGTTCGCCTGCGGCGACATGGTGCGCGGCCAGAGCCTGATCGTCTGGGCGATAGCCGAGGGGCGCTCCGCCGCGGCGAGCGTCGATCGGTACCTGACAGGACGTGAGGACCTTTTCGCACCGGTCGTGCCAGGTCAGCTCGCTCTCAGGTAACAGCCACGGCTTTCGATCAGGCGAGCGCCATCGGGCTAGTTCGACGACGGCGGCGATGCCGGCGAATTGACCGCGATCCACTGCTCCAGGCGAGCAGGGCTCATGGGGCTCGCCACGTAAAAGCCTTGCAGCGCGTCGCAGCCGAGCGCTGTCAGCTGCTCCATGACCGGTCCGGAGTCGACCCCCTCGGCGATGACCGACAGGCTCAGGCTATGGGCGAGGTTGACAACGGCCCGCACGATCTCCCTGGCCGTGTCGTCTGTGAGCAGCGGCTCGACGAAGGACTTGTCGATCTTGACCGCGGTCACGGGAAGGCGCTGCAGGTACGAGAGCGAGGAGTTTCCGGTGCCGAAGTCGTCGAGCGACAGACGCACGCCGTAGCCGACGAGTGACTCGAGGCTACGTAAGGCCCCTTCGGGGTCGAACATGACCGCGCTCTCTGTGATCTCGAGCTCGATGGACTCAGGTGGCAGGCCAGAGCGGATGACGGCCGACTTGACCGCGTCCACGAGCTCGGGATCGTGCACGGTGGCGGCAGACAAGTTCACCGCCACCGGAATCAGGCGTCCCGCACGATGCCAGCCGGCACACTCGGTCAACGCCCTTTGCAGCACCCAGTTCGTGAGCTCGCGGATCATTCCCGTCTGCTCTGTGAGAGGGATGAAGACATCGGGGGGCAAAAGCCCGCGGGTCGGGTGTTGCCAGCGTACGAGGGCCTCAACGCCGGTGACCAACTTGGTCCGGGCGTCGATCTTGGGTTGGTAGTCGAGGCGGAACTCGTTGCGCTCGAGCGCGTCAGCGAGTTCGCTCGCGAGCGCGAGGCGCGAAACGCTGGAGCGTTCGAGATCGTCGCTGTAGTGGCGAATTCCGCGGTGCTCAGCCTTTGCGAGGTACATTGCAGCCTCCGCTCGGCGCAGTAAGGCTGGGACACCGAGACTCTCACCGTTCTCGTCCACGTCGGCCTCGGCGACCCCGACGCTTCCGCGAAGCCGCAGCCGTACGCCGCCGACATCGATCGCTTCGGCAACCGCGGCGAGGACACGAGCGGCCATCACGTCGGCCCCGCAGTCCGCGACCCTCGCGGCGACGATCGCGAACTCATCCGCGCCGAGGCGAGCCACCATCTCGACCGGGTCACCGAGCTCGCGGAGGCGATGCGCGACCTCGAACAGCACGAGATCACCAAGCGCGTGTCCGAGCGTGTCGTTTATCTCCTTGAAACGATCGATGTCGACCACCAAGACGGTGCGGCGGGCCCCGCTCATCTCCGACTGATTACGCGCAGCGAGGGTAAGTCCGTGCTCGGCGAGCACGAGGCGGTTGGGCAGGCCCGTAAGCGGGTCGTGGAGCGCCTGGTCCCGGATCGCGTCCTCCGCGCGATTGCGCGCGGCCGCGGCGGCGAGCACGTTTGCGACGGCCACGACGAAGCTCACGTCTTCCTCGGCGAACCGGCGCGGGCTACGGCACCCGACACCGAGGACGCCGGCGGGGGACTCCTGGCCCGGGATCGGCGCCTCGATCACGCTCATGGCCTCCGCGTGGGTCCAAAGGTCAGGGATTTCGAAACGAGCCTCCAGGGCCAGGTCGTCACAGACCACCGTTTGCTGGGTGACGAGGGCGAAACTGACAGGGGACGACGTCGGGTCGGTCGAGAGCAGCTCCGGTCCTGAGTGAGTGTGCCCGAGACTGGCGGTCATCGTCACAAAGGCCGCGTCGGGCATCGCCTCAAAGACGTGCACGAAGTCGACTTGGAGTCTTTCTGCGAGAAGGCTGACCGCGTCTTCGACCAGATTGACGTAGGGGAGCCCGACCAGTGCCCACCGGCCGAGATCTGCGAGCGCGGCCTGGCGCGCGGCGTTGGCGGCCAGGCGTTCCTCGTTCTCGCGGCCGGTCGTGACGTCCCGGAGCGTGACGATGATGCCGTTGACCGCAGGGTCGCCGGTCATGTTGTTGGCGATCGACTCCACCGTGCGCCAGGTGCCGTCGCTGTGCGTGATCCGGTACTCGATGCCAGGCGCGCTGCCTGGGTGGTCGCTCGTTTCGGCGAAGTGGCGCCGCACACGCTCGTGATCTTCGGGATGGACGAGAGACTCAAGCCGGAGAGTCCCGCCGTCGCTCCAGCCGCGGCCCAAGAGGCGGTGGGCAGCAGGGTTGCCATAGAGCACCACACTGTCCGGTGCGATGACCAAGATGACGTCGGCCGCGTTCTCGAGGAGCGCTTTCTCGCGGCGCGCGCCATCGAGCACCGACCGTTCGGCCGCGACGCGCGCCGAGATGTCCACGATGATCCCCGCAGCCCCGTCCGACGCGCCGGATGCTCTGCGCAGCGGCGCGCCCCAGACCTCCAGGTGATAAGGCGGGTGGGCGACTGACGCGAACTCGAGCCGTTCCCCGCCAAGAAGGCGCCTGGCGAGGTCGCCCAGCTCTGGGTAATCCTCGAGGACGCTGAACAGGCTGCGACCGACCAATGCGCCGGGAACCTCGCACAACTCGGCCGAGAGCCCTCCGTCTAGGAATGTGAGGATGCCGTCGCGGTCGCAGGTAAACAGCAGCACCGGCCCCGAACGCGCGGCAGCGATCGAGTCGATAACACGGATCAATGGTTCGCCCGCCTGCTCGGGTGTGAGGGCTGGCGACTGCGACTCTGCTGGCTGGCGCACCCCGGCCACCTCCTCGAGGGTCCCCTGGTGTGTGGCAAGATTACCCAGCTGGCACCGGTTTCGGTGGTTCTTCGCCGGGGCTTCGCGCTAAACGCCGCGTAGCGAGCGCGAGGTCGTCACCTTCGAACGCGGTGGGGCGTCAGGAGAGCTGGCGAGAAGAGCGGAGGCACTGTGGGAGACGAGACCTTGGAGGAGATCCGGGCCGATCTCGACACTCTCGCCGAGCGGCTTGGCGATGCCGCCTACGACTCTCTTCGGGCTCAGCTGCACCGGGGCGCCAAGCCTGCCAAGACAGACCCCGACCTCGTGCGCGAGAAGTTGTTGTCCCGGGCGCGAAACGCGGTCGAACGCGCAGCCTTGCTCGTGGCGCAGGCCGAACGCACCGGTGGTGCAGGCGCCGAGGAGCCGGGCGACTGATCGCTCAGCTGGAGCGGGGCCAGCTGTTGATGGTGTCGATGAGCGTCCGGAGCCGACCGTGCGAGCGCCGGTCGAACTCGAGCGCGAGGCGCTTCAGTTCGAGGTGGTCATTGCCTGCACGCTCCGGTGGCAACGCGCCGGTCCGCCAGATCCCTTTCGGGCTGCAGATGTCGGCGAACTGCTCGTTGAGCGCGGCCAGCTCCGAGTCGGTCGGCGCGAACCGACAGCGTATGACCATCGTCGAGCCGACGAACCGCCGCGAGTGGTAGTTGCGGTAAAAGCGCAGGATCTCCTGGACCGCCACGCCGACATCGTCGGTGATGCGGTAGAGGGCCCCATCCTCGTGGTCGACGAGGCCCCGACGCGTGACCTCGCCCTTGAGGAACCTCTCGAGCGCCTCCCAGAACGGGTCGCCGGGCAGGTCCAACAGCACGATCGGGGCGGGCTCGGCCTTTCCCGTCTGCAACAGGGTGAGGAGCTCGAAGCACTCGTCGAGCGTCCCGAAACCGCCCGGCAGGACGGCGAAGGCGGAAGACTCCTTCATCAACATGAGCTTGCGGGTGAAGAAGTACTTCATCTCGACTAGGCGACCCTCCGCGGCGAGCTCGGGATGAGAAGTGGTCTCGAAGGGGAGGCGGATCTCAACGCCGAGCGACATAGCGGTGCCGGCGCCATCGGCACCGGCAGCCATGATGCCCGGCCCGGCGCCTGTCACCACGAGCCAGTTCTCGTGGGCCATGCGCGCGGCGAGGTCGCTGGCCTGGGCATAAAGCGGGTCAGAGACCGCCGTGCGCGCGGAGCCGAACATGGTCAATTTCGGGATCCCGCGATAGCGGGCGAACAGCGCGAAGGCCCGCTCCATCTCGTCAAGAGCGGAGGCCGCGATCTTGAGGTCGAGCCTGCTGACATCGATCCGGCCGAGGGAGAGCCCCGTGACGAGGATGTCGCGGAGCAGGTCGCGGTTTGCCCTAGCCCCGGTGAGCTCCAGCAGCTCCGCGATCCGGCCCTCTATCTCTTCGCCGAGTCCCGCCGGCGAGGTAGGGGTCACAGCTCAACCGGCCGTTGTCACGACGCGCCCGTAAAGGGTCGTGCGCTGCTCGAGGGGGCGCCCGACCGAGGCCGCAAGATCACCGAAGTCGGACTCGTGCATCTGCTGGCCGAGGGTCGCGCCCGCCGCGCGGGAGATGTTCTCATCCATCAATGTGCCGCCGAGGTCGTTACAGCCCGATCGGAGCAGTTGCCTGGCTCCGCCCAATCCGATCTTCACCCAACTCGCCTGGATGTTGTCGATCCAGCCGTTATAGGCGATCCGCCCCACCGCGTGCATCAACAGCGCCTCTCTGAAGGTTGGGCCCCGGCGGGCCTTACCCTGAAGATATATCGGGGCGGCCATATGGACGAACGGCAGCGGCACGAACTCGGTGAACCCTCCGGTCTGCTGTTGTAGGGCGCGCGTGCCCACGAGATGGCGTGCCCAGTGGCGCGGCTGCTCGACGGCGCCGAACATGATCGTGACGTTCGAGCGCAAGCCGACGCTGTGGGCGACCCGGTGCACCTCGAGCCAACGCTCGGTGTCGATCTTGTCGGGGCACAGCACCGCCCGGACCTCGTCGTCGAGGATCTCGGCCGCGGTGCCCGGCAATGTACGCAGTCCGGCGTCTTTCAGCCGGACCAGGTACGCGTCGAGCGGCTCGCCGAGCCGTCGCGCCCCCTCGTGGACCTCTAGCGCCGTGAAGGCGTGGATGTGCACGCGCTCGGACCCGGCGCGGACGGCCTTCAGCACCTCCAGGTAGTAGTTGCCGTCGAAGTCCGGGTGGATGCCGCCTTGAAGACAGACCTCGGTGGCGCCGGCCTGCTCGGCCTCGACGACACGCCGGGTGATCTCCTCGATCCCGAGCAAGTACGGGTTGCCCCGGAGGTTCAGCGACAGCGGGCCTTTGGAGAAGGCGCAGAACTTGCACTTGAACGTGCAGATGTTGGTGTAGTTGATGTTCCGGTTCATGACGAAGGTGATCACGTCGCCGACGGCTCTTCGCCGAAGCTCGTCTGCTACCTCGGCGACCGCGACGACTTGCGGGCCGCGGGCGGCGAACAGCTTGACGATCTCGTCCTCGCCGAGCTCCTGGCCCGCGAGCACTCCCGTCAGCACCTCTCCGACGGCCCCGCCCGAGCGTGGGCTCCTGCGTGGGTTCGCCACGGCGGCGCTGTTTGCCGTCAGGAGCAGGGGCGGGTCCGCATCGCCACCCGAGCACCAGTTGGAATCGCGCGCGAGGCCCTCGGCATCGGCCCTGTCCATCACCGCATGACGCAGACCGGCTGCGAGGAATCTCGCGTCAGCCCACTCCGGGTGGACCGCGAGGCGCGGGGCGAGCACGTGTCCGTGCTGCTCGGTCACCTGGCTCAGTCGCTCGAGCGCCGGCCAGGCGCGCTCGGGATTGACATGGTCGGCCGTCACCGGTGACACGCCGCCCCAGTCGTCGATGCCCGCGCCCAACAGCGTGGAGAAGTCCTCGGTGAGGTTCGGCGGCGCCTGCAGGTGGATGTCAGGGGGGAGCACTATCCGCGCCACGGCGATCGACCACAGGTGCTCCTCGGCTCCGCACGGCACCGCAGCTTGCATCGCGGTCGCAGGCTTGGGGAGGAAGTTCTGGACGATCACCTCCTGGACCTGACCGTGGCGGGAATGGCTAGCCGCGATCGCCCGTAACGCCATAAGGCGATCGACCCTCGTCTCGCCTATGCCCACGAGTATCCCGGTCGTGAACGCGATCTGGAGACGCCCGGCGGCCTCCAGGGTGGCCAGACGACGCTCGGGCGTCTTGTCCGGTGACGCCCGATGACAGGCGAGGTCCGTAGCGAGCGACTCGAGCATCATCCCTTGACTCACGGCCACCTCGCGAAGCTGTGCCAGCTCAGCTGGATGCAGCGCCCCGGCGTTGGTGTGCGGGAGCAGGCCGGTCTCGGTTCGCACAAGGCGGCAGCACTCCGCGAGGTATTCGACTGTCGAGGTGAACCCGTGCTCAGCGAGCCACTCGCCCGCGACCGGGTAGCGGAGCTCGGGGCGCTCGCCGAGGGTGAACAATGCCTCGTGGCAGCCTGCCTCCGCGCCGCTTTGTGCGATGGCGAGGACCTGCCCGGGGCTCAGGTAAGGCGCCGAGAGGCGAGCCGGCGGCTTGGCGAAGGTGCAGTAGCCGCAGCGATCCTGGCAAAGCATCGTAAGGGGGATGAACACCTTGGGAGAGAAAGTCACCCGCGTTCGGTACCGGAGGTCGCGGATCAGGCGAGCCTTGGCCATCAGGTGCTCCAGCGGTGCCTCGAGCAGTTCCTCGTCAGTGATCACCACTCGGCCGCTCGACGCGACGCCACCATGGGCGCCGAGGACAGCGCCGCCAGGAGTCCGGTCTTGTTCGGTCATTGCCTTACCCTACGGCGAGCGTCTCGGAACCGATCGCCCCTTGGTCGCAGAGCCAAACCACGCGCTCAGCGCGGACCCTCGTGGCGGGGAGGTTGTCGTCTCGCAGCACCCGGGACATGGCCTGGTGCTTGTCCGCCCCAGAGACTGTGAACACCACGAGGCGGGCGCGCGCGATCCCGCTGAGTGTCAAGGTGAGCCGTTCGTGCGGATTGAGTCCCGAGGGGTCCACATTGCGATCGACCAGCCGATCGACGGGCGCCGAAAGCGCAGCCGAGCCGGGGAACAACGAGGCCGTGTGCCCGTCGGGCCCGAGCCCGAGGTGCACGAGGTCAAGGCGCGGGCGTTGCGCGATCACCGCTTGATAATCCTCGGGGACGGCGCAGTCCATCGGGAGAAAGCGCGGGTGCGGCGAGACACGCTCGACGAGCGCTTCCCGGATCATCCGCTGGTTCGCGTCCGGGTCGTCGGCCGGCACACAACGCTCGTCACCGACGAGGCACTCGACGCGGCGCCAGTCCAAGGCGGGACTCAGGGCGAGTCGTTCGTAGCACTCGCGGGCGGTCGAGCCGCCCGAGAGCACCAGGCTGAACCTTGCCCGGTGCGCGCCGGGCGTTTCGTCGCGCACTGTGTCGTCACGGGCCAGCACGGACGCGAGCTGTTGCGCGACGAGATCCGCAAAAGCGGCGGGGATATTATCGACGACCTGCAGCTCGCCGTTTGGGATCTTCAGCTGACCGGCGGGCGACACTCAGGGGTTCACCCATTCGTACCCGTCGGGCTCGAGCAGCCGCGCCGCCTCTAGCGGTCCCCACGTGCCCGCGCCGTAGTGGGAGAGGTGGGGATAACCCTCCACGAAGGCATCCTGGATCGGCTCGAGAAGCCGCCAGGCCTGTTCCACCTCGTCGGTGCGGATGAACAACGTCGGGTCGCCGTTGATCGCGTCAAGCAGGAGCCGTTCGTAGGCCTCGGGCGGATCGGTCCCGAATGCGTCCTTGTAGGAGAAGTCCATCGCCACGGTGCGGACGCGGTAGTCCCCGCCAGGGACCTTCGCTCCAAAGCGCAGCGAGATGCCCTCATCGGGCTGGATCCGCAGAATGAGCGCATTGGGCTGCAGCCCCCGGACCAGCTTGCCGGCAAAGGGGAGATGAGGGGGACGCTGAAAGACCATCACGACCTCAGTCGAACGCTTGGCCAACCGCTTGCCGGTGCGGATGAACACGGGCACGCCGGCCCAACGCCAGTTGTCGACCGAGAGCCGCATGGCGACGAAGGTCTCGGTCGTCGACTGCGGGTCGACGCCGGCCTCCTCCCGGTAGCCAGGGACGGGTTGGCCGTCGATCGTGCCTGCGGTGTACTGCGCGCGCACGACCGCGGTTTCTACCTCGTCGATGCGAGGGGGCATCACCGACCGGAGCAGCTTGACCTTCTCGTCCCGGATCGAGGTCGGGTCCATCGTGGCCGAAGGCTCCATCAACGTCAGGGCCAGGACCTGCATGACGTGGTTCTGCACGATGTCGCGTAGCGCCCCGGCGCTCTCGTAGAACGAGCCCCGGTGATCGACGCCCAGGGACTCGGCAACAGTTACGTGCACATGGCCGACATAGCGCCTGTTCCACACCGGCTCGAAGATCGAGTTCGCGAAGCGGAGGGCAAGCACGTTCTGCACGGTCTCCTTGCCCATGTAGTGGTCGATCCGGTAGATCTGGGACTCGTCGAAGCACTCGTGCAGAGTCTCGTCGAGAGCCTCCGCAGTCTCGAGGTCCCTTCCGAAGGGCTTTTCGATCACGAGCCTCGCGAACTTGCCCCCGACGCCCGGCCGGTTCAAGCCGTGACGTGCGAGGCCCCGAGCGACCTCACCGAACAGCGACGGGATGGTGGCGAGGTAGAAGAGCCTGTTGCCCGCCGTGCCGCCGAACCCGTCCGGAATGTCGAGCTCTTGGAGGATCTCGGAGATTCTCAGAAAGGTTGCATCGTGGTCGTAGTTGCCGCTCACATAGCGGAACCGCTTCACGATCTCGGCCCACGCGGGCTTGGCGTTGGGTACGGCCTGCAGGCAGTGATCGCGGAACTCGTCGTCAGACCACTTGCTCCTCGCGACACCGACGACGACCATCCCGTCAGACAACGATCCGTTGCCCACCAAAGAGGCCAGCGCAGGAAGGAGCTTGCGCGTGGCCAGATCGCCGGAGGCGCCGAACATCACGAGCGCGGCCGGTGGGGTCCTCGCCTGAGAGCGTGGGGTGCTCACGAGGGCGCCTTGTCTCCCGAGCGCACGACGGCGTGGCCCCCGAACTCGTTGCGCAGGGCAGCGAGCAGCCGCAGGCCGTAGGAGTTCTTCTCCCGGCTCTCGAAGCGCCTGAACAGCGACGCTGCTATCACAGGCACCGGCACGTCGCGCTCGAGCGCCGCCTCGAGGGTCCAACGGCCCTCCCCGGAGTCCACAACGAACGGCTCGATGCCGTCGAAGCCCGCTTCGGGTCGAAGTGCCAGCTCCGCGAGCTCGAGCAGCCAGGACCTGACGACCGAGCCGTACCGCCAGATCGAGGCGATCTCGTGCAGGTCGAGGTCGAACTCATCGGCCTTGGACATGATCTCGAAGCCTTCCGCGTAGGCCTCCATCAACCCGTACTCGATGCCGTTGTGCACCATCTTCACGAAGTGGCCCGCGCCGACGGGGCCGACGTGGGAATAGCCGCCCTCGGGTGCGAGCGCAAGGAAGATCGGCTCTGCTATCGCGACCGCCTCGGGGGTGCCACCCACCATGATGCAGTAGCCGTTCTCAAGGCCCCAGATGCCGCCAGAAGTGCCCGCGTCGATGAAATGGACGTTGCGCTCGGACAGGCGCGTCGCGTAAGGAACGGCCTCCTTGTAATTCGAGTTGCCGCCGTCGATGACGAGGTCACCAGCCTCGAAGTACTGGCCGAGGGACATGACGGTCTCCTCGGTCGGCTTGCCGGCCGGCACCATCACCCAGGCCACACGAGGAGCAGGTAGCTTCGCCGCCAGCTCCTCGAGGCTCGAAGCCGTTTCGGCCCCGAAGGAGGCGACCGCGGCACGAGCTTGAGCGCCCAGGTCGAAGCCGACGACATCGTGGCCCTTGCCGATCAGTCGCCGGCTCATGTTGGCGCCCATCTTCCCCAGCCCGACCATGCCGATCTTCATAGTGCGACTCCTCCTTGTTCGCGCGGGTGAGAGCTCCCGTTCATGCGATCTCGGCCAGGTGGTCGAGCTCGACGCGGATCACCCGCCTGCCGTGGGTCAAGAGGCTCTCGTGGTCGCCGATCGACTGCGCGTTGATCAGGGTCGAGAAGTCATAGGGCTTGTCTGGGATCGCGAGCTCCGCCGACGGCTTGGAAGGGACCAGCTGAACCGCGATCACACTGTTCGGGCCACCCTTGTGCAGCTGACCGGTCGAGTGCAGGAACCGCGGCCCATAGCCGGCTGTGACGGCCATTTGGTCGTTCGCGTCGCGCACACGGCACCGGAGCGCCTCGAGCTCGTCGTCCTGGCCATATGGCAGGTAGGCCTGCAAGGACACATAGTCGCGTGGACGGACCTGGGCGGTGATGAGGGCCATCATGTCCCCGGGCGCGGAGCACTCGAGTGCGGGCAGCGGAAGAGCACCGAGTACCCGCAGGGTGTTGGCCTTGGACTCTGCGACATTAGGCTCGTCAAAGGGATCGATCGAAAGAGTGTGCCCGGCGATAGCGACGGCCAGCTCGAAACGGAAGAACTCGGCTCCTAGAGCCCCGGGCTCGCCTATCGAGACATCGATCACGTGCCGGTCGTCACCGGTCTCGGGGTCTGTCGTCGGCACCGGGACACAGCCGCGACCCTGTTTGCCCGTCGACTCGGCGATCAGTTGCTCGACCCACAGGCCGAAAGAACGGGTTCGTTCGCCGACGACGATGGTGGTCTTGTCGCGCCCGGCCAAAGCTTGCGCGCCCATCTCCTCACCGAGCGACACCGCCTCTTCCCGGTCGGCGTCGAGCGCACGCTCACACAGCTCGGCGACGTCATAGCCCATCAACGCGGCCGGGACGAGGCCGAAATACGACAGAACCGAGTACCGGCCGCCGATGTCGGGCTGGTTCTCGAACACGTGGCGGATGCCGAGCTCGCCGGCCTCGCGGCTGAGCGGAGTCCCGGGATCGGTGACGACCGCGTACCGGGAGGGATCGGCCATGCGGCTTCGCGCATAAGAGAACAGCACGTTCGGCTCGAGCGTCGTACCGGACTTGGACGAGACGATGATGAAGGCGTCCTCGAGCGGCAGGGCAGCGACCGTCGAAGGGTCGGTCGTGTCACAGACGACGACGCGACGGCCGGCAAAGCCCGAGAGCCGGTCCCGTACCGCGGCGAGGACCGCCGGGCCGAGTGATGAGCCCCCCATGCCTAGCAGGACGATCGTGTCCTGATCGACGCTGTCCGCGAAGCTCTTCAAGGTTCGCGCCTCGTCGAGCATGTGCCGTGGCATGTCGAGCCAACCGAGCCGGTTCTGCGCGACGTTGCCTTCGGGCCACAGGGTGTGGTCCCGGGCTTCCAGGCGGCGTAGCAGCTCGGAGGTCAAGGCTTCGTCCCGGTCGTGGCCGCCTTGTCCTGCAACTTGCCCAACAGGTCATCGAAGGATGCCGCAAAGGCAGCGACGCCCTCGGTCTCGAGCACCGCCGCGACGTCTCCCATGTCGATCCCGCACTCGGCCAGGCTCGCGAAGGTCGCTGAGGCCTGCGCGAAGTCGGCGTCGCTGATCAGTTGGAGGTTTCCGTGATCGAGGAAGTGATTCAGCGTGTCCTCGGGCATCGTGTTGACGGTGTTGTGCGCGATGAGGGTGTCCACATAGACGAGATCTGGATAGGCGGGGTTCTTGGTGGAGGTGGAGGCCCACAGCGGTCGCTGGGGACGCGCACCAGCCTTCTCGAGTGCCGCCCACCTGGGGCCTGTGAATAGCTCGAGGTAGGCCTCGTAAGCGAGGCGAGCCTGGGCGACAGCCGCCTTGCCACACAAGCCCAGGGCGAGCGCCCCGGTCGGGTAGCCCGTGTCCTGCCGGGCGGTCTGCTCGAGGCGGCGGTCGACCTCGGTGTCCACGCGGCTGACGAAGAAGGACGCCACCGACGCCACCTTGGACAGGTCGCCCGCCTTGCCCAACAGCTCTTCCAGGCCCGACAGGTAGGCCTCGACGACCTCGCGGTAGCGCTCGAGGGAGAAGATCAAGGTGACGTTGACGCTCCGGCCTTCAGCTATGACCGCCCGGATCGCTCCGAGGCCCTCCCTGGTGGCAGGGATCTTCACGAGCAGGTTCGGCTGGTCGATGCGCTCGTGGAGCTGGCGCGCGGACTCGATCGTGGCGTCGGTGTCGTGTGCCAGACGCGGCGAAACCTCGATCGACACGAAACCGTCGCCGCCATGACTCTCGTCGTAGACGGGCCGGAGCACTCCGAGCGCCCCTGTGACGTCGGCGATCACGAGGTCCCAGTAGGCCTCGTCGACGGTCTGGCCGTCGGCGAGGGCGGCCGAGAACTGCTCGTCATAGTCGCTGCTCGCCGCGATCGCTTTTGCCATGATCGTCGGGTTCGTAGTGAGGCCCCTCACACCGGAGGAGACGAGGTCAGCCAGATGACCCGAAGTCAGATAAGCGCGGTTCAGATTGTCGAGCCACGGGCTCTGGCCCCCGTGATCGTAGAGGTCTTGCAGTCTTGTCATAGCTCTCCCAACACTCACACCCGAGTCCCGAGTAGCCCGCGGGCCTTCTGGGCGACGTTGTCGGCGGTGAAGCCGAACTTCTCCATGTTCACAGACCCCGGCGCCGAAGCGCCGAAGCGGTCGATCGTGACAGTCGCGTCGGCATAACGCTCCCAGCCGAACGACGCCGCCGCCTCCACGGCAAGCCGCGGGACCCCTGGCGGCAGGACATCGGCGCGGTAGCCCGCTTCTTGTTCGGCAAACAGCTCCCAGCTGGGAAAAGACACGACTCGGGCGACGATGCCCTCCGCCTCGAGGACACGTGCCGCACCTAGGCACAGCTGCACTTCGCTGCCGGTGCCGATGAGCACGATGTCTGGTGTCGCGCTCGCGTCGCCGCCCGGGGCCAGCACGTAGGCCCCGCGAGCGACCCCCACGGCCGCACGATCGCCCGTCTCCGCGAGTACTGGGAGATCTTGGCGGCTCAGGATCAACGCTGTCGGGCCGTCGGAGTCAACGGCGACCCTCCACGCCGCGGCCGTCTCAGTGGCATCAGCCGGGCGTATGACACGCAGGCCCGGCATTGCCCGCAAGGACGCGAGCTGCTCGATCGGCTGGTGGGTGGGGCCATCTTCGCCGAGGCCCACCGAGTCGTGAGTGAAGAAGTAGACGACATGGGCCCGTGACAATGCTGCGAGGCGAATCGCCGGGCGGGCATAGTCACTGAAGACGAAGAAGGTGCCACCGACAGGGAGGACGCCTCCGTGCAGCGCCATCCCGGTCATGGCCGACGCCATCGCATGCTCGCGGATGCCGAAGTGGAGCTGGGTGCCGCCTGGAGAAGCATGGGACTGAACCGCGTCCCCGGGCCCGAGGTCGACGCCGGTGTTGCCGGTGAGGTCAGCAGCTCCGGCGATGAGGCCCGGGATGCCTGCGCCCGTCGCGGTGAGGCACTTGTTGACCGCCTTGCGCGTGGCGAGCTTGGTGCCAGCTTCGAAGGCGGGAAGCTTGTCAGCCCAGCCCGCGAGAGCCCGCCCGGCTAGGCAGGCCTTGAGGCGCTCCTGGTCGCCCTCCGAGACTGCCTGGCGATCCTCCCATGCCTCGCGCGCGGCCCGTCCACGACGGGCGCATTGCGCGTAGAACGCCGGGACCTCGTCGGGGACGTAGAACTCCTGGTCCAAAGGCAGGCCGAGGAGCGCTTTGGTGAGTCTTATCTCCTCAGCACCGAGCGGGTCGCCGTGCGCCTCCTTGGTATCGGTGCGGTGCGGGGAGGGCCAGCCAATATGACTGCGGAGCACCAGCAGCGACGGCCGGTCCGCCTCGGCCAAGCCACGGCGCAGCCCCGCCTCGAGGGCGTCCAGATCATTCGCGACCTCGCCCAGGCGCTCCACGTGCCATCCGTAGGCATCGAAGCGCTTCATTACATCGTCTGAACACGCGAGGTCGGTGGACCCGTCGATTGTGATGTGGTTGTCGTCGAAGATGTATACGAGACGGCCGAGCCCCAGATTTCCCGCCAAGGAGGCGGCCTCGTGGCTCACACCCTCCATCAAGTCCCCGTCGCCGCAGATCACGAAGATGTGGTGGTCGATCGTCTCGGGGCCGAAGTGTGAGCGCAGGAAGCGCTCGGCGACCGCCATGCCGACGCCGTTCGCGAAGCCCTGGCCCAAGGGGCCGGTCGTGACCTCGACCCCGGCGAGCGAATGGACCTCCGGGTGACCTGCGGTCGGCGAACCCCACTGGCGGAACTGCTCGATGTCCTTGAGGCTGATCCCGTAGCCGTTCAGGAGCAGCATTGAGTACAGCAGGATGGACGCGTGACCGTTGGACAGGATGAACCGGTCCCGGTCGGGCCAGTCAGGCTCTCCCGGGTCGTGGCGAAGCACCCGCGAGAACAAGACGTGAGCCAGAGGCGCCAGCGCCATCGCTGTGCCCTGGTGACCGCTGTTTGCTCGCTGAGGGCCGTCCATGGCAAGGCCGCGGACGACGTTGACGCATAGCTGTTCCAATTCGGTTTCGGTCATTGACCCTAAGACTATTCACGAAGAACAGGTCGCGGGGTCAGCCGAAGGTGGAAGGTGATGACCTTGAAACGAAATGGGCCTCGGTGAGCCGCAAAGTCCTCACCCTCGCACGGACCATGAGCCGGATCACCCACCGGGCCGCGTCCGACTCGTGGCGGCAGAGTGCCAATTGTGCAAAGGTCGGTGCCGAGTGATGGTTGTTGTACAGGCTCTCACCACCGTCACAAAGGCGAGCCGCTGATTCTTGAACGCCGTGTTCGGGTGGCTTTTGGACCCGAAGCTGTGGCCGATCGTGCTGACCGCAGCATCGAGGGCGAGTTAGCTCGCCGCGTGGACGACGGCCGCGAGCGGGCCCACGCGCCAGCCGAGAAGGAGACAGAGCAACGCCGAGACCGAGGAATGCGTGTTCGAACACGTTGTCCCAGCGGTCGGAGGCGAGGTCCTTGGCATAGCGCTCAGTGCTCATCTCGTCGCGGACCATTGGCGCTAGAGGATTGCGTTGGTCAACTGCACCCGCGAGAACCTGAGGGTACCGGCGAATTCGGATCGCCTTGGACGGAGGTGAATGCGTGGCCTTTGTGGGCGACCGCCACCCACCGGCGCGGCTGGATGCGTGTCACGAGCCAGATGAGCACCCGAGAGACGACTCGGGCGAGGTGTGATCGCCCGGTGCGTCTCCGCCCGGTGAAGCTAGATCGTCGTGCAGCTGAGCGCTACCTCGCTCCGCGCCAGTCCCGCGAGAGGATCTGAAGGAGTCCTGCCATTCGTGAAGGGCATCAGTGGTTACCTACCGTCTGGTAGGTAGGCTTGCAGGATGTCGAGCCCACGCGAGTCGGCCGGGCTCGGTGTGAGCCTGCGCACGTCAGATGCCACACTCCCCGCGCACCGTGTTCGCGAACCGGGAGTTCCCACGCGCCAGGCGATCCTCGATGCGGCGCTGCGGTGCTTCGCCGACCATGGCTTCGAAGGGACATCCCTCAATGACATCTCCGAGCTCGTTGGCATCAAGCGCCCGAGCCTGCTGCATCATTTCCCCTCGAAAGAAGCCTTGTACCGCGAGGTGCTCGAAGCTTGGTTCTCCGACTGGCTGGAGCGCGTTGGCGAGGCAATAAACCGGCCGCGCGACGGTTGGGAGCAGGTGGACCGCGTCCTCACGACGGGGTTCCGCTTCTTCGCGGAGAGCCCGGCTTTCGTTCGCCTGGTTCGGCGCGAAGCGCTCGAGGGTGGCGGCGCCATGGCCGGCGAGCTCGGTGTCACACTCCGCCCGATGCTCGAGCGGGCTGTCGCTTTCCTCGAGCGCGAGATGTCCGCAGGTCGGTTCCGGTCCCACGACGCCCAACAGCTCGTGCTCACCGGCTACGGGGCGCTGCTGACCTATTTCAGCGACGTCCCTTTCCTCGAGGCGTTGCTGGAGACCGATCCGCTCGGACAAGGCGAGCTTGATCGGCGCCTTCAGCACCTTCGCGAGTTCTTTCGCGCCGCGTTGGAGCCCTGAAAGAGTCAACTCACGGTGAGGTCGCGTCCTTTGGAGCGAGCAGCCGTCGAGACCGGGCCAAGGCGGTCACGCCACCGGAACTGACATATTCCGGGCCTGCTTGCGCCCGTGCGCTAGCGGCCGGTCGGCCGGCCCGATAGCCTGCGGTTTCATGTCGGGACAAGGTGACGCCAAGCGTGCTGATCCGCGCGAGGAGGGAGCCGAGCTGTTCGCCCTTCTCCGTCGATACGTGGTCCAGGAGACGATCACCCCGCTACGGACGATCGGCCGGACATTGCTGTTCGGCGGAGCCGCGGCGACCTTGCTCGGCATCGGTACTGTCCTGCTGCTGCTCGGGGTCCTTCGCGTGCTGCAGACCGAGACGGGGGCGGCATTCGCCGGAACGTGGTCCTGGGTGCCATACCCGATCACCGCGATCATCGGCCTGGTCGTTGTGGGTGGATCTGGGTTCGTGCTCCTGCGCTCTCGCGGCCGGGCCGGGGCGAAGAAGGGGTAGCACGATGAAACGATCGGAGGCAGGGTGATGAGGATCCGCCTGATCCGACAGTTGATGCTGGCGACTGATGACTCGGGACGCGTGTCGCTGTCGGACGTTGAGCAGAAGCTGCGCGACCTTGGCAGCAATGCCCAGTCCTTGGCGACAGATGCCGCACCCCCGATGATCGGCGGGTTGGTGGCCGCCGGGGTGGTCGCCGTGGCTGCTGTCTACTTGCTGGGCCGCCGGCGCGGCAGTCGGCGGGCTTCGGTGCTCGAGATCCGTCGCGTCTGACGATGCACGGCCGGGCGCGGGTCTGTCGTGCGTAGCTATCTCGATCGTTGGGCGCGCCAGTTGGTGCGGCGCGGCGTTCGGTCGGGCCTGATCGAGGGCAGCAACTTATGGCTCTCGATCGGAGCGATCGCATGGCTGTTCCGTTTCCTGTCGAAACGACCGTCGCCGCAAGTGAGCGTCGAGCAGCTCAGGCTCGGGGAGTCACTGATCGTGAGCCACGTCCCGGCTCCTCCGCGCAGCAGGAGGGCCAGGAAGAAGGCCGCCCGGAAGGCCGCAAAGCTCGAGCAGCGCGTCGCACGCCAGCAAGCCAAGCGCGAGGCCAGCCGCCGCTATCGCCGCGCGCAAGCCAAGGCGGCGCTGGTAGAAGCCGAAAGGCAAGCCAAGGCGGCGAGGAGACAAGCCCGGTGCAGCAAGGAACCTAGACGCCGCCGCGGCGAGGAGCCTGCCGGGCGTGGCCACTCGGAAAGGGATGCCGAGGAGGCGACGTGAGCCCCGAGGCGCCTTCGGCGCGGGGCCGAAGGCTCGCCGCGGGTGAGCGGGTGCTTCTCGTGGACCGCAAGGACCGTCGGTATCTGGTGACCCTCCATCCGGGCCGGTCGTTCCAGTCCCATGCAGGTGTGATCGAGCACGACACCGTGATCGGCCGGTTCGAAGGCGAGGAGCTCGAAGCGCACCAGCGCGACGGCCGAGTGACGAGCTCGGCCCGTTATTTGGTGCTGCGCCCGACGCTCGCGGACGTTGTGGTCGGGATGCCGCGGGGCGCACAGGTGATCTACCCGAAGGACCTCGGAGCCATCCTGATCGCTGCCGACATATTCCCGGGCGCGCGAGTGCTCGAGGCCGGCGTCGGGTCGGGCGCATTGTCGATGGCGATGCTGCGCGCCGGTGCGACGATCATCGGTTATGAGCTGAGGGCCGATTTTGCGGAACGGGCGCGGGCGAACGTGGAGGCGTTCCTCGGTCCCGACCAGCCCTATTCGGTACAAGAGCGAGACGTGTACCTCGGAATCGACGCCGAGGGCCTCGATCGGGTCGTATTGGACCTGGCCGAACCTTGGCTGGTGGTCCCACATGCCGAGCGGGCGCTCGCACCAGGCGGGATCCTGCTGGCCTACCTTCCCACGATCAACCAGACCGCGGAGCTGCGCGCGGTGCTCGACCAGAGTGGGTTCGCCATGGCCGAGACTTTTGAGATCCTACGACGTACTTGGCACATCGAAGGGCGGTCGGTCCGGCCCGACCACAGAATGGTCGCCCACACCGGCTTCATCACATCAGCACGCCTGTTGAGCGTCTGAGCCGCGCGGGCGCGCCCGGCACATGTTCGCGCCGCTATTGGCGCGTCACTCGCTGACGATGAATATGCACTCGCCCGGGCACTCCTCGGCGGCCTCTGTGACGGCGTCCTCAAGCTCAGAGGCGACCGTCGCCATCTGAGAAGAGCCGCCTGGGTCGTTGAGGATGGTGTCGCCTTGCTTCACGTAGGCCAGGCCGTCGTCGAGAAGAGTGAACACGGCCGGGCAGATCTCCTCGCAGAGACCGTCTCCCGTGCAGAGGTCCTGGTCAATCCACACCCTCATCAGCCACTCATCTCCTCGGAACGCTTGCTGCTTGCCGACCACAACCGGTCGCGACGGATCCCTCGTCTTCACTGAAGCTTACGGTGCCCGCCGAGTTACGTGGCGCAACGTAACTAGGTGCCCGTGTGGTGTCAAACCGTGCACCGCCGGTGTAGGGTCCCGGCGGGAACGAAGATCGCGCCGTGTGAGGAGGTGGTGACGCCGATGGAAAGCGACGGACACGCCGGATTCGCAGGAGACGAGGACGACCGAGAGGAGTTGCACCGCCGCGCCGAGCAGGCCGAAGACGAGATCACCGAGCTGCGGCGACGCCTGCAAGAAGCGCCGGGGCGGGTACGCACGCTCGAGGAGAGACTGCTCGAGACCAAGGGCCAGCTCGCGCATGCGGTGTCGCAGAACGAGAAGCTGACGTACACCCTCCAGCAGGCCAAAGAGCACATCGCCACCTTGCGCGAGGAGGTGGACAAGCTGACCCAGCCGCCCTCCGCGTACGGCACCTACCTGAACGGCAATGACGACGGGACCGTCGACGTCTTCTCCAGCGGGCGCAAGATGCGTGTCGCCATCCACCCCGGTCTCGAATCCGAGGCGCTGCGCAAGGGACAAGAAGTCGTCCTCAACGAGTCCCTGAACGTCGTGCTCGCACGTGACCCGGAGTTGGGCGGCGAGGTCGTCTCGGTGCTCGAGGTGCTCGAGGACGGGCGCCGTGTGCTGATCGTCGGGCGGGCCGACGAAGAACAAGTGGCCGAGATCTCCGAGTACCTCGCCGGCGTCAAGCTGCGAGCGGGCGACTCGCTTCTGTTGGATCCGCGCTCGATGCTGCTCTATGAGAAGCTGCCCCGCCCGGAGTTGGAAGAGGTCGTCCTCGAAGAGGTCCCGGACGTCACCTACGCCGATATCGGTGGGCTCGACAGCCAGATCGAGGCCATAACAGACGCCGTCGAATTGCCTTACTTGCATCGGGAGCTCTTTGCGGAATACCGCCTGCAAGCACCGAAGGGGATCCTGCTCTACGGGCCTCCGGGCTGCGGGAAGACCCTCATCGCGAAGGCTGTGGCCAATTCGCTTGCCCAAAAGGTGGGCGAGCGCACCGGCAATGCCAGGGTCACCAGCTACTTCCTCAACATCAAGGGTCCTGAGCTGTTGAACAAGTACGTGGGGGAGACCGAGCGCCAGATCCGGCTCGTCTTCCAGCGCGCGAGGGAGAAGGCCGAGGAGGGAGTGCCTGTCATCGTCTTCTTCGACGAGATGGACTCGCTGTTCCGCACCCGGGGCAGCGGGATCTCCTCCGACATGGAATCCACGGTCGTCCCGCAGCTCCTGGCCGAGATAGACGGGGTAGAAGCCCTGCGCAACGTCATCGTGATCGGGGCCTCGAACCGTGAGGACCTGATCGACCCGGCGATCCTGCGCCCGGGACGCTTGGACGTCAAGATCAAGATAGAGAGGCCCGACGAGGCGGCGGCCCAACAGGTCTTCGCGCGGTACCTACTTAACAGCCTGCCGCTGGATGCCGCCGATGTGAGCCTCCTCGGTGGCGGCGACCCGGAAAAGGCCGTTGTCGTCATGATCGAGCAGACGGTCGCCGAGATGTACCGGGCCGACGACGAGAACCGCTTCCTCGAAGTCACGTACCAAAACGGCGACAAAGAGACCTTGTACTTCAAGGACTTCTCCTCGGGGGCGATGATCGAGAACATCGTCAGACGGGCGAAGAAGCTCGCGATCAAGCGTGAGATCTCCGGGGAGGGCCATGGCATCCGCCTTGGAGACATGATCGAGTCCATCAGGCAGGAGTACAAAGAGAGCGAGGACCTGCCCAACACGACCAACCCCGATGACTGGGCGAAGATCTCCGGTAAGAAGGGTGAGCGGATCGTCTACATCCGCACGCTCGTGGGCCAGGGCGGAGAGGAGCGCGGCGGACGTGCGATCGAGCGGGTCGGGACCGGGCAGTACCTCTGAGTCGCCAGGCGTGTGCGCTCGAGGGTTCCCGCCGTTGTTGGTCGTCCCGCCAAAGAGTGCCCACGGCGAGCAAGCAGGCCGCTAGATGCGGGACCTGCGAATTGGTCTCGGTGCCGTAGAGC
>Ga0302157_10000184_pt1 | contig 81302 bp, 77 predicted proteins | sample I_Bog_N3_3_FD_193502 | JGI IMG/M metagenome (GOLD analysis project Ga0302157, IMG submission 193502) | Peat permafrost microbial communities from Stordalen Mire near Abisko, Sweden - I_Bog_N3_3 | ecosystem: Environmental > Terrestrial > Soil > Wetlands > Peat | place: Sweden: Abisko, Stordalen... | reverse complement strand
CCTCGCAGCCAGCGTCTGGACGCGCGAGGACCGCGGCCTCATCCTAGGCTGCGTTGCCCTCGCCTACCTGGTTGCCGCAGGCGCGCTCGGGCTGTTTATCGCCCGCAGGCTAAGGACCTGGGTGGCGTTCCCGGACACCTGCAAACAGTTCCTGGAGGACTGCGCCTGCATCCACGAGCTGGCTACCGCCCCCCGGCAATGAGCATGCCCACACGCTCCAAGGTTGCCAGCCGCCGCGAATGCCTCGCCCTGGCCTGCGAGCTTGATCGCCTGAACCTGCGTCTGGCCATGAAGCCCAGCCCGGCGGCGGGCCTTGCGCTTTCCGCAGTTGAGATGCTTGCCGCAGTGGTCCCCAGCATACCGGGACTCCTCAGCAGGCGCGTCCGTTTTATAATGAAAACCCTCACCTTCGCCCGGGGCGTCATAGCCTCACTGGCGCAGTGAGCCGCAATCAGAAACCCCGCAACGAAACGTCAGCAAAAACCAAACTACCATGTTACGCTGGATCCTCATCTTTTTTGTGTTCGCCATCATAGCCGGCGCTCTCGGCTTCACCGGCATCGCCGGGGCCTCCATAGCTATCGCCCAGACCCTGTTCTACATCTTCCTGGTCCTCTTTGTCCTGGCGATAGCCTTCCACCTCGCGCGAGGCAGCGACAGGCGCGACCCCTAATCCGCCCGCCTTCGGCCTAAAGCCTGTCGGAGGCGACGATCCCGGTCCGGGTGGCGTCGGGAACCCCTGGGCATGATTGGGTGGAAAACCCAGAGACGCCCCTCAGGACGAAGGTTCCGCCCACACCGGAAGCGGGCGCCGTGACGTGCTCAAAGTCCGCGCCCCTAACGTCCTCAAGGAACACGGGGTTGCGCAGGTCTCCCGCCGCGCAACTAAAGACGACCTGGTGCACGACGAGACTCGCAGCATGCCTGACAAAAAGGGCCCAGGACGGCGTGGGGCCAAAGCTTCCCGGCTCGGGATAGTCGTGCACCATCTCCGGCGGCTCCCTGCCCGCCTCATCCGCGGATCCACCGCCCTGGAACTCGACTCGCAGGTTGTCGAGAAGGACGTCCTCAATAGGATGCGACTCCAGCCCGGCGATAAGGATGGCCTGGTGGCCCCGCACGTCCTCGGCCACAATGTTGCTAATAATCACGTGCCTAAGGACCCCAACGGGGGTGTTTTCGGGCCCGCGCATCCGGGCGCCTATCCTCAGGAAGATGGGTGCGTCAAAGATTGTCCTCATTGCGATGTTTGACACGGTCACATCCTCGAGACGCGCGCCGTCCACCGTCTCGAGCGCCAGGCCCCGGCAGCACTCGAAGACGCAGTTGGTGACGGTGATCGCCTTGAATCCGCCGTTTGACTCGGTTCCAAACTTGATCCTCCCGGTCGGCGAGCGGTTTTTCGCCGCGTCGTGCCGGCGCGTGCCGTCCAAGAGCGTTCCCTCGTCGTAGCCGCTCACCAGGCAGTTGGAGATCGTCACGTTCTCCGTAGACCGAAACTGCCCGAGGCCGAAGGAACTCTTCAGGCAGATGCCGTCGTCCCAAGGGGAATTCACGGAGCAGTTGCTTATCCGGACGTTGTGGCAGCAGTCCACATCCATGCCGTCGCGGTTCGTGTCGATCCGGAGCGCGTCTATCGTCAGGTTGTCGACGCCGGTGGCCAGTATCCCAAACCAGCCGCCGTGCTCTATTGTGAAGTCGCGAAGGGTGACGTTCCTGCAGTTCTTCAGTGCAATGGCCTTGTTGCCCACCTTCTGCGCCGGGTTGTCGCGCTCGCGATCGCGGGATAGCCCCTTTCCGAAGATCCTGCCCGGCCCGGTGATCGAGATGTTCGTCAGGTCCTCGCCCCAGATCAGGCTGTCGTGAAAATGGCTGTGGCCGAAGTCCTGGTAGTGGAGCGTGTCGCCCCACGAGTTGGCTTCCGCGGCATCGTAGGCCTTGTTCTCATCCGAGGCCTCAATCGTCGCTCCCTGTCCGAGAAAGAGCGCCACGTTGCTTTTAAGGCGGATTGACCCCGAGAGGTAGGTGCCCGCGGGGAAGTCGACCGTCCCGCCTCCGGCCGCGCTTGCCGCCTCGATCGCACCGTTGATCGCCGGGGCGTCATTTGCCTGCCCGTCGCCCTTCGCACCGAAAGCCCTCACGTCATAGGTGGAGGCGGCCGAGGCCGAAGTTAAAAGCGCCCAGGCTACGGCGAGGGAAAGGGCGTGGATCGGCGGGTGCGGGGTCATGGGAAATCGAGGGGTTACGAGAGCCGGCGCCGCGGGGGCGCACCGGCCGACCGAATGAACAAAGTCGCCTCGACGCCCCTGTCAACCGGACACGCGGGCCACCCGCGCCTGCCGCCCCCAGGTCACTTCGCCGGGCCCCAGCGCCTCGTGAAGGGATAGTAGATGAAAAGGGGCCGGCCCACCACATCCTTCGCCGGCACAAATCCCCAGAAACGGCCGTCAAAACTGTTCATGCTGTTGTCGCCCAGGGCAAGGTAGGAGGTTTCCGGTACATGCACGACCTCGCCCTTAAAGAGTTGGGTGTACCGGGAGTCCTCGTGTGTGGCGTTGAAGTAGCCGCGGTACGGGCTCACGCGCTTTGCGTTCAGCTCAAAGGTCGTCGACCCGGTGATCGGCGTCCCGTTCCTGTAGATCATCGGCTCGCGCATCTCGATGTCGTCGCCCGGGACACCAATGAGGCGCTTGATGAAGTATTGCGCGCCGAAGGTCCGCTCGATGTCCGGAATGTTGTCCGTGCGGAAGACAAAACCCTGCCCCACCGTCGGCCGGAAGAAGTTGTAGCTCACCCGGTCGACGAAAAGCTGGTCCCCCGTCATGATGTCGAAGCGGACTATCGGCTCGCCGGCCTTCACACTTCGGCCGAGCGGCACCCGCAGGGCCTCGTAAACGCCGTTATTGGCCTCATCAAGCTTCATGCTGATCTCCTCGATCTGCCCGGCCTGAGCGGCGCGCTGGACCTGGGCCATCAGCGCCGCCCGGTCCGGAAAGAAGGTGTCGAAGACCACGTCGTCAAAGTCGCTGAAGTCCGCGGGCACCTGGACGGATGCGGGGACCCCGTCCACGTAGAACGTGTACTCCTTGACCTTTGAGGGAAGGACAAGCCAGGAGCGGCCCTGGCGAATGGTATAGGCCAGGCTCACCTTTTCGCCCCGGACGACGAGCGGCGCCGACACCTGCCCGTCCCTGGGCGCAACGGCGGTCCGCCGCTGGGCCCCGTAGGCGAGGAACCTGAATGCCCTCTGCGCGAGGTTTGGGGCGTCTGAGCCCGGCGGGAAGTTCTCCTGCGTCATCCCGTAGTAGGTGGGCCACATGGAGTTCGTCGGGATCTTGAACGGCTGGACGAAGTAGGTGCGGATCCCAAGGATCACGATCGCCGCCACAAGGAAGAACTCGACGTTCTCAACGAGCGAGGTCTTGGGATAAATCGCCCCGCCCGTTCGCACGAGGACGCCCTCGAGCGACTCAATGCCGAGCTTGAGCTTGGCCGCGTCGGCCCGGTCCTTAAGCAGGCGCTCCAGATTGCCGGTGCGTTCAACCAGCTCGTCGGATTCCTTGGCCGAAAGCATGTCGCGCCGGTAGTTCCAGACCTTCGTGGCCACCTCGAGCCAGTTCGATGCGTTGTCCCGCATCTTCTTTTCCTGAGATTCGAAGAATCCGAACATGGGTTTCGGCCGATTGGTTCCCGGTCAGTTGTTCCTTAGCACCTTTATGAAAGTGTCGGGGGGGATGGAGACCTTGCCGATCAATTTCATCTTCTGCTTCCCTTCCTTTTGCTTATCAAGCAACTTGCGTTTCCTGGAAATGTCACCGCCGTAGCACTTGGCCGTGACGTCCTTTCTCATTTCGCGCACGCTCTCCCTGGCAATGATCTTTCCCCCGATGGCCGCCTGTAGCGCGATCCGGAACATCTGCGGCGGAATGATCTCGGAAAGCCGCTTGCACAGGTCGCGGCCCCGCGCCTCGGCCTTCTCTCGGTGGACGATGCTCGCAAAGGCGTCCACGGGGTCCCCGTTCACAAGGATCTCCATCTTCACCAGGTCGGCCGGCCGGTAGTCGCCGAGCTCATAGTCCATGGAGCCGTAGCCGTGGGTCAGGCTCTTTAGGCGGTCGTTAAAGTCGACGAGGATCTCGTTGAGCGGCAGGACGCAGCTGATCATGACGCGCGTCGAGTCGAGCGTGTGGGTGTGCTCGACCACGCCGCGCTTCTCCATGACGAGCGCCAGCATGTCGCCCATCGAATCGTTGGGGATGTGGATCGACGCCTTGAGGGTTGGCTCCATGATCTGCTCGACCGTCCCCGGGTCGGGCATGTTGACCGGGTTGTCGACCTCCATCGTCACGCCGCCGTGCTTGACGACCTTGTAGATCACGCTCGGGTATGTGGAGATGATCTCCACGTCGTGCTCGCGGCGGATCCGCTCCTGGATGATCTCCATGTGCAGCAGTCCCAGGAACCCGCACCTGAACCCGAAGCCAAGGGCCACCGAGCTCTCCTGGGAGTAGACAAAGGCCGAGTCGTTCAGGCGGAGCCTGCCGAGGGCCGCCTTCAGCTTCTCGTAATCGGAGCTCTCGATTGGGTAGAGCCCGCAGAACACCATGGGCCTGACCTCCTTGTAGCCCGGGAGCATGTCGTGCGCGGGCTTGGCTGCCATCGTGATCGTGTCTCCCGTCTTCACCTCGCTCGTGTCCTTGATGTTCGAGACGATATAGCCGACGTCTCCCTGGCTAAGGATGTCGCGCTTCTCCATCTTCGGCGTGAAGACCCCCACCTCCTTGATCTCCGATTTTTGCCCGGTGCTCATGAGCATCATCACCTCTCCCGCCTTGAGCGTCCCCGAGAAGACGCGCGCGTAGGCGATCACGCCGCGGAAGGAGTCGTAGATCGAGTCAAACACCAGCGTTCGCATCTGCGGGTAGTCGGTCCAACGGGGCGCGGGAATCCTCGCCACCACCGCCTCCAGTATGTCCACGATGCCTATGCCCGACTTGCCGCTCGCTAGGATCGCCTCCTCGGCCGGGATCGTGAGGATGTCCTCAAGCTGCTTCAGGCACAGGTCGAGGTTGGCGCTTGGCAGGTCGATCTTGTTGATGACAGGAATGATCTTCAGCTTCTGGGCGAAGGCCAGGTGGGCGTTGGCGACGGTCTGCGCCTCGACGCCCTGGGAGGCGTCCACGAGGAGGAGCGCCCCCTCGCAGGCCGCAAGGCTCCGGGAGACCTCGTAGGAGAAGTCCACGTGCCCGGGCGTGTCCATGAGGTTCAGCTTGTAGGTCACGCCGTCCTTGGCCTTGTAGCTCATTGTGACCGGATGCGACTTGATCGTGATCCCGCGCTCGCGCTCGAGGTCCATCGAGTCCAGGTGCTGCGCCGTCAGCATCCTGTCCGACACCGTGTGGGTTTCCTGGAGGAGCCTGTCGGAGAGCGTCGTCTTGCCGTGGTCTACATGGGCAATGATGCAGAAGTTGCGTGTGAGGGGCGCGTCCATCGTCAGTAGGCCCAGCTCAGGCGCCCAAGTCCGCGTAATCGGAGATGCTGCGGACGCTCCAGGTCTTGTCGGTGCGGCGCGCTAGCCCCGCCAGGACGCCCCCGGGCCCGAGCTCCCAGAACTCCGTCGCCCCGGCGCCTGCCACGGCCCGCATGCAGTCCTCCCAGAGGACCGGCGAGACGACCTGCCTGACGAGCGCGCGCTTGATCTCGACCGGGTCGGCGACCTCGGCACCCGTTGTGTTCGTGAAGACGCGGAACTTCGGCGCCGCGAATGCGATGCCCGAGAGGAAGACCTCGAAAGCCTCCCTCGCCGGCTCCATGAGCCGGCTGTGGTAGGCTCCCGCCACGTTGAGCGGGATCACCTTCTTGATCCCGCGGCCCTTGGCCGCCTCGACAGCGGCGGCGATCCTCGCCTTCTCGCCCGATATGATGATCTGGCCGGGCGCGTTAAAGTTCGCGGCCTCGACGTCAAACTCCCTGCAGAGCGCCAGGACCGTCTCCCGCGACTCCCCTATCACCGCCGCCATGGCGCCGCTGCTCCGCTCGCACGCCCCCTGCATGAGCCTCCCGCGTTCGGCCACGATCCTAAGGCCGGTCGCAAAGTCGAACACCCCCGCTGCCGCATAGGCTGTCACCTCGCCCAGGCTAAGCCCCAGCGCGAAGTCGGTCGCCGGGAGGCTTCCCCGCTCCCCCATCGCGGCGACGATCGCCATGCCGTGGACGAAGAGCGCCGGCTGGCACACCCGGGTCTCCGTCAGGAGTGTTTCCGGCCCATCGAAGCTCGCCTTAGCGAGATCCCAGCCAAGCACCTGCCCCGCCTCGTCGTAGAGCGCCTTCGCCGCCGCGGACGCGTCAAACAGCGACTTGCCCATGCCCACCCGTTGGGCGCCCTGACCTCCAAATAGAAATGCGATTGGCATTGTAGAACCGACTAGGCAATCCCCCGGAGCCCCCGAATCCAAGCCAAATAAGAGGGCCGGAGCCTCCGAGGCCCGAAAACAGCCCTCAGAACTTCTTCATCTGCTTGAAGTACTTGTCGTCGTCGGGGGGCTGCGCGAAATCGGGGATGAAGCTCCTGGAGGCGTCGGCGGCCGCGCGGTCGACCCCCGAGGTCGACAAGCCGCGTGTGACATCTGGAAGCCCCGCAGGCCCGGCGCCCAGGCCCTCCGGGGGCGAGAAAAACCTGACCTGGGGCGCGGCCTGGAACTCCAGGAGCGCAAGGTAGGGGTTCGGGCCGGACCTCGCGGAATCCGCCAGCCCCTCGGCGTCCGACGGGCTGATAAGGCTCTCGACCGCCGCGCTCGAGGCGCCGAGGTCCAGGCCGGGCAGCAGGTCGGCGCGGCCCTTCGCGCCCTCCGAGCCGGTCAGGCCCTCGCCCTTGGACGAAGGCAGGAGCAGGTCGTGGTCCTTGGCCGAGATCCAGCCGTTCATGAAGGAGTCGAGGGGATTGTAGACGGAGTTGGCGACCTCCTTGGAATCGGCCTTCTCCCGCGTTGCCTCCGCCACCTGCGCGTCCTTGTCGTCGCCCTTAAGGAGGTCCTGGTCGGCCTTGATGAGGTCCTCTTTTTCGCGGTCCCTGGACTTTGGGTCCTTCTGCTCGTCGGCTTTCTTGTCCATGGCGTCGACCAGCCAGTTGCCGGTCGAGTGCTTCTTTTTCGAGGGGTCGAGCGCGTCCTCCTTCTCCTGCTCCGTCAGGGTGGGCATCTGCGGCGCCGTGGCGCCGGGCACCGGTCCGATGTCCTTCATTTGGAGCGCCGGGAGCGCCGCTGACGGGTCCTGGGAGCCCGCCGGGGCCTTGATCGAGGCCAGGTCCTTCTTCGCCGCGGCTATCGAGTCGTCGGCCGGGGGCGGGTCACCGGCGCGCGCCGCCAGGGCGAATATCCCCAAGAGGATGACTCCCGAAGCGCGCATAGGCCATGGTCACCCTCCCGCTAGCTCTTGATGAAGATGCCCTTCAGGTTCATCTCGAGCTGCTGCGGGTTCGGGGAGAACCGGACGCCGTCGGCCTTGCTGATCCTGCCCGCCTTGATCAGACGGTAGAGATCCTTGTTAAACGAGTAGCTGGTGCCGTCGAGGCCGCCCTCAAGCAGCGACGTGATCTTCTCGAACTGGCCCTCGAGGATGAGGTTTCGGATCGTCGCGTCGGTGTTGAGGACCTCGTTGCTGGGCACGCGCCCGCCGCCCTCGAGGCTAGGGATCAGCTTCTGGCAGATGAAGCCGCGGATCGAGCCCGAGATCTGCCTGCGGGCCTGCGCCATCTGGTCCGGCGGGAAAAACTCGAAGAGGCGGGTGAGCGACTGGGCGACGGTCGCGGCGTGCATGGTCGAGAAGACCAGGTGGCCGGTCTCGGCCGCCGAGATGGCGGTCTCGAACGTCTCCCGGTCTCGCATCTCACCGATCAGGATGATGTCGGGGTTCTGGCGCAGCACCGATTTGATCGCCAACTCGAACGTCGGGACGTCGAGCCCGATCTCGCGCTGCTGGAAGACCGACTTGTCGTCCTGGAAGGTGTATTCGATCGGGTCCTCGATCGTCACGATGTGCTTGTCCATGTTCTGGTTGATCCAGTTGAGCATGGCCGCCATCGTCGAGCTCTTGCCGGAGCCGGTGGCCCCGCAGACCAGGAGGATCCCGTCCTTGGCGTTGGCGAGCTTCAGGAGCGGCTCGGCCTGCAGGCCCAGGTCCTCGAAGTTGGGCACCTTGCTCTTGATGTGCCGGAACACGATGCTCACGAGCCCGCGCTGGTGGAACGCGTTCACGCGGAAGCGCCCGATCCCGTCGGAGGCATACGCGAAGTCGATCTGCCCGAGCTCGTCCCAGCGTTTCCGGAAGATCTCGGGAACGTGCTCGTCCACGAAAGCCTGCGCCTCCGGGCTCGTGATGGGATCCATGTCGACCGGCTTTAGCCGGTTGGAGATGCGGACGTACCCCGGCTTGTTCGACTTGATCACGATGTCGCTCGCGCCGCTTTCAACCGCAAGCTTTAGCAGGTCGTTGAAGATCTCGGTATGAGGGGTGACTTCGTTCATGGACAAGAATAGCGTTGCTCTGGATTTTGTAGCTTGGCCTGCTTCACGCGGCAAGGCATCTTTGCCCAGACTGAGACCCCCATTCCCATGAAGCCACGGTCCCTAACAGGCGCGATCACCGCACTCGCAACTCCCTTCCACGGGAAGGATGTTTCGTTTGGGGACCTGAAGAAACTGATCGAGCACCAGATACGGGGCGGCATTGACGGGATTGTCCCTGTCGGCACCACCGGAGAGTCCCCCACACTGACGGGTGAGGAGCATCTGGACGTGATTCGCGCCACGATCGAGTTCGCTCGCGGGCGCGTGCCCGTGATCGCGGGCACCGGGTCCAATTCGACCGCCGAAGCCCTTGAGTACACGCGCCTTTCCGACGAGGCCGGCGCGGACGCCGTCCTCGTCGTGACCCCCTACTACAACAAGCCTAGCCAGGAGGGGCTCTACCGGCACTATGCGGCGATCGCCGAGGCCACGGACCTGCCGATCATCCTCTACTCCATACCGTCGCGATGCTCGGTTGAGATCGGGGTGCCCGTGGTCGAGCGCCTCCGGGCCAAGTATTCGAACGTGCGCTGGATCAAGGAGGCGGGAGGCTCGGTCGACCGCGTCGATCAGCTCAAGCGCGCGCTTGGAGACGACATCACGGTCCTTAGCGGCGACGACTCGCTCACCCTGGCGTTCATGGCCTCCGGTGGGGAGGGCGTCATCAGCGTCGCATCCAACCTGGTCCCCAGGGAGGTCGCCAGGATGGTTCACCTCGCGCAGCAGAACGACTTTGCCGCCGCGTCCAGGCTCCACCGCAAGCTCTACCCGCTCTTCAAGGCGCTCTTCATTGAGCCGAACCCGGTCCCGCTTAAGGCCGCCCTGGCGCGCGCCGGCATCATCGCCAGCGAGGCCGTTCGCCTTCCGCTTTGCACTATGGAGCCGGCCAACCGGGCCGTCCTTGCAAAGGTCCTCGCGGGGCTGCGCCGCTGACACCGCCATGGCCCTCTCCATTCTTCTAAACGGGTCCCGCGGCAGGATGGGCGCCGCCATCGCGGCGGCCGCGCCCGCCGCCGGGATCACGATCGGTGCCGCCACGGACCAGGGCGACGACCTCAAGTCCGCGATGGCCGCGGTCGATGCCGTTGTCGACTTCAGCTCCCCGAATGCCACCCGCGGGCTCCTCGAACTTGCGGTGGCGCTCAAGAAGCCCGTCGTGATTGGCACCACGGGCCATTCGCCCGAGGAGAAGGCCGCGCTGCTTAAGCTCGCGGCCCATGTGCCCTGCGTCTGGGCGGGCAATTTCTCAGTCGGAGTGAACCTCCTCTACGCCCTGACGCGCCGGGCGTCACGGGCGCTCGGCGACGACTACGACACCGAGGTGATCGAGATGCACCACCGGATGAAGAAGGACGCCCCGAGCGGAACGGCGGCTCGCCTGCTTGAGATCATCCTTGAGGAACGGAAGCTCGACGCCTCGAGCCTTAGGCACGGCCGCCAGGGGCTGACCGGCGAGCGCAGGACCTCGGAGGTCGGCGTCCACTCGCTGCGCGGCGGGGACGTGGTGGGAGACCACACGGTCCTCTTCGCCGGCACCGGCGAGCGCCTTGAGCTCACGCACCGTGCGAGCGACCGCGCCGTGTTTGCGCACGGGGCGCTGCGCGCCGTGCACTGGGTCGTGGCGCAGAAGCCCCGGGTCTACGACATGCAGGACGTTCTCGGACTCGCATAGGGACCCCGGGGATGATCACCTCCATCCAGGGAATCTTGGCCGAATCCGGTCTTGTCCGCGCGGTCATTGAGCTGGACGGCTTCGGCTACGAGGTGAACATCCCGGTCACCACCGCGGAGAGGCTGCCGCCCGTGGGATCGACGGTGCGCCTCCACACGCTGGTGATCTACCGCGAGGACTCGCAGACCCTCTACGGCTTCGCCACCGCGGAGGACCGCGACTTCTTCCGCCTGATGATTGAGAACGTGACGGGGATCGGGCCGAAGATGGCGCTCTCCATCATGAGCCGGCTATCGCTCCCCCTGCTGCAGGGCGCCATACGCGCCGGGGACATTGCCACGCTTTCAAAGTGCCCCGGGATAGGGAAGAAGACCGCCGAGCGGCTTGTGATCGAGCTTAAGAGCCGTGTGGGCCATGTCGGCGCCGCGACCCCTTCGCCCGCCGCGGAGGGCGCCGTTCCCCAGGCCGGCGCGCCCCATGCCGACGCCGTTGCCGCGCTGGTCGCGCTGGGCTACAAGGTGGGAGACGCGGACGAGGCGGTCCGCAGGGCGTCCCTCTCCCTGGGCGCCAAGGCCACAACGGAGGCCCTGATCAAGAAGGCCCTCGCGTAGGAGTAGGCCCCGCTCCGGCCTAGCGCTGGAACCGGAACGCCGTCATCTCAACGGGCTCCTGGTCGTCGCGGCCTGCCCGGGGATCGGCGATCACGGCGGCCTTCAGGTCGGTCCTCGGATTGAGCAGGAAGTCCTTGCCCGTGGCCGAGAACACCGGCGTGAGGTGGACGTCGCCAATCCAGTTGAGCGGGGTGACCTCCGAGGAGGAATCGAGCGAGGCGAGGAGAAAGCCGGCGTCGCGCCCCGAGGTCGCCTGGGAAGCCGGGCGGCCGATCAGGAAAACGGGCTTCATGGAGTCCTCCGCCTGCGCCGGCGCGAGGCCCGCGGCGGCCGTGGTCGCGGCAACCGGCGCCGATGCGACGAGGCCTTCGGGTTTCTGGCCGACAGGGCCCTTCGAGTTCACGAAGACAAGCGCCACGGCGGCGGCGGCGGCAAGCCCGGCGGCCAGGGGCCCAAGGTTCCAGCGGCGCTGCTCGGGGAATGCGACCACGGGCGACGCCTCATCCGAGGCAGCCCCGGCCATCTCCTCGGAAAGCATCGTGCAGGCCTTCTGCATGCGACAGTACTGGTCGTAGATCTCGCGGCGCTTGGGGTCGGCAAGGACCGCGGATTCGAGCTTCAGGGCATCCTCGGCACTGATCTCGTGGTCAACGTAGAGGTTGAGTAGTTCGATAAATTCCCGGTCGTTCATTTGAAGTCTTCGCCGAGTTTCGAGCGCAGGCTTTCGCGTGCCCTCGCAATGCGGCTTTTTACGGTTCCAACGGAGATGCCAAGGACTAGTGCAATCTCCTCGTAGGACATGTTCTTGATGTTCCGCAAGACAAGGATCTCGCGGTGTTTGGTGCCGAGGCGCTCCATGCCCTTGCCGATGCGCGCGACGAACTCACGGGAAACCGTGATGTCATCGGGCGTCTCGACTTCGGCCGGGATCATCTCCGCTAGCGTGGTGTCGTTGTCAGGGCCCATGGGGGCATCAAAAGACACGGATTTGTCGCGCTTCCGACGCCACCAGTACCAATACCGATTGCGGGCTAGGTTTGTCGCAATCTGGTAAAGCCATGTGGAGAATGCCGATTCCCCCCTAAAATTGGCCAGGCCCCGGTGGGCTCGTATAAACGCGTCCTGGGTAACCTCTTCCGCGTCCTGAGGATTCCTCAGGAGCTGGTTCACCATCGAGAAGATGCGATCCCAGTACCGTGAAACCATCTCGTCGAACGCAGACGCGTCACCGCCCTTAAAGCGGTCCACGAGAAGGCGGTCCATCGCCACTTCATTTGCCTTGGTCGACATTCGGTCTTCCACGCTCTGACGGGCGTAATTGTTAATTGTTCCCACTGAATTGAGGATGGACCTATGAAAGAAACGGACGCCCGACCCGGGGGTCAAACCCTTCAATCCGCCGAAAAGGGGTCACATTGGAAAAGACGCCCAAAACGGCGTGAAGTTCCAGCCATGCACGAACTTGGGCGTCATTTGGGCCTTTTGGCCTTGCGAAGGCGTACACCCCAAAGCTTAAAGGCTCCGGCTCCGTCGCATGTTCCCCCAAGTCGATTTCAATAGCACCCCGGCCGTAGCCGACTTTGTCAGGGCTAAATTCGCGGCACTTCACGGGTCCGCCGACGACCGCCTCCTGCTGAGGCTTTTCGACGACGTTGAGGCCCATTTTTCCGGCCGGGCGCCCGCTTACGCGGCAATCGACCTGAACTACCACAACTTGCGGCACACGCTCATGGCTACCGTCTGCATGGCCCTCCTATTGGAGGGCCAGCAGATGGCGGGAGGCGACAGCCGCCACAGGCCTCGAGACTTCGAGTTGGCCATCGCCGGGGTGCTCCTGCACGACTCGGGCTACCTGAAGCTCAAGAGCGACCGCGAGGGAACGGGGGCCAAATACACGTTTTGCCACATCTTGAGGAGCTGCGCCTTCGCGGCCTCCTACCTGCCCGGCCTTGGGGTCAACGACGTGGAGATCGAGAACGTGCTCTCGGCCATCAACTGCACCGGGCCCAACTCGGAGATCAGCCGGCTGCGCTTCAGGGACCCGGTGAGCCGCTTGGTCGGATGCGACCTAGCTACGGCTGATTACCTAGGGCAGCTGGCGGATCCCCATTACCCGGAGAAGCTTGGCGAACTCTATGCCGAGTTCCACGAGTCGGACGCCTTCGCCAACGTTCCCCAGGAGAAGCGCATCTTCAAGTCGGAGCAGGATCTGGTGCTGAGAACCCCCGACTTCTGGCTCCATTTCGTGAAGCCGAAGCTCGATAGCGACTTTCAGTCGGTCTACCGATTTCTGGAGCGGCCGCTGCACTCCGGCGAGAACGCCTATCTCTCGGCGATCGCCCGTAATTTCGCGAAGATCCAGGACCGCATCGCCGGGTTGAGGGCCAAGGCCGGTTAAGTGCTGGGGTTGGCGCATCCTTCCCCTGCCTCCGACAGGTCCTCCAGCGCCCTCAGGGTCCATTTGGTCTTGCCGGGGCCTCAGTGGAACCCCTAGAACCATCCTCTTGGTTAGCTCTGTTTGGGGGTCATTTCCGGGTCCGGATCATCGTGTCAGGCACTTTGCCTCCGGTTTACTTATTGTTTGGGACTGGGGACCTTAGGAGCTGGCCGAGGACCAGTTTTTAAGGGCAGAATCTTTCACAATCAATTTCCCGGGTTGGTAGCTCAACGGTAGAGCAGTTGCCTTTTAAGCAATTGGTTCTGGGTTCGAATCCCAGCCAGCCCACCAACTTTCCAAGGCCAGCCCCCCAACGCACGCGATGCATCGACTTGTCATCATTGAGGACCAGACCGCCATCCGAGAGATGCTGGCGGAGATCCTCGCTCTCGATAAGAACTACAAGCTGGTGGGCCAGTGCGGCGACGGGCAGGTCGGGCTGCTGATGTGCCTGGAGCAGAAACCCGACGTGGTGGTCCTCGATGCGAAGCTTCCGAGCCTTAACGGGGTTGAACTCCTTAGGCGCCTGAAGAAACAGCTCCCGGGCCTGAGGGTCCTGGTGTTTTCGGGACACGAGAACCCGGTGGTCGTGCGCCAGATGCTCGAGGCCGGGGCGCATGGCTTTGTTGAGAAGACCGCCGGTTTCACCGAGTTCAAGAAGGGCCTGGCGGCCATCGCCATGGGCGGCACCTATTTCGGACCTGCAATCGCAAGCGTCCTGCGCACGGTGGTGGCACACCCCGAATCGGGCAGATCGCCCGATTTCCTTACGGATCGTGAGCGGGAGATCCTTCAGCTCGTCGCCGAGGGGCACACCACCAAGGCCATCGCCGCCAAACTCGGGATCAGCGCCAAGACGGTCGACAACCACCGCACCAACCTGATGCGCAAGCTGAACATACACGACGTGGCCAGCCTGACGCGCCACGCACTTGAGCAGGGCGTCGTTGAGGATTAGCACTATCCCTGTTTTCCCCTCTTAATTTCTTGCGACATGCCAAAGCTTGGCCAAAACATACCCTTTCAATATTGAATTTTAACCAACCATGAAACTCGCCTCCAAGTCACTCTGTATCATCGCCGCAAGTGCTGCCGCCCTCTTAGTGGGCTGCTCCAAGAAGCCCGTGCGGCCTGATCCGAGTTCGACTGCTCTTGGACCGACGAGCGGCGGGACGGGCCTAACGCCCACGGATGTCAGCACGACGGCCGACGCGAACTCGGCCCTTACCGCGCGCGACCCGAACATCCTCGAGGATGCCAACACGATCCGCGGCCTCCTGCAGCCCGTCTACTTTGACTTCGACAAATCGAGCGTGAAGGCCGCGGAGCGCCCGAAGCTCCAGGCCGCGAAGGACTATTTGGACAAGAACCCCCAGTACCGTCTCCTGGTTGAGGGCCACTGCGACTGGCGCGGCACCTCGGAGTACAACCTGGGCCTCGGCGACCGCCGTGCGAACGAGTCCAAGAAGTACCTGATCCAGCTCGGCGTGTCGGCCGACAAGATCGAGACGCTCTCCAAGGGCAGCGAAGAGGCCAAGAAGAATGCCGACGACGCGACCGCGGCCAAGGACCGCCGCGACGATTTGGTGATCCTCAAGAAGTAGTAATACCGGACAGGATACGCTTCGCGGTCTCGACGCCCTTTTTCATGACGTCGAGATTGAAGCTCTCGTTGGGCGCGTGGAGGTTGTCCTCAGGCAGGAAGAGCCCGAGCATAACCGAGTCGAGCCCCGTGGACTCCTTGATCTGGGCGATGATGGGAACGCTGCCGCCCTCGCGGAGGTAGAGGGGCGGCCGCCCCCAGACCGCGGCGACGGCCGAGTCGGTCGCTCGGAAGGCGCGCGCCAGGATGGGCGATTGGTCCTTGGGTGTGTTGGGGCGCCCCGGGGGCACCACCACGTAGGGGTCCCCCTTGTGCTGGTCCACGAACTCTATCGTGACGCCCTTGGGGGCGCGCGCCCGGATCGCCTCCATGACGAGGGCCTTGATGCGGTCGGGCTCCTGGTTGGGCACGAGGCGGCAGCTGATCTTAACGAAGGCCTTGCTCGGGATGACCGTCTTGGTCCCCTCCCCCTGGTAGCCCCCGCCGATGCCGTTGAATTCCAGGGTCGGCTGGAATCGAATCGACTCAAAGGGGCTGAATCCGGGCGTCGTGTAGAACGTGTCGACTCCCAGGAAGTCCATGTAGGCCCTCCCGTCTCCAGCGAGCTTCGCCAGCTCTGCCTTTTCCCAGGCCTCCACCGGGAGGACCCCGTCGTAGAAGCCGGGGACGTTCACCGCGCCCTCCGGGGTATGGAGGGAGGCGCAGATTTCCGAGAGGGCCTGGATCGGGTTGCGGAAGGCGCCCCCGTGGAGGCCCGAGTGGAGGTCGCCCTTGGCGCCGGTCACCACGAGGTCCAGAAGCGCAAGCCCGCGCAGGCCGCAGGTGATGACCACCTGCTGCTCGTTCGGCAGGGCCGTGTCGGAGAGGTAGACGAAGTCGGCTTGCCTCAGGCGGTCCGCGTATTTCGCCAGAAAGGCGGGGAAACTCGGGCTACCCATCTCCTCCTCCCCTTCGACCAGGAACGTGATCCGGAGCGGCAGCTTGGGGTTTTCCTCGAGCAGCTGGGCGACCGCCGCGATGTTGGTCATCAAGGGGCCCTTGTTGTCGGCGGCGCCGCGCCCGTAGATCCGGTTTCCGATGATAGTCGGCTCGAAGGGGGGCGTCTTCCAGAGCGCGAGCGGGTCGGCCGGCTGGACGTCGTAGTGCCCGTAGATCACGACGTGGGGCCACGAGGGGTCGCCTCCGCGGCTCGCCAGCACGATCGGATGGATCTCCGTCTTAACAACCTCCACCTTGAACCCGAGGGATCCCAGCAACTCGGAGACAAACCTCTGAGAGCCCGCCATCCCCTCCTTGAACTTGGAGTCCGTGGAGACGCTCGGGAACCGGATGAATTCCTTCAGTTTTTCAACGTAATCGAACATGCCCTCGACCCTGCCAAGCGCCGGGGCGCGTGCCAATCCTGAACGGGCGCCGCGGGAGGGGCTTTAGTGCCTGAAATGGCGGATCCCCGTGAAGACCATGGCCATCCCGCGCTCGTCCGCCGCCTGGATCACCTCATTGTCGCGCATCGAGCCCCCGGGCTGGATCGCGGCCGTCGCCCCGGCCTCGGCCGCCGCGACCAGGCCGTCGGCAAACGGGAAAAGCGCCTCGCTAACGACCACGGAGCCCTTCAGGTCAAGGCCCGCCTCGCCGGCCTTCCAGACCGCGATCTTCGAGCTGTCCACGCGCGCCATCTGGCCGGCGCCGATCCCGAGCGTCTGCTCGCCGCGGCAGTAGACGATGGCGTTCGACTTCACGTGCTTGCAGACCTTCCACCCAAAGAGCATCGCGTCCCACTCCTCCTTGGTCGGCTGGCGCTTCGTCACGACCTTGAATCCCGCGGGGTCGCCCAGGGTCCTGTCCCGGTCCTGGACGAGGACCCCTCCCACGACCGAGCGGATCTCCTGGAGTGCGTCGGCGCCAAGGCCCTCGCTCGCCACCATGAGCCTTAGGTTCTTCTTTTTCTCCAGGACGGCCATCGCCTCGGGGCTAAACCTCGGGGCTATGATGACCTCGGTGAAGATGTCCTTGATCAGGCCGGCGAGCGCCCCGTCGAGCGTGCGATTGACGATGATGATCCCGCCAAAAGGGGCCTGTCGGTCCGTCGCATATGCCTTCTCCCAGGCCTCCACTAGCGTGTCGGCGCTTCCCAGCCCGCACGGGTTCGTGTGCTTAAGGATCGCCACCGTCGGCCGCTCGAACTCGCCGATCAGGTAGGTGGCCGACGTGATGTCGAGGATGTTGTTGTAGCTTAGCTCTTTGCCCTGGAGCTGCTTGTAATGCTCGTGGAAGGTCCCATAGAGGGCGGCCTTCTGGTGGGGATTCTCGCCGTAACGCAGGGCCTGGGCCTTGGTCCAGGAGAGCGTCAGGCGCGTCGCGAACCCCCCGAGGGATTCGATGTCGGGGCCCGAGGCCTCGAGCTCCAGGTAGCGGGCGATCGCCGCGTCATAGGAGGCCGTGCGCTGGAACACCTTTAGCGCCAGCCTGCGGCGAAGCTCCGAGAGGACGGGGGCCCCCGCCTTCATCGCGTCCAGGACGCTCGCGTAGTCCTTGGGATCGCACACCACCGTGACGCTCGCGTGGTTCTTGGCCGCGCTCCTGAGCATGGACGGACCCCCGATGTCGATGTTCTCAATCGCCTCCTCAAAGGAGACGCCCGCCTTGGCCACCGTCTCCTCGAAGGGGTAAAGGTTCACCACGACCAGGTCTATCAGCTCGATGCCGTTCTCCCGTGCCTGCTCCAGGTGCTCCTGCTTGTCGCGCCTGCAGAGCAGGCCGCCGTGGATCTTCGGGTGGAGAGTCTTCACGCGCCCCTCCATGATTTCCGGGAATCCCGTGTGCTGGCCCACCTCGGTCACGGGAAGGCCCTTCTCCTGGAGCATCCGCGCGGTTCCCCCCGTCGAGAGGAGGGTGTAGCCGTGCTCCCCCACCAGGGCCGCTGCGAACTCAGCAAGGCCGTGCTTGTCGCTGACGGATAGGAGGGCGAGTTTTCGCATGGTCCACGCTCTTGTGCGGGCCCGCGAGGCGGGCATCAAGCGGAAAGCCTCTTGCGGAGCCTCGGAAGGGGGACAGAGTTGCAGGTGTGAAGTGCGGCTCCTCCCTTGAATTACCCGGCCTAACGGCCCGCCTTGACAAGCTCGTGCACCACCATGGAGGGGTGAGCCTGCCCGAGGACAAGCCGCACGCGTTCGTCTACTACATCACGATCCGCAACGGCTCCGACCGGACGGTGACGCTCCTTGGCCGGAAATGGGTTATCGACTACGGCAAGGGGGGCCGCCAGGTGATCGAGGGGGACAAGATCGTCGGGGAGACGCCCCGGCTGGCCCCGGGCGAGGAGTTCTCCTACAACAGCCATCACATAACCGGATGCGACGCACGCGTTCAGGGAAGCTTCCACGGGGTCGACGAGGCGGGGACAAAGGTCCACGTGCTCCTACCCCCTTTTGACCTGGTTGTTCCCGACTAGGCTTTATTTTTCGCGGACAGGCGCCCGGCGCTTGAATTGTTCAGGATCCGCCTTCTAGATCGGGGCACTAATGAAGCTCATTGATCTGAACCGCGACGGCGGCATAGGTGCCAACTCGCTGTTCGTCCAGCTTGGGGACCTCAACATTTTGGTGGATTCGGGCCTGCACCCCAAGAAGGTCGGCCGCCAGGCGGCGCCGGACCACTCCCCCCTCCGCGGCAAGAACGTGGACCTGATCATCGTCACGCACTGCCACCTCGACCATATCGGGAGCCTGCCGCTGACCATGAGGGAGTTCCCCAACGCCACGGTGATCATGACCAGCTCAAGCCGGATGCTGATCGAGCGGATGCTCCACAACTCGGCGAGCGTGATGATGCGCCAGCGCGAGGACCAGAACATCCCCGACTACCCCCTCTTCACGCACGAGGAGATAGACCGGCTGGCCAAGCGCCTCACGCCGGTGCAGTTCGGGATCGTGAAGAAATTCAAGTCGGGGCGCGACGAGATCGAGGTGGTGCTCCACCCCGCCGGGCACGTGGCCGGCGCAGCCGCGATCGAGATCCGCCACAAGCACAGGGCCATCTTTTTCACGGGGGACGTCCTTTTTGAGAACCAGCGCACGCTCCCGGGTGCAAAATTCCCGGCGGGGCACTTCGACACGGTCGTCATGGAGACGACCCGGGGCACGACGGAGCGCCACCCGGACAAGACGCGCGGGCACGAGATGGCGCGCCTGGTGGCATCGATAAACGACACGATCCAGAAGGGCGGCTCCTTCCTGATTCCGGTGTTTGCCCTCGGCCGGATGCAGGAGATCCTCTCGATTATCCACGATGCGCGGAAATTCCGCCGCCTAGTCGAGTGCCCCATCTACGGCTCCGGCCTCGGGATGGACCTGGTCGACTACTTCGACGAGATAAGCCGCAAGACCAAGCACATCCAGTTTAACCGCGGGATGGTGAAGGACCTGAAGGTGCGTCCCCTGCCCCGGGTTTTGACGCCGGGCGAGGACCCGCAGCAGAACGCGCTCTACATCATAAGCTCCGGCATGCTTGTCGAGCGGACGCCCAGCTACACCCTGGCCTCGGGCCTCCTGGGCCATGCGCGCAACACCATAGGTTTTGTCGGCTACTGCGACCCTGACACCCCCGGCGGGGTGCTCCTCGCCTCCAAGCCCGGGGACACCTTCCTTTTCAAGACCGCCAACGTTAAGACCAAGATCAAGGCCCGGGTCGAGCGCTTCGAGCTGAGTGGCCACGCCGACCGCGAGGAGCTCCTGCAGTTTGCCGTCCAGACCGATGCCCGGAGCATTGTCCTCACGCACGGGGATCCCGAGGCGCGCAAGTGGTTCGCGGCGCAGCTTGCCGAAAAGCTTCCCACGGCCCAGGTCCTGGACCCGGTGCCGCTCAAGCAGTACCAGGTCTAGGGTCGGCGCGTGGCAAGGAGGGCAGCCAGGCGCCGTGCCAGGGCGGGCGTCCCGGCCACATACATGATCTTCCGCATTTTCAGGTCGAAGACCTTCATCGGAAGCTGCTCTCCGTTAAGGAAGATGACCTCCCCACCCGCGGCCCGGCAGAGGGGGATCGCCGCGGCCAGGTCCCAAATCCGGACATTGAAGTCGACCGCGCCCCCAAAGAGCCCCGCGGCCACGTAGGCCAGGTGGAGCGTCGCGCTCCCCGTGCTCCGGATCTTGAAGTTCTTCATGATCGCCTCGGCGCCGGGGACGAGCGCCTTGTCGTTCGGGCTGTGGAATCCGATCAGCGTGTCGGTCGTCGCGGGCTCGGTGGACACCGTGGCGGACCGCTCCCCGTCGAACATGCCAAAGCCCGGGCCCCCGTGCATGAGGACGCGCCGGCTCAGGTCATAGACGACGCCGTAGACGGGCTCCCCGCCCTGGATCAGTGCAAGCGAGATCGCGCAGTAGGGAATTCCGAGCGCAAAGTTGTTGGTCCCGTCGATCGGGTCGAGCACCCAGCCGAAGCGGGAGGTGACCGCCAGGGGCCCGCCGCCCTCCGGGAGCTCCTCGCTGAACATCTGGTCCTCCGGGAAGCTCGCGCGGAGCCTCTTAAAGATGTTCTCGGAGATCGCGATGTCGACCGCGGTGACCCTCGTTCCGTCACTTTTCCACAGGCTCTCCGCCCTTCCAAACTCCCGGTGAAGGAGGCCCGTCTCGGCCATGACGGCGGCCTTTGCCGCCTCGATTCGACGCGTGATCTCTGGCAGGTGCTCGCTCATTGAAATTCGTAAAGCCTGGGGTCTCGGACCGGGGCCGTCCTCCGCCGGCGGGTTCCGCCGCGGGATGGCCCCGCCGGCCCAGGGACCTCACCGGGGGCGGGGTCCGGCCCGAGCTCGTCCTCAAGGGAATCAGGGTCAGCCCCCTCCTCGAGCTTGCGGACCACCTCCTCCATCGGCCCGTCCATCTTCTCGCCGGTCAGCTCGGCCATCCTGCGCATCATGCGCCCCATGGAGCGGGGATCCGACTCGTCAGCGCTGGAAAATTCCTTCTCCAGCTGTCCCATGGCCGCGTCCAACTGGGCATCCCCGCCGGCGCCCCGGGGGTCGTTAGGCGGCGCGCCCTCCGCGCCCGCCTTCGCGCCCCTTCCCACCACGGCGAACGCGGACAGGACCTTGCGCATCTCGAAGGCCGGGTTGTCGGGGCACTTGGGCACCGTGCGCCCCTGCGCAAGCGTCCGCGCATAGAACTGGTAAATGCGGTGGTTCTGTGGACAGTAGAATTCGTAGATCGGCATGCCGTTTCTTTTTCCCCGAGACCGCGTCAAGCTGCCATGCAACGTCCCACGCAGTCAAACTTCGACGCCGCCCAGGCGGCCTCCGCGGCGCAATTTGACCGCCAGAGCGACCGCTACGGCAAGTCCCATATCCTCGCGGACACGGCCGACGTCGACGAGACCCTCTCGGGGCTGGTCCCCACCCCGGGCGGCCGCGCCCTGGATGTCGCCACCGGTGGCGGCCACACGGCCCTGCAGCTTGCGCGCAGGGGCTGGAAGGTCACGGCGGGCGACCTCTCCCCCCGGATGCTCGAGAACGCCCGAGCGCTCCTTGGCGAGGCCGGATTTCCCCTCGAGGCGGTCCTGTTCCCCGCCGAGGAGATTCCCTTTGCCGATGCCACCTTCGAGATCGTGACCGTGCGGGTAGCGCCCCACCATTTCAGCTCGGTGAGGAGCTTTGTCCTGGAGGCGGCCCGGGTGCTCAGGCCCGGGGGGCACCTGCTCGTGATCGACGGATCGGTTCCCGACGGTGATCCCGAGACGGAGGAGTGGCTCCACCGCGTGGAGAAGGCGCGGGACCCGAGCCACGGGCGCTTCCTCTCCCGCTCGGCATGGGAGGGGCTTGTCCGCGAGGCAGGCCTTTCCGTGGTCGCGAGCGGTCTCCACCCCAAGAAGCAGCCCGACCTGGGATGGTACTTTGAGACCGCAGCCACCCCCCCGGACAACCGGATCCGGGTCCTTGACGAGATCCAGTCCGCGCCTTCCAAGGTCCGCAAGGCGCTCAAGCTTGCCGACGAGGGCGGCAAGATCGTCTGGTGGTGGCCGATGCTTAGGCTCCTCGCGCGGAAGGCCTAGCCCGCCGCCACGGTGGGATTGCCATTTTGGGAAGGACCCTGACACTTCGCGGGATGCGACTTATTAAAACGCTAGGACCTGTCCTCGCATTGGCGGTATCGGCTGCGGCGCAGGACGCACCAAAGAGCAGCGACCAGGAGGCCGCGGCGGCGCGGATCCTCGAGCACATCCGCGTGCTCTCCTCGGACGAGTACGAGGGGCGGGCACCCGGCACCCCGGGCGAGGACAAGACCGTGGCGTACATGCAGGGAGAGTTTTCGAAGCTGGGCCTTAAGCCCGGCAACCCCGACGGGACCTTTATCCAGAATGTCCCGATGGTCGGCATCACCTCGACCCCCACCACCACATTCGAGGTCGCAGGGAAGACCCTCACCCCGCTGGTGCTAAACGAGTACATCGCGGTCTCTCGCCACACCACGCCCCTGGTGGAGGTCAAGGACAGCCCCATCGTGTTCGTCGGCTACGGGGTCGTCGCTCCCGAGTACGGCTGGGACGACTTCAAGGGGGTGGACGTCCGGGGAAAGACGGTGGTCATGCTGATAAACGACCCGCCGGTACGGGACCCGAAGGACCCCACGAGGCTCGACGACGCGATGTTCAAGGGGAAGGCGATGACCTACTACGGGCGTTGGACGTACAAGTACGAGGAGGCCTCGGCCAAGGGTGCGGCAGCCTGCCTGATCGTGCACGAGACCGGGCCCGCGGGCTACCCCTTCGCCGTCGTCTCGGGGAGCTGGGGCCGCGAAAACTTCTCCCTTGCGACGGCGGACGGCAACGCCGGGCGCGTGAGCGTCGAGGGATGGCTCACGCTCGACTATGCAAAGACCCTCTTTGCGGCCGCCGGCCAGGACTACGACGCGCTCAAGGCCGCAGCGGTCAGCAAGGATTTCCACCCGGTTGAGTTCAACGCGAAAGCGAACTTCAGCATCGCCAACCAGATCCGCCCCCTGGCCTCGCGCAACGTTCTCGCCAAGATCGAGGGCTCGGATCCCGCGCGAAGGGACGAGTACGTGATCTTCACCGCGCACTGGGACCACCTGGGGAGGAACCCTAAGCTGAAGGGCGACCAGATCTACAACGGGGCGCTCGACAACGCGTCGGGCAGCGCCGGCATACTCGAGATCGCGCGGGAGTTCATGGCGCTCAGTCCGGCCGAGCGGCCCCGGCGCTCCATCCTCTTTCTGTCGGTGACCGGCGAGGAGCAGGGTCTGCTCGGCTCCGAGTACTACGCCCAGCACCCCCTCTACCCGCTCACCAAGACGGTCGCCGACATCAACATCGACGGCATGGGGACGGCGGGCCCCTCGCGCGACCTGGAGGTCATCGGGTACGGCAACAGCACCATAGACGACATCGCCAACGACCTCCTGAAGAAGGAGGGGCGCGTCCTCGTCCCCGACCAGCAGCCGGAGAAGGGCGGGTTCTACCGCTCGGACCACTTTGAGTTCGCGAAGGTCGGCGTGCCCGCGTTCTACGCCCACGGCGGCGACGACATCATCGGAAAGCCGGAAGGCTACGGCCGCCAGCGCCGCGACGAATACACGGCCAACGACTACCACAAGGTGAGCGACGAGATTAAGCCCTGGTGGGACCTCCGGGGCGCGGCCCAGGACGCTGACCTCCTCTTCCAGATAGGGCAGGACCTGGCCGATACCGGCACTTGGCCTGTATGGAAGGCCGGCAGCGAGTTCAAGTCACGCAGGGACGAGATGATGGCGGCGGCCTCCCACTGACCCCACGGGGCCCCACACCCTCGCCTCAAACCATGACTTGGACACCGTGGCGCCTGGCAGCCCTCGTTGGGCCGCTGGCGCTGCTCGCCGGATGCGGGCGCCCGGGGCCGGGAGGCCCATCGGGCTCCGCGCAGTCCCCTTCGCCTCCCAGGCAGGTCCTTCGGTACGGCAATTCCGCGGAGCCCCAGGACCTGGACCCGCAGGTCGTGACGGGGACCCCGGAATACCACCTCATACAGTGCCTCTTCGAGGGCCTGCTCACGATCGATGGCCGCACAGGCCAGCCCGCCCCGGGGCTTGCCAAGGCCTGGGAGGTCTCGCCCGACGGCCTCACCTACACCTTCCACCTCCGGGAAAACCTCAGGTGGTCGGATGGGAGCCCGATCACGACCGACGACGTCCTTAAGTCGTGGAAGCGCATGATAAGCCCAAGGCTTGCCTCCGAGTACGCCTACCTGATCTACAACTTCGTCGCAGGGGCGAAGGACTACTACGACGGGAAGGAGACCGATTTTTCGCGCGTGGGCATGAGGGCGCCCGACGGGCGGACGGTCGTCGTGAACCTGGTGAACCCGACCCCCTACCTCGCCTCGATCATCGCCAACCACACCGCGTGGGACGTGCTGCCCGTCGCCGTGCTCTCCAGGTTCGGGGGCCTCGATGAACGGAGCACGCCGTGGACGCGGCCGGGCAACCTTGTCTGCTGCGGCCCGTTCATGCTCAAGGAATGGGTGCCGCAGCAGCGGATCGTCGCCGTGCGCAATCCCAACTACTGGGACGCCGCCCACGTGAGGCTCGACGAGGTGGACTTCTTCCCGACCGAGGACATAGCGGCCGAGGAGCGGATGTTTCGGGCGGGCCAGCTCGACAGGACCCAGGAGATCCCGGTTTCAAAGATCGACACGTACCGCAGGGAGAACCCGGAAGTCCTGCACATCGACCCCTACCTGGGCGTCTACTTCTACCGGTGCAACGTTACCCGCCCGCCGCTCGACGACGTCCGCGTCAGGAGGGCCCTGGCGCTTGGCATAGACCGGGAGAGCCTGATCCGCAACGTGACGCGCGGGGGCGAGACTCCGGCGTACGCGGTAAGCCCACCGGGGGACGCGGGCTACACGCCGCGCGCGCGGATCGCCGGCACCCTTGAGGACGCGCGGAGGCTTCTTGCGGAGGCGGGCTACCCCGGGGGAAAGGGGATGAAGCCGATCCAGCTCCTCTACAACACCCAGGCCAACAACAAGCAGATAGCGGAGGCCATCCAGGAGATGTGGCGGCGCAATCTCGGCGTGGAGTCCGACCTCATCAACCAGGAATGGAAGGTGTACCTCGACAGCCAGCACACCCATAACTACCAAATGGAACGCTCGGGTTGGATCGCCGACTACCCGGACCCGCACGTGTTCCTGGAAGTCTGGGAGAGCGGCAACGGAAACAATGACACCCTCTGGTCAAACGCAGCCTACGACAGCCTCCTCCACCAGGCGCTCCGCGCCGGGGACAACGCCACGCGCTACGAGGCCTACCAGAAGATGGACGCCATACTGGTCGACGAATGTCCCGTGATCCCCATATACTACTACAAGAGACCCTACCTGATGAGTCCCAGGGTGAAGGGCTATTGGATCAACGAGCTGGACAACCATCCCTTCAAGGAAATCTACCTGGAGAAATAATCCATCCATGATTCGATTCGTGCTACAGCGGCTGATCCAGACGATACCCGTGGTTTGGGTGATCATCACAGCCACCTTCTTCATGATCCGCTTCGTGCCCGGCGGCCCCTTCACGGCCGAGAGGGCGGTGACCCCGGAGATCCTGAAGAACCTGGAGGCCCACTACGGCCTGAACAAGCCGCTCTACCAGCAGTACCTGGACTATTGCGGGAAGATCCTCCGCGGGGACTTGGGGCCGTCGTTCAAGTACCCGACCCGCTCGGTAAACGAGATCATCGCCGAGAAGCTGCCGGTGTCGGTGGAGCTCGGGCTCCTTTCGCTCAGCGTCGCGCTCGGGGTCGGCCTGCCGCTCGGCGTCCTGGCGGCCGTCAAGCGCAACACCTGGATCGACTACCTCTGCTCCTCCTTCGCCATGGTCGGCATCTGCATCCCCACCTTTGTCATGGGCCCGATCCTCATCCTGATCTTCGCGATCCACCTGGGCTGGTTCAACGCCTCGGGCTGGTACGGCCCCATCGACCGCGTGCTGCCGAGCCTGACGCTGGGCATGGTGTACGCGGCCTACGTGGCCCGGCTCACACGCGGGGGGATGCTCGAGGTGCTGAGCCAGGACTACATAAGGACCGCGCGCGCCAAGGGGGCCAGCGAGACCCGGGTCATCATGAGGCACGCCCTTAGGGGCGGGCTCACCCCGGTGGTCTCCTTCCTGGGGCCTGCCATCGCCGGCATCGTTACGGGGTCCTTCGTGATCGAGACGATCTTCCAGATTCCCGGCATTGGGCGCGAGTTCGTCAACTCGGCGTTCAACCGCGACTACACGCTGGTCCTTGGCACCGTGGTCCTCTACGCCGGGTTCATCATCGGGATGAACCTGGTCGTGGACGTCGTCCAGGTCTGGCTTAACCCCAAGCTCAAATTCGAGTGAAGCCCGAGGAAATCGAACGCGGACATTCGCTCTGGAGCGACGCCTGGCACCGCCTTAAGAGCAACCGCCTGGCAATCGCCGGGGCCGTGGTGCTCATCGTCCTCACGCTCGCCTGCGCGGGCGGCCCGCTCCTCTCGCAGTCGTACGAGGAACAGAACCTGGACCTGGGCGCCGTGCCGCCCTGCGCGGCGCACTGGCTCGGGACCGACACCCTGGGCCGCGACCTCTTCGCGCGGATACTCTACGGGGGCCGAATCTCGATCACGGTGGGCCTTGTTGCGACCTTTGTCGCGCTTGCGATCGGGGTCACCTACGGGGCCGTCTCCGGGTTCATCGGCGGAAAGGTCGACTCGGTGATGATGCGCCTGGTGGACATCCTCTATGCGCTGCCCTTTGCGATCTTCGTCATCCTCCTGATGGTGTTCTTCGGCCGGAATATCTTCCTGCTCTTCTTCGCCATCGGGGCGGTCGAATGGCTCACGATGGCCCGTATCGTTCGGGGCCAGGTGCTGTCCATCAAGAAGATGGAATTCATAGAGGCAGCGCGCGCGCTGGGGCTGGGACGCCGGCGCATCATCTTCAGGCACCTGATCCCGAACGTCCTCGGGCCGGTCATCGTCTACACGACCCTGACGATCCCGGCCGTCATGCTCCTAGAGGCGTTCCTCAGCTTCTTGGGCCTGGGAGTCCAGGCTCCCATGAGCTCCTGGGGCGTCCTCATCAAGGACGGCTCGGAGAAGATGGAGGAGTTTTGGTGGCTCCTCGTCTTCCCGGGGGCCCTCTTCTCGCTCACCCTTTTCTCGCTCAATTTTCTCGGCGACGGACTCCGCGACGCGTTGGATGTGAGGGCATCCAAGGACTGACCGGCTTTGGAGCACCCCACCCCGAATCATGCTTAGACGGTTTATTCCCTACCTGCCGTACCTGAAGCCCGTGAGGGGCACCCTGGTGTGGGCCATCCTGGCCGGCCTTGTCTACGGCGCGTCAAACGGCGCGGGCCTGCCGCTGATGAATTACTACATCCTGCCGCGCGTCTTCGACCCCACTTCCGTCCATCTCGAACTCTGGAAGATCGTAGCGATAGCGATGTGGCTGCCGATCGTCTTCACGGTCCGTGGCCTGGCCGGCTACCTGAACAGCTACCTCATCCAGTCGGTGGGGGTCAGGATCCTCGAGGCCATCCGGCTCGACTACTTCAGGAAGCTCCAGGTCCTCTCACTGTCGTTCCTCCAGAGGCAGACGACGGGCGACCTGATCTCCCGCGGCCTGGCCGACACGAACCAGCTCCAGACGACGCTCACGTCGGTGGCCAACGACGGGATGAAGCAGCCCGCCACGCTCCTCTTTGCGCTCGGTTCCGTGATCTACATCACCTCAAGGGAGCGGGGAGCCGGCCTCATGGTGGCGTGCCTCGCCATCATCCCCCTGTGCGTCTTCCCCATCCGCTACGTGGGGAAGAAGCTGGTGAAGCGGGCGTACCAGATGCAGACGCAGCTGGGCTCGGTCACCAACAGCCTGAGCGAGAATCTGGGCGCGGCAAAGGAGGTCCGGGCCTTTGGCCTGGAGGACCGCCAGGCCCAGGCCTTCGCAAAGGAAACCTCCGCCCTGATCCGGGTCCAGCTGAAGGTAGCCAAGTACGCCTTGGCCCTGACGCCCTCGATCGAGATCATCTCGGCCTTCGGAATCGGCGTGGTCTTCGTCTACGCCTATTTTGCCGGCGTCCAGCTGAAGTCGTTCCTGGCCATCATCACGGCGCTGTACGTGAGCTACGACCCGATCAAGAAGCTGGGAGCGATCAACAGCGACATCAAGAGGGGCGAGGCCTCGCTCGACCGGCTTGAGGTGGTCTTCAACGAGCCCGTGACGATCAAGGATCCGCCCGATCCCCTCGAGGTCCGGCGCGCCACGGGCAACATCGCCTTCAAGGGCGTAACCTTCGCGTACAAGAGCGACGAGCCCGTCCTGAACGACGTCACGGTCGACATACCCGCGGGAACCGTATGTGCCCTTGTGGGACCCAGCGGGGCCGGCAAGACGACCTTCGCCAACCTCGTGCCGCGCTTCTTTGACGCGGACAGCGGGCGGATCGAGATCGACGGGACCGACATCCGGCGCATGCGCCTCCTGGACCTGCGCAGGAACATCGCGCTCGTCTCGCAGGACCCGATGCTCTTCAACGACACCGTCCACAATAACCTCCTCCTCGGGCGCCTCGACGCCACCGCCGAGGAGGTCAGGGCCGCCGCGGTGCAGGCCCACGCAGACGAGTTCATCCGCTCCTTCCCGAACGGCTATGACACGATCGTCGGCGAGCGTGGCGCCCGCCTCTCCGGGGGACAGAAGCAGCGCCTGGCCGTCGCCCGCGCGTTCCTGAGGAACGCCCCCATACTGATCCTCGACGAGGCCACCTCGGCGCTCGACTCCCAGAGCGAGCAGATGATCCAGGATGCGCTCCGCAAGCTCGTTGTCGGGAAGACCGTGCTGATCATAGCCCACCGCTTCAGCACGATCCGGGACGCCTCGCTCATCCTCGTCTTCGACAAGGGATCAATCGTGGCCCGCGGCAACCACGCGGAGCTCTATGCGGGCGAGGGGCTCTACCGCACGCTCTACGACCGGCAGCGGACCGAGGCCTCCTAGGGCGGGCGGACCCGGCGGCCATGGAAAAGACCCCCAGGATACTCGTGATCCGGCGCCGCTACCTGGGCGATGTCGTGCTTCTTGGCTCGCTCTTCAGGAACCTGAGGCTCCACTGGCCCGGCGCCCACGTGGCCGCCCTGGTAGAGCCCCAGTGGGCCGGGATCCTTTCCCTGAACCCGGACGTGAACGAGACGCTCGCCCTTCCCTCAGGCCTGGCCGCGTGGCCCGGGTTCATCGGGCGTATCCGAGGCGGGCGGTTCACCCATGTGCTCGACATCGACAACACGGAGAAGACGGCGCTGATCGCACGCCTGAGCGGGGCGCCGCTCAGGGTCGGGCTCCATCACGGCGGCCACCCGATGAAGCTGCGGGGCATGTACACCCATGTGGCGTATGAGCCCGAGGAGGAACATGAGCGGCAGCCCATAAGCGAGTACTACCTAAAGTCCCTGGGACCGGCCGGGGTCCCGGTCGCGACCCGCGAGGTCCGGCTTGGCCCCAGGCAGGCGGACGTCCTGGAGTGGCGGCGTTTTGTGGGCGCGCAGGGCCGCACGCTCCTCGTGCACCCCGGCAGCCGCAGCGCCTGGAGAATCTGGCCGCACGACCGCTTCGCCGCGGTGTGCGACCGCGTCCAGGACGAGCTCGGCGTCCAGGTGGTCCTGGTGGGCGGCCCCGCGGAGGGGGGCCTCATCGCCTCCATTCGCTCCAAGGCGCGGTCCCACCTGCTCGCCGTGGAGGCCCCCCTCTCCCTTGAGCGGTTCGCGGCGCTGGCGGCCACCTGCCGGGCCCTCCTCTGCCACGACAGCGGGCCCATGCACGTGGCGGCGGCCGTCGGCACGCGGGTCGTGGCCCTCTACGGATCCCAGAACCCGGTGCTCTTCATGCCTCACGGGAAGGGCCACACGCAGCTAGTCCCCCCGATGCCGTGCGGCGGCTGCGTCGCGCCCGAAAAGTGCGTGCCGGGGGACTCCTACCACAACTTCTGCGTCCGGTTGCTTTCAGTGGAGACGGTCTTCGCGGCCGTCGCCGCCGCACTGTCGTCGCCCGACGCCTGAACCCGTGCCCGAAGAGCCCCACAGACTCAGCAGGCTGGCCGAGGACCTCATCGCCTCGCTGAGGCGGATTCCCTCCGAGGACCCGAGGGGCATCCGCCGCAAGCCCTCGAAAAGCGTCTCGGAGGTGATGGATGACCTCAGGGCAAAGTACGGTATCGGGGTGCCCACGGCCGAACAGGCGGTCCGGGACAAGTGGCCCGAGGTGGTCGGAGGGGCGAACGCCTCCTATTCGAACGCAGTCAGGATCGACGAGAGGGGCCGCCTGATCATCCACGCCACCCATGCTGTCGTCCGCAACGAGCTTTTCATGAACCGGGCCGAGATCCTTGACCGGATCCGCCGGATCCCGGGCTGTTCCGGGATCAAGCAGCTACACCTAATCCAGGGGTGACCCCCTTGGGAGGGGGTAATTTTGGCCTTGCGCCTGCGTCTCCGGTTTTTGAAGTTATCCCCTTGCGTCAGTGGGTTCTCGACAGTTGAGGGGCCCGCCATGACTGGTCCGGCATCCCGCCGGGCTGGAACGGTGACGCCGGCTTGGCCGGGGATCTTCCCCGGGCGGGCTGGTGGCACGGGGCCTTTAAAAGGGCTCCCTACAGTCATGCAACACAACTACATACAAAATGCCTACAGTCGTTAAGCCAGAAATCATAGCCGAGTACAAAATCCACGATAAGGACACCGGTTCGAGCGAGGTGCAAATCGCTCTCCTGACAGCCAGAATCAACCATCTGACCGAGCATCTTCGGACCCACCGGAAGGACTTCCACTCCCGCCGTGGCCTGCTCCAGATGGCGAGCCGCCGTCGCAAGCTGCTCGACTACCTCAAGCACCATAATCTGCCCAAATACAACGAACTGCTGCAGAAGCTAAATCTGCGCAAATAACGCTTTCGCCACACAGGCGACCCGATCCGCGGGTCGCCTGTTGTCGTTAGGACACTCGGACTAGGAGGCGGGACATTTCCGTTTGCCGCCCGGGCCCCGCAAAAACAGGGAGCCGGGGGCGCCAAACGGAAATCTCTCGAAGCCTGAATCGAGACGACGCAAGCACGCCGGGCCCGCGCGCCCGGCGAAGACGCCCCACACGGAACTCCGTCCGGCACCCCAACCCCGCCGACAACAGATACTTAGAACAAGGAAATCAAAGACATGAATCAGAAACATAACGTAACAGTCCCGGATTACGGGATCACCTTCTCAACCGGCTCACTCGGCAAACTCGCCAATGGCGCCGTAAATGTCACCGTTGGCGACACCAACGTGTTTGTCGCCACGACCGTGGCGTCGACGACCAAGCCGGGCCAGGACTGGTTCCCGCTCACGGTCGACTACCGCGAGAAGTACCACGCGGCCGGCCGCTTCCCCGGCGGCTATTTCAAGCGCGAAGGACGGCCGACCGAGAAGGAGATCCTGACGTCCCGCCTGTGCGACCGGCCCTGCCGCCCGCTTTTCCCCGAGGGCTTCCTGAACGAGGTGCAGATCGTCGGAATTCTCCTGTCGGCCGACCAGAAGAACGAGGCCGACATCGCCATGGTGAACGGCGCGAGCGCCGCCCTGGCCATCTCGGACATCCCGTGGAACGGACCGATTGCAGCCTCCCGCATCGGCCTTGTCGACGGGAAGTTCATCGCCAATCCCACGATCGAGCAGATGTTCTCCTCCTCGCTGGACCTCATCTACGTCGGCAACGAGAAGGATATGCTGATGATCGAGGGAAGCGCGGACCAGCTCCCCGAGGACCGCTTCATCGAGGCGCTTGAGTTCGCCCACAACGCGATCCAGCCGATCATCAAGGCGATCAAGGAGCTCGTCGCCCTGGCCGGCAAGCCGAAGGCGACGTTCCCGATCGTGGGAGCCTCGCCCGCGGCGCGCGCGATCATCGAGCGCATCGCCGGGCCCAAGATCCCGGACGCCATCTTCGGCAAGGAGAAGGCCGCCCGCGGCGCCAACGTGAAGGCCATCAAGGAAGAGGCCAAAGCGGCGCTCGTCGCGGAGCTCGGCGAGGGCAAGTTCTCCGACGTCGACCTGAACGTGGTTTTTGAGGACCTCCAGTACAAGGCGTACAGGAAGACGGTCCTGGAGCGCGGCGTGCGCGCGGACGGGCGCGACTCGAAGACCCTGCGCCAGATCAGCTGCGACGCAGGCGTCCTTCCGATGGTCCACGGGAGCGCGCTCTTTGAGCGCGGGGACACCCAGGCCCTGGTCATCACCACCCTCGGGCCCACCAAGGAGGCGCAGGACATGGACGGCCTCACGGGCGGAGCCACATCGAAGAGCTTCATGCTCCACTACAACTTCCCGCCGTTCTCGGTGGGCGAGACGGGGCGCTTCGGCTCGCCCGGCCGCCGCGAGATCGGGCACGGGGCGCTGGCCGAGCGCTCGCTCGTCCCGATCCTGCCCCCCGAGGATGCATTCCCCTACTCGATCCGCGTCGTCTCCGAGATCATGGCCTCCAACGGGTCTACCTCGATGGCGTCGATCTGCGGCGGGTGCCTCTCGCTCATGGACGCCGGCGTGCCCATCATCGCCCCGGTTGCCGGCATCTCCTGCGGCCTGATGACCGACAACGCCGCCGACGGCTCGATCGCGAAATGGGTCACCATCACCGACATCATCGGAGAAGAGGACCACTTCGGCGACATGGACTTCAAGCTCGCCGGAACCACCAAGGGCATCACCGGGTTCCAGCTCGACCTCAAGATCAACGGCCTTCCCTTCGAGATCGCCAAGGCCGCGATCTTCCAGGCCCGCGACGCGCGCATCGAGATCCTCCGCAAGATGCTTGCCGTCATGCCGGCGCCCCGCGCCGACCTGAGCAAGTACGCCCCGCGCATCCAGACAATCCAGATCGACCCGGAGAAGATCGGCCTGCTGATCGGGCCCGGCGGAAAGACGATCCGCCGCATCACCGAGACGACCGGCGCGCAGATTGACATTGCCGAGGACGACTCCGGCAAGGTCTTCATCTACTCCAACAACGGCGAGGCCATGGCCCGCGCGATCCAGGAGATCGACGGCCTGTGCGGCGGCGGCGGCGGCGCGGGCGGCGGCGGCGCCCCCATCGAGGCCGGCAAACTCTACAACGGCCGCGTCACCGGCATCAAGGACTTCGGCTGCTTCGTCGAGTGCACCCCGGGCAAGGAAGGCCTGGTCCACATTTCGGAGCTGGCCGACTTCCGCGTGCGCAGGACCGAGGATGTCGTCAAGATGGGCGACATGATCTGGGTCAAGTGCATCGGCATCGACGAGCGCTCGGGCAAGGTCCGCCTCTCGCGCAAGGCGGCCATGAAGGACATGGAATCCCAGAAGCAGGGCGAGGCAGCCCCCACGGCCGCAGCAGCCCAGTCCTAAGGGGTGAGGCTCCTTGTAACGAACGACGACGGCATCGGCTGCGTCTTTCTGCACGAACTTGTCCGCGCGCTCATCGCGGCGGGCCACGACGTCTTTGTCGTGGCCCCCAAGGTGGAGCAGAGCTGGACCGGGGCCTCCAAGTCCCGGCACAGGCCCGTGCGCTCGGAGAAGGCCGACCTGGGCCTCGGCTGCCCGACCTGGGTCGTGGACGGCACGCCGAGCGACTGCGTCAACATCGGCATCGACCACCTGCTTCCCGCCGCACCCGAGGCGGTCCTTAGCGGTCTAAACGTCGGGCTCAACGCGAGCCTGGGGTTCATCCTGGGGAGCGGCACCGTGGCCGGGGCCTGCGAAGGTGCCCTCCACGGGCTTCCCGGAATCGCCCTCTCGCAGAGCCTGGACGTCCCCGTTTACGAGAAGGTCAAGGAGGCCGGCGGCAGCCCGGACGAGGCCCTGATGGAGGTGATCCGCTCAAGCGCGCGCCACGCCGCCGCGCTCGCCCCGCGCCTGGCCGCCGAGACGGCGCCTCGCAGCTTCATCGTCCACAACCTCAACTTCCCGTACCCCTGCACCGAAAAGGTCCAGGTTCGCCGCACGATCCCGGCTCGGGTGATGCTCCCGGGGCTCTTCAGCCCTCAGCCCGAGAAAGGGGCCCACCAGCTCGTGTTCAAGCTGGGGGAGGACACCTCGCCCGAACTGCCGCTCACCGACCGGGCGGCCCTGGAGGCGGGATTCATCAGCCACACGGTGCTCGATTTCTCGAAGCTGGGTTCGATCTGACGCCCCAGTTGTGCTTCCTTCATCCCAGGCATGATCGAAGTCCAGAACCTGACACGGGTCTTCCGCACCTACAAGAAGCAGCCCGGGTTCTGGGGCGGCGTGAAGGGTCTCTTTAGCCGCACCTACGACGAGACGGCAGCGGCAAAGGACATCACCTTCTCGATCGCCGAGGGCGAGTTTGTCGGGTTCCTGGGTCCCAACGGCGCGGGGAAGACGACGACGCTAAAGATGCTCTCGGGCCTGATCTTCCCCACCTCAGGCACGGCGCGGGTGGCCGGATTTGACCCGACCAAGCGCGAGAACGCCTACCGGCGCATCTTCGCGCTCGTCCTCGGCCAGAAGAACCAGCTCTGGTGGGACCTCCCCGCCATCGAGTCGTTCGCGCTCCTGCGCGCCATCTACGGGCTGCCTGCGGCCGACTACAAGAAGAACCTGGACGAGCTTGTGACGCTGCTCGGCGTCTCCGAGAAGCTGAACGTCATGGTCCGCGAGCTCTCGCTCGGCGAGCGCATGAAGATGGAGCTCATAGCGGCCCTCATACACCGCCCGAAGGTGCTCTTCCTTGACGAGCCGACGATCGGGCTCGACGTCGTCTCGCAGCGCGCCGTGCGGCTCTTCCTGCGCGACTACAACAAGAGGCACCGGGTGACAATCGTCCTGACAAGCCACTACATGGCTGACATCAAGGAGCTCTGCGAGCGGGTGATCGTGATCCACAAGGGCCGCAAGATCTACGACGGCGCGCTCGACCGGCTCGAGTCGGGCTCGGGCAGCCGCAAGAAGATCGTCCGCTTTGTGCCCAAGGACACCGCCTTCGACGAGCTGTGGCGCTCGCGGTTTGGCGAGACCAAGCGCGGCGACGACGGCTCCTTCACGCTGCGCGTGTCAAGCGACGATGTGGTGGCCGTGGCCCAGGAGGTCCTGGCGACGGGCCCGGTGGCGGACATCACGATCGAGGACGTTCCCCTCGAGGACGTGATCGCGGAGCTCTTCCAGTCGAGCTAGGCCGCGAGGGACGCGAGCCAGGACCGCACGCGGTCGGGCTCCGGGGGACTCCAGCCGCGGCGGGTCGCGACCGAGCGCGAGGCCGCCGTGAAGGCCTCCGAAATGCTCCTCAGGGCCCCGAGGAGTTCCGCCTTTTCCGGGGAGGAGTGGATTTGGGTGCCGGCGAGCTGCTCTGGCGTCAGCCATCCCTCCGCCCGCCTGCTAAGCGGAAACGCCCTTCGCCCCGCCAGGAGCGCCTCCTCCTGGAGGACCCGGAGTGCGTTCTCGACAAGGTGCACGTGCAGGGCGCGCTGGCTGGCGCGGAGTTCGCCCCGGGCCGCCTTTTTCGCCGCCCACACCAGCTGGGTCCAGAATTCCCCGCACAGGTCCCTGAACTGCGCCTCCGTGAGCTCCGCCCTGAGCGGGGTCACCCTGCGGTAGCGATTCTCCCACGGGGCGCCCCCCTTCACCACCCTCCACCCCGGCCCCGCCACGATGCGGAAGCTCTCGACGCCGCGCCTCAGAAGCCTAGGCCAGAGGACCCTTGTACGGGGCCACCTGATCGCGGCCATGACGATCCTCACGTCGAGGCTTCCGAGGATCACAAAGTCCGCCTCCATCGCGCCCTCGTAGACCGCCGTAACCTTGACCGCGTTCCCAAAGGCGACCTGGACTCCCGACACCCAGCAGTCGCCGAGTTCGGCGGTGAACCTGCCGTCGCGGTAGTCCCCGGGACGGCTTGTCACCAGGTGGTAGTCGTAGTCCGACCACGCATCCACAGCCGAGCCCTCCTGGACCCTTGAGCCGATCTGCACGAGGGCCTGGATGTCCGGCCGGGACCTCGCCCATGCCGAGACCGCTTCGTCCCAGCCTTGAGCCTCTCCGCTCATGCCGACGCCGGGAACTGCTCGGGATCGGCCGGGGAGGTGGCCCCGGGGGCAATGAAGGGCGACGAGGCATCGGGCTCGCCCAACTTTCGTGCGACCGAACCCAGCTCGGCGATCGCGTTCACGCGCCTCGACTTGAGCGCAATCATGAGCTCCGGCCCGTCCAGGCCCTGGCCGACATGGATCGTTCCGTAGTGGAACCGGATGACCTCCCGCGCCAGGTAAACCGGCACCGTGGGGTACTCCTCCGTCGTCGTGGCCTCGCCCACCTTGATCTGGTCCATCCTGAGCCCCGGGTACGAGATCGTCACCAGGCAAATGGACTCGTCACCCCGGCGCCTCTGCTGGAGCGAGAGCGTGATCTTGGCCTCGCGCGTCACGGGTTCCATCGTGTCCTTCGTCTCGAGAATCTCGCGGCAGAGCCACAGGAGAGCGTCGTGGAGGTTCTTCTCGTGTCCCCAAAGGACCGGCCCCGTGTCGGGGAGGTTCACGCCGCCTCCCACTTCCTTCGCGACACTCTGGACGACCCGCTTCATGTCGACCTGGCTGGTCGGCTGCTTTGACATCTCGTAGAGGGTGCTCAGCAGGTGCGGCATCGCCTTCATCCGCTCCATGTCCTTTCCGACGCGCTCGATGAGCGGGTGCACGGCGTCCTCCGGGGCCCTCTGGCGCTTGAGGTGCTGGAAGTAGGTGCTCACCGAGAACATGGCGTTCGCGAGCTCGTGCGAGATCATGATCCCAAGGTCGTTCAGGATCTGGTGCCGCTCGGCTTCCCTCTTGTGGGCGGTCGACTCGGCGGTCATCGCCGACTCGTCCCACCACACCCAGCATCCGCCCGCCCCGGGGATGGGGCCCGCCGCCACCCGGATCCTGCCGTACTCGCGCTCGATGCGCTTGCCCTCGCGCAGCGCCAAGGACGCCATCTCGCGGGCCTCGACGGGCAGGACCTCGTCGGTCTTGCCCGAGGCGCCGATCACGCAGAACTTGGGGCCAAATTTCTGGAGGAGGCCCACCTCGCGCTGCAGGGCGACGCCCCTCTGGAGCATCCGGTGCTGTCCCAGAAGGCGCGAAAAGAGCCTCACAAGCATGAGCGCGTCGTCGCGGTCCGCTCCGGAATAGGACCTGCCGTCGGCCCTGGGCCCAAAGACGACCCATCCCTCCAGGGCCCCGAAGACTTCAAGCGGGACGAGAAGCCGGGAGTTCCACTCGCCAAGCTTTTGCCGGATCGCAGCCTCGGTCGACGGGTTCTCCACCGAGTCGAGCGTGGACGGGTCGACGATCGCGGCGTGCTCCTGGAGCCACCGGACGAGGTCGTGTCCCGGGGAGCACTCCCACCCCTCGGACTCCGCGAGGAAGCGCTTCCCCTCGCGCAGGAAAACGGCGACCTTCGAGGAGCGAATGCGCGAGCGCACGCCCCTGCGGAACTCCTCAATGATGCGCGCCCGGTCGTCCAAGTGGTCGATCGCGGCCGCGAGGAACTCCAGGTCGTCAGCCCCGCGGCGGGCGGAGTCGAAGGGGTCCGCCGTCGCCTGGTCGACCCTCCTGGGCCGGTCCTGGAGGACCGAGAGCACGGCCCGGCTCTGGGCCAGTTCCGCGGCCAGCGGGGCAAGCCTTCTTAGCTCGGTGCGGCTCTCGGCATAGGAAAGACAATAGGCGTTGGAACGGCCGCGCCTGGCCTCCTCGAAAGGAAGGCTCTGGGGTTCCCCGACCAGGATCAAGACCGTGTTCGGGTGCGCGTCGCACTGGGCGTCCACGTCGCAGATGTCGCGGATCCACACCCTCGCTCCGGGCCGCAGCAACTCGCGCAGCAGGGTGTCGCCGCCGGAGATCGCCAGGGGCGCCGTCGGCAGCTGCCTTGCCCAATCGGCAGCCAGCTCCGTATCCGGGGTCGTTAGAATGAAGGTTGCTGACATGGAAGCGTGACACGAAAGGTTGTGCCCATTGCACCCCCCTCGACCAAGTTTATTTGCCCGTGGTGCAATTTTGCAAGATCCGCTGTGATAGCTAGTCCCAGTCCTATGCCGCTGGTCTTGTTGGAGGTCGTAAACGGCTGGAACAGGCGCTCGCGCATGTCCTCGGGCATCCCGGGCCCGTTGTCGGCGACCTCCAGGAACACCTTCCCCTCCCCACACGAGGTGCGCACCCTCACCTCCCGCTTGCCCTCGTTTGCCGACACGGCCTGGATGGCGTTCATCACCAGATTGAGGATGATCTGCCTGATCGAGGCGCGGTCGGCGTTGATCTCGTCCGGCACCGCCTCAAGGACGCACGTGAGCGAGACCGCCTCGTCCTGCGCCTTGGGCCGGACCAGCTTCACGCTGGTCTCCACCACCTCGTTAAGGCCCACGGTCTCGAAATGCGGGTACTGCGGGCGCCCCAGGTCCATAAGCCCGCTCACCAGGCCCTCGATGCGCTCGATCTCCGCCGGGACGAGCTCGATCAGGAGCCTGCGAAACTCGGGGTCGTTGTAGCGGGCCTTCGCCGACTGGGCAATAGTCTTAAGGGTCACGAGCGGGTTGCGGATCTCGTGGGCAAGGCTCGCCCCGAGGAGTCCGGCCGTGCGCAGCTGCTCCGACTCACGCGCCTGCTGCGTCAGGCTTATCCTGGAAAGGGTGTTCTCGACGATGCTCACCCAGTCCTGCAGGAGCTTGATCTCCGACCAGGTGAAGGGGCTGCGGTCCCGTCGGACCCGGAGTGCGAGCAGGAAGGGGGCGCGCCCGTCGTCGCTCGGGGCGCAGATGACGACCCCGAGGCCGTGCTGCAGCATGAAATCGGAAAGCTCCCGGCGGCCGCTCGCCTCCCTCTGCCTGAGCAGGCTCTCTGGCGTCGCCCAGGACGCCGCCAGGAGCTCGCGGCACCCCTCGCTCCCGAGCGGAAGCTTCATCTCACCGAGCGCGTAGTGCTCCTTCGCCAAAGGGATGAAACAGGCGTGGCTGGTCCTGCCCCAGGCCTCGAAGATGGCCGCGAACCTCCGCACCAGGACCTCGCGGTCGAACTCGTCCCGACCCGCGGCATGGAGCGCCTCTCGGACCCCCTCCCCCTCCCTGTCGCCGCCCAATAGCGTCGCCCTGAGTATCCTGAGGTTGAACCGGTCCAGGATGACGGTGATCGCGGTCGCGCAGAAGATCACGACGATCGGCTTTGGCAGCTGCTCGGGCCTGATCTCAATCGCCACGACGATGATCAAGGAGACGGCCCCGATCGACAGGCCCGACCGCAGGCCCCAGCGGAATAGGTGCCGCGCGTCGAACACCTTCTGGGTCGTTATCGCCCATGCCGTGAAGGCGTAGAAGGCCGTGATCACCATCGGCAGGATGCTCGCCAGCTTCGACATCCCGAATACCGGCCCCAGGGTCGCGAGGGCGATCCCGACGATGCCCGCGGAGGTGCCCCCAAACAGGAGCGTCTGCATCTCGATTTTGTGGATGCCCTCGCACGAGCGCAGCTCGTAGATCGCCTGCACCAGGAGAATGAAGTAGGCGGCGCCGTTCACTATGGCGAAGACGCTCCATCCGAAGCCGCGAAGCTGGTGCTCGCGCGTCGACTCCGCCGGGATGAAATAGTAGGTGAAGCAGAGCGCCGCCATGACCATCGCGGCCGCAAGCCAGTGCCAGCCGCGCCAGGCCTGGCTCCAGCCGAATCCCCCTCCCTTGGCGCAGTCCTTGATGATCCAAAGCAGGAACGGTATGAAGGATCCTATGGCGCTCGTGATCCTGATCCAGAGGACCGGGTTCGGGTTGGCGGGGTCGGTCAGCCAGGAGAGGCTCAGGAGCCACGCGGTCACGTTCAGCGAGGCCAGGAAGAAGGCCCGGTTGATCGCCCGCTTGGGATTGGCGTAAAGGACGCCGCATCCGACCCCGAGGCTCGCCACAAACGCGATGACGTTGGTCAGGTTCATTCCCGGACGAGGACAAGCGAGGCATTGGTGCCCCCGAGGCCGTGCGAGTTGACCAGGGCCGTGGAGCAGCCGACGTCGCGCGCGCTGCCGCTCAGGTTCAAGGGGCACTCCGGGTCGGGCGTCTCCCAGTTGACGGTCGGGGGGATGCGCCCGGTAAGAAGCGAGAGGGCGGTGCTTGCGACCTGGATGCTGCCGGCCGCGGCAAGGGGGTTCCCGATCGCCCCCTTGATCGAGACGGCGGGGATCTCCCTCAACCGCTCGCCGAAGAAATTGCAGAGGCACTCCGCCTCCACGGCATCGATCTCGGCGTGCCCCGGCCCCCATGCGTTTATCAGGTCGACCGCGGTCGCCTGGCGGCGGGCGTTCGCCAAGGCCATCCGCATGGTCTGGGACAGGCCGTTGCCCGCGCGGCCGGGCTCGTCGTTGCAGTAGGCATACCCCTCGATCCAGGCATAGGCGCGCCGGGGGCTGTCCTCGGCCTCAAGGATGACCACGCACGCGCCCTCGCCCAGCACGCCCGTGTTCCTCCACAGGTCGAAGGGCCGCCCCATCTCCCAGGGCTTGTGGGCGTTGCGGGGCGAAAGCTTGAGCATCCCGAACTCGACCATCGGCTGGTGAAACACGGGGGAATCGGTCCCGCAGCAAATCGCGATGTCGGCCTGGCCGCTGGCGATCATCTCCGTCCCGTGGCCGATCGCGTCGAGGCCCGCGCAGCACGCGCTCTGCAGCGCGATCGTGCGGCATTTCGTCTTGAGGAGCCGCGTCAGGGCGGCCGTGATCGCGCTTGGCCCCGAGTCGACGATGGCGGCCGGGACGGCGAACCTCGGCCCCTTGGTCACGACACCGGCAACGGTGCGGTAGGTCAGGTCGGGGTCGGGAAAGGCCGTTCCGTTTACGACCACCGGATTGAGGTTGCTCATCGCCTCGACCGAGAGACCGGCGTCGGCAAGCGCGAGCAGGCAGCCGGCGATCGCGAACTGCGTCTGCCTCGGAATCCGCTTGGGGTTGCCCAGGTCCGTGGTCCAGTCGGCGAGCTTGAAGTCGTTGATCTGCGCGGCGACGAACGGCCCACCCTTGCTGTCGATCCGCGTGACCTCCGTCACCCGGCTGAGCGGCTCATTGATCCCGTTGTAGAACTCCTCCCTGCCGACCCCGGCGGGAGTGACCGGCCCGAGGCCCGTGATCTTGACGCGTCGGCGCATCAGGATTCGTACCGGCCCGGCGCGAGGACGCCCAGGGGATCGAAGGCCGCCTTGATGCGTCCCGTGACCCCCTCGGCACCCGGCGCCTGCCTCGTGTTCACGTCGAGCCGGTATTGGGGAAAGCCCGCCGCGCGGAAATCGCGTATGATCGCCTGGTTGGCCGCATGCGCCGCCTGCGCCTCCGTGTCGGCGAAATGCAGCGTGTAGATCGTGATCATGCACCGGGCGTCGACAATGATCCACGTGAACGCGGAGTCCGCCCAATGCGCCCGGACGATTGAGAGGGCGCCCCTTGCGATCTCGGGGCCCACCGATGACACCGCGTTGCCGTAGATCGCGCCGAAGCCGGCGTGGTCAGGGTTCCCGCCCTCGTAGCCGTCCAGCGACGCCAGCCCGGCGTCGCTCGGCTCCCCGAGGGTGAGCCCAAGGATCGGCCTCAGGGCCCTCAGGCGCGTGGCCTGGCTCTTCATGCCCGCCAGGCCGAGCCATTTTGCCGCCGACACCAGCGTTCTCGCATTTCCCCGCCTGAGCGTCACGCCGGGCAGGGCCATGCGCCTCATCTCCCCCCAGGCGGCGTTGACCACGCGGCGACGGCCGTAGATGGCCACGATGCCGTTGTAGGAATTCTGCTCCGGGAAGCACCGGCTGATCTCCTCCGGGGTGGGACTGCGGTTCCAGAGCATGCGGAGCAGCCCGAATCCAAGGCGCTCGGCCCTTCCGGGCTCGGCGACGTGGGTGGGGTTCACGATGACCTGCTGCTCGTACGCCGTCTTTAGCGTCGAGATCACCGCGTCGAAGGGTCCCTGGATCACGATCGCGTCCTCGGCCTGCTGGCGGATCCGCAGGCGGATGCGCGCGCCCACGACCACGCCCAGGTTGCTCTGGAAGAAGAGCCCGTCCGTGGAGAGGCCCGCGGGGCAATTCCTGGCCTTGTGGTTGAGCCCGGCGACCGGGCCGATCGACGAGCCGTCCGGCAGGAGGACCTCGAGGGCATAGAGGTCACGGTCCTTCTCCCCGTTGTAGCCTATCCCCCGCTCGAGCGCGTTTCCCAGGACGCTCGTCTCGAGGCCGGCCCCGGTGACGTTGAAGGCCAGGTCCGGAGCGTTCCGGCACAGGAACTCATAGAGCGCGCCCTGGGTGACGCCCGGCTCGATCCTCACGCTCAGGGACTGACGGTCCAGGTCCCCGATCCCCTTGAGCGCGCTCAGGTCCAGTATGACCGAGCCTTCCCGCGCGGGAAGGTGCGAGCCGTATCCCCAGTTGCAGCCCCGGCTGATGGGCCAAAGGGGGGTCCTGTGTTGGGCTGCCTCCCGGATCACCTCGCGCACGTCCCCCAGCGAGGGCGGCCTTATCCTCCAGGGAACCCGCCTCACCGTCCTGCAGAGTGCCTTGGCGTCTGGTGCGCGCTCAGCCCACGAACCGAACCGGGCGGGCCACGAGCACTCTGTGCCCTCGGTCACTTTGGCGTTACCCATGCCCGGTTGTAGGTCGATGGGTCTGTCATGCCCTGATTGCCACGGGAAAAGCGAGGTGGACCTTGGTCCCGGCCCCGGGTTTGGACTCGATCGAGAAGCTCCCTCCGTGCGCGCCCGTCAGGTGCCGGCAGATGCTCAGGCCCAGCCCTGTCCCATTCTCCTTGCTCGTGAACCCACCGTGCATGACCAGGTGGATGCGGTCCTCGTCCATGCCCGGGCCGTCGTCGGCCACCGTCACGGTCAGCTTGCCCGCGCTCTCGCCGAAATCGGCCACCACCCGCTTCGCGCCCGCCTCGAGCGAGTTCTTGAGCAAGTTCTGGAATATGCGCATCACCTCGTACTTTGAGCCCTTGATCCAGGCGTCGGGCCGGCCCGTGATCTGGACCGCGGGGCTTCCGAAGAAGATCACGTTCTTCACCTCCTGGGCGACGGCGACGACGTCGATAAGGGCGAACTCGGCCGTCTTCTTCGAGGCGGTCCTCCAGTTCTCCGACAAGTGGTGGCAGTACTCGGCGGCCTTCTCGACAATGACCGCGTAGTCGGCCATCCGCTTTCCGAGCTCCGGGTCGTGCTGCGCCAGCTTGTGCGCCTCCTCGACCATCAGGGCCGAGTATCCGATCACCACCGTGAGCGGGTTGTTGAGGTCGTGGACCAGCTCGACCGAGGCCCTGGCCTGCCAGATATGGGGCTGGTTCGTGTCGATCTCCTTCTTGAGCGCGCTGTTGAGCGCGATCGCGTCCTGGGACATCTTCGCCTGCTGGCGCCGGAGCTGGGCCGCCTCGGCCTGCCTGCGTACGGCGTCCAGGAGCTCCGTGACGTCCGGGGGCTTGCGCATGTACTGGTTGGCCCCACCCACCATGGCCTGCTGGGCGGTGGAAAGCATCCCGTAGCCGGTAAGGATGATGACGGAGACGTGGGGGTCCAGCTTGCGGAGCTCCTCGAGCGCCTTGATTCCGTCCATCTCGGGCATCCTGATGTCGAGCACGATCACGTGGTAGTGCTGGTCGCGGATCTTCCGCAGGGCCTCCGCGGCCCGGTCAGCCGTCTCCACGGTGAAGGAGCTCGCAAGGGTATAGGCTATGGACTCGCGCGGGCCGTATTCATCGTCGACAACAAGCACCCGCCGGGGCTGAACCGCCCCGTCTTGGCCGGTGGTTGGGTTGGTGACCATCAGGCCGATTTTGTCCCCTGCTGGCACGGCAAGAACATGATGTGTGTTTGCAGAGGGACACCTCGACTGTCAAACCTCCTCGCGTGACCGCAGCCCTTACAATCCTAGGCTTTGCCGCAGGCTTCGGCCTGGCATGGCTCGTTCTGTCGGGCCGCAAGGCCGCACTTGCCGAGCGCCAGAGGGCGACCGAGGCCGACAACGCTCGGCTCGCCGCCGAGCTCGCGGCCGAGAAGGCCGCCAAGGCGGAGCTTTCCGGGGCGAACGCGCGGCTCGGGGCCGAGCTCGCCGGAGAGAGGGCCGGCGCGGAGGCGCGCGTGGCCGAGCTCCGTTCCGCGCACGAGCGCCTGAAGGGCGAGTTCGCCGAGCTCTCGGCGAGCGCGCTCAGGTCAAACCGCGATGATTTCCTGAAGCTGGCCGAGCAGTCCTTCACGCAGCTCCACGAGAAGTCGGCCGGCGACCTCGCCTCCCGCCAGCAGGCGATCGACGCGCTCGTGAAGCCGCTCAAGGAGTCCCTGGAGAAGGTGGACGCCAAGATCGTCGAGCTTGAGCAGCGGCGCGAGAGGGCCTACGGGGAGCTCGGAAAGCAGCTCGAGTCGCTCAGCTCGGAGCAGCTGCGCATGCACGCGGAGACGGCGAAGCTCTCGAACGCGCTCAGCACGACGCGCACCGCGGGCACCTGGGGGGAGGTCCAGCTCCGCCGGGTGGTGGAGCTGGCGGGCATGATGGAGCATTGCGACTTCGCCGAGCAGCAGGTCTACAAGGACGGCGACGGGACCGGGCGGCCCGACATGGTCGTCAGGCTCCCGCGGGGCCAGCAGATCGTGGTCGACGCGAAGGCGCCCACGCAGGCCTACCGCGAGGCGGCCGCGGAGGCAGATCCGGCGAAGCGCCTGGCAAAGCTCTCGGAGCACGCGTCAAAGGTCCGCGGCCACATCGACGCGCTCGCCAGCCGCGAGTACTGGTCGAAGATCAGCCCCTCGCCCGAGTTTGTTGTCCTTTTCCTCCCCGGCGACTCGTTCCTCTCCGCCGCGATCGAGTCGGACCCCTCGATCATGGACCGGGCCATCAACCAGCGCGTCCTGCTCGCCACCCCGATGACGCTCGTGGCCCTGCTGAAGGCTGCCAACTACGGCTGGAACCAGGACGCCCTCTCGCGAAACGCGCAGGAGATCAGCCGTCTCGGGCGCGAGCTCTACGACCGGGTGTCGGGCTTCGGCGAGCACCTGAGCCGCGCAGGCTGCGGGCTGGCGGCGGCCGTGAGCAATTTCAACAAGGCCGTCGGGGCCTTCGAGGGGACGCTGCTGCCCGGGGCGCGCAAGTTTGCAGAGCTTGGAGCAAAGGGAGTGAAGGAGCTGGCCGAGCCGGAAAGGATCGAGCTTGAGGTGCGCGAGGTCACGAAGCGGAGCTGAGTCGCGGGAGAGGATGCATCTCGAGAGCCTGCATATCTACCCGGTCAAGTCCCTGAGGGGCCTGTCGCCCGACTCGGTTGAGATCGACACCCTCGGCGCCTCCTGTGACCGGAGGTTCATGGTCGTCGACCCCGAGGGCACCTTCATGACCCAGCGGACCTGGCCCCAGATGGCCCGGGTCGGCGCCTGGGTCGACCGGACGTCCCTTGGCCTCACGTCCGACGGCTTTGGCGGAATCCGGGTCGGGCTCATGCCGGACCCGGCGGCGCCCCGCGTGACCGTGCGCATCTGGAAGAGCGGGGACCTGAAGGCCGAGGACTGCGGCGGCGAGGCCTCGGCCTGGCTGTCGCGGGTGATCGGCACGGCCTGCAGGCTCGTGCGGATTGGCCCCGATTTCTGTCGGCCCTTGCCTAAGGCGGCCGCCCGGCCGGGCGACGTGGTCGCCTTTGCCGATGCCGTCCCCTTCCTCGTCATCGGCCGCTCCTCGCTCGATTGCCTTAACGACCGCATCGTCGGCGCCGGAGGCGAAGCCGTTCCCATGAACCGCTTTCGACCCAACCTCGTGATCGAGGGCAGCGGCCCGTTTGAGGAGGATACGTGGAGCCGCATCCGGGTCGGGTCCATCGTGTTCAGGTCCGTCGGCCCGTGCGTCCGGTGCCTGGTCCCCACGACCGACCAGCTTACCGGTGTCCGCGGGACCGAGCCCATGAGGACCCTGGCGACCTTCCGCAGGGACACGAGGGAGCCCACGCATGTCAATTTCGGGCAGAACCTTGTGCATGAGACCATGGCCGGCATGCTCCGGGTCGGCGACCCCGTCGAGATCCTCCAATAAACGGAACCATTTTCTCGCCCCAGTGGTCCGGTCCCCCTAACTTCACGTCCTTCACCCACATCACGCTCAACGCCCCCCGCGACACCATGTCATCCGGCCCAGCTTGGTCCCAGAAACTTAGAGATGAAATCGCCAAGGCCGTCATCGGCCAGGACGCCACCGTCGAGCGCCTCCTCGTGGCCCTCCTGGCCGGTGGCCACGTCCTTCTAGAGGGCATGCCAGGACTGGCCAAGACGTTGCTTGTCAAATCCTTGGGCTCGGCCCTAGGAGTCCAGTTTGAGCGCATCCAGTTCACCCCGGACCTGCTCCCAAGCGACGTCGTCGGCACGATGGTCTTCCAGCCCAAGACAGGGGAATTCACCCCCCACCGGGGCCCGGTGTTTGCAAACCTGCTCCTGGCCGACGAGATCAACCGCGCCCCGGCGAAGGTCCAGAGCGCCCTCTTGGAGGCGATGCAGGAGCGGCAGGTGACGATCGGCGGCAAGACCCACCCGCTTCCGTCCCCGTTCTTCGTCATGGCCACCCAGAACCCGATCGAGCAGGAGGGGACCTATCCGCTTCCGGAGGCGCAGACCGACCGGTTCCTCTTCAAGCTGCTTGTGGCCTACCCCAGCGCGGCCGAGGAGTCGTCCATGATGCAGCGCTGGGGCCAGATCACGCAGCAGCCCGTACTAACGGCGGTCTCAAGCGGGGCCGAGCTGCTCGGGCTCAGGTCGGAGGTGGACAAGGTCCACGTCTCGCCCGTCGTCCAGAACTACATCCTCACCCTGGTGCGCGCCACCCGCGCCCTCGCCGACAACCCGGACGCCTCCGCCAGGCGCCTTAATTTCGGCGCCTCGCCGCGGGCCTCCCTGGCCCTGTACCAGTCCGGGCGGGCGCTCGCCTGGCTGCGGGGCCTGGACTACCTGTCACCAGCCCTGGTGCAGGAGCTCGCGCCGGATGTCCTCCGCCACCGCCTCGGCCTCACCTATGAGGCGGAGGCGGAGGAGATCACCTCCGACACCGTGATATCCCAGGTCGTGTCCACGACGCCGGTGCCGCCCGTTTGATGGCCAAAGAAAACACTCAGGCCAAGAACCCGCTGGCGCTCCTGCGGCAGCTCGAGTGGCGGGTGAGGCACGCGGTCGAGAACATCCTGAGCGGCGAATATCGCTCGGCGTTCAGGGGCCGCGGCATGGAGTTCGACCAGGTCGTCCGGTACGAGTACGGCGACGACGTGCGCGACATCGATTGGAACGTGACGGCGCGCCTGGGCGAGCCCTACCGGAAGAAGTTCGTCGAGGAGCGCGAGGTGACGCTCCTGCTCGTGCTCGAGGACTCGCCGTCGCTTAACTTCGGCTCGGGGGAGCAGTCCAAGCGCGAGGCGCTCCTCGAGCTGGCCGGGCTCGTCATGCTCCTCGGCGCCGTCAATGGCGACCGGGTCGGCTTTGTCCACGCGACGCCCGACGGCCCGATATTCCGTGAGCCGGTGCGCGGCCGGGGGCCGATCCTTCATGCGGCCGCCTCGCTCATGGGCCGTCCCGCTCCCTCGCCGGGATCCGTCCCGCCCGAGATCCCCTGGAAGTTCATAGCGAGGGCTGCACCCAAGCACAGCGTCCTCCTGTGGCTCGGCGATTTTCCCCCGCGTCCCGAGCCCGACGGATGGGTGGTCCTCAGGCGCCGGTACCAGACCATGGGTTTCCGCGTCGACGACCCGTGGGAGCGCGAGCTCCCCAGGGAGCGCCAGCTGACGGCCTACGACCCGTCGTCGGGGCGCCTGGTGACGCTCGAGGGCAGCGGCGCGGACCGGGCCGCCCACGCGGAATGGCGGGCGGAGCGCACCGCACGCTGGGAGGCCCTCATCCCGGACGCCCTGAGCCGCCTTGTCGTGGCGGACGACGAGGACCGATTCGACGCGCTCGTGCGGTTCTTCCACGCACGGATGCGCGCCGGGGGGAGCCGGGCCAGGCTTTAGGGCCCCCAAGAATGACCGCCCTGCCCCCATCGCAGCTCGTTCTCGCCGTTTTCAACTACCGGCTAGCCGACCCCGTGTGGCTGGCCGCCGCGGTCCTCCTGCCCCTGATCGTGTGGATCCGCGGCCGCGCCCGGGTTCCGGTGCTCCTTGTCCCCTTTGCCGCGGCGTGGCACCGGTCGTCGCTCACGGCCGCCTCGAACTGGACCGCAGGGCTTGCCCTCTCCGGGATACTGCTCGTGATCCTCGCGCTCGCCCGCCCCCAGAGGGTCGAGGACAAGCGCGAGATCCGCTCCCAGGGCTATGACATCATACTGGCCGTCGACCTGTCGGGGTCGATGCTGAGCGAGGACTACGAGAAGGACGGCGAGCGGATCAACCGGCTCCAGGCCATCAAGCCCGTCATACAGGCATTCATCGAGCGCCGGCCCTCGGACAGGATTGGAGTCGTCCTCTTCTCGTCGAAGGCCTACACGCTGGCGCCGCTCACGACGGACCACGCCTGGCTGGCGCGCCAGCTCGAGCGGGTGAAGATCGGGTTGATCAAGGACGGAACGGCCATAGGCGACGCCCTGGGCGTCGCGCTCACCCGCCTGGACCAGGCCGCCCGCGAGGCCGGGGGCAAGCGCAAGGGGGCATTCATCGTGCTCCTGACGGACGGGGCCAACAACATGGGCGCCCTCACCCCCATGCAGTCGGCGCAGCTTGCCAAGGCCCGGGGAATCCCGATCTACACGATCGGCGCGGGCAAGGACGGGCGCGTGCCCTTCCCCATCTTTGACGAGACCGGCAAGAAGGTCTCCTACACCTGGATCGAGGCCGACCTGGACGAGGGGGCGCTCAAGGACATCGCGGAAACCACCGGCGGCCGCTTCTTCCGCGCGGCCGACACCGGGACGATCGAGTCGGCGTTCACCTCGATCGACGCGAGCCAGAAGATCGAGTTCCAGGCAAAGAGCTACCTGCTGACGACGGAGCTCTTCCCGTGGCTTGCCGTGCCGGGCCTCGCCCTCTTCGGGGCCGGGGCATGGGTCTCCAGGAAACGATGAACTTCGCGTGGCCCTACCTCCTCTGTCTCCTCGTGCTGCCCGCAGGGCTGCTCGCCTGGGAGCTCATGCGGGCCCGGGGCCCGGGAAGGGTCGAGCACCCGAAGATCCTGAGGGCCGAGGCGGGCCTAAGGGGCGTTGAGCTTTCGGCGGACCAGGAGCGGAGCACGGCGGCGCGCCGGCGCTTCCTCCTGTGCGCCGGCCTGGCGCTGGGGATCGTCGCCCTTGCCCGGCCCAGGTGGGGCCACCTGGAGGAGCCCGTGTTCGACCAGTCGCGCGAGATCGTGATCGCGCTGGATGTCTCGCGCTCGATGCTGACGCCCGACGTGAAGCCTACGCGGCTCGACCGCTCGAAGCTCCTCATCCAGTCCCTCCTCGACCAGCTCAAGGGCGAGCGCGTCGGCCTTGTCATCTTCTCCGGCACGGCGTTCCTGCAGGCGCCGCTGAGCGCCGACTACGAGATCCTGCGCGAGTTCCTTCCGACGCTCGGCCCGGACTTCCTGCCCGAGGGCGGCACAAACTACAGGGAGCTGATCGACACCTCCATTGACGCCTTCGGCGAAAGCGCGTCCGCCGACCGATACCTTATTATCCTGAGCGACGGCGAGGCCACCGACGAGGACTGGAGGGACCGGGTGCCGGAGCTCGCCAGGAAGGGAATCCGCGTGATCGGCCTGGGTGTCGGCACCGCCACCGGCGGGATGATCCCCGACGGCGCCGGGTCCTTCATGAAGGACGAGAAAGGCGCGGTCGTCCTCTCGAAGCTGGAGAGCGGCACCCTCAAGGAGCTTTCAAGCGCGACCCACGGCGTCTACCGCGACGCCAGCGAGTGGGTCGACCTCTCGAAGGTCCTGGCATCGACCGTCCAGGAGGGGCGCAAGGGCCGCTTCGTCGAGCAGAATAGCATCCGTTACGTGGAGCGCTACCAGTGGGCCCTGGCCCAGTCCCTCGCCTGCCTGGTGGCGAGTTTCTGGCTCGAGTTTCCCGTGCGCCCCAAGTCGCGGCAGATCCGGCTTAGCCCGCCTCCTTCGCCGAAGGCCAGGATCGCCGGCGCCGTGGCCGCGCTCCTCGCCCTCTTCCTTGCCGTCGGCGCGGCGCGTGCGGCGCCCGCGGCTCCCACCATCACGTCGGAGACGCCGCCGGACCCCGCCGCAGGCCTCTCAAAGTTCGTGGCCCGGCTCTCGGCCGCCGACCGCAGGAGCCCGGTTGACTGGGAGGAGCTCGGGAACGAAACCGTCACCTGGGGGCAGCACCTGAAATCGAGCGGCCAACCGGTCCCCGAGGGACCCGTTCGCGACGCGCTTGCCGGGGTCGACTTGGGCGCGAAGGCCGACCCCAAGGCCACGGACTGGGCCCGCATGCGGTCGGAGCTCGAGGAACTCCTCAAGAAGCCCGAAGACCAGCAGAACAAGGAGCAGCAAAAGCAGCAGCAGCAAGACCAGAAGCAGGATCAGAAGCAGGACGAGCAACAGCAGAAGCAGCAGGACCAGAAGAGCAACCCGCAGCAGGGCCAGCAGGGCAGTCCCCAGGACAAGAACGAGCAGCAGCAGAAACCGTCCGAACCCGGGCAGCAGAAAAAGCAGAGCGCGTTTGGCGACATGAAGGAGCCGCCGGCACCGACCCCGCAGCGCCGGGAGCCCCAGGAGGCCATGCAGAAGGTGGGAGGCGTCCGCAAGAAGGAGGACGAGGACCCGGCCCGCAAGAACCCGGAGCTTGCCGTGCCCTTGGAGAAGCTGGAACAAATCAAGGCCGACGACTCTCCCGCGGAGCTCTTTGAGATGCTCCGCCGCGGGGAACCCGTCCCCACGCCCGCAAACAAGGGCAAGAACTGGTGAAACGCATGCCACGGAAATCCCTCGCACTGCTCCTTATCGCCCTCGTCTCCTCGCCCCTCGCGTGGGCGCAGTCCGCGCGCTGGGACCCGCCGGGCGGAAACCTTCCGGTGGGCGAGGTCTCCTCGCTGCAGCTCGTGTTCGAGGACTGCACCCCGGACGACGCCCCCCAGCCGCCGAAGGTCGACGGCCTGCGCATGGATTTTCAGGGGCAGTCGAGCAACATCTCGATCATCAACGGCACGTACTCAAAGAACGTCTCGATGACCTTCGCCGTCCTGCTCTCGAAGGCCGAGGACATAAGCCTTCCGGAATTCACGGTGAAGACGAACAAGGGGCCGGTCCGCGTGCCCGCCGCCCGGTTCAGCCCGGCGGGTGCAACGGTGGGTTCCACGGGCGTGTCCCTCGGCGACGCGGCCTCCGCAAGGCTTTCCACAATCCCGGAATCCGTCTGGGCGGGGGAGGTATTCGACCTCAAGTACGTGATCGACGTGGCCGAAGGCTACTACCCGAGCTGGGGGCGCGGAAACTTCGAGTGGGACCCGAGCCCGCTGGTCACCGAGGACTGGTCGCAGCCCGAGCCCTTCACGACCCGCTCGGCGCCGGCGAGGACCGGGCTCGCCTACCATACCCGGGCGATCGCACCGGCCCCCGGCCACGTGCTCCTGAACCCGACCAGCCAGCTGATCAACCTGAGCGTCGGGGTCACCGGCTTCGGCTTCTTCCAGCAGCGCCAGTACCAGCAGTTCGCCGTGCAGGACACTCCCGCCTCGATCGACGTCCGTCCCCTGCCCCCGGCACCGGCGGGCTTCTCGGGCGCCGTGGGCGACTTCAAGGTCTCCTCCAAGGTCGTTCCGCTCGAGGTCAAGGTGGGCGAGCCCGTCACGTGGACCATTGAGCTCACCGGGTCGGGCAACTGGCCGGAGATCCGCGGGCTGCCGTCGCGGGAGGCGCCCCGCGCGTTCCAGGTGATCCAGCCCAAGCCCAAGCGGACGCAGCCCCAGGGCAAGCTCTTCGAGGGGACGCTCGCCGAGGACGTGGTCCTGGTTCCCACGCAGGCCGGCACCTTCGAGCTTCCGGCCCTGGACATCACGTACTTCGACCCGAAGAGCGGCACCTACAAGACGATCTCGGCGCCCGGGGCCACGGTCACTGCCGACCCGGCCGGCGCCCCAGCCTCCCTTTCCGAGCAGACCCCGGCCGCCCCGGGCGCCCCCAAGGTCTCACTTGGTGCGCCCACGCCCGAGGCGAAGGCGCCGGAGCTTCCCTCCTTCGCCCTTGGGGAGCCGCTCCCCGCCTACCCGTCCGCGCCCGAGCCCCTTCGAATGAGGACGCTCGCGGCGGCGGCCGCGGCGCCCTTTTTCCTCCTGGGCCTCCTTTGGTCGGCGCTCGCCCTCAGGCGCGCTGCGGCGACCGATCCCCTCCTGCCCCAGAGGCAGGCAAGGGCGCGCCTAAAGGCAACCCTGGACGCGCTCAGGGAGGCCCCCGCCGTCGACAAGGCGGCCCTCCTGTTGGCCTGGCAGAAGGACAGCGCCGTTCTCTGGAGGGTGGAGCACGCGGCGCCGCCCGCCGCGGCCATTGGCGACCCCGCATGGGCCCTCCTCTGGTCCGAGGCGGACCGCTTCCTCTACAGCGCCGAGAAGGTGCTCGCCGCCGACTGGACGGCGCGCGCGGAGGAGGCGTACCGGAAGAAGGTCCTTCGACCCTTTAGCCCGGCGCGCCTCCTCCTGCCGGGCAACCTCTTTCCCTTCACGGTGCTGGCAGTGGCCCTGGCCTCGACCGCGTTGCGCGCTGCGGACCCGGCCCGGGCCTACTCGGGAGGCGACTTCGCCGCCGCCGAAAAACAATGGAAGGCCGAGGTGTCCGCGGACCCCCTGAACTGGTCTGCGCGGCACAACCTCTCGCTGGCCCTTTCCCAGCAGGACCGCTGGGGCGAGGCCGCCGCGCAGGCGGCCGCGGCATTTGTGCAGGCACCCGGCGCCCCCGCGACGGCCCGCCAGCTCGTGACGGCGGGCGACAAGGCCGGGTTCATCCCGGAGCCCTTGGACGCGATCCTGCGCCAGGGCCCCGCGGAGTCCCTCGCGCGGATGGCGTCGCCCGGGGCGTGGCAGCGCATCGGGATCGGCGCATCGGCGCTCCTCGCGGCCTCGCTCGCGCTCCTGCTCCTGGCAGCCTACGGCGTGACGCGCCGCGCGTGGGCGGTGCCCGCGGCGTCGCTCCTCGCACTTGCTTCCATCCTGGCCGCGCTCGGCTCGTTTTTCGGCTACCGCGCCTATGGGATAACGGCGGACACCCGCGCCGTCGTCGTCTGGAGCACCGGCGTCCTGCGCTCGATCCCGACCGAGGCCGATGTCTCCCAAAAGACCACGCCCCTGCCCGCGGGCAGCACGGCCGTTGCCGACAAGGCCTTCCTGCGATGGATCAGGGTCTCCTTCCCCAACGGCCAGACCGGGTGGATACTCCGGAGCGAGGCGACCTACATCTGGAAGGCCCCGCCCGAGCAATAGCGCTCCCCGCCGTGCGGTGCGACCCTCACCCGGCGGCGGCGACCCCGGGCCAGGCCGCGAGGGTCTTGCGCACCATCCTGGCCATCGACTCCTCGGGGTTGAGCGAGGCGACCGACACCACGTCCACCCACGCGAGGTCCTTTGACTCGCTGGTCACGGTTAGCTTCTCGCCTGGGTCGGCCTCAAGGATAAACCTCAGGTCGTGGTGCCAGTGGCCCGGCTCATTCGCGCGGCCGGGGATCCAGTGGCGGTCGACGTCAAAGACGCTCTCCTGGACCACCTTAAGGCGCCGGAGCCCGCTTTCCTCCTTGGCCTCGCGGAGCGCCACCGCCAGGAGGTTTCCGTCCCCGTCGGCGTGGCCCCCGAGCTGGAGCCACTTCCTGAGCTTTCTGTGGTGCGTCAGGAGGACCTTGCGGCGGTCCGGGCTCACGACCCAGGCGGAGCCGGTCAGGTGCCCCTCCAGGCACGAGCGCACGAGGCAATCGGTGTGCGCCTTCACGAACTCGATGGTCTGCGACACGGCGAGGTCCTCCTCGGGGCTTAGCGGGAGGAGCCGGTGCTCAAGCAGCAGCTCCATGGCTCTTGCGCGGTGCACGGGATCCTATTGGTGCTTCCAGATGGCGTCCGCCTGGAACGTGCCGGGTGCCCCCAGGAGCGGCCAGATCTCCGCCACGTCACCCGCAACCGAGTAGAGGTCCTTCATGCCCGGGGACTTGAAGCGCTCGGAGGTCATCCTCTCGAAGAACCTGAGGAGGTCGTCATAGTAGCCCCCGTCGTTGAAGACCACGACCGGCTTGTCCAGGCGGTTGATGTAGCGCAGCGTCATGATCTCGGAGAGCTCCTCGAGGGTCCCGATCCCTCCGGGGAGCGCCAGGAAAGCGTCCGCCCGCTCCTCCATCACCTGCTTGCGCTGCCTCATGGATTGGACCGTCACGAGCTCGTCAGCCTGGTCGTAGGCAAGCTCCCTCTGCTTCATGAACTCCGGGATCACGCCCACCACGTGCCCCCCCGCCGCCTTCACGCTCCGGGCCACGGAGCCCATCATGCCCACGTTGCCGCCCCCGTAGACCAGGCCCCAGCCGTTCGCCACCATGGACCGGCCCACCGCCTCGGCGGAGGCGTAGTACCGGTCCGCCAAGTGGCGCGAAGAGCTGCAATAGACACACAGGAGCTTTGCCATGGTCGATGAGAGCGCCACGATGGGGCCTGTGGCGCCGGAACTGAACCAAAATTCGTGAAATCTGCGATCCCTTACCGGGGACGGCTCGCCCCCTCGCCGACCGGCCACCTGCACCTGGGACACGCGCGGACGTTCTGGATCGCCGCGCGCCGCGCGCGCAAGGCCGGAGGGAAGCTCGTCCTGCGCAACGACGACCTCGACGCGGCGCGCTACCGTCTGGACTTTGCCCAGGCCATGCTGGAGGACCTCCGCTGGCTCGGACTGACGTGGGACGAGGGCCCGGACGTGGGCGGACCCCATGCGCCCTACGAGCAGCGCCTGCGGCTCGCCCAGTACCGGGCCGCTCTCGAGAAGCTCCACGCCTCCGGCCAGATCTATCCCTGCACGCGCTCGCGTCGCGACGTGATCGAGGCCGCCGGCGCCCCCCACGAGGGCGGGCCCGACGAGGAGCCGCTTTATCCCGGCGCCTTCAGGCCGCCGGCGGGGGCCCCGATCCCGCCGCTGGGCGCGGCCACCGGCGTCAACTGGCGGCTCCGGGTCCCCGACGGGGAGGTCCTGCGCTTCACCGACACGCGCCTCGGGCCCCAGAGCGCCGTGGCGGGCGTCGACTTCGGCGATTTTCCGGTGTGGAGGAAGGACGACTGCCCGAGCTACCAGTTGGCATGCGCGGTCGATGACGCCGCAATGGCGATCACCGAGGTCGTGCGGGGCGAGGACCTGGTGCGCTCGACGTTTCGCCAGCTCCTGATCTACCGGGCCCTTGGGCTTGGCGCCCCCGACTTCCACCACTGCCCGCTCTTGACCGACGAGTCGGGCGAGCGCCTGGCGAAGCGCCACGACGCCTTGAGCCTGAGGACGCTCCGGGAGCGGGGCGTGTCGCCGGAGTCGATCTGCCGCCCGTGGGAGGCCCTCGAGCCCTGAGGCGGCCGCCAAACACCTCCTTGCCACCCCGATTGCTTGTTTGGTATCTCTTCCGCGGGACGGCGCGCCGTCCCGCGGCCCCCATAAATCCAACGCCTGCGCCCATGAAACGACTCATCCTTGGAATCGCCCTTTCCCTCCTCCCCCTGGCGGCCTACCCCGACACCGTGGACCTGGGCCCCCATGGCGCGCTCTCGGTCACCCCGCCCACCGGCTGGAAGCTCTCCTCGCACAAGGAGGACGACAGCGGCTTTGCGATAACGCTCTCGCCCCCGGACGGGGTGAACGCGAAGTGCCTGCTCAACGTGACCTTTGTCCTCGAGCCAAAGCCGGTCGCCAAGGAGACCGTGGACGAGGAGGTGCTCTCCGTGTGCGACCAGTTCGTCGACCAGTCCCTCGAGAAGAAGAAGACCCTGCGGGACTTCGGGGTGTCGGGCGGGGCCTACGGATCCTACTGCGTCTTCACCGACGCATCCCTGGTCGGGCAGCCCCCGAAGCGCGACGAGTTCAAGGTGATTGGCGTCGGCATCATCAAGTTCAGGGACGACGTGATGGCGGCCGTGAGCGTCGCGGGCGACGATGAGAAGGGATCCGACTTTTCGGAGATGCTCGCCGCCGTCCGGAGCGCGAGCCTCTCCCCGGGAAAAGCCGCCCCTTGAACACGGACACCCTCACAATCGGCACGGTCCTTTTCGAAGGGTTCGAGCTTTTGGACGTGTTCGGGCCCCTCGAGATGTTCGGCAGGCTCTTGCCCGGCCCCAGGCTCCTGATGCTGGCCGAGGCGGTCGGGCCGGTCAGGAGCAACCAGGGTCCCTCCTGCCTGGCCGACACCGAGCTGGCAGGGGACGCCCCCCTCGACATCCTGCTCGTCCCCGGGGGCATGGGCACGCGGCGCGAGGTCCAAAGCCAGGGTTTCCTCGAGTCGCTCTCCGCGCGTGCGATCTCGAGCCGCTGGGTCGCGAGCGTCTGCACGGGCAGCGCCCTGCTCGCAAAGACGGGGCTTTTGGACGGGCGGCGCGCCACGACCAACAAGCGGGCGTTTCGGTGGGTGGCCTCCCAGGGACCCGCCGTGGCGTGGGTCGCCGAGGCCAGGTGGGTTGAGGACGGGAAGTTCTTCACGTCCTCGGGCGTGACGGCGGGGATGGACATGGCCCTGGGCCTCATCGCCCGCCTTCGGGGCCGCGACTCGGCGGTCGAGGCTGCCCAGGGCACCGAGTACGCGTGGCACGAGGACAGCGGCTGGGATCCCTTCGCGAAACTGAACGGCCTGGTACCATGAAGAATCCCCACGCCACCCCCGGGCCCCGGGAACAGCCGACGGCGGCGCGCATCGGGGTCATCAACATCTCGGACCGCGCCAGCGCGGGCGAATACGAGGACACGCCCGGCAAGGCTTGCGTGGCCCTTCTCCTGGAGTGGCTGGCGACACCGTTCGACGTCGACTACAAGGTGGTCCCCGACGAGCGCGTCCAGATCGAGGCGGAGCTCAGGCGAATGGCCGACGAAGCGGGCTGCTGCCTGATCGTCACGACGGGCGGCACGGGGCCATCCCCCAGGGACGTGACCCCGGAGGCAACGGCCGCCGTCTGCGACAAGCTCCTTCCCGGGTTCGGCGAACTGATGCGGTCCACCTCCCTCGCCTTCGTCCCCACCGCTATCCTTTCCCGCCAGACCGCGGGCATTCGGGGCAAGACCCTCATCGTGAACCTGCCCGGCAGGCCCAAGGCGATCCGCGAGAACCTGGAGGCCGTCTTCCCGGCCATCCCCTACTGCATCGACCTGGCCGGCGGGCCCCGGCTCGAGACAAACCCCTCCAAGATGAGCGCCTTTAGGCCGAAAACCTGAGGCACACGGTTGCAAAGGCACGGCCGGGTGCCAGAATCCCCTCTCCCCTATGACAAATCTGTCCACACCCGACCTCACGCAGCATCCCCCGCGCAGCGGCAGGGTCCGCCTCGGCGGCTTCGTCCACCTCCCGCGCCTCCTCGACAAGGCCCGCGCCTCGCTCGCGGGAAAGATCGGCGAGTACCACTACAACTGCCCCCTGGACCAGCACTTCTTCAAGTTCACGGGGATCTCCCACGAGGCGCTCCTGGAAGAGGTGAAGCTCGGGCGGTCCGACTCCGAGATGATCGCCTGGGTCCGCGCCCGGGCCCCACGCCTCCCCTCCGAGGTCCAGGCGTGGTCCCTCTGGATGGCGGCCCACGGCCCCGGCGGCTCCGGCGGCCACGAGTGGTTCGGCGAGGTGATCAAGGCGAACGCCGCCGACCGGGACGACGTCCAGAGCTTCTTTGACCTCCTGGACCTCGACGACTTCGTGAGCTTCGGCGGCAAGCCCTGAGGCGGGAGGGCTGCCTAGAGCTCCGTGTACTTTGCGGAGCGCCCCTTCGACTTCTCGACGGGGTACTTGCGCCCGTTGGCCTCGATCTTCGCCTCGATGCTCGCGGCCACGTCAAGGCCCGTGGCATTGGCAAACTCAAGGGCGTAGATCACCACGTCCGCAAGCTCCTCGGCAATCTTCGCCCGCTTGGCGGGGTCGCTTGCGACCGAGCGCGACTCCTCGGGGGACGCCCAGAGGAAGTGCTCCATCAGCTCAGCCGCCTCGGCGGCGAGCGCCATGCTCAGGTTCTTCGGCGCGTGGAACTGCTCCCAGTCCCTTTCCCGAACGAAGGCGAGGATGCGTTCCCTCAGTGCCGAGACCGTGGTCGTAGAATCCGATAGGGAGGCCATGGGGTGAGCCTGCCCCGGCCCCATCCGGAGCGCAATTGCGTAGGGAGCAAAGTCATAAACTCCGTTTTGACTTGGCACGGGCCATGCAGTATGCATCGTGTCTCACCGTTCCAATGGCCCAGACCCACAAACATCACCCGAGCCTCACCGGCACTTCGTTCACGAAGGCCTGTGGATTTGGCTGCGCCGTGATGCGTCTGGTCGCCATTTCCAATTGGAACAAAACGGCCAGCGCGGGCTTCAAGGCCTAAACCCTCCCACCCGGAAGACGTTTAGAAACCCAGAAGCCCGGAGGCCAAAAGCCCCCAGGGGGCACCTGCCTTTCCCACCATGAACACGAGATACCACACCACGAGCACATCCAGCCGTCATCGCAGCGCGTACAAGGCGTCCAACGCCCTGTTTCGCCAGCCGAGCTACGACTGCCGTGAGCTCCCTGACGCCGTCCAAATCGTCGTCTACGTACCCGGTGTGGGTGCCTCCGGCGTGGAGATCGAGGCCTCAGGCCCGGACCTGGTCATCACGGCGCACAAGACCCGCTTTGTGCGCGTCAACTGGCAGGCCCTGAACCTCGAGGGATCGCAGCGCGACTACCGCCTGCGGCTACGGCTTGGCCACGGCTTCGATTACTCGAAGCTGGAGGCCGGGATCGATGACGGCGTGCTCACCCTGGCGGTGCCGAAGCTCCAGGCTGTCCTGGCTCCGGCCCTGCGCCTGGGGCGGGTCGCCTAAGACGGATAACTCTCGCGCCCGCGGGCAGCCCCTCCGCCCTTGGCGGCGGTCGCGGCCCGCGGGCCGCGGGAGGCCCGCCACCTTTTTCGATATTTTTTGGTACATTTTTTGAACGCGCGTGTCGTAGCTATTACCATGACACCGTACGCGCCTATCTTCCGCGCGCGACCGCTGGCCGCTGAGAACGCGACTGCCCGCGCAACCCCGCGTGAAGACGTTAGTTGGACGAGGCACATCTTCAGGCCTCCGCCGCTGGACGTCCAGCCGGCCCGCCCCGATATCCATCACTTGGGAACCAGCCACCGCACCGAGCCCTGGGCCTCTTGGCCAAGGCAGAGCACGGTCGCCAGGTAACCGACAATCGCCCGGGCCTCGTCGTCCACCTTCCACGGGGGGTTGACGGTCACGACGCCGCATCCCGCTATCCCCGTCCCGGCCCCGGCCAGGGCGAGCTCGGTGGTAAAACAGGGCTTTCCGAGGCTTTTCAGGTAGCCAAGGTAGTCCGCTGCCGGAACGCGCCCGGAGAGGGGGTACCAGATCGCATAGGTTCCGCCTGGAAACCTCCTGAAGGCCTCGTCCATGGCGGCCTCGATGTGCCGCCACTCCTCCTGGGACTCAAACGGAGGGTCGATCAGGACGAGCGCCCGCCTCTCGGCCGGCGGCAGGCAGGCCCTGATGGCCGCATAGCCGTCGGCGCGGTGCACCGACACCCTGCGCTCCCCGTGGAATTCATCGCGGAGGGCGTCGCATTCCTCCGGGTGCTTCTCCCAGAGCTCGATGCGGTCCTGGGGCCTGGCGACCGCCTTGGCCAGCCGGGGGGAGCCCGGGTAAAACCGGGGCTCGGGGGCGAGGTTGCCGTGCCGCAGGTCAAATGCGCGGACAAGGCCCAGGTAGTCGGCGACCTCCGGGGGGGCGTCGGCCCTGTCCCAGAGCCTGCCGATCCCCTCGGGCCACTCGGGGGCACGGGCCTGGGTGTCACCCTCCGACGCCTTTGCCAGGTCGTACCGGCCCCGTCCCGCATGGGTGTCCACATAGAGAAAGGCCTTCTCCTTGCGCTGCATCGCCCGGGCCAGGCGGACCATGAGCGCATGCTTAAGCACGTCTGCAAAGTTACCCGCGTGGAAGGCGTGCCTGTAATTCAACCCAGTGGCCTTCTTTCATTGCACCGGCCCGCTGCAATCCGATAATCGCGCCGCCATGAAATTAATTCCAGCGCTTGTCACCCTCGCCGCGCTTGTTTTTCCCTGCGCGCTTCCTGCGGAATCCTTTGAAGGCAAGGTGTCCATGAAGATGACCTCCTCCGCCAAGGACGGGCCCCAGACCCTCGACATGAGCATGAAGGAGGGCTTCCTGCGCACCGACATCCAGTCGCAGAAGGGCTCCATGGCCGCAATCATCGACTTTAAGAACCACCAGATGATCATGCTGATGGCCCAGCAGAGGATGTACATGGTGAGGCCCCTTCCCACCCAGCAGCAGGCGACCCCCCAGGCCCAGGCCTCCCAGGGTTCCCCGCAGGACATCACGCAGACCGGCACCAAGGAGACGATCCTTGGCTACGAGTGCACGAAGTGGGTCCACACGGGCCCCCAGGGAACCTCCGAGATCTGGGTCACCGACCAACTGGGCACCTTCGGGGGCCTCCCCCACGGCGGGGGTCCCGGCGGGCCCCAGTCGGCCCCCCAGGGCTGGGAGTCGGCGCTCCAGGGCAGGAACTTCTTCCCGATGCGGGTCGTCACCAGCGTCGGCGGCAAGGAGAAGTTCCGCCTCGAGGTGACCTCGGTCGAGAAGACGAGCCTGCCGGACTCCTATTTCGCCGCCCCGGACGGGTGGCGCAAGTTTGACCTGGGGGCGATGATGGGAGGCGCGATGCCCGGGGGCTTCCCCGGCGGGCGGCCCTCGGACGGATCCAACTGAGTGGGAGCGCTCCCTACCCGCGTCATCTCGGACGTTCACTACGCGGACCGTGGCAGCCGCGTGCGCTCGCTCGCCGAGCTCAGGCCCCTCTTCGAGGGCGTCTGCTCGCTCATCTTCAACGGCGACACCCTTGACACGCGCCCCCACAAGAGCGGCCAGCACCCCGCCGAGACCCGCGGCGAGGTTCTCGAGTACTTCGGCTCAGTCGGGGTTCCGGTCACCTTCCTCACGGGCAACCACGACCCGGACATCTCCGGCCGGCACTGCCTTGAGATGGCGGGTGGCCACGTCCTGGTCACCCACGGCGACGTGCTCTTCGACAACATGGTCCCCTGGTCCAAGGACGCCGTCGTGATCCGCCAGCGCGTGATCGCGGCCCTGGCCGGGCTTCCCGAGGACGGCTCCTGCAAGCTGGACAGCCGCCTCGCCGCCTTCCGCTCCGTGGCGGCGACCATCCCGCAGCGCCACCAGTCCGAGCGCGACTCGCTCAGCTACGCGATCCGGCTGGCGGGCGACACGGTCTGGCCGCCGCAGCGGCTCCTCTCGATGCTCAGGGCCTGGAGGGAGGCCCCCGACCGGGCGGCCGCCCTCGCCCTCAAGCACCGCCCTAAGGCCCGGTTCATCCTGATCGGCCACACCCACAGGCCCGGGGTCTGGCGGATGGCCTCGGGCATCGTGGTCATCAACACGGGCTCCTTCTGCCGGCCCTTCGGCGCCATGGCCGCGGACATCTACCCGGACCGGATCCGCGTCCGCGAGGTCGAGTCCAGGCGCGGGGTGTTCCGCGCGGGGAAAAAGGTGACGGAGCTCCCCCTCTCATGAGCATGGAATTCGGATGGTGGGTGAAGGATCCCGAGGCCGGCAAATACCAGGTGAAGGCCATCGTGCACGGCGGCAACCTCACGTGGTTCCGCAAGCAGGGGCATTTCACGTCCTGGGAGGTCCACAAGCCGGCCGAGGAGGACTGGGACAAGCTCGTGTCCGAGGCCGAGCGGCGCGTCCCGAGGCGGCTCCTTTCGCCGAAGCAGTTTGCAGAGATCAGGAACCTCAGGGAGCAGCGCTAGCGCTTCGCCTTCTCCAAAACCCATCCATGCCCAAAATCGACGTCAACAAGGTCGCCGAGATCCTCAAGAAGAACCAAATCGACCCCGCGGTCCTGCGCCGCGTGGTCGAGGAGATGAACCTGGCCGTCCAGCCCGACCCCGGAGACGGGGACCAGCCGCCGCCCGTGAAGAAGCAGTTCGTCATCCTAGTGAGCGACCCTAACGGGAAGCTGCCCAAGGTGGACTTCACCGGGTGGGTGCTCCAGATCCCCGAGGACGAGAGCCCGGCCTCCGTGCAGGAGCGCCTCCTTAAGGCCACGTACGACTACAATGCCTCGAAGAAGGGCCGGCTCTACCCGGCAAAGACCGTGGGCGACGCGATCGAGGCCGTGCCTGCAAAGCTGTTCCGCGAGACCGAGCTCTGGGTGAAGACCAAGGAGCCGGTCATCGTGCTGCGCACCGACAACGAAATCCCGAAGGACTAGCAGGTTGGCCTTGGATTGGGACACGGTCGGGGCGAGAGCCAGATAGCAGGCAATGATTGACCGTGTGCGACAACAAGCGCCCGGCCCCATCCCTCTTAGAAGAGCGGACCGATTCCTGGCAGGTTTTTCCAGCGGGCGCCAACTGCTAGGGATTGGGCCCTTGGGGTTAACCCCTTGATCCCCCATCGCGATCGGCAGTGCTCCGCTCGCCAGATAGGGCGGGAATCGCCCTAGGAGAGTCCTCGGCTGCGCCTGACGGCATTATCTGAAGCGAGGGGACGGAACATTTTGAATACACTTCAATTACTCTTTGACTTCTCAAATTACCTGTTTCTACATAACCAAATTCCCTGCTGCACTCCTCAAATTAAGATGACCGCCCGTCCTCTCCTGCCGGAGAAGGGTCCGGCACTAACCTTCTCGGGCCTCAAGAAAAGACTCGGGCCGAGGTTCAAGAACATTACCCCCGCCGCATGTGCATTACTGTTTAACGGGTCGGTGCTTATCACACTCGCGGGCGAACAGGGTCTCCCGGAGGTCCCCGTTCAAGCCGGGGCAAGTGCCGCAGGGGAAATATCCGGCCGAGGGGCCCCCGACGCACCGATCCAACTTGAAGCTGTCACGGTCGATGCGAACCTGGATGCGGCCCGGGAGGAAATTGCTCCTAGTTTGGGTGCTGTTTCCTATTCCATCGGCCCCGACCAAATTCAGGCGATGGGCCAGGGCGAAAGCTCGTCGTTTCAGCAGCTCATCTTGCAGGCCCCTGGCGTCGTGCAGGAGGAATTTGGGGAGATCCACGTGCGCGGCGACCACGGCGATGTTCAGTACCGAATAAACGGGGTCCTGCTCCCGGAGAGCCTCAATGGCTTTGGCCAGGAGGTCGACACCCACCTGATCGAGTCGGTCACTCTCGTCACGGGCACCCTGCCTGCCCAGTTTGGCGATCGGACGGCCGGCGTTATCGACGTCACCACCAAGAAAGGCTCCCAACTGAACGGCTCCGAGCTGTCGCTCTATGGCGGCAGCTACGATACCATCAACCCATGCCTGCAACTTGGCGGCACGTCGGGAAGCCTGGAGTACTATTTCGCTATCTCCTACTTGCACGACGACCATGGCATCGACAACACGACGCCCGAATCCGAACCGCTCCATGACCTTACGGATCAGGAAAAGTTCTTCGGCTACATCTCCCATCGCATCGACCAAACGAGCCGCCTGACTCTGCTCCTGAGCAGCTCGAACGCCACGTTCCAGATTCCCGATACTGCCGGGGTGGCGCCCATCTACCAACTGGCGAAAGGCCCACCTGCCGACTCAGCGACGGCCAATAATCACCAGTTCGAGCAGAATTATTACCTGGTTCTATCCTATCAGAAATCCGCGGGGCTCCTTTCCTGCCAGGTATCCGTGCTTTCCCGCTACACCGACATTGATTTTACCCCCGACCGAGTGCAGGACCTGCTCTTGGCTGGAACTGCGGCGCAGGTGGACAACAGCGACCTCGCCAATGGCCTCCAAGCGGACGCATCCTGCAAGCTGGGCGATGGCCACACGATTCGCTTCGGGATGCTCGCCACCTACGACGTCGAACGGCTCGACACGACCTCCGCCGTCTTTCCCTCGAGTTCCCAATTCACAGCCAGCCCAACCACTGAGATTATACCGCAGCTCGGGGGCCCGGCCCCCCTGCCCGGCAACCCGCCGCAATCCTCCCTCACCCCGGTCACCGTAATCGACAACGGCGCAAACAGCGGGTTGACCGCCGGCCTTTACCTTCAGGACGAATGGCGATTGGGCGGTCAGTTGACCCTCAACTACGGGCTCCGCTACGACCGCTTTGACGTCTCATTCGACAACGAGCAGCAGCTCAGTCCGCGGGCCAATCTGGTCTGGAGGCTTGACGACGCCACTTCGGCGCACGTCGGCTACGCGCGCTATTTCATGCCGCCCACGCTGCAATTCGTTCCGCCCTCCACCGTCAGGGCCTTCGAATACACCACCGACGCCCCTTTCAACGAGAGAGACGATCCGCCTAGGGTCGAACGCGACAACTACTTCGACCTGGGCGCCTCCCGGCAGATCACCCCGAATTTTCAAATCACCGGGGACGCGTTCTGCAAGTTGGCCAAGAACCTGATGGACGATGGCCAGTTCGGCGCCGCGGTCATCCTGAACAATTTCAATTACGCCTCTGGCACGGTCTATGGCGCCGAGTTCGGGGGCTCCCTCAAACAGGGCCCGCTGTTCATTTACGCTAATTTCTCCTACGTCCAGACCTGGGCCCACAACTTCGATTCCGTCGAAAATGAGTTTCCCGCCAACGAGATCGCTTACCTGGAAGAGAACTCCATCCAGCTCGATCACCAGGGGAAGTACACCGCCTCCGGCGGCGCCTCATATACGCTTTTCAGGAATACCCAGATCCATTCCGATTTCCTTTATGGAAACGGCCTGCGCGCCGGCTTCGCGAATCTTGAAAAGCTTCCCCCATATTGGACGGACAATGTCGGCGTGGAGTACGTCTGGCATCTTCATTCCAAGGGAATCAGGGAGGTGAAGCTGCGTTTCGACTGCATCAATCTATTCAACGAGGTCGTTGAGATCCGCAATGGCACCGGTGTCGGCATCGCCGCTCCGGCCTACGGCCCGCGCCGCGGCTTTTACGTGGGGTTGTCGATAGACTTCTGAACTACGGGGCCGCGCACCGGCTCCCAATGAAAGCTCGCCCTTCGGGAGGAGTCCCTGCGGGGCTCGTTTCTTAAAACCCTGTGCTTTGAAGGCTCGCCCCCGGTTACGGATGGGGCTGTTGGAGCCGGAACTGCTGCTATCAGGGGGCCGGCAGGTCGCGCCCCAGTCGGTACTTCGCCGGGTCGAAGCCGCGGTCCTTGAGCGCCGCTGCCACGGCCTTCAGGTCGATCCTGTCCCCGACCCGCACCCCATGCGACGCGAGCCAGCCCTTCGGCATCTCGAGGGCGTACTGCATCTCGGCCGTGTGCGAGGTGACGGGCCTCTCGTCGAGCGGCAGGAGGCTGTAGACCTCGGCCACCGCCCCGTCCTCGGTCAGGTAGGCGAGGTCTAGGGGCTCTGGCGTGTTGCGCATCCAGATGCTGAGGGACTGGGGTTCGGCATAGACAAAGAGCATGCCGTCGTCCCCTCCCAGGTCGGGCCGCTGCATGAGCCCGCGCTCCTGCTCGGCCTGCGACACGGCAATTTGAAGGTTCGCCGGGTGCCCCCCCACCTCGACCTTGAAATGGTCGAACACCGTCTTGTTGTCCGGGGCCGCGGCCGGCTGGCTTGAGCCGCAGGCCGAGGCAAAAAGGCAAAGGAGGGCCGCGGCGGCGACCCTTAGGCCCAGCGAAACCGGATTTGCATTTTTCACGCAGAAAAAGGTTAATTGCCCGCGACGGGGTTAGACAACAACCGTCTCCACTATGTCCACCCTGAAACACCGCGACATCCTCCTGTATTCCGACACCGCGCGAAGCGCCGACGCCCTCTATTTCGGGAGGGTCAACGTGCCCGACGCCTTCGTTGCCCTGAGCGCCGGGGGGCGCAAGGTGGCGGTCGTGAGCGCGCTCGAGTTCGGTCGGGTCAAGCGCACCTCCGACTTCGACGTGGTCCTCCCGCTCGAGGCGTTCAACGAGAAGGCGCGCAGGGCCTGGCCCGGGAAGAAGCCCAGCGCGGCCCGGGTGATCGCGCTCGCGGTCAAGGAACTGAAGGTGCGTCTGCTCACCGTGCCCGAGGACTTCCCGGCGGGCCTCTACAAGGAGCTGTGCGATCTCGGGATCCGGGTCGCAATCTCCGAGGGACCCCTCTTCCCCGAGCGCGAATTGAAGACCCCGGCGGAGGCCCTCGCCCTGAGGGAGGGCAACCGCTGCAGCGCGGCCGGGATCGCCGCCGCCGAGAGGATGCTCAGGCAGAGCACGGTCAAGGGGCGGCGTCTCCTCTACAAGGGGAGCGTCCTGACCAGCGAGCGCCTCAAGGTCGCCGTGGAGACCGCCTGCATCGAGGAGGGCTCCGTCTCGGACTCGACGATCGTCGCCGGGGGCGACCAGGCCTGCGACCCGCACAACCGGGGCTCGGGCCCGATCGGCGCCAACGAGCTGGTGATCGTGGACGTGTTCCCGCGGGTCTCGGCGACCGGGTTCTACGGGGACATGACCCGGACGTTCCTCAGGGGCCGCGCAACCGACGCCCAGAAGCGGATCGTCTCCGCGGTCCGGCAGGCCCAGCTGGCGGCCCTTTCGACGATCCGCGCGGGAGTCCCCGCAAGCGAGGTGCACCGCAGGGTCTCCGACACCTTTGTCTCGCTCGGGTTTGAGACGCGCCACACGGCCAGCGGCTCGACCGGGTTCTTCCACGGCACCGGGCACGGCCTCGGGCTCGAGGTCCACGAGGCGCCCCGCATGAACACCCACTCGGAGTCCCCCCTCAAGAAGGGCGCGGTCGTGACGGTGGAGCCAGGGCTCTACTACCCCGGGGTCGGGGCCTGCAGGATCGAGGACGTCGTCCAGGTGACGGGCGCCTCGCCGCGGATGCTCTCGAACTACCCCTATCACTGGGAGTTGAGGTAACCGCGAACCCGCGGCCCGCCACGCCATGTCTATAACCCCCACCCGGGCCAAGGCCCTCCTTAAGAAGATCAAGGGCCTGAGGATCCTGGTCATCGGCGACGTGATGCTTGACCACTACATCTGGGGGGACGCCACGCGGATCTCCCCCGAGGCCCCCGTGCCCGTGATCGACATCGCACGCGACACCTGGACGGCCGGCGGGGCAGCGAACGTGGCGATCAACATTGCGGGGCTGGGAGCCTCCTGCACGGTATTCGGCTTCATAGGCGACGACGAGGCCGGCGTGCGCCTAAAGGGCATCCTCCGCGACAAGGGCGTCCAGACGGTGGCCGCGGCCGGTAAGGGCACGACGATCGTCAAGACCCGCGTCATGGTACAGCACCAGCAGCTCTGCCGCCTGGACCGGGAATCCCCGCCGGTCTCGTACGCCGTCGACCCGGAGGCGGCCGGCCCGGCGCTTGCGAAGGCGATCCGCGCCTGCGACGCCGTCGTCTTCTCCGACTATGCCAAGGGGCTCCTGACGGACGCTCTCGTCTCGAGCGTCACCCGCCTCGCCCGGGCCGGGGGAAAGTTCATGGCGCTCGATCCGAAGCCAAAGAACGCCCTCTCCTTCAGCGGCCTCGACCTGATAACGCCCAACAAGCGCGAGGCGCTCCAGCTCTCCGGGATCGAGCCCGCCCCCGGGGCCCCCTTCCCCACCAAGGCCGTGTGCACCCGCTTGGACGAGAAATTCGGCACAAAGAACGTTGTCGTGACGATGGGCGAGGATGGGATGCTGCTAAGCGCCTCGGGCAAAGTCATTAAGACCATCCCAACCGCGGCCCGCGAGATCTACGACGTCTCGGGCGCCGGGGACACGGCGCTCGCGTGCCTCGTCCTGGCCCTCACCTCCGGGGCGGGCCTCGAGGAGGCGGCCCACTTTGCAAACGCCGCCGCCGGCGTCGTCGTGGGAAAGCTCGGGACGGCCACCGTGAGCCCGGGCGAGCTCCTCGACCACCTCGCGCACCTGTCGTGAACCGGGCCCTCTTCCTAGACCGCGACGGCACGCTCATCATCGACAAGGTCTACCTGGCGGACCCGGACGGGGTGGAGCTGATCCCCGGGGCGGCGGAGGGCTTGGCGCGGGCCCGCGAGCTCGGGTTCCTGCTCTTCCTCTTCACCAACCAGTCCGGCATCGGCCGGGGCCTCCACACGATCGAGGACACCCACCGGGTAAACGAGCGTATGGAGGAGCTGCTCGGCCTTTCCCGGCCGGTCTTTGACGGGATCTGCATCGCCCCGGAGGCGCCCGGGGAGCCCTCGGCCTACCGCAAGCCGTCGCCGCGCTTCATCCAGGAGGAGATCGCAAGGCACAAGCTCGACCCCGAGGGCTGCTGGATGGTCGGGGACTCCAAGGCCGATGTCGGGGCCGCGCTTGCGGCAGGAATCCGCGCCGTGGCGGTGCGGACGGGCAAGGTTCCCCCGGCGTCGATCCCCGAGGTGGCCGCGGGCAAGGTCCCCGTCTTTCCGGACTTCGGGGCCTTCGCCGCCACCCTCACATGAAGCGGCGCCTGGACGAGATCCTCGTCGCCCGCGGGCTCGCGGAGTCCCGGACGCAGGCCAAGGCGCTGATCATGTCCGGGCGGGTGTTCGCCGGGACCGAGCGCCTGGACAAGCCGGGGCGCGAATGCGACGAGGACGGGCCCTACTCTGTCGTCCGGCCCCCCCGGTTCGTGAGCCGCGGCGGCGAGAAGCTCCTTCCCGCGCTCGACCGCTTTCACCTCGACCCGAAGGGGGCCCACGTGCTCGACGTGGGAGCCTCAACCGGCGGCTTCACGGACTGCCTCCTGCAGGCCGGGGCCGCCTCGGTCGTCTGCGTCGACGTGGGCAGGGCCCAGCTCCATCCCAAGCTCAGGGCCGACCCCCGGGTCGTGAACATCGAGAAGCTGAACGCCCGGGGCATGACGGCCAAGGACCTGCCCCGCGCCGACTTCGACGTGGTCGTCATGGACCTCTCGTTCATCTCGCTTAAGAGCGTCCTGCCTGCGGTCTGGCCGCTTCTAAGGGAAGGCGGAACGCTCGTGGCGCTCGTCAAGCCGCAGTTCGAGGCCGGCAAGGCCGAGGCGGACAAGGGCCGGGGGGTGATCCGGGACCGCGCGGTCCAGGAGGCGGTGCTTAAGTCCGTGGAGGAGTTTGCGCTCAGGCTGCCCGGGGCTCGCCTGGCGGGCTCCATGGATTCGCCGATCGAGGGGGCCGACGGCAACCGGGAATTCCTGTTGTGCCTCAGGCGGGGGTCGCCACCCTTGGCGGGACAAGGCCCCCGCCTATGAAGCCGATCCGTTCGCTTGCATTTGTGATAAACGCCGAAAAGCCCGGCGCGGTCGAACTCGCGCGCTGCCTGGTGGCGGCGGCCCGGTCCAAGGGCGTCGCGCTGAAGCAGACCACGCGCTTCCCGCTCCGGCGCGGCTACCTGAGGGGCTGCGACGCGTGCTGCGTGATCGGCGGGGACGGGACGCTCCTGGGTGTCGTCCGCGAGGCCGCGCTTGAGCAGGTGCCGATCATCGGCGTGAACCGCGGGAGCCTGGGTTTTCTCACGACCTTCTCGCCCGACGAGGCCAAGGTTGACTTTGAGGACATCCTCAAGGGGGGCTTCCACGTCGACCGCCGCGCGATGCTCGAGTGCTCCGTTGCCGGCGAGGCGCCCGGCCTTGCGCTCAACGACGTCCTCATCAAGGACGAACTCGGCACGGGGCTGGTGCACCTGGAGGTGTTCGCCGACGGCGAGCTTGTGACCGACTACCTCTGCGACGGGCTCATCTTTTCCACGCCGACGGGCTCCACGGCCTACAACCTCTCGGCGGGGGGCCCGATCATCCACCCGGCGGCCAAGGTGATCGCGATGACCCCCATCTGCCCCCACACGCTCACCAACCGCTCGATCATCTTCAGGGATAGCGTGAAGCTGCGCGTCTTCAACCGGACGGTGGGGACCCGCGTGCAGGTGGCGATCGACGGGGCGAGCGGCCTGAGGGCCTCGGCCAACGAGCCCATCACGATCTCGGTCGCCCGGATACGGCTCCCCCTGGCGCAGCAGAAGAACTACTCCCATTTCGCGGTCGTCAGGACCAAGCTCAAGTGGAGCGGGGGCGCGGCCGAGCGCCTGTAGCGTGCCCTACGGCCTCACCACGAGCTGGGTGCGCCGCGACGCAGCGAGGTGGGCCCGCGCGAACGCCGAGAGCTCCTCCCGGGTCACCGCGTCTATCAGGCTGTCGTAGCGCTTCCAGTGGTTGGCCGCCCTGCCCTGCAGGACGTCTAGGCCTGCCTGCATCGCCCGGGCCGAGTTGGTCTGCAGGCTCTTCCTTTGGCCGGCCTTCAGCCGCACCTGGCACCTGAGGAGTTCCTCGGCGCCGATGTCGCCCGCCTGCACCCGCTCGATCTCAAGGCGGATCTCCTCCAGGACCTCCCGCTCCTTGCCCGGCTGCGTTCCCGCCATGAAGTAGAACATCGCCGTGCTCCGGCATGCCAGGCGCCCGGAGCGCACGAAGTAGGCGAGCCCCTTCTCCTCCCTCACCCGCTCGAAGAGCCTGGAGGCCATGCCGCTGAAGAGCTCGTCCAGAACCTCGCCCGCGTAGAAGTCGGGCGCGTCGATCACCGCCCCGGGAAAGGCCTCCATGACAACCGCCTGCTCCCGCGGCTGCCTCTCGACAAAGTCGCCCTGCTCGGCGGGCCCCTCGAACACGGGGCCGGGCGCCAGGGTGTTCCCGGCCGGGATCCCCGCAAGGAGCCGCTCGATCCTGGGGATTAGCTTCTCGGGCGAGAAGTCCCCTGCAAGCGAGACGACGGTCCCCGGCCCGACGAGCAGGCGCCTCCAGAGCGCCGCGAGGTCCCCCGGGGATGTCGCGGCCACGCCGGACTCATTGCCGCTGGCTGCGAGCGCGAAGGGGTGCTTCCCAAAGAACTTGGCCCGCAGGAGCCTCCGCGCGAAGGCCACCACGTCGTCCTTCTCTTCGCGCAGCGCGGCCAGCTGGCTGTCGCGCTCGGTCGCCAGGGTTGCCGCCTTGAAGGCCGGGGAAAGGAGCGCCTCCTCCACCAGGCCAAGCGCCAGGTTGGCGTCCGGGGGGAGCACCTCCACCGAGAGCCCGAGCGTGTTGTCCCCGGAGTACGAGGAGAAGGTGCCCCCCACCTCCTCGATCCTCCGGGCGACCTCCGCGGAGCTGCGCCTGCGCGTGTCCTTGGTGAGGAGGGTCGCCAGGAGGGCGGAGCTGCCGCGCCGCGCCGGGGCGTCGCTGAGCGGGCCGCCGAGCGTGAGGACGCGCAGGTGCAGGTTCGGCAGGCGCCGGTCCCTCTGAAACACGATGCGGGCCCCGTTCCTTAGGATTATCTCCTCAAAGTCGGGCCTTTCGTCAGCCGCGCGCACGGCGGCCTTGGGGGCGGCCGCTGCGGGCTCGGGCTCGAGCGCAACCGATGTCATGCGGCCCGGAACCAGGAACTCCCTCACGGCCTTGGCCAGGCCCGCGGCCGTGACGCGGCCCAGCCGATCGAAGTACGTGCGGCTAAACTCGAGGTCACCCACCACCACCTCGGCCATCCCGAGGCGCGAGGCCTGGCCGCTCATCGTCTTGCAGGTGTTGATCTCGCTCACCACGGACTGGCGGTAGGCCTTGCGCACCTGGCCCGCCTTGAATGCCCCCGCCGCGCCGTGCGCGGCAAGGACCCGCAGTATGGCCGCCTCGGCCTGCGCGCGCTTCGGGGCGTCGCAGGAATAGCTGACGCAGAAGAGGCCGCTTGAGCCGGGATTCCAACTTGAGGCGTCGATCGCGTGGACGAGGTTTCGCTTCTCGCGTATCTCCTGCCAGAGCACCGAGCTGTCGCCGCCGCCGAGCACGAGGGCCAGGAGGTCCAATACCGGCGCCGCCGGGTCCGCAAGGCCGGGGATCGGCCAGGCCAGTGCGCAGCGGGCCACCTCGACCTTCTCCTGCCGGATCACGCGCCGGGGCCCAAGCTGGGCCGGTTCGGCGGGCACGAGAACCGGCGCCAGCCTCGAGCGGGGAGCCTGCCCGAAATGGCGCCCGACGACCTCGCGGGCCGTGGCCGCGTCCACGTCGCCAGCGATCACCACCACCATGTTGTTCGGGACGTAGCGCGCGCGGTAATAGGCAACGAGCGCCGCCCGGTCGGCCGCCGAGAAGACGTCCTTGTGCCCGATGATCGGGTGGCCAAACGGGTGCTCCCTGAACGCCGTCGAAAAGAGCGCCTCCCAAAGGCGGTTGTCCGGGTCGTCGCGCGTCATGGCGATCTCGCGCAGGATCACGTCCTTCTCGCGCAGCGCCTCCACCTCCGGGAGCGTGGAATTTAGGACGGCGTCGGAAAGGACGTCGACCGCCACCTCGAGCTTCTCGCTGGGAAGGTCGATGTAGTAGACGGTCCGGTCGAAGGTCGTGTAGGCGTTGATGTAGCCTCCGTTGGCCTGGACCGTGGCCGAGATCTCGCGGCCGCTGCGCCGCGCCGTCCCCTTGAAGAGCATGTGCTCGAGATAGTGCGAGAGCCCCGCGCCAAGCTGCTCCCCCTCGTGGATGCTTCCGGTGCGCACCCACACCTGGACCGAGGCGAGGGCCGCCGAGCGGTCCGTCTTCACGAGGAGCGTCAGTCCATTCGGGAGGACCACGCGCTCGACCGGTTCGCGCCAGAACGCATCCAGGAGGGCGCGGTCCTGCGTCGGGGATTTGGCTGTGGCCATCAGGGTGCTCCCATTAGGTCGAACCCACCGCCTCGGCGGTGGAGGTACCCCGGGGGCGCTGCGTGGGCAGGAACGGCTTCACAAACACGTCGTCAAACTGGTAGATGTCGGCGAAATCCTCGCGACGATCATTGTCGGTTTTGCTGAAGGCGTTATACTCTATAAGGTTAAATACGATGTCCCCAAAGTGCTGGCACCGATGGACACCCCAGGAATTGAGGACGGTCTTCGTGAGCGGCCCATATTGCTCAAGCGCGTAAATCCGCAGTCCATCGAGGAGTTCCGGTCCCGTCACATGGCGCGATTTGCCCGTGCGCGTGGCGTCCTTCTTGCGGATCTCCTTCACGGTATGGTCGAGCCCGAGCCTCACGAAATCGTAGGCCTTCTTGTCGAACCGGGTGTCTTCCTTGCAGATGAGCGCGACAATGCGCGGGAAATCCGAATCTTGCATGTTTCAGGACCCAATGTTGGCAGGGTCGCTCCGAGGGCGCAACCTTGCCGTGTAAATGCACCCTATCTGCGCAAAGGTAGGCGAGTTGCAAAAGAATCGCTTCTGGGCTCGCAAAACACCCCGTTTATCGACACTATTTACCAAACAATGATCGCTTCCACCCAGACCAACCACCCCATCGTTGGGGTTAAAAATGGTAAGGACCAAAATCCCGTCGAACTGGCTTGTTACAAGCTGAAGGAGGCCGGGCTTAGGATCACCCAGCCCCGCGTCGCGATTCTGGCCGCCCTCATCAAGGCCGGAAGGCCGACGAGCATTGACGCTCTCCACGGGGAGCTCGGCCCGAAGTCCTGTGACATTGTCACGGTCTACCGCTGCATGGCCGCCTTTGAATCGATCGGCCTTGTACGCCGCGCGTTCCTGATCAACGGGACGAGCCTCTACGAGATCAATCTCGGCGACCCGAACCGCTATCACGTCGTCTGCAAGCAGACGAACAAGGTCGAGGAACTGGACGCCACGTCCGCCGACGAGCTCCGCCGCGCGGTGCAGACAGTCGAGGAGACCCTGAGGGCCCAGGGCTATTCGGACGTGGGCCACATCGTCGAGTTCTTCGGCAAGTCCCCCGCCGCCAGCCGCACGCAGGCGGAGGTTACGGTCCCCGCCGTACCGGCCACGTAAGGCCAAAGGGGGCAAGTCCGTCAGGCCTTGGCCGCACCGAGGGCCGCGGCGTAGTTGCGCCCGGCCTGCTCCCAGTCTACCACCGTCCAGAAGGCGGCCACGTAGTCCGCGCGCACGTTCTGGTGCTTGAGGTAGTAGGCGTGCTCCCAGACGTCTATCCCGAGCACCGGCGCCGCACCCTCGCTGATCGGGGAATCCTGGTTGCCGGTGGAGTGCACGGCGAGCTTTCCGCCCTTCAGGGAGAGCCAGGCCCAGCCGCTGCCGAAGCGCTTGAGCGCGGCGTCGTTCACCTTGGTCGTTAGGGCGTCGAGGGAGCCGAAGTCCCTCGTGATAGCGGCCGCCAGGTCGCCGGCGGGTTGGCCGCCGCCCCTTGGCGAGAGGATCTTCCAGAAGAAGCTGTGGTTCACGTGGCCTCCCACGTTGTTGCGGAGCGCCGTGCGCAGCGGCTCCTCGATGGTCCCCAGGTTCGCGAGGATCTCCTCGGCCGAGAGCTGGTCCAGCGCCGGGTGGCCCTCCAGGGCCTTGTTCGCATTCTTAATGTAGGCGGCGTGGTGCTTGGAGTGGTGGATCTCCATCGTCTTGGCGTCGATGTGGGGCTCGAGCGCGTCGTAGGCGTAGCCCAGCTCGGGAAGGACGAAGGGCTGCTTGGTGGAGCCGGCCCCCACGGGGACGACCGCGTCCGCGGCCCGGAGTCCCGAAATGGCGCCGAGGCCGACCAGAGCCGCACCCCCGCCGATAACCTTGATAGCGTCACGTCGCGTCATGGCGGTCACGATAGCCCAAACCCACGGGCTGGCAAGCCGCCGGAACCTATTGGCCCCTTCGCCCGCCCCGCCTTATGACAGGAGCCGCCGCAGGGTTTCGTCGACGCGCCTCGGGTCGGCCTTGCCCTTGGCCGCGCGCATCACCGGTCCCTTGAAGGCATTGAGGGCGCTCTCCTTGCCCCCCTTGTAGTCGGCGACGGACTTCGGGTTCGCGGCGATCGCCTCCGCGCACCAGCGCTCGAGGTCCTCGGTGTTCGTCTCGGCCTTCAGTCCCTTTCGTGCCACGACCGCCTCGGGCGTCTCTCCCGTGTGGAACATCTCGATGAAGACCTCCTTGGCCGCGTTGCTGAGGATGACGCCCTCCTCGACCAGCTTCACGAGGGCGGCCACGTGCGCGGGCCTCACCTTGGAGCCGCCCAGCGCCACCTTCGCCGCGCCCAGCTCCCGGAGGAGGTCGTTCGTGATCCAGTTGCCCGCCGCCTGGGGCTTCCCGCAGAGGCGCGCCGCCTCCTCGAAGAAGTCGCCGAGCTCCCGGTCCGGGACGAGGACCGATGTGATCGTGTAGGGGATCGCGTACTGCTCCTGGAGCCTGCGCTGCCGGTCGAAGGGCAGCTCCGGGCACGTGGCGCGGACCGCCTCCTTCCACGCCGAGTCGACCTCCACCGGCATCAGGTCGGGATCCGGGAAATAGCGGTAGTCGTGGGCCATCTCCTTTGAGCGCAGCGACTGGGAGGTGCCGGTCTGCCCGTCGTAGTCGCGCGTCTCCTGGACGATCTTTCCGCCGGACTCGAGCACCGCGGCCTGCCTGCGGATCTCGTGGGCTATGCCGTCGCGGACGAACGAGAACGAGTTCAGGTTCTTGAGCTCGACCTTCGTCCCCAACGCCTCCTGCCCCACCGGGCGGATCGAGATGTTCGCGTCGCAGCGCAGCTGCCCCTTCTCCATGTCGCAGTCGGAGATGCCCCCGTAGATCATGATCGTCTTGAGCGCGGTCAGGTAGGCGAACGCCTCGTCCGCGCTCCGGATCACGGGCTCGGAGACGATCTCCATGAGGGGCGTGCCGGCGCGGTTAAAGTCCACGAGCGAGACGCCCTCGCCGTGGTTCAACTTTCCGACGTCCTCCTCAAGGTGGATGCGGGTCAGGGCGATCCGCTTGTGCTCCCCCATCACGTTGCGCGCGGGGCCGGGAAGCTCGATCTCGACGCTGCCACCCTTGCAGATCGGCTGGTCGTACTGGGAGATCTGGTAGTTCTTCGGGGAGTCGGGATAGAAGTAGTTCTTTCGGTCCCACTTGCACACCGGGGCGATCTCGCAGCCGAGCAGAAGCCCCGCCTTGATGATCTTGTCGAGCGCGTCCTTGTTCATCACCGGGAGCGTGCCCGGGAGCGCGAGCACCACCGGGTCGGTGAGCGTGTTCTCGGGGAAGCCGTAGCCGGCCTGCACCCGGGTGAACATCTTGGAGTGGGTCTTGAGCTGCACGTGCACCTCTAGCCCTATGACGGCCTCGTAGGTCATAACTTGGGGAGGCGGCTGCGCCAGTCGTTGCGCTCCTCGTAGGTGCGGGCCACGGCGAGGAGCTCGGTTTCCCTGAACGGCTGGCCGATCACCTGGAGCCCGATCGGCAGCCCTCCCGCGGTGAAGCCGCAGGGGATGCTGATGCCGGGAAGTCCCGCCAGGTTCACGCCGATCGTGTAGATGTCGTTCAGGTACATCGCCAGCGGGTTCGCGGCCTTCTCGCCCTTCCTGAAGGCCGGGGTCGGCGACGTCGGGGTGAGGATCGCGTCCACCTGCTTGTAGGCCTCCAGGAAGTCGCGCCGGATGAGGGTGCGCACCTTCTGAGCCCTCAGGTAGTAGGCGTCGTAGTAGCCGCTCGAGAGGACGTAGGTCCCGAGGATGATCCTGCGCTTGACCTCGGGCCCGAACCCCTCGGCGCGCGACTTGAAGTACAGGTCGAGCGCGTCGGTGGCGTCCTTGGAGCGGTGGCCGTAGCGGACGCCGTCAAAGCGCGCGAGGTTCGACGAGCATTCGGCCGTCGCGATGATGTAGTAGGCGCCGACCGCGTAGCGGGTGTGCGGGAGCGAGACCTCGCGGATCTCGCAGCCCTGCCTCCGGTACTCGTCGATGGCCGCCTGGACGGCCGCTCCGACCTCGGGGTCAAGCCCCTCGCCGAAGTACTCCTTGGGGATGCCAAGCCTCCACTTGCGGCCCGAGCTCGCGAGCTCCGCTATGCCCCGGTTGTAGTCGGGCACCTCCATCCTGAGCGAGGTCGAGTCCTTGGGGTCGTGCCCCGCGATGGCGCCCAGGAGCGTCGCGGCGTCCTCGACCGAGCGGGCGAAGGGCCCGATCTGGTCGAGCGACGAGGCAAAGGCAATGAGGCCATAGCGGGAGACCCTCCCGTACGAGGGCTTTAGCCCCACGATGCCGCAGAGGGCCGCCGGCTGGCGGATCGAGCCGCCCGTGTCGGACCCGAGCGAGGCGATCGCCTCCCCGGCCGCCACCGACGCCGCGCTACCGCCCGAGGAGCCCCCCGGCACCCGCTCCAGGTCCCACGGGTTTGAGGTGACGCCGAAGGCGGAGTTCTCGGTTGAGCTGCCCATCGCGAACTCGTCGAGGTTTAGGCGCCCCCAGCAGATGGCCCCGAGCGCCTTAAGCCTCCGGGTCGCCGTGGCGTCGTAGGGGGACACGAAGTTCGCGAGCATCCGGCTTGAGGCGGTGAGCGGCTGGCCCGCCACCGAGATCACGTCCTTGATCCCGATCGGGATGCCCTCAAGGGCGTGGACGGGGCTCCCCGACGCCCTGGCCTGCGCACGGCGCAGGTCGGAGGCCCGGGCCTGCGCGAGGGCGTCCGCCTCGTCGAAGGAGTTAAAGGCGTGCACCCTGCCCTCGACGGCCTTGGTGCGCGCTACGACCGACCCCATGAGCTCGACGGCCGAGAGCTTCCCTGAGCCCATCATCCGGGAGAGGTCGGAAACCGAGGTGTTGAAGAGTTCCGGCGGCACTTGGGGGGGGTTATTCGACGACCTTGGGCACCACGAACATGTTGTCGCGCTTCTGCGGGGCGTTCCGGAGCGCGTCCTCGACCGAGAGGCCCGGCTCGGCCACGTCGGCGGCCCAGACATTCACGACCGGGAAGGCGTGCGCCGTGGGCTCGACGCCCTCCACGTTCACCTCGTTCAGCTGCGCGATGTACGTGAGCACGTCCCCGAGCTGCGAGGCGAAGCGGGCCTTCTCCTCCGCCGTCAAATTGATGCGGGCGAGGTTCGCCACGTGGTCCAGGTTGAAGTCTTCGGGCTTTGGCACGGGTGGGTTATCTCCTGATTTGATATGGGGTCGTCTTTTCGATCTCTTCCTGGATCACCTTGAGGACACCGTTCACCTCGTCGTCGGTCAACGTCCGCGTCGGCGACCGGAAAACGAGGGAGAACGCCAGGCTCTTCTTCCCCTCGGCGAGGCCCTTGCCCTGGTAGACGTCAAAGACCTCGACGCTTTCGACCGCGAAGAGCTCCCCGGAGGCCGCGCGGGCGACCTGCGCCAGCCTCGCCCCCACGTCCCCGGCCTGGGCCGGGGCGTCGACCACGAGCGCCAGGTCCCTCAGGGCGGCCGGGAAGAGGCTGAAGTCGCGGAAGCGCATCCGCCCGGTCGGGGGGGCGAGGCACTCCGGGCGTATGGCGAAGACCCCTGCCAGGACCTTCCCCGAGATGCCGCGGGCGCGCAGCATCGCCAGGTTCACCAGGCCGAAGCGGGCCAGCCAGGAGAGGTCCTTGGCGGCGATGTTCACGGAGTGGCCCTCCTGCCAGCCGAAGCCCGGCCCGGTCACGGGACTGGCCGCCTCGGAGCCCAGGTCCACCCCCGCGGCCGCGGCGACCGCGGCAAGGTGGTGCTTGACCGTGTAGAAGTCGGCCGGCTCGCGGCTCCTCCAATGGCGCGCCGGGTCCTCGGCGATCAGGAAGCCGACGCCGGCCCCCTCGTAGTTGTGGCCGTTGTACTCAAAGAAGATCCGCCCGGCCTCGCAGAGCCGGCTCGCCGCTACGCCGCGCGACTGGTTGAGGAGCAGCGTGTCCAGGAGGCCCATGATGAGCGTGGGCCTAAGGTGCGACTGGTCCTCCACGAAGGGGTTGGCGAGCGCCAGCTCCGCGGCGGCCGTCTCCGACACCCAGGTCGTGAGCTCCGAGGCCGGGCGGAGCGTCAGGTTCACGCATTCGTTGAAATCGTGCCCCACCAGGTACGAGACGGCGGCGCGGTTAAAGGTGACGAGCGGGTCGTCCTCGGCCGGCAGGCCCACGGAGATGACGCGCGCCGGCGGGATCTTCTCCGTCCCGTAGATCCTGAGTATCTCCTCGACCAGGTCTATCGGCCGGTCCAGGTCGTCGCGCCAGCTCGGTATCGATACGACCCACTCGACGCCGCCGCCGGCCGCGGGGTTCTCGCGGGTGACCCGCAGCTCGAGGGCCTCGAGCGCCGCCTTCATCTCCGGCGCCGGGATCTCAAACCCGAGGCGCTCGGTCACGAACCCCGAGGTGAGCGTGATCTCCCTGACCCAGGGCACGTCGCCCCCGACGAGCGAGATCGGCCCCACCACGGTGCCGCCCGCCGTCTCGACGATCAGGTCGATCGCCCGCCGCGCGGCCTCGAGCGCCATGTGCGGGTCCACCCCGCGCTCGTAGCGGTAGGATGAGTCCGAGGAGAGGCCGAGCGCGCGCGAGGTCGCGCGTATGGACGACGACCTGAAGATCGCGCTCTCAAGGACGATCGAGGTGGTCGTCGGGTCGACGCCCGAATTCTCGCCTCCCATCACCCCGGCCACGACCAGGGCCTTCTCCGCGTCCGCGATGACGAGCGTCCGCGAGGAGAGCGTCCGTTCCTTCCCGTCCAAGGTCTTTATCCTCTCGCCCTCGAAGGCCCGGCGCACGACCAGGCGCCCGCCGCCTATCTTGCGGGCGTCAAACGCGTGGAGCGGCTGCCCATACTCGAGCATCACGTAGTTGCCGGCGTCGACCACGTTGTTGATCGGGCGGAGCCCGACCGCCCTGAGGCGCTCCTGCATCCAGGCCGGGCTCGGGCCCACCGTGACTCCCGCGATGACGTGCGCCGAGTAGAGCGGGCAGTCCTCGGGGTGGTCGACCTGGACGCCGGTGAAGAGGGTGCTCGTGGGAGCCCCCGCCAGGTCGCCCGAGAACCTCTCGGGGGGGTAGCAGAGGCCGCGCCTGAACCATGCGGAGAGCTCGCGGGCCAGGCCCAGGTGGGAGAGGCAGTCGGGGCGGTTGGGCGTGACCTCAACGTCGAAGACAGTGTCGCCCGGCGGGAGCACGTCGTTGATCGGGGTGCCGAGCTCGGGCCGCCCGTCGAGGATCAGGAGACCCCCGTGGTCGTCGCCCATGCCGAGTTCCCGGGCCGAGCACATCATGCCGTCGGACACCTGCCCCCTTATCTTGGACTGCTTGATCGTGAAGTCGCCCGGCAGCACCGCCCCGGGGAGAGCCACCGGCACGCGGTCGCCCACCTTGTAGTTCTGGGCTCCGCACACGATCGTGCGGACCCCGCCCGCCGGGCCAATGTCCACCGTGCACACCGAGAGCTTGTCGGCGTTGGGGTGCTTGTCGCGGGTGAGGACCTCGCCGACGACGACCCTCGGGAGCGGCGGCGCCCCGGTGACCGCGACGTGCTCCACCTCGAAGCCGAGGAAGGTGATGGCGCGCGTGATCTCCTCGACGGGAGCGTCAAGCGCCACGTAGTCCCAGATCCAGTTGAGCGAGATTTTCATCCGAGCGTGCTCCGGTCAGGGGGTTCCCGTGAACTGGCGCAGGAGCCTGAGGTCGTTCTGGTAGAACACCCGTATGTCATCGATCCCGTAGAGCGTCATCGCGAGGCGCTCGATTCCCATGCCGAAGGCGTACCCGGTCCAGACCCCGGGGTCGTAGCCCACCGACTTGAACACCTCGGGGTCGACGATGCCGCAGCCGCCGATCTCGATCCACTCCTTGTTCACCTTGGGCAGGTGCCTGGCCGAGAGGTCGACCTCAAAGCTGGGCTCGGTGTAGCCGAAGTAGTGCGGCCGAAAGCGGGTCTTGGTGCCGGGCCCCATCAGCGCGCCGAAGAGGTAGTCGAGCAGCGCCTTCAGGTCCCTGACCGTGACGTTGCGGTCCACGTACAGGCACTCGATCTGGTGGAAATTGGCGCTGTGCGAGGCGTCCGTGGTGTCGCGGCGGTAGACCCTGCCCGGCGACACGATCCTGATCGGGGGTGGGCCCTTCAGCATCGTGCGCACCTGCACCGACGAGGTGTGGGTGCGCAGGAGGTAGCGCTCGCCCGGGACGCGCCTGGAGACGTTCCCAAAGCGCGCGGTCGCCGGGAAATAGAACGTGTCCTGGGGGTCCCTCGCCGGGTGCTCGGGAGGGGTGTTGAGCGCGTCAAAGCAGTAGAACTCGGTCTCCACCTCCGGGCCGTCGGCGACCACGAAGCCCACCTTGCGCAGGATCCGGCAGACCTCCTCGCGCACGAGCGTGAGCGGGTGGAACGTGCCCGGTCCCGGGTCGGGCGACGGGAGCGTCGGGTCGGTGGGGGGACCGAGCCGGGCGGCGAGCTCGGCCTCCTCCACCTCGCGCAGCTTTGCGTCAAGGAGCGCCTGCAGCCGGGCCTTGGACTCGTTCACGAGCTTTCCCATGGCCGGGCGAAGCTCCTTCGCCACCGACCCCATCTGCTTCATCAAGGCCGTGAACTCCCCATTGGGTCCCACGTAGCGCGCTTTGAGGGACTCCAGCTCCGGGCGGGTCCGGATCTGCTGGAGCTCGGCGCTGGCCTTGGCGAGAAGCGAGGAGAGTTGCTCTTGC
>Ga0302157_10000182_pt1 | contig 81449 bp, 83 predicted proteins | sample I_Bog_N3_3_FD_193502 | JGI IMG/M metagenome (GOLD analysis project Ga0302157, IMG submission 193502) | Peat permafrost microbial communities from Stordalen Mire near Abisko, Sweden - I_Bog_N3_3 | ecosystem: Environmental > Terrestrial > Soil > Wetlands > Peat | place: Sweden: Abisko, Stordalen... | reverse complement strand
GTCGTAGCGGGGGGCGATCGAGTCGAACATGGAGCGCACCAGGGCGGTCTTCTCGGCTCCGGTCGGGAGGTCCGCCTCGGCGGCCTGGGCGGCCAGGGCCAGCGACCGGCGGTCCCCCTCGTCGGTACCGGAGCCGGCGTCGGAGCCGGAGCCGGGGCCGGGGCCGGGGCCGGAGCCGGAGCCGACGGGGGCGGTCATCCGGCCACCGCCGGGACGTCGACGCCGTGGACGGCCCGGAGCTCGGTGTCCGTGCCGACCTGCTCGATGTGCTCGAGGGCCGTCCGGAGGAGGGTCCGGGTGAAGTGGTGGCCCACCAGGGTCGTGACGGCGGGGAGCAGGGCGTTGTAGGCCTCCACCAGACCGTCGACACCGTCAGCGCCGTCGACACCGTCAGCGCCGTCGACACCGTCGACGTCCTCGGGTCCGTCCCCGCCGGCCGTAGTTCCGACGGTCACCGTGGAGCCGGCGCGGTTCCGGCGCGGGCCCCTGACGTGGACCGCGAACAGCTCGACCGCCTGGCGGGCGACCTCCTCGGTGGCCGCGTGGTGCCGGCGGGCCAGGTCCAGCAGGTCCGAGAGCGGCACCCCCCACTCCAGGATGACCAGGCCGGCCCGCGCCGCGTCCACGTCCTCGGCGGTGTAGCGGTCGGTCGACCCGACCCGTCGGGGCACTAGCAGGCCCTCGGACTCCACGGCCCGCAGCAGGGGCAGCGGGACGCCGGTCCGGACGGCCAGTTCCTCCAGGGTGAGGAGCTCCTCGTCCGGGCCGTCACCGCCCGCCGTTCCCCGGGGCCAGCCCAGGCCGTCCCCGCCGTCCACCTCGTCCCCGCCGTCGCGTCCATCATCGGCCCGGACGGCACCCGACCGGGCCTCGTGAGTTCCCGAGAGCTCCTCGACCAGCGCCTCGTCTGCTGCGTCGAGTTCGCCGTTCACCACCCGGACGATCGTGGCCAGGGTGAACCCGCGGGCCTGCAGCGAGCGGATCCGGGCGATCCGGTCGAGGTGGCCGCCGCCGTACCACGCCACCCGTCCCTCACGACGGGGCGGGGGTAGGAGGCCCTTGGCCTGGTAGTACCGGACCGTGTCGACCGATACCCCGGCCCGGCTGGCGAACTCCTCGACGCGCATGTCCACGACACCACTCTAGGAGTGATCGCTCACATGATGTGAGCGACGGTCCCGCGACGGCCGGGGGACGGCCGGCGGACGGCCGACCCAGGGCGGGCGGACGGCCGACCCCGCGGCCGGCGGGCGGCCGGTGGCAGGTGGGGGACCAGCCGGTCGGCCCGGATGGCCGTCCCGGCCGGCGCATGCGGGCCGCGGTTCCGATCCGGGCCCCCGGACCGTGAGCCGGGGATCAGTAGAAGTAGCGGTAGACGACCTCGCCGACGCAGCTCGGCTTCGACGCCCCCTCGGCCTCGAGGGACACCTCCAGCACGACCTGCACACCGTCCTTCACGTCCTCGACCGTTCCGACGCCCACGCCTAGGCGGATCTTCGAATCGACGATCACCGGGGCGGGGAACCGGACCTTGTTGCAGCCGTAGTTGACCCCGAGGCGCATGCCCTCGACGACCAGCACCTCCCCGAGGAAGACCGGCACCAGCGAAAGCGACAGGTACCCGTGGGCGATGGTGGCGCCGTAGGGACCGTCCTTGGCCCGGACGGGGTCCACGTGGATCCACTGGTGGTCACCGGTGGCGTCGGCGAACCGGTCGATCTGCTGCTGGTCGATCACGTGCCACTCGCTGTACCCGAGGTGCTGGCCTACGAGGTCGTGGAAGCTGTCGATGCCGTGGATGGTGGTAGCCATGGCGGAGACCCTACGCGAGGCCGGCCGATCCCGACCAGACGGCGACGGTGCCGCACCCGGCGGGACAGGGGCACCTACGGCCCGAGGGGAGTGTCCCCTCACCGGTGGGTCCTCGGTACGCTCGGTCCATGTGCGCCGTCCCCGCCGTACCTGACCACCACCACCGCAACGTGCAGGGTGGTGGGGCGCGTGCCGCGGTGTTCGGGATCAGTGACGGCCTGGTGTCCAACGTCGCCCTCGTCCTGGGCATGGCCGGCGCCCACGCCTCGGCTCACACCATCCGGTTGGCCGGCGTGGCCGGCCTCATCGGCGGGGCCTTCTCCATGGCCGCCGGCGAGTACGTCTCCATGCGGGCCCAGACCGAGCTGATGGAGCGGGAGCTCGACGTGGAGCGGGTGGCCCTCAACGACGAGCCGGACCTCGAGCGGAACGAGCTGGCCGCCATCTACCGGGAGCGGGGGCTCGAGCCGCAGCTGGCCGAGGAGCTGGCCGCCAAGATGATGCGGAACCCGGAGATCGCCCTCGAGACCCACGCCCGTGAGGAGCTGGGCATCGACCCCAACCAGCTGGGCAACCCGGTGCAGGCCGCGGTGTCGTCCTTCGTGACCTTCGCCCTCGGGGCGTTCATCCCGTTGCTGCCCTGGTTGCTGGCCTCGGGAACACCGGCCCTGGTCGGGTCGCTGGTCCTCACCGCCGTCGCCTCGTTGGCCGTGGGCACCGCGCTGGCCGTCTTCACCGGTCGCAACCGGGTGTGGTCGGCCTGCCGTCAGCTACTGATCTCCGGGATGGCCGCCGGGGTGACCTTCCTCATCGGCCACCTGATCGGCGGGATCGCCTGACCCCTCGACCCGGGCCACGAAGGACCGGTCGACCCGGGCCTCGGTGAAGCCCAGCGACCGGTACAGGCCGACGGCCGGATCGTTGGCCCCGTCCACGTACAGCATGCCCACGGTGAGTCCCGAACGGGCCAGGTGGTCCAGACCGTCGACGGCCAGCGTCCGGCCGAACCCGTGGCCGCTGAACTCGGGGTCGACGGCGATGACGTAGATCTCCCCTTCCGGCGGGTGGGCCTCCCGGTGCACCTTGGTCCAGCACGACCCGGCCAACCGGCCGTCTACCTCGAGGAGCCGGAACCCCTGTGGGTCGAACCACGGGGCACGCTCCCGCTCGAGGATCGTCGCCATCGTCCAGCCCCCCTGTTCGGGGTGACCGGCGAAGGCCCGGTTGTTCACCCGCAGCCAGGCGTCCTCGTCCCGTCCCGGTCCGAACGCCCGGATCGTGGCCCCGGCCGCCCGGGTCCCCGACGGCCCGCCGGCCGCCAGGGGGAGCGCGCACCGCATCTGGAGCAGCGACCGGTCCGGGGCGAACCCACTGGCCGCCGCCCGATCTTCGTCGGCGGGGGTGGCGGCCGGCACCCAGTAGGTGACGGTGCCGCCCCCGGCCCGGGCCACCTCCGCCAGGGCACCGTCCAGCAGTACCCGGGCGGCGTCGTCGGGCCCGGGCGACCCGGGGTCGACCACCACCTCGAGATGGTACGCCGGCTCCGTTCCGCCCCCGGGGTCCGGGTGCAGGTGGGCGTAACCGGCCGGCGTGGCCCCGGACCGGCGGGGGAGCAGGAGGGCGGTGAACCGCCGCCCGGGCAGGCCGGCCAGGTCCAGGTGCTTCTGTTCGCTGAGCGGTTCAGGTCCGCCCGGGACGGTGAGGTCGGCCAGCAGGGCGCCGATGGCGTCGATCACCGACGGGTCGGGCCGCCGGTGGATCTCGAGGTCTGCCGGGTCCATGGGCCGAGGCTACCGGTGGGGCAGGGGGCCCGGCCGGGGGCCCGCCGGTAGAGTCCCCGCCGATGGCCCTCCCACGATCCCCCGGCGGTCGCGCCCGATTGACCGCCTCCCGGTTGGCCGACGCCTTCCCCGGGACCGCCCGCACCCTGTGCGCCCTCCGCCACGAGACCCCCTTCCAACTTCTGGCCGCCACCATCCTGTCGGCCCAGTGCACCGACGACCGGGTGAACCAGGTCACCCCGGTGCTCTTCGACTCCTACCCGGACGCGCCGTCGCTGGCCGCGGCGCCCCTCGGGGACGTCGAGCGGATCGTGCACTCCACCGGCTTCTACCGGGCCAAGGCCCGGAACCTGGTGGGGATGGCCCAGCAGGTGGTGGCCCGGTACGACGGCGAGGTACCCCGGGCCATCGAGGACCTGGTGACCCTGCCCGGCGTGGGTCGCAAGACCGCCAATGTCCTGCGCAGCGTGGACTTCGGCCTGCCCGGGCTCCCCGTGGACACCCACGTGGGACGTCTGTCCGTGCGGCTCGGCCTCACCGCCGAGACCGATCCGGTGAAGGTCGAGATGGCCCTCGGGCGACTGGTCCCGGCCGCCGAGCGGGGGGTGTTCAGCCTGCGGTTGATCCTCCACGGCCGGGCCACCTGCCTGGCCCGCCGTCCCCGCTGCGGTGACTGCCTCCTGGCCGACTTCTGCCCATCGGCCCCCGGCCGCCGGCGGTCAGCGCCGGTCCGGGGATGAGGTGAGGCGGTTCAATCGTCGGCTGGCGCTGGTGAGGGCCCGTTCCACGGCGAACAGCTCGGTGGCCATCTCCTCGTCGTCACTGGCCGCCGCGGCGTCGGCATGGGTGGTCACCCGTTCGGTCAGGTCGCGCAGGGCGGTGGCCAGGGAGCTCAGTTCCACGGAGCGGTAGGGCATCGACCGATCATGGCACCCCGCGGCACCCCGGTGGCACCACGGCGGACCGTCCCCGTCGCCGGGACCCACGACCGGGGCCCGGGGACCGGGGACCGGGGCCCGTGGGACCGGCGGATACCATTGACGGACCATGCCCCTGCGCCGACTGGATCTCCGTGGGTTCACCGGGGATCTCTCCGGAGCCCTGCCCGCCCCCGCCGACGAGCAGGAGCGGTCCTCGGCCGCCGTTGCCACCATCATTTGGGAGGTCCGGTCCGGGGGCGACGAGGCCCTGCGGCGTCTCACCGAGCGGTTCGACGGCGTGGTGATCGACGAGCTCCGGGTCCCCGACGCCGAGGTCGACGCCGCCCTGGCCCGGGTCCCCGAGCCCCTGCGGCGGGCCCTCGAGGTGGCGAATGCCCGCATCGTGGCCTACCACGCCCACGAGGCGGCCCCCGTGGGTGATTTCGAGTCGGACGGCGTGCGGGTCCGCCACCTCACCCGCCCGGTGGCCCGGGCCGGTTGCTACGCCCCGGGTGGGCGGGCCCGGTACCCGTCGACCGTCCTCATGTGCGTCGCCCCGGCCCGGGTGGCCGGGGTGGGCCAGGTGGTCCTCTGCGTCCCGCCCGGTCCCGACGGCCGGGTCGACGACGCCACCCTGGCCGCCGCCCGGATCGCCGGGGTGGACGAGGTCTACCGGGTCGGCGGGGCCCAGGCCATCGCCGCCATGGCCTACGGCACGGTGTCGCTCCCGGCGGTCGACGTGATCGTCGGCCCGGGGAACCGCTACGTGGCCGAGGCCAAGCGCCAGGTCTCCGGGGTGGTGGGCGTGGCCTCGGCCTTCGCCGGCCCGTCGGAGATCGTGGTGGTGGCCGGCCCCGGCACGCCGCCGGACCTGGCCGCCGTCGACCTGGTGGTCCAGGCCGAGCACGGTCCCGACGGTCTGGCCTGGCTGGTGACCTGGTCCGAGGAGGTGGCCGACGCCGTGGATGCCGCCGTCGACCGCATCGTGGGTGCGTCGCCGCGCCGTGACGACCTCGAGGCCACGCTGGGGACCGGCGGGTACGCCGTGGTGGTGGACGGACCCGACGAGGCGCTCGCCGTGTCCAACGTGGTGGCCCCCGAGCACCTCGAGCTCCTGGTGGAGGGGGCTGAGGAGCTCCTGCCCCTGGTCCGTTCGGCCGGCGCGGTGTTCCTGGGTGTCGACGCCCCGGCCAGCCTGGGGGACTACCTGGCCGGCCCCAACCACGTCCTGCCCACCAACCGCACCGCCCGGTTCGCCTCCGCCCTGCGGGTCGACGACTTCCGCCGGCACCTCCACGCCGTGTCGGTGGACGGCACGGTGATGGACGCCCTGGGTCCCTACGTCATCACGCTGGCCGAGGCCGAAGGCCTCCCGGCCCACGCCGAGTCCATCCGGCTCCGCCAGGGACCCCGGTGACCCCCGGCGACCGACCCGTCCCCGTGCGGCCCGACCTGCAGGCCCTGGACGGCTACCACTCCCCACAGGTCTCGGTGGAGGTCCGCCTCAATACCAACGAGTCGCCGCTGCCCCCGCCCGAAGCCTGGTTGGAGGCGCTGCGCCGGGAGCTGGCCGACGTCGAGTTCAACCGCTACCCCGACCGTGAGGCCACCGCCCTCCGTGCCGCCGTGGCCGACCTCCACGGGGTCCACCCCGACATGGTGTTCTGCGCCAACGGGTCGAACGAGGTCCTCCAGTGCCTCCTGCTGGCCTACGGCGGTCCGGGCCGCACGGTGGCCCTGTTCGAGCCCACCTACACGCTCCACCACCACATCGCCCGCATCACCGGCACCCGGGTCGAGGCCGGCCGGCGGACCGACGACTTCGAGCTCGACCCGGCCGAGGTGGACCGGGTGCTGGCCGCGGCCGACCCGGTCCTCACCTTCCTGTGCTCGCCCAACAACCCGACCGGCCGGTCCGAGCCGCCGGACGTGGTGGCCCGGGTGCTGTCCCGGGCCCCCGGCCTGGTGGTGGTGGACGAGGCCTACGGCCAGTTCGCTCCGTGGTCGGCCGTCGACCTGCTCACCGGGGGGGACGAGGGTGCCGAACGGGTGGTGGTGGTGCGCACCTTCTCCAAGACCTGGTCGATGGCCGGCACCCGCCTGGGGTACCTGGTGGCCTCGCCCGACGTGGTGCGGGCCTGCGAGCTGGTCACCCTGCCCTACCACCTCGACACGGTCAAGCAGGTGGCCGGGCGCCTGGCCCTCGGGTTCCGCCCCGAGATGGAGGCCCGGGTGGCCCTCCTGCGCGAGGAGCGGGGCCGGATCGCCTCCGCCCTGGCCGACCTCCCGGTCACCACGTGGCCCTCGGACGCCAACTTCATCCTCTTCCGCCCGGACGACCGCACGGCCCGGGACGTGTGGCAGGACCTCCTCGACCGCTCGGTGCTCGTGCGAGACTGTTCCGAGTGGCCGGGGCTCACCGGGTGCCTGCGGGTCACCGTCGGGCTCCCCGGCGAGAACGACCGCTTCCTCGACGCCCTGGGAGAGAGCCTCACGTGACTGCCACCGACCCCGACCGCCCCCGGCGGGCCGAGCGACGCCGCGCCACCAAGGAGACCTCGATCGAGGTCACCGTGGACCTCGACGGGTCCGGGACCACCGAGGTGTCGACCGGCCTGCCCTTCTTCGACCACATGGTCTCCCAACTGGGTCGCCACGGCGGGTTCGACCTGACGGTGCGGGCCACCGGCGACCTCGAGGTCGACGCCCACCACACGGTGGAGGACGTGGGGATCGCCCTCGGCGAGGTGGTGGCCGAGGCCCTGGGCGACAAGGCCGGGGTGCGGCGGTTCGCCTCGATCGCCCTGCCCCTGGACGAGGCGCTGATCGAGGTGGCCCTGGACCTGTCGGGCCGGCCCTACCTGGCCTACGGCATCGAGTTCGCCCCGGACACCCTGGCACTGGGCACCCCACCGTTCGACCCCCAGTTGGCCGAGGAATTCTGGCGGGCCTTCGCCACCGCCGCGGCCATCACCCTCCACATCGGCCTGCGGAGCGGGCGGAACACCCACCACATCATCGAGGCCTCCTTCAAGGGCGTGGCCCGGGCCCTGCGCGACGCCGTCCGCATCGAGGTGGCCGGCGGGGGGGTCCCCTCCACCAAGGGGGTCCTGTGACCGCCGCCGTCCCCGGGCGATGATCGCCGTCCTCGACTACGGCATCGGGAACCTCCGCTCCGCCGAGAAGGCCCTCCAGCATCTCGGGGCCGACGCCCGCCTGGTGTCGGACCCCGACGAGGCGGTGGCGGCCGACGCCGTGGTCCTCCCCGGGGTGGGTTCGTTCGGTCCCTGCGCCCACGCCCTCAGAGCCAGCGGTCTCGACACCGTGGTCCGGCGGGCCGTCGACCGCCGGCTGCCCTTCCTCGGGATCTGCGTGGGCTTCCAGCTCCTCTACGAGGGCTCGGACGAGACCCCGGACGTGCCCGGGCTGGGCGTCCTGCCCGGCGTGGTGCGCCGGCTGCCCGCCGGGGAGAAGCACCCCCAGATGCAGTGGAACACCCTGCAGCGCACGGCCGGGGGCTCGGGGCTGCTGGCCGGCCTCGACGACGAGCCATGGGTGTACTTCGTCCACTCCTTCGCCCCGGAGCGGACCGGGGACACCACGGCCACCTGCGACTACGGGGGTCCGGTCACGGCCGCCGCCGAACGGGGGACGGTGTGGGGCACCCAGTTCCACCCCGAGAAGTCGGGTTCCGTGGGCCTGGCCATCCTGGCCAACTTCGTCCGGGCCACCGCCGCCTGATGGAGCTCTACCCGGCCATCGACATCCGTGACGGCGGTGCCGTGCGGCTGACCCAGGGCGACTTCGACCGCCAGACCTCCTACGGCGACCCGGTGGCCCTGGCCCGGTCCTTCGCCGGGGCCGGGGCACCCTGGCTGCACGTGGTGGACCTCGACGCCGCCCGGACCGGGGAGCCGGTCAACCGGGCCATGGTGCTGGCCATCGCCCGGGCCGTGGACGTCCCGGTGCAGACCGGTGGCGGCGTGCGCACGGAGGACGACGTGGACGCCCTGGTCGCCGGGGGCGTGACCCGGGTGGTCCTGGGCACGGCGGTCCTGGACGACCCGGACCTGGTCCGCCGGGCGGCGGCCCGTCACCCCGGGGCCGTGGCCGTGGGCCTCGACTACCGCATCGACGGGGCCGGCCGGGCCGAGGTGGCCGTCCGGGGCTGGGCCGAGGGGAGCGGGGCCACCGTCGACGAGCTGCTGGCCGGCCTGGCCGACGTGGACCTGGCCGCCGTGGTGGTCACCTCGATCGAACGGGACGGCACCCTCACCGGACCCGATGTCGGGGGCCTGGCGGCCGTCCTGGCCGCCACCACCGTCCCGGTGATCGCCTCGGGTGGCGTGTCCTCGGCCGACGACGTGGCCCGCCTGGCCCGACTGGCGGTCGACGTGGATGGCGGGTCCCGGCGGCTGGCCGGGGTCATCACGGGCAAGGCCCTGGTGGACGGACGGATGACGGTGGGGGAGGGGATCGCCGCGTGCACAGCGTCCGGGTGATCCCCTGCCTCGACGTGGACGCCGGCCGGGTGGTGAAGGGCGTGCGGTTCACCGACCTGTTCGACGCAGGCGACCCGGTGGAGCTGGCCGCCCGCTACGACGCCGAGGGGGCCGACGAGCTGGTCTTCCTGGACATCACGGCGTCCTCCGACGGGCGCCGCACCATGGTCGACGTGGTCTCCCGCACCGCCGAGGAGGTGTTCATCCCCCTCACGGTGGGCGGGGGGGTCCGTTCGGTGGACGACGCCCGGCTGCTGTTGCGGGCCGGGGCCGACAAGGTCGGGGTCAACACCGCGGCCGTGGACCGCCCGGCCCTGGTGGCCGAGATCGCCGCCGAATTCGGGGCCCAGTGCGTGGTGGTGGCGATCGACGCCCGGCAACGGGCCGACGGGACGTCGTGGGAGGTGTTCACCCACGGGGGGAGGACGGCGACGGGGCTGGACGCCGTGGTGTGGGCCGAACGGTGCGCGGCGGGCGGTGCCGGGGAGATCCTGCTCACGTCCATGGACCGCGACGGCACCCGGAACGGTTTCGACCTCCCCCTCACCCGGGCCGTGTCCGACCGTTGCGGCATCCCCGTGGTGGCTTCGGGGGGTGTCGGCACCCTCGACCACCTGGTCGAGGGGGCGCTCGAGGGGCGGGCCGACGCCGTGCTCGCCGCGTCGATCTTCCACCTGCGGGAGTTCACCGTGGGCCAGGCCAAGGCCCACCTGGCCGCCGCCGGGGCCGTGGTCCGCCCGGTGGCCCGGACCGTCCGACCGGAAGGGGCCGACGGGTCCCTGCGGTAGCCTGACGGGGTGCCCACCCCCGCAGCCACCGGCGTCACCAACGGCGCCTCCGACGGCGGGAAGCTGCCCATCTCCGTCCTGGCCGACCGGGTGCTGGTCCAGATCTCGCCGTCCGACGGCGAGCGCCGGTCACGGGCGGGGATCCTGATCCCGGCGACGGCCCAGATCTCCCGCCGGCTGTTCTGGGCCGAGGCGGTGGCCATCGGCCCCCACGTGCGGACGGTCAAGGTGGGCGACAACGTGCTGTTCAACCCCGAGGACCGCTTCGAGGTCGAGGTCCAGGGCGACGAGTACAGCATCCTGCGGGAACGGGACATCCACGCCGTGGCCACCACCCGCATCGACGGCGGCACCGGCCTGTACCTGTAGGGTGCCGGCGGTCCGAGACCCCCGAACAGACAGGGAGCATCAGCAGTGAGCACGACCGACACCCCCGGCGGCCAGACCTCCGGGTACGAGACGACACCCGTCGCCTTCACCGACGAGGAGCTGGCCCGGGTGGTCTACAACGCCGACGGGCTGGTACCGGCCGTGGTCCAGGACGCCGGCGACGGCGAGGTCCTCATGCTGGCCTGGATGAACGACGAGGCGCTGCGGCGGACCCTCGAAACCGGCCGCACCTGGTTCTGGAGCCGGAGCCGCCAGGAGTACTGGTGCAAGGGGGAGACCTCGGGTGACCGCCAGTACGTCCGGCGTGCCGCCTACGACTGCGACGGCGACACCATCCTGCTGGTGGTGGACCAGGCGGGCCGGGGGGCCTGCCACACCGGTGAGCGCTCGTGCTTCTACCGCGACTTCGGCGACCCGGACCGGGCCGGATGAGCGCCGGGCCCGCCGTCGACGTCGAGGCCGGCACCCTGGCCGGCGCCGGGCGCTTCCACGCTCTGGCCGCCGGGCACCGGATCGTGCCGGTCTGGCGGGAGCTGGTGGCCGACACCGTGACGCCGGTGTCCGTCTACCGGCAGATGGTGGGGGAGGCCGACACCGGGTTCCTGCTGGAGTCGGTGGAGGGCGGTGAACGCTGGGGCCGGTACTCCTTCGTGGGGCGGAACCCCCTGGCCAGGGTCACGGTGTCGGGCCGTGACGTGTCGACCACCGGCCCGTTGGACCTCGACGCGGCCACCGGGGGGCGGGTCTCGGGGGACGGCGGGGTCCTGGCCGCCCTGGAGGCCCTGCTCGAGGCCTTCCGGTCGCCGGACCTGCCCGAGCTCCCCCCGCTCCACGCCGGACTGGTGGGGTACCTGGGCTACGACGTCGTCCGCGAGGTGGAGCACCTGCCGGACGTCCCCGAGGACGACCTCGGTCACCCCGACGCCATCCTGGCCGTCATCGGTCAGCTGGCCGCCTTCGACCACTGGCGCCAGCGGGTGGTCCTCATCGACAACGTGGTCGTCGACCCCGGGTGGGGTCCCGACGAACTGGACGATGCCCACCGGCGGGCCGAGGAACGCCTCGACCGGCTGGCCGACGACGTGTTCCGGCCGCTGGCCGAGCCGGCCCGACCGTTGCCCGAGCGCGGCGACCTGCCCGGGGACGTGACCCACACCCTGGCCGGCGGGCTCTACCAGCACGCCGTCGAGGTGGCCAAGGACCACGTGACGGCGGGCGACGTCTTTCAGGTGGTGCTGTCGCAGCGGTTCGACCTGGAGCAGCTGGGCGTGGACCCGTTCGACGTCTACCGGGTGCTGCGGCTGGTCAACCCCAGCCCCTACCTGTACTACCTGCGCTTCCCCGAGGTCACCGTGGTGGGGGCCTCGCCCGAGCCCATGGTCCGCCTGCGCGACGGCGTGGTGACCTCGCGTCCCATCGCCGGATCGCGCCCCCGGGGCCGTACGCCGGAGGAGGACGTGCTGCTGGCCGGTGAGCTGGTGGAGGACCCGAAGGAGGTGGCCGAGCACGTCATGCTCATCGACCTGGCCCGCAACGACGTCGGCCGGGTGGTCACCTTCGGCACCGAGCACGTCGACGAGACCATGGTGGTGGAGCGCTACAGCCACATCATGCACATGACCTCCCAGGTGTCGGGCACCCTGGCCCCCGGGCTCGGCCCCATCGACGTCCTGCGGGCCACCCTGCCCGCCGGGACGCTGTCGGGGGCCCCCAAGGTCCGGGCCATGGAGATCATCGACGACCTGGAGCCGACCAAGCGGGGCATCTACGGCGGGGTGGTCGGCTACCTGGACTTCTCGGGGAACCTCGACACGGCCATCGCCATCCGGACCATGACGGTCAGCCCCGACGGGCGGGCCTCGGTGCAGGCCGGCGCGGGTATCGTGGCCGACTCCGACCCCGACTCGGAGAACGACGAGTGCGCCCACAAGGCCGCGGCCATGCTGGCCGCCGTGGCCATGGCCCGCCGGGCGGCCGGTTGAGACTGGGGCCCACCCGCACCGGGTCCCCGGCCGGTGGGCCCGGGCCCGATCCGGACGGCCCCAGCGCCCCCGGGTCGGACGGGGATCCGCAGGGACGGCCTTCGCGGCCGGTGGCCGCCCCCACCGGTGACGCCGACTACGACGCCCTGCGCTTCGGGGTCGGGGCCTTCCGGCCCGGGCGGGACGTCCTGGCCGCGGCCGGGCCCGACGCCGTGTCCTACCTCCAGGGCCAGTGCAGCAACGACGTCGAGGCCCTGGCCGAGGGGGCCTCGCTCGAGGCCCTGCTGCTCAGTCCCCAGGGGCGCCTGGACGCCCTGGTCCGCGTGACCCGGACCGCTCCCGACCGGTTCGTCGTGGACAGCGAGGCCGGTACCGGGCCGGTGGTGCTGGCCCGTCTCCAGCGGTTCCGTCTGCGCACCAGGGTGGAATTCGAGCCACTCGGGTGGACCTGTCTGTCCCTGCGGGGGCCGGCGGCCGGGGACGTGGCGGTGCCCGACCGTCCCGACGTGCTGCGGCTCGCCGTCACCGGGCCGGGGCCGGCGGGGTTCGACCTGCTGGGGTCGGAGCCGACGGTGGACGGCGACGTCCTCGAGGTCGCCGAGGCGGCCTGGGAGGCCGTCCGCATCGAGTCGGGGATCCCCGGTGCCGGCCGGGAGCTGACCGGGTCGACCATCGCCGCCGAGGCCGGGCTGGTCGACCGCACCGTGTCGTTCACCAAGGGCTGCTACACCGGTCAGGAACTGGTGGCCCGCCTGGACGCCCGGGGCTCGAACGTGGCCCGCCGGCTCCGCGGGCTCGTCGTGACGGCGGCCGGACCGGACGACCTGCCCCCGGTGGGGTCGGTGGTGCGCACCGCCGACGGGGAGCACGAGGTCGGGAAGCTCACCTCGGTGGCCTGGTCCCCCCTGCTCGGGGCCGTGGCCCTGGCCACCGTGCACCGCCGGGTCGTGCCGCCCGGGGAGGTCGTGGTGGTCCGGGCCGACGGCGGAGCCGAGGTCACGGCCGAGGTGCGCGACCTGCCCCTGGTCGACTGAGGCGCCGGTGCGGCGGGCCGGCCGGTCAGGCTGGTCGGGCCGGGCCGGGCCGGGCCAGGCGGAGTCAGGCGCCGGCGGGCTTGGTGACCGTCACGGGGACCGGGGCGGCGAAGTACCCCGAGGATGCCGACGGACCGGGTACCCAGAACAGCACGTCGTAGTGCCCGGCCGGCACCACCGAGCCCCGCGAGCCGCCGCACAGGGACGTCCCGGAGATGGCCGCCACGTACTTGACCCCGTTGGGACCGAGGTCCACCGTGATGCCGGCGCTCGTCCAGGTGCCCGACACCGCACCGGTCACCTTCCGGGTCCCCGGATCGACCAGCAGCCCCGGCTGGGGGTCGCCGACCACGCCGCGGTAGGACGCTCCGGGCCCGGTGGACACCCGCAGCGAGGCGTTGATGTTCTTCCCGGCGACCACCGTCGTCTCGGGGGCCACGGCCACGACGGTGACCCCCGGCGGCGTCGGGAGCTCCCGGGGGAGCTGGGGACACGCCGGGCTCGGGCCGGGACCGTTGCAGTAGGGGGTGGCTCCCACGGTGATGGACACGGCGTCGCCGTAGGTGGCCTCGAGCTGGGCGGCCAGGGCCTCCTGACCGGGCTGCAGGGTCACCAGCACGGCGTGGGAACCGATGGAGAGCTCCTGGAACTCGGTGGTGAACTTGGCGCCGGCCTTGGCCTCGATGGACGTCGACGTGGCCCGGAGCTGCTCGGCGTCGTACTTGCCGGGGACGCCCTTGGTGGCGCACGAGGCGGTCGACACCACGGTGGACGACGTGGCCGACGACGCGGACGACGAGGAGGAGCACCCGGCCACCGTGCCCAAGGCCAGGACGAGGAGGGCCCCGCCGAGGAAGGTGGGGATACGCATGGCCACGACGCTACCGCCGCTGCCGGGGTCAGGGGTCGACAGGGGCCCCGACGCCCGCTGCGGTGTCGGGGCCGGCGAACCCGCCCGCCGCCGTCCGGGTACCGGGCACGACCGGGACGTCCCGGACCGGCGTGCTCCGGCGGTCGGTCACGGAACCGGTACCGCCACGGCCGGACCGGTGGACGGCGCCGGACCGGCGGGCAGTCGGACGTCCATGCGGGTCCCGTGGCCGTCGGACACCGGGGAACGCGCCGTCACCGTGCCCCCCATGGCGGCGACGAGCTCGGCCACGATGGCCAGGCCCAGCCCCGATCCCTTGCGGCGTCCGGCGGACCGGTCCGAGGTGAAGTGCCGGTCGAAGACCCGGGGGAGCTCGTCGGCGCTGATCCCCGGACCGTCGTCCACCACCCAGACCACCACGGCCCCTCCGTCCCGCCCCGCCCCGACGGTGATCTGCCGGGCGGCGAACGTCGAGGCGTTCTCCACCAGGTTGGCCACCACCTGGCCCAGTCGGTCCGGGTCGGCCGTCACCCACAGTGACCCGGCGTCCGATCCGGCGTCCGACCCGGGGTCCGACCCGGGGTCCGACCCGGGGTCCGACCCGGGGTCCGACCCGGAGGCGCCGACGTCCAGGGCCCCGGCCGCCACGATCCCGAGGCCCAGCTCGCGGGCCCGGGGGACCGCGCCGTCCACCGCCGTGCGGGCCACCTGGGTGACGTCGACGGCGGTGAGTTCGAAGGAGAACCGGTCGGCGTCGAGACGGGCCAGGTCCAGCAGGTCCTGGACCAGGCGCTCCAGGCGCCGGGACTCGGCGGAGATGATGGTGGCCGCCCCCACGGCGTCCCCCGTGGCCCCGTCGACCACGGCGTCGGCGTACCCCCGGATGGAGGTGAGCGGCGTCCGGAACTCGTGGGACACCGACAGGAGGAACTGGCGCTCCTGTTCCCGGGCCCGGGCCAGGTCGTCGCCCATGGTGTTGATGGCTTCGGCCAGTTGCCGGAATTCCCGCTCGTCGCCCCTCGCCACCGGCACCCGGGCCGACAGGTCCCCCCCGGCGATCCGACCGGTGGCCGACACCGCGGCGACCAGCGGGCGGGTGAACCGGCGGGCCAGGGCCAGGGCCACCAGGGCGGCCACGGTCAGGGCCACGATGGCCACCCACACGTAGTACCGGATGCCCCCGGCCGGACTGGGGAGCCGGCGGGTGACCACCAGTACGGGGGTGTAATTGTCGATGCCGGCGATGGGCGTCACGATCGAGGTGTAGGCCAGGTGGCCCGTCGTCCCGGCCGTCTGCTCGCCCCGGAGGAGGGCCGGAGTGTCGAGGTCGGCCGTGGTGATCCCGGTCGGGAGGGTCCCCTGCACCGTGCCGTCGTGCTCGAGGGCCACCAACCTGATCTCGGCGAAGTTCCCCGTGGAGGCGATCGTGGCCAGTTCGCTGTCGAAGCTGGACCGCGTGACCAGCGTCCCGTCGGTGATGACCGCCGAGACCGCCTGGGCCTGCCGGTTCAGCTCGTTCTCCGACGTGGTCTGGGTGGCCCGGCGGATCAGCAGGTAGCTGCCGACACTCGAGACCAGCACGGTGACGGCCACCAACAGGACGATGGCCATGGTGAGCCGGCGGCGGACCGACGGGGCCCCGCGGCCACCGGACGGGCGGGCCGGACCGGTCGGAGGGGACGTCGTCATCCCAGGCGGTAGCCGACGCCCCACACCGTGACCAGGGGGAGGGAGTCGCCGAGCTTCTTGCGCAGTTGGCGCACATGGACGTCGACCGTCCGCTCGTCGCCGTACCAGTCGTCCCCCCAGGCGCCGTCGAGCAGTTGGCGCCGGGTGAGGGCCAGTCCCAGGTTGGTGGCCAGAAAGCCCAGCAGGTCGAACTCCCGGGTGGTCAGGGTCACCACCTCCTCCCCTCGGCGGACCTCGCGGCGACCGAAGTCCACGGACACGTCCCCGACCACCACGGTCCGGGCCGGGCCCCCGTCGACCGGCTCGGCAGCCAGCGACGTCCGTCGGAGGATGGCATGGACCCGGGCGACCAGCTCGCGGGCCGAGAAGGGTTTGGTCACGTAGTCGTCGGCACCGAGCTCCAGCCCCAGGACCCGGTCCACCTCGTCGTCCCGGGCCGTGAGCATGAGGACCGGGACGGTCGGCACCCCCGGGAGGGCCGACCGCAGCCGACGGCACACGTCGAACCCGTCGAGCGACCCGGGCAGTCCCACGTCCAGCACCACCAGCACGGGACGTTCCCGGTCGACCAGGGCCAGCCCGGCTTCGCCGGTGTCGGCCTGCAGCACCCGGAAGCCGTCACGCCGGAGGTACAGGGCCACCAGGTCCGAGATGTTGTGGTCGTCCTCGATCACCACCAGGGTGTCCTGATCGGTGCGCACGGTCCCCAGCCTGCCACCCGCAGGGCCCCCGGTGGTGCCCCGGTTAGGGAAGTGTGAGGGCCCGGGCGGTCGCCGTCCGGCCGGGCCGGCGCCGGTAGGCTGGCCTGGTCATGCCCGCGTACCTCGACTCGATCATCGCCGCTCACCGCGCCGCGGCGGCGGACGACCGGCGCGACCCCGGCCGTCTGGTGGTCGAGGCCGAGTCGGCGCCCCCGACGCGTCCGTTCGTCGAGGCCCTGACCGACGACGTCGGTGGGCGAATCGCCGTGATCTCGGAGATCAAGCGGCGGTCGCCGTCGAAGGGCGACCTCGACCCCGGGCTCGATCCCGCCCGGGTGGCGGCGGACTACGAGGCCGGCGGGGCGAGCTGTCTGTCGGTGCTGACCGACGAGGCCTTCTTCGGGGGCTCCGTGGCCGACCTCCGGTCGGCCCGGACGGCGTGCGGGCTGCCCGTCCTGCGCAAGGACTTCACCGTGAGCCGGTCCGACGTGTGCGACGCCCGGATCATGGGGGCCGATGCCGTCCTGCTCATCGTGGCCGCCCTGGACGACACCGAGCTCGCGGACTTCCTCGGCCTGGCCGCCCACCTGGGACTGGCCGCCCTGGTGGAGGTCCACGACGGACCCGAGCTCGAGCGGGCCCTCGGTGCCGGAGCCACGGTGGTCGGTGTGAACCAGCGCGACCTGCGGACCTTCGAGGTCCGCCACGACCTGGCCGTCTCGCTGGCCGCGTCGATCCCGGACGGGGTGACCTCGGTGGCCGAGTCGGGGATCCGGGGGCCCGAGGACGCGGCCAGGCTGGCCGACGCTGGTTTCGACGCCGTGCTGGTGGGGGAGACCCTCGTGCGCTCGGGTGACCGGCGGGCCGCCGTGGCCGGGCTGGTGGGCGCCCGCCTGGCCCTACCGGGAGGAGGGGCATGACCACCGGGGCGGCCGACGGCATCGACGGCATCGACGGCGTGGACGGGGTGTTCGTCAAGATCTGCGGGATCACCTCGGAGGCCGACGCCCTGCTGGCCGTGGGCATGGGTGCCTCCGCCGTGGGGTTCGTCTTCGCCCCGTCCCCCCGCCGGATGACCCCCGTCGCGGTGACCGACATCGTGAAGCGCCTGCCCCACGAGATCGTGACCGTCGGGGTGTTCCGGGACGAGGCCCCGACGCGGGTGGTGGAGATCGCCAACCAGATCGGACTCCACGCCGTCCAGCTCCACGGGATGGAGTCGATCGAGGACACCCAGTGGGTCCGCCAACGGGTGGGGTGCACCATCAAGGCCTTCACCGCGGGCAGCCGGTCGATCGCCCGTTTCGACGAGTACGGGGCCCAGTTCATGCTGATCGACGGAGCCAACCCGGGGTCGGGCGAGGTCTTCGACTGGCGGCTGGCCGAAGGGGTGGCCGACCCGGGCCGGCTCATCGTGTCGGGTGGCCTACGACCGGACAACGTGGCCTCGGCCATCACCCACCTGGCGCCGTGGGGCGTGGACGTCTCCTCGGGGGTGGAGGCGTCGCCCGGGGTGAAGGATCCCGGCCGCCTGCGCGACTTCATGGCCGCCGTGCGCCGGGCGGAGGAGTCGCTGGCCACGGCCACCGGTCACGTGGGGACGGCCCTGCCCTACGCCACGGTCCGCCGACGGGCCCGCCCGGACGACGCCGGGCTGTTCGACTGGCAGAACGACTGATGGCCGTGCCGGCCGCCGACGACGGGTCGTCCGCGCCCTCCGGGCGGATCATGGGCGACCCCGGCCCCACCGGCCGGTTCGGTGGGTTCGGCGGGCGATTCGTGCCGGAGTCGCTGGTACCGGCCTGCCAGGAGCTCGAAGCGGCCTTCCGGTCGGCCTGGGCCGACCCGGCCTTCCACGCCGAGTTCGAGGGGATCCTCTCCTCCTACGGCGGTCGGCCGACCCCGGTGACCGAGTGCGCCCGCCTGTCCGAGCACCTCGGGGTCCGGGTCCTCCTGAAGCGGGAGGACCTCACCCACACCGGGTCGCACAAGCTGAACAACGTGGTGGGCCAGGCCCTCCTGGCCCGGCGGATGGGCAAGTCCCGCCTCATCGCCGAGACCGGAGCCGGCCAGCACGGGGTGGCCACGGCAACCGCAGCGGCCCTGTTCGGCATGTCGGCGGTGGTCTACATGGGGGCCGTGGACACCGAACGCCAGGCCCTCAACGTCTTCCGCATGGAGCTCCTCGGCGCCGAGGTGCGGCCGGTCCACAGCGGGAGCCGCACGCTGAAGGACGCCGTCAACGAGGCCATGCGGGCCTGGGTCGCCTCGGTCGACGACACCCACTACTGCCTGGGCTCGGTGATGGGGCCCCACCCCTACCCGTGGATCGTCCGGGAACTGCAGCGGATCGTGGGTGACGAGGCCCGCGAGCAGTGCCGGGTACTGCTGGACGGGGCCGATCCCGACCTGGTGGTGGCCTGCGTGGGCGGTGGGTCGAACGCCGCCGGGACCTTCGCCGGGTTCGCCGACGCCACTACCTCGCAGCTGGTCGGGGTGGAGGCCGAGGGTGGGGCGGCCCTCACCGTGGGCATCCCCGGGGTGCTCCACGGCATGCGGTCGGCCCTCCTCCAGGACGAGGCGGGCCAGATCCTCGAGGCCACCTCGATCTCGGCCGGGCTCGACTATCCGGGCATCGGCCCCGAGCACGCCCACCTGGCCGACGTGGGGCGGGCCCGCTACGAGACGGCTTCGGACGCCGAGGTGCTCGACGCCTTCGGGCTCCTGGCCCGCACCGAGGGGATCATCCCGGCCCTGGAGTCGGCCCACGCCCTGGCCTGGGTGGCCCGTGAGGCCGGTCGGGGGATCCCCACCGGTTCCACCGTGCTGGTCACCCTGTCGGGACGGGGGGACAAGGACGTGGCCCAGGTCCGGGACCTGCTCGCCGGGCAACGGCCGGAGGACGGCGGGGACCGGTGACCGGTACCGCCACCACCGGCGCCGGGCCCGGGGCCCTCGAGTCGGCCCTCCGGGCGTCGCGGGCGGCCGGGCGGAAGCTGCTCGTCCCGTACGTCACCGGAGGCATGGACGACGAATGGGCGCTCACCGTGGAGGCCCTGGCCGGGGCCGGGGCTGACGCCATCGAGGTCGGCATCCCCTTCTCGGACCCCATGATCGACGGCCCGGTCATCCAGGAGTCGTCCCTCCGGGCCCTGCGGCGGGGGGTCACCCCCGAGGGGATCCTGGCCGACCTCAGCCGGCTGGCCGTCGGGGTCCCGCTGGTGGCCATGACGTACTACAACCTGATCTACCGGGCCGGCCACCGACGCATGGCCAGCTCGCTGGCCGAGGCCGGGGTGTCCGGGGTGATCATCCCCGATCTCCCGCTGGAGGAGGTCGCTCCCTGGGCCGAGGCCGCCGACGCCGCCGGGGTGGCCACCGTCCTGCTGGTGGCTCCGTCGACCCCTCCCGAGCGGATCGTCCGGATCACCGAGCGGTGCCGGGGCTTCGTCTACGGCGTGGGTCGCATGGGCGTGACCGGGGAGCAGGCCGAACTGGCCGGCTCGGCCCGCGAGGTGGCGGCCCGCATCACCGCGGTCACCGACCTGCCGGTGTGCATCGGCATCGGGGTGTCCACCCCGGAGCAGGCCGTGACGGTCTGCCAGGTGGCCGACGGGGCCGTGGTGGGCTCCGCCCTGGTCCGGCGGCTGCTCGACGGGGTCGGGCCCGACGGGGCGGCCGACTTCGTCTCGTCGCTGCGGCGGGCCCTCGACACCGCGGGGACCTCCGGGGCCTGAGCCCCGACCGGGGACCGGGGACGGGCCGCGGCACACCGACGACACGACGTCCGTCGGACGGGACAACGCGACGCTTCGGAACGGAGCGGGGTAGATCGCTCGCTGCTGCAGCCACGTGGTGCTCGAGCGGCCCGAATGGTGCCCCACCCGTCCGGCCGTTCTCGTACTGTGGATCCGGAGAAGTTCGGTGATCGATGTCGAAACGCGTCGTCCCCGTTCGACCTAGTGACGGGATGTTCACCAACCACCAACCAGAAGGAGTGTTCGACATGCCTCGATTCATGGGATTCGTGAGGATGGAAGAGGGCGTCGGGACGCCGCCACAGGCGTTGTTCGACGCCATGGACGAGTACATCGGCGAGCGGGCCAGCAAGGGGATCTTCCTCGACGGTGGCGGTCTCTTCGGGACGGAGGACGCGGTGAACTACGTCGTCCGCCAGGGTGAGGTCACCCGTGTCGACGGTCCATACTCCGAGGCCAAGGAGGTCGTCGGGGGTTGGGCCATCATGGAATACCCGAGTCTCGAGGAGGCCGCCGAGGACCAGCGGTCCTTCGCCGAGCTCCACGCCGCGCACTGGCCCGAGGTCACGGTGATCTCCACGCTGCGCCAGATCTCGACCGGCCCGGAGGCGCCCGACGCCTGACGCCTGACGCCGCAGTCGTCCGGGTTCAGCCTGCCGGTGGCGGCAGTGGGCGGAAGGACGGGAAGTCCGAGCCGGTGTCACTACGCTGACGTCGTGCCGGCCCGGACCCGTCCCGACGACCCCGCGGTGGCCGTCCACGCCGCCTGGCGGGCCGGGTCCGCCCGGCTCGTCGCGGCCCTCACACGGATGACTCGCGACGTGAACCTCGCCGAGGACCTGGCCCAGGACGCCCTGGTCGCCGCGCTCGAGCAGTGGCCGGAGACGGGTGTGCCGGACAATCCCGTCGCTTGGCTCATGACCGTGGCGAAGCGCCGGGCCATCGACTACTTCCGGCGCGCCGAGACCATGCGCCGCAAGCTCGCCGACCTGGGACAGGCCAGCGACAGCCAGGCGACGGCGGTGCCCGACGTCGAGCGTCAGGTCGACTTCATCGAGGACGATGTCCTCCGCCTCGTCGTCCTGTCCTGCCATCCGGCATTGACGCCCGAGTCACGGGCGGCGCTGACCCTGCGGCTCGTCGGCGGCCTCACCACGGCCGAGATCGCCCGAGGATTCCTCGTCATCGAGTCCACGATGGGGCAACGGATCTCCCGGGCGAAGAGGACGCTGACTGAGGCCCACGCCGGGTTCGAGCTGCCGGTGGGAGCCGAACGGGCCGAGCGGCTCGACGACGTGATGGCCGTCATCTACCTGATCTTCAACGAGGGGTACACGGCCACCACGGGTGAGGACTGGATGCGCCCGGACCTCGTGGACGAGGCGATCCGGCTGGCGCGCATGCTGGTCGACCTCGCTCCCGACGAACCCGAAGTGCTCGCCCTGGAGGCCCTCCTCGAGATCCAGGGTTCGCGGATGGCGGCCCGACTCGACGAGCAGGGGATCCCGGTACTGCTGGAGGAGCAGGACCGTCGCCTCTGGGATCAGGTGCGGGTCCGGCGGGGCCTGGCGGCGTTGGGGCGGGCGGAGGAGTTGGCCGCGGCCGGGGCCCCGGTCGGCCGGTACTTCCTGCAGGCCCTGATCGCGGCACAGCACGCCCGAGCGACGTGCGCCGAGGAGACGGACTGGCACCGGATCGCCGCCCTCTACGACGTCCTGTCCCGCACCGTGCCGGGACCCGTCGTCGAGGTCAACCGGGCGGTCGCCCACGGCCGGGCCTTCGGTGCCGACGCCGGTCTCGCCGTCCTGCAGGAGGTACGCGACGACGCGCTCGGCGGGTCACCCTTGGTGCCGAGCGTGCGTGGAGACCTGCTCGAACGGGCTGGTCGGCACGATCAGGCGATGGCCGCGTTCACCGAGGCCGCGGCACGTTCGGCGAACGCCGGTGAACGCGCCGTACTGGTGCGCCGGGCGGAGCGGAATCGGCCGACTTCCTAGTACTGCGCCTCCGCGTGGTGCGGAGGTTGGGACCGATGCCCGTGAGCGATGCCTACCCGGCGTTGAGGAACACCATCAGGGCCAGAGGGTGGGAGGGTGGGCGACGGCATCGTGTCGCCGGAGACCGTGCGTGATCAGCCCCGGGAGGGGTGGGAGCCGACTGCGACCTCGGGCCAGGCCCGGCTTGCTGGGTGCGAGAGCCACCGACTGCCGGTCGATGGGATCCATCGGTCGTGCAGGTGTATCGCCGGCACCGACCGACCGAGGATCCGGGAGCCTGGGCTGTTCCCACCTCAGGCTGACGGTGCGATTGATGAGCTGAGTGCCCACGTCGATGGCAGGTGAGCTGAGTCCCGGTAGCTCCCACACGAAGGGCGACTCGTCTGGCGGCCGGAGGGACTCGATGGCTCTGCGCGGGGGGACCGCACAGACGGATGCTCGGCCCGCGCCGACGAAGCTCGAGGCCGTCGGCTGGCAACCTGCGTCGGTACCGTCGACGTGCCGGAACGTGGGAGGCGACTGCCGCGAGCACGCGGACCTCGTGGACCGGGACGGGCGAGCGGACGCCCTGGGACGGGTGCCGGCCGGGCGGGCCGTCCGGCGCTGGTCCTACCCCTCGTCCGAGGGGTGCGGGGCGAGACGACCGCCGGCGACGTCCATGTCGAGGACCGGGTTGCGCCAGGCGTTGCCCGACCGTTCCACCAGCAGATCGGCCAGGTGCGGCCCCCAGGTGCCCGCCGGGTACGTCCGGAGGCCGGCTCCGTCGTCCTCCTCCCAGATCTGGAGGTAGGGGTCGACGATCTTCCAGGCCTGCTGCACCTCGTCGGAACGGATGAACAGCGTGGCGTCACCGATGATGGCGTCGTGGAGCAGGCGTTCGTAGCCGTCGGCCGCCTCCTCGCCGGCGAAGGCCTCGGCGTAGGAGAAGTCCATGGCCACCGAGCGCACCCGGAAGGTCTCGCCGGGGACCTTGGCCCCGAAATGCAGGCTGATCCCCTCGTCGGGCTGGATGCGCAGCACCAGGCTGTTCGGGCGGAGGTCCCGGCTGGTGCGCTGGTCGAAGAGCAGGAAGGGGACCTCACGGAAGACCAGGGCCACCTCGGTGACCCGGGCCGGCAGCCGCTTGCCCGTCCGCACGTAGATGGGGACACCGGCCCACCGCCAGTTCTCCACCCGGAGGCGCAGGGCCAGGTAGGTCTCGGTCTGGCTGTCGGGTGCCACGTCCTCCTCGTCGAGGTAGCCCACCACCGGCTCACCGTCGATCTCCCCGGACGAGTACTGTCCCCGGACCGATTTGTCCACGGCCTCGTCGGGCGTGGGGATGTCGATGGCCTGGAGGAGCTTGACCTTCTCGTCACGGATGCGGTCGGCGTCCATGCTGGTCGGAGCCTCCATCAGCGTGAGGGCCAGCACCTGCATGACGTGGTTCTGGACGATGTCCCGCAGGGCCCCGGCCGTCTCGTAGAAGCCGCCCCGGTGCTCGACCCCGAGGCTCTCGGCCACGGTGATCTGGATCTGCTCGATGTACCGGCGGTTCCAGATCGGCTCGAAGATGGCGTTGGAGAACCGGAGGGCCAGGACGTTCTGCACGGTCTCCTTGCCCATGTAGTGGTCGATGCGGAAGATCTGGTGCTCCTCGAACGCCGAGTGGATCTGCTCGTCCAACTCGAGGGCGCTGGTCAGGTCGCGGCCGAAGGGCTTCTCGATGACCAGGCGTGCGAACGTGCCACCCTCGCCGGGCCGGGCGCAGCCGTGGGCGGCCAGGGCGCAGGCCACGGTGCCGAAGATCGAGGGGATGGTGGCAAGGTAGTAGAGGCGGTTCCCGGCGGTGCCGTCCACCCGGTCGGACTCCTCGAGGACCGCGGCCAGCCGGGAGAAGGTGTCCGGATCGCTGTAGTCCCCCGACAGGTACCGGAACCGTCGGGTCACGGCCCGCCACTGCTCCCCACCGTGCGGTGTGGACGCCTCGACGTGGGCCCGGAACTCGTCGTCGGACCACGGGGTGCGGGCCACGCCGATCACCGTGAAGCCGTCGTCCAGCCCGCCCCGGTCGGCCAGGCGGGCCAGGGCCGGCAGGATCTTTCGGGCCGTGAGGTCACCCGAGGCGCCGAAGATGACCACAGCCACCGGGGGACCGGTGGACAGCGACTGGGCGCCGGACCGGGAACCCGACGGGGAGGGGCCGGTCACGCCGGGGCCGGGCCGCCCGAGAGCGCCGCGGCCTTGTCGCCCAGCACCTGCTTCAGCTCGTCGAAGGACGCGGCGAACGAGGCCACTCCCTCGGCCTCCAGCGTGGCCGCCACGTCGGCCAGGTCGACACCGGCCTCGTCGAGGGCGGCGAAGAGCTGCCGGGCCGCCGTCACTTCGGTTGCGATGTCCACCGTGCGGGCCACCGTGCCGTGGTCGAGGAACTTGTCCACCGTCGCGTCGGGCATGGTGTTCACGGTGTCGGGACCGATGAGGGTGTCCACGTAGGCCAGGTCGGGGTAGGCCGGGTTCTTCGTCGAGGTGGAGGCCCACAGGGGACGCTGCACATGGGCCCCCTTGGCCGCCAGGGCCTCCCAGCGGGGTCCGGCGAACTTCTCCCGGAACAGGGCGTAGGCCAGGCGGCCCTGGGCCACGGCGGTCTTCCCCCGCAGGTCCAGCAACGAGCCGCCGAAGTCCAGGGTCTCGGTGCCACCGCCGGCCTGGACCACATCCTCGATCCGGCGGTCCACCTCGGTGTCGACCCGGCTGATGAAGAACGAGGCCACGCTGGCCACCTGGCTCAGGTCGTCGTGGCCGGCTGCGGCATAGGCCTCCAGGCCGTCGAGGTAGGCCTCGATGACGTCGGCGTAGCGGTCGAGCGAGAAGATCAGGGTGACGTTGATGCTCGTTCCTTCGCTGATCATCTGGCGGACGGCCGGCACCCCTTCGACGGTGGCCGGGATCTTCACCAGCAGGTTGGGCCGGTCGATCCGGTGGTGGAGGAAGCGGGCCATGTCGATGGTGCCCGTGGTGTCGTGGGCCAGGGCCGGGTCGACCTCGACCGAGACGAAGCCGTCGGTGCCCTTCGAGGCGTCGTAGACCGGACGCAGGATCCCGAGGGCGTCCACCACGTCGTCGACCACCAGGTCCCAGTAGGCCTCGTCGACCGGTTCGGTGGCGATCAGCGAGGCGAACTGTGCGTCGTAGGTGTCCTGCCCCTCGATGGCCTTGGCGAAGATGGTGGGATTGGACGTCACCCCTCGGATGCCCTTGGCCACGAGACCGGCCAGGGTGCCGTCCTGGAGCCAGTCGCGCCGGAGGTTGTCGAGCCACGGGCTCTGGCCCTGCTGGTCGTAGAGGTCGTTGAGCGTCGTCATGGTCGGGGTCGTCCTTCGGTTGCGGTGGATGGGGTGCGGAGGTCCGGGCCGGTCACGACCCGGGGGAGGCGGAGCCGGTGTCCAGCAGGGCCCGGGCCCGTCCGGCGACGTGCTCGGGCGTGAAGCCGAACTCGGCCAGCACCGTCGGCCCCGGAGCCGAGGCCCCGAAGTGGTCGATGGTCACCGTGGCGTCGGCGTAGCGCTCCCAGCCGAACGGACTGGCCGCCTCGACGCCCAGGCGGGGGACACCGGGGGGCAGGACCCCGTCGCGGTAGGCGTCGTCCTGGGCCCCGAAGAGGTCCCACGAGGGCAGCGACACCACCCGGGCGGCGACCCCGTCCGCGGCCAGCTGCTCGGCGGCGGCCAGGCACAGGGAGACCTCGCTGCCCGTGCCCACCAGCACCACGTCGGGCGGGCCCGAGGCCGCCTCGCGGACGGTGTAGCCCCCCCGGGCCACACCGTCGGCGGCCAGGGCGGCCGTCTCGGCCAGGACGGGCAGCTTCTGGCGGCTCAGGATGAGGGCGGTCGGCCCGTCGCCGTCCACGGCGATCCGCCAGGCCGCCGCCGTCTCGTTGGCATCGGCCGGGCGGATCACCCGCAGGCCGGGCATGGCCCGCAGCGAGGCCAGGTGTTCGATGGGCTGGTGGGTCGGGCCGTCCTCCCCGAGGCCCACCGAGTCGTGGGTCCACGAGTAGATGACATGGGAGCGGGAGAGCGCCGCCAGCCGGACCGACCCCCGCATGTAGTCGCTGAAGACGAAGAACGTCCCACCGACGGGGGTGATGCCGCCGTGGGCGGCCAGGCCGTTCATGATCCCGCCCATGCCGTGCTCGCGGATCCCGTAGTGGATCAGGTTCCCCTCGGGGTGCTCGACGGACTGGGCGACGGCACCGGCCAGGGCCATGCCGGTGTTGCCCGTCAGGTCGGCGCTCCCCGGCACCAGGCCGGGGATCCCGGGGGCGGTGGCGTCGAGGCAGGTCTTGATGGCCTGGCGGGTGGCCAGCGGGCCGTCGTCGGGGCTGAACGTCGGAAGTGCCGACTCCCACCCCGGGACACCTCCGCCGGTCTGTCCGGCGGCCCAGGCCACCTTGTCACCCTTCCAGGCGTCGAAGCGCTCCTGCCAGGCCCGACGGAGCGCCTGGCCGCGGGGGATGGCCGCACGGTAGAGGTCGAGGACGGCATCGGGCACCCAGAACGTCTCCTCGGGCGGGAGGCCCAGGATCTCCTTCACCACCCGGATCTCGTCGTCGCCCAGCGGGTCCCCGTGGGCCTTGTTGGTGTCCATGACCTTGGGGGAGGGGTAGCCGATGTGGCTGCGGAGGATGATCAGCGACGGGCGGTCCTCGGTGGCCTTGGCCCGCAGCAGGGCGGCCTCCAGGGCGTCGAGGTCGTTGGCCACCTCGCCGATGGGGTCGACCGACCAGCCGTAGCCGGAGAACCGCTCGGCCACCTGGTCGTTGTAGGAGAGCTCGGTGGGCCCGTCGATGGTGATGTGGTTGTCGTCGTAGATGTAGACCAGCCGACCCAGTCCGAGGTGGCCGGCCAGGGACGCCGCCTCGTGGGAGATCCCCTCCTCCAGGCAGCCGTCCCCGGCGATCACGAAGGTGTGGTGGTCGACCAGGTCGGGGGAGTAACGGGCCCGCAGCAGTCGTTCGGCCACGCCCAACCCCACGCCGTTGGCGAATCCCTGGCCCAGCGGACCCGTGGTGACCTCGACCCCGGGGGTGTGGTGGAGCTCGGGATGGCCGGGGGTGCGGCTGCCCCACTGGCGGAAGGCCTTCAGGTCGTCGAGCTCCAGGCCGTAACCCGTGAGGTACAGCATCGAGTAGAGCAGGATCGAGGCGTGCCCGGCCGACAGCACGAAGCGGTCGCGGTCGGGCCACTCCGGGTCCGACGGGTCGTGGCGCAGCACCCGGGTGAAGAGCACGTGGGCCAGCGGGGCGAGGGCCATGGCCGTGCCGGGGTGGCCGGAGTTGGCGGCCTGCGGGCCGTCCATGGCCAGCCCCCGGATCACGTTCACTCCGAGCTGCTCCAGTGAGGTGTCGCTGTCCGCGCCGGTCGTCGTCATGTGGCCTCCGTCATCAGCGTCACCCTATCGGCACGGCGCGGCCCGATCGAACGGTCCACCGGCCGTCCGCGGCCACTGCCACCGGCCATCGCCCTTCACCGCCGGGTGGTGCCGATCCGGTCGCGGAACAGGACCATCGAGGCGGTGAAGCCGTGGAGGAAGTTGTGCCCGGCCACCGGACCGAACTCGCCGGCGGCGAAGAACCCGGCGTTGGGGACCGACCCCACGGCGTCGGCCAGGGCGGCGGCGTCGTGGTCGGGCGAGTCGAAGAGCCGGCTGCCCCGGCCGTTGCAGGTGAAGAGGAGGGCGCCGTCGGCCTCCGCACCCCGCAACAGCAGCCGCAGGTCGTGGTCGGCCGAGGTGGCGTCCCGCAGGTGGAACTGGAGCGTGGTTCCCAGGGGCACCTCGTCGTTGACGGCCAGCGCCCCGCTGTCCTGGTCGATGCCCACCACGGTGCGCACGATGAAGTCGCCGGGCCCGAATTCGGCACGGTGCTCGTCGACCACCAGCCCCACGTGGAGCCCCCCGGACTCGAGGAGTGCCAGGTCCTCGGGGGGCAGACCGGACTGGGCCTGGTCGATGAGCTGGTCCATGACCGGGGAGCCGGCCAGCTCCTGGATGACGTTGCGTTCCGACCGGGTGACGGTGAGGGGCTGACCGAAGGGCCGGCAACCCTGGGACACCACGGTGGCCACCTCGACCCCGGGACCGATGACCACGCCGACGGCCCCCTCGTCGATGGTGCGACCGCCGGTCACCAGGCGGTTGCCCCCCGGACCCCGGGCCGCCGAGGCGTAGCCGCCGACCACGGGCACGCCGGGCAGGTCGGCGTCGACGACGGGCAGGAATTCGTCGACGGGGAAGGTGTAGGGATCGGCCACCAGCAGCACCATCCCCGGGTCGAACGGGAAACCGGTGGGCCAGCCGGAGAATTCCCAGCCGTCACCGCTCCGGTGGGCCCGGAGGGCCACCGGGACCAGTGGGCCGAGCCGGGCGGCCCAGAGGCTGACCGACGGTGTCTCCTCCACCTCCCGGCCGGTCCCGACGACCGAGGCGGCGGCGCACCCCACCAGGGCCAACGGATGGAGCACGGCCTCCACGGTGGCGGCGATCTCGTCGAGCACCCCGGCATGGGGTGCGGTGACGAACAGGAGCACCAGGTCCGGGCGCTCGCCGAGGGCCTCGAGCACGGCGCCAGCCACCTCGCCGGTGGCGAACGAGGCGACCGGGTGCTCGGAGAGCGCACTGGCGAACGGCATCGACCGATGGTACCCGGGGAGGCCCGCCGGTAACCCCGGTCCGGGGTGCCGTCCGTCGCCCTACGGGCGGGTGAAGCGGATGTCCAGGGTCCGGAGGTACGTGTGCAGGCCGGCGTCCTGGACCGGCACCAGGTGGGCGGGTGCGCCCGACTCGTTGTGGTGGCTGTGCCACAGCCCCGGCGGCGTGACGAAGGCCCCGCCACTCTCCCAGTCGACCCGTTCGGGGTCCACGATCGAGCCCGTCCCGTCGATCTCGGGGCCGACCAGGCTGAAGCACCCCGGCCGGCAGTCCACGATGAGGTCGAGAGCCACGCTCTGGTGGCGGTGGGGACGCTGGACCCGTCCGGCCGGTAGGACGCCCAGCATGGCCCACAACGTGTGGGTCGCCGTCAGGGTCTGGGGGGTGGCGGCGTTGCCCAGCAGGATGCTCACCCGGTTGCGCTCGGACGACGCGTCCTCGGCCTCGACGTCGGCCAGGCGGGCCAGCGCCTCGGCGCCGTCGTACCGGGTGGGGCGGAACCGGGTCTCGGACGGACGGGCCCCGAGGTAGTGCAGCAGCGGGGCGTCGGTGACCCGGTAGAGGACGGCGCCGGCGTCCCCGATGGCCGCGGCCGCCCGGTGGACGGTGGTGCACAACGCCGGGAGGACGAAGAAGTCCCCGGCGGCCCAGGTGAGGACCCGGGGCCCTGGTCCGACCCGGACCCCGACGGTGTCGACGGAACTGGTGCCCGAACCCCGCAGGACGTAGTACAGCTCACTGGTGGCGTCGGGTTCGGTGGACACCGCCTCCCCGGCGCGCAGTACGACGAAGGCGGCCAGCAGGGCCGGACTGGTGGCCGTGGTCCGGACGCCGAGCTCCTCTGACAGGTCGAGGGGGACGACCCGGGTCGGCCCGCCCTGGTGGACCGAGGCGGGGAACCGCCGCACAGGTATGGGGGAGATGGCTCCCGAGCCCAACGGGTCGGCGGCCCGGGTGTATTCGTAGAACCGGGCGTCACCCGTCCAGTCCTCCACGGCTTCGCCCACCAGCAGCGGGGGTGCGTCCAGGTCGGGAGGCGGTGGGCTCACGGTCACCAGTATCCCAGTGCCGGACGGGTAGCGTCGACGGGGTGCCCGACCGCCGCATCCAGGTACCGCCCAATTGCGAGCTCACCCTGGGCCTGACCTGCGTCGACAAGTCGGAGCCCGGGGTGACCGTGTGGCGGGCCCGGGCCGACGAGCGCTTCGCCAACCCGGCCGGCACGGTCCAGGGCGGCTTCCTCTCGGCCATCGCCGACACGGCCATGGGGTCGGCCACGGTGACCGCGGCGGCGGCGTCCGGGCGCAAGGTCTTCTCGGCCAACATGGAGATGAAGACCAGCTACCTCGCCCCCGCCCGGATCGGCACCGTCCTCACCTGCACCGCCCGGGTCCTCTCGTCGGGCTCCCGGGTGGCCTTCTGCGAGGCCGAGGTGACCGACGGGGACGGGACCGTGGTGGCCCGGTCCAGCTCGACCTATCTCTACACCCCCCGGGAGCCGGGGTGACCGGGGTGCGTATAGTTGTCGGAATGCATCGTGCGGCACCGAGCGGAATCTGAGGAGGATCGTGCCCCGAGGGAGCGGTGACCAGGGACGGTCCGGATCATCGTCGCGGGGCGGCAAGGGCTCCGGGCGGCTGCAGGAGATGGGCGGCGACACGCTCCAGCTGGTCGTCGACTACGTCAAGCAGGAGACGCTCGACCCGCTGAAGGGCCTGGGCCGCTTCATCCTCTTCGGGGTGGCCGGGTCCGTGCTGATCGCCGGTGGGTTCGTGATCCTCATGATCGGACTGCTCCGCCTGTTGCAGACCGAGACCGGGTCGGCCTTCACGGGCAACTTGTCCTGGGTGCCCTACGTGATCGTGACCGTGGTGACCGTCGGCGTGGCCATCGTGGCCGGCGCCGCGGTGCAGAAGGGCCAGGCCCGCAAGAGGATCGCAACGGACAAGGAGAAGGCATGACGCCGGACAACGGTCGGATCACCCGGGAGGACATCGAAGCCAAGTTCCGGGAGCTGAACGGCGGGGTGACCGAGGAGGTCACCTCGGCCCGCCCCCAGATCCTCTCGATCGGGCTGGCCGTGGCCGTGACCGTGGTGACCATCGCCTACCTCGCCGGACGGCGCCGGGGCCGGAAGAAGTCGGCCGTGGTCGAGATCCGGCGGATCTGAGGCCCGCGTGGACTGGCTGCTGCGCATCCTCGTCCAGAACGGGTTCCGTCGCGGGTTCCGGGGCGAGGGTCCGGCCTGGTTCGTCATCGGCGTGTCGGCCTGGGCCCTCAACCGGGCCCGGAAGAACACCGACGACGTCATCTACCGCACGCTCCTGAAGCCGGGGGAGCAGTTGATCGTCACCCGGCCCCCGGCGAAGACCTCCGGCCGCGCCGGGCGTTGACCCGACGGCGACCCCCGGCCCTCCGGCCAGCACGGCTCCCCGCGCCCCGATAACCGTGCCCGACGTGCCCGCCGTGCCTGCGTCCGGGACCACCGACCCGTCCCTCCTGCGCGACGGTGAGCGGGTCCTCCTGGTCGATGCCAAGGAGCGCCGCTTCCTCATCAACCTGCGGGCCGGGGCGTCGTTCCACACCCACGCGGGCATCGTGGACCACGACTCGCTCATCGGCACCCCCGAGGGAGCCACCGTGCTGGGCAGTACCGGGCGACGCTTCCTGGTGGTCCGGCCCACCCTGTCGGACATCGTGCTGAAGATGCCCCGGGGGGCCCAGGTCATCTACCCGAAGGACCTGGCCGCCATGGTCATGCTGGCCGACGTCCACGCCGGCGTGCGGGTGCTCGAGGCCGGGGTCGGCTCGGGTGCCATGTCCATGGCCCTCCTCCGGGCCGGGGCCGACGTCGTCGGCTACGAACTGCGGGACGACTTCGCCGCACACGCCCGGGCCAGTGTCGAGGCCGCCCTGGGTGCGGACGTGCCCTACCGGGTCGAGCTGCGCGACGTCTACGAGGGCATCACCGAGGCGGGGCTGGACCGGATCGTGCTGGACCTTCCCGAGCCCTGGCGGGTGATCACCCACGCCGAACGGGCCCTGCGCTCGGGGGGGATCCTCTGTGCCTACCTGCCCTCGATCAACCAGACGGCGCAATTGCGGACCGCCCTCCGCAACAGCGCCTTCGGCATGGCCGAGACCCTCGAGGTGCTCCACCGCACCTGGCACGTCGAGGACCGCTCCGTCCGGCCCGACCACCGCATGGTGGGCCACACCGGGTTCATCACCACGGCCCGGCTCCTCGTGCCCGGGGAGCCTGAGGAACCCGGGGAGCCCGGCGGGCAGGACACGGCGCCGGCACCGTTGGCGGTCGACACCGGGGGGGACGGAGGAGCACCCGGACCGGGACCCGCCGACGGGGAACGGGGCGACGGCGACTGACGGGTTCCCGGTCAGGCCCTCCCGGCCGTCGTCTGGAGGATGATCCCGTTGCCGTCGGGATCGTCGAAGGTCACGAAGCGGCCCCACGGCATGTCCTGGACCTCGCCGTCGATCACGACACCCCGACCCTGCAGGTCTGCCACGTCACCCTCGAGGTCGTCGGTCTCCAGCACCGTGCCCTTGGTCGAACCGGCCGGCATCGACGGGAACCAGGTCACCAGGGTGACCGATGTCGTAGCGCCCGGTGGGGCCACCTGCACCCATCGCATCCCGGGACCCATCTGCACGTCGGCCACCAGCTCGAACCCGAGGACATCGACGTAGAAGTCCCGGGACCGGTCCTGGTCCGAGACCGGCAGGGAGAACAGTTGGACCGTGGTGATCGCCATGGGCCCATCATGATGGGACCCTCCGCGGCCGGCAAGGGCGGGACGGGGGGCTGACGGGCCCGTGCCGAGGTCGTCCGACGGGCGCTCTCCGGCAGGCAACTCCCGACGACGTAAGCTCCGGCCACCGACACGGGAGGAACGCCAACCATGGCTGAAAGCGTCTACAAGGTCATCGAGCTCATCGGCACCAGCCAGGAGTCCTGGGAGAAGGCGGCGAGCGCCGCCGTCGAGCAGGCGTCCGGGTCGCTCCGTGACCTCCGGATCGCCGAGGTGGTCGAGCTCGACCTCCAGATCGAGGACGGTCAGGTCAAGACGTACCGGGCCAAGGTCAAGGTGTCGTTCAAGTTGCGGCCGCGTCAGTAACGACGGTCCGCCGGGCGGGGGAGCGGGCGGGGCTCAGCCCTGCTCGATGAAGATGCACTCCCCGGGGCACTCCTCGGAGGCCTCCACCACCGCGTCCTCGAGTTCCTCGGACACAGCGGCCAGACCCGAGGCGCCGCCGGGGTCGTTCTTCACGTCGGTTCCCTCTTTGACATAGGCCAAGCCGTCATCGAGCAACGTGAACACGGCCGGCGCGATCTCCTCGCAGAGACCGTCACCGGTGCAGAGATCCTGGTCGATCCAGACCTTCATCAGTTGCAACTCTCCCAAGAACAAGCTGCCGACGCGACCGTGGAGGCCGTGCCGACAGGGCGGACTGCGGGTCGTGCCCGTGCGGGGACCGTCCGGTCCCCGGGGACCGGGCCACCCGTGCGCACAATGCTACCGCCTGGGTGGCCCCTGCATGCTGACACATCGTCAGATCCCCGGAAAACGGCCCCGGGCATGCGATCCGGCCCGGTGGACACCGGTGTAGGGTCGGCACGTTGGGCGACCGAGACGAGGTAATCCCTGTGGCTGACTTCGACGACGAGCAGGCCGAGGACCGGGAGGGCAGCGGTCTGGGACGTATCACGCCGGCCGGCGGCGCCCCCCGGGGCGAGGGCTCCCCCCGGGCCGAGGGCTCCCCGCGGGCCGGGGCGACCGACGGGGACGACGAGGACCTCGACGCCATCCGGTTGCGGGCCGAGGAGGCCGAGGAGGAGGTGGCGCTGCTCCGCCGGCGCCTGCAGGAGAGCCCGAGCCGGGTCCAGACCCTCGAGGAGAAGCTGCTCGAGACCAAGGGGCAGCTGGCCCAGGCCGTGTCCCAGAACGAGAAGCTCACCTTCACCCTGCGGACGGCCAAGGAGCACATCGCCGGGCTCCGTGAGGAGGTCGAGAAGCTCACCCAACCTCCGGCGGCCTACGGCACCTACCTCGGTCACAACGACGACGGCACGGTGGACGTCTTCTCCGGCGGCCGCAAGATGCGGGTCACCCTGCACCCGGACATCGAGGTGGACGAGCTCCGCCGGGGCAACGAGGTCGTGCTGAACGAGTCGCTCAACGTCGTCCTGGCCCGGGAGGGCGAGGGCTCCGGCGAGGTGGTCGTGCTGAAGGAGGTCCTGGACGACGGCCACCGGGCCCTGGTCTACGGACGGGCCGACGAGGAACGGGTGGCCGAGCTGTCCGACGACCTGGTCGGGTCGAGGCTGCGGGCCGGGGACACCGTGCTGATGGAGTCCCGTACCGGCCTGCTGATCGAGAAGCTCCCCCGGCCCGAGGTGGAGGAACTGGTCTTGGAGGAGGTCCCCGACGTCACCTACGGCGACGTGGGCGGGCTGGACGACCAGATCGAGGCCATCACCGACGCCGTCGAACTGCCCTACCTGTACCGGGAGCTCTACGCCGAGCACCGACTGCCCGCACCGAAGGGCATCCTGCTCTACGGCCCCCCGGGCTGCGGCAAGACGCTCATCGCCAAGGCCGTGGCCAACTCGCTGGCCAAGAAGGTGGCCCAGGTCACCGGGAACACCAACACCCGGAGCTACTTCTTGAACATCAAGGGTCCCGAGCTGCTCAACAAGTACGTGGGGGAGACCGAGCGCCAGATCCGCCTGGTCTTCCAGCGGGCCCGGGAGAAGTCCGAGGAGGGCGTCCCGGTCATCGTCTTCTTCGACGAGATGGACTCGCTCTTCCGGACCCGGGGCACCGGCATCAGCTCCGACATGGAGTCGACCATCGTGCCCCAGCTGCTGGCCGAGATCGACGGGGTCGAGACCCTGCGCGACGTCATCGTGATCGGCGCCTCCAACCGCGAGGACCTGATCGACCCGGCCATCCTGCGGCCCGGCCGCCTCGACGTGAAGATCCGGATCGAACGACCCGACGAGCAGGCGGCGGCCCAGATCTTCTCCCGCTACCTGACCCCGGACCTCCCGCTCGACGAGGGCGAGGTCCGGACCCTGGGCGGCGGGGACCCGGCCAAGGCCACCCAGGCCATGATCGAGGCCACGGTGGCCGAGATGTACCGGGAGGACCACGAGAACCGCTTCCTCGAGGTCACGTACCAGAACGGCGACAAGGAGGTCCTCTACTACCGGGACTTCTCGTCGGGCGCCATGATCGAGAACATCGTCCGCCGGGCCAAGAAGCTGGCCATCAAGCGGGCCATCGCCGGGACGGGCCGGGGGATCCGCACCGACGACCTCATGGAGTCGATCCGTCAGGAGTACAAGGAGAACGAGGACCTCCCGAACACCACCAACCCCGACGACTGGGCGAAGATCTCGGGGAAGAAGGGCGAACGGATCGTCTACATCCGCACCCTCATCAGCGAGGACCGGGAGACGAAGGGCGGACGGGCGATCGAACGGGTGGGTACCGGCCAGTACCTGTGACCCCTGGCGCCCGGGTCCGAGCGGAAGGGTAGGGTCGGCCCGTGGCCATCCCGAAGGTCTGCGGCATCGAGACGGAGTACGGCATCCACGTCACCGGGGGCGACCCGAACCCCATCGCCGCGTCGTCGCTGCTCATCAACGCCTACGTCCAGGAGGTGGCCCGACAGCAGACGGGCTGGGACTTCGAGGACGAGTCACCGGGCAACGACGCCCGGGGGGTGGCGATGGAGGGGGCCATGCCCCCCATGGTGGAGACCAACCTGGTCAACACGGTGCTCACCGACGGGGCCCGCTTCTACGTCGACCACGCCCATCCGGAATTCTCCACACCCGAGTGTGCCGACGCCCTCGAATGCGTCCTCTACGACCGGGCCGGCGACCTGGTGCTGCGCCGGGCCATGGAGGCCGCCGACCGCCTGGTCACCGACGGCCGGCGCCTGGTCATCTACAAGAACAACTCCGACGGCAAGGGCAATTCCTACGGGGCCCACGAGAATTACCTGATGGACCGGGCCACGCCCTTCCACCGGGTGGTGGCCGCCGTCACACCCCACTTCGTCACCCGGCAGCTGTTCACCGGGGCCGGGAAGGTCGGCCTCGAGCTGCCCAGCGACCCGTTCTACCCCGACCACGGGCCGGTGGACTTCCAGCTGTCCCAGCGGGCGGAGTTCTTCGAGGAGGAGGTGGGCCTCGAGACGACCCTCAAGCGTCCCATCGTGAACACCCGGGACGAACCCCACGCCGACGCCACCCGGTACCGGCGCCTGCACGTGATCGTGGGGGACGCCAACCTGTCCGACGTGGCCACGCTGCTCAAGGTGGGGACCACCTCCCTCGTCCTCGCCATGGTGGAGGACGACGTCACGGGACCGCGCACGCTGGCGCTGGCCCAACCGGTCCGGTCCATGCACCAGGTCTCGATGGACCGCACGCTGCGGCAGCCCCTGGAGCTCGTCGACGGCTCGACGGCCACGGCCCTCGACATCCAGTGGGAGCTCTTCGGCCTGGCCCGCAAGTACGCCGAGGACCGGGGCCTGGCCTGCATGGTCGACGAGGCCGTGGGCTTCGAGGTCCTGCGGCGCTGGGAGGAGATCCTCCACGGGTTGGAGACCGACCCCATGTCCCTCGCCCGCCAACTGGACTGGGTGGCCAAGCTGGCCCTCCTCGAGGCCTACCGGGAGCGTCACGGCTGCGACTGGTCCGACCCCCGGTTGGCCGCCGTCGACCTGCAGTACCACGACCTGCGTCCGTCGCGGTCGCTGTTCGCCCGGTTGGACACCGAGCGACTGGTGACCGACGACCAGGTGGCCGCGGCCGTCGACACGCCGCCCCGGCGGACCCGGGCGTGGTTCCGGGGCCAGTGCCTGCTGCGGTGGCCGGCGTCGGTGGTCAGCGCCAACTGGGACTCGATGGTCTTCGACCTCGGCACCGACCCCCTGCGTCGCGTCCCTATGATGGACCCGCTGCGGGGTACGGCCGAGCACGTGGACGCCCTGTTGGACGAGTGCACGGGACCGGCAGAGCTACTGGAGCGGTTGAGCCGCTAGGAGATCACAGACATGGCCGAACGCGAAATGAAGAAGAAGACGACGACCACGGAACGGGCCGACGAGACGGTGGAGGAGGTCCCACCGGCATCGGCCAAGGGGGACAAGCTGAAGGCCGAATTGGACGACCTGCTCGACGAGATCGACGAGGTCCTGGAGGACAACGCCGAGGAATTCGTCCGCAATTACGTGCAGAAGGGCGGGGAGTAGCCGGATGGCCCTGCCCCTCTTCTCTCCGACCGACGATCCGGGGCCCGACTTCGCCGGCCTGGTGCGCCGGCTCTCGGCCGCAGGGGCCCTCACGGCCACCGGGGCCATCGGGGGCACGGGCCCCGTGTCGGCCGCCCCCGGCGGGCTGGACGTCCGCCACGGCACGACGGTGGTGGCCGTGCGGTTCGCCGACGGTGTGCTGATGGCCGGCGACCGCCGGGCCACCGAGGGGCATTCGATCGCCCACCGGGCCATGGAGAAGGTCTTCCCGGCCGACCGGTACTCGGCGGTGGCCATCGCCGGGGCCGCCGGTCCGGCCGTCGAGATGGTCCGGCTCTTCCAGACCCAACTGGAGCACTACGAGAAAGTCGAAGGTGTCGTCCTCAGCCTCGAGGGCAAGGCCAACCAGCTCGGCCAGATGGTGCGTGAGCATCTGCCCATGGCCATGCAGGGGCTCGCCGTGGTCCCCCTGTTCGCCGGCTACGACCTGTCGCGGGGGATCGGTCGCATCTTCAACTACGACGTCACCGGCGGCCACTACGAGGAGACCGAGCACAGCGCCACGGGTTCGGGCGGCCGTGACGCCCGGACCACCGTCAAGCTGGGCTACCGGACGGGCCTGGCCCGGGACGAGGCCGTGGAGCTGGCCATCGAGGCCCTCTACGAGGCCGCCGACGAGGACTCGGCCACCGGTGGGCCCGACCTGGTCCGGGGGATCTACCCGCTGGTGGCCGTGGTGACGGCCGACGGGTTCGCCTTCGTCGACGACGCCGAGGTGGCCGACCGGTTCGCCTCGCTCATCGCCCGCCGCCGTTCGGAGGGACGCCAGCCATGACCATGCCCTACTACGTGGCCCCCGAGCAGGTCATGAAGGACCGGGCCGAGTACGCCCAGAAGGGGATCGCCCGGGGGCGCTCGCTGGTGGCCACCACCTTCGACGGGGGGATCCTGATGGTGGCGGACAACCCGTCACGCTCCCTGCACAAGATCAGCGAGATCTACGACCGCATCGCCTTCGCCGGGGTGGGCAAGTACAACGAATTCGACCAGCTCCGGGTGTCCGGTGTCCGTCACGCCGACACCAAGGGCTACGCCTACAGCCGCGAGGACGTCGACGCACGGTCGCTGGCCAATCTCTACGCCCAGTACCTGGGTCAGGTCTTCACCCACGAGATGAAGCCCCTGGAGGTGGAGATCCTCGTGGCCGAGCTGGGCACCGACCTGCGGCCGGACCAGCTGTACCACATCGCCTACGAAGGGACGATCACCGACGAGGACCGGTACGCCGTCCTGGGCGGCGAGACCGAGGCCATCGTGGAGGCCATGGAGGCGGCCTGGCGCGCCGACTGGTCGCTGGGCGACGCCCTGCGGGCCACCACGTCGGCCCTGGCCGGCCCCGAACGGACCCTCACCGGCTCGGGCCTCGAGGTGGCCATCCTGGCGGCGGGGGAGAACCGTCGCTCCTTCCGGCGACTGAGCGAGTCGGAGCTCGACGAGCTGATCGGCGGGGCCACCGGTGAACCGGAGGTCCCGGCCGGGGACACCGCCACGGATCCGGAGGGGAACGCCGGGGACACCTCCGAGGACTCCACGGAGGACCCGTCGGGGGACGGCCCGGAGGACTGAACCGGGGCGCTGAGGGAGGCATGGACCGGATCGGGGCCGCCACGGCGATACCGTGACGGTGATGGACCGGCGCATCTACGGGTTGGAGAACGAGTACGGCGTGACCTGCACGCTGCGCGGCCAGCGTCGGCTCAGCCCCGACGAGGTGGCCCGGTACCTCTTCCGCCGGGTGGTGAGCTGGGGCCGGTCGTCCAACGTCTTCCTGGAGAACGGCGCCCGCCTCTACCTCGACGTGGGGAGCCATCCCGAGTACGCCACCCCCGAGTGCGACAGCATCGCCGAGCTGATCGCCCACGACAAAGGCGGCGAGCGCATCCTGTCCAGCCTCGTCGAGGGGGCCGAGTCCCGGCTCCGGGAGGAGGGCATCCGGGGGGACATCTTCATCTTCAAGAACAACACCGACTCCGCCGGCAATTCCTACGGCTGCCACGAGAACTACCTCACCAGCCGACGGGACGACTTCAGCCACTACACCGAGGTGCTCATCCCCTTTCTGGTGAGCCGGCAGATCTACGCCGGGGCCGGCAAGGTCCTCCAGACGGCCCGGGGAGCCGTCTACTGCCTCAGCCAGCGGGCCGAGCACATCTGGGAGGGCGTGTCCTCGGCCACCACCCGGAGCCGCCCCATCATCAACACGCGGGACGAGCCCCACGCCGACGCCGAGAAGTACCGGCGCCTCCACGTGATCGTGGGCGACTCCAACATGAACGAGTACGCCTCGTACCTGAAGGTCGGGGCGACCAGCATCCTCCTGCGCATGTTGGAGGATCCCTCCACCGTCCTGCGGGACCTCACCCTGGAGAACCCCATCCGGGCCATCCGCGAGATCGGCCACGACATGACGTGCCGGCGCACCGTCCGGCTGGCCAACGGACGGGAGATGAGCGCCATCGACATCCAGTCCGAGTACCTCCAGCGGGCGCTCCGCTTCCGGGAGACCCGCGGGCTCTCGGCCCAGGAGGACCGGGCCCTCGACATGTGGGAGCACTGCCTGAAGGGGCTGGAGTCCGATCCCATGGAGCTCTACCGCGAGTGCGACTGGGTGGCCAAGTACCGCCTGATCGAAGGGTACCGGGCCCGCCACGACATCCCCCTGGGCCACCCCAACGTGGCCCTGGTCGACCTGCAGTACCACGATGTCGACCGCCGCCGCGGCCTCTACTACCGCCTCCAGGACCACGACCAGGTCGAACGCATCTGCACCGACGCCGAGATCAACGCCGCGGTCTCCACACCGCCCCAGACCACCCGGGCCCGCCTGCGGGGGGAGTTCGTGCGGCGGGCCAAGGAGCGTCGCCGGGACTTCACGGTCGACTGGGTCCACCTCAAGTTGAACGACCAGGCCCAGCGGACCGTCCTGCTGAAGGACCCCTTCAAGTCCAAGGACGACCGGGTCGAGAAGCTGATCGCCAGTCTCTGAGCACCGACCGGCGCCACCCGCCGGGGCCACAACCTGCACTAGTCTCGCTCCCCTGTGACCATCGACGGCCCCCAGCGCCCGCCCGCCGAGTCGCCCGCGGCCGTGCCCGAGGTCGTCCCCGGTCCCGCCACGGCCGAGACGGCGACCGCCACGGCGGAGCCGACGACCGCCACGGCGGAGACGGCGACCGCCACCGGAGGGACCCGCCGCCCCCCGGCCCGGACCCGGAAGCCGCCCCATCCCAACCGGTGGATCATCGAATGGGTGATCCTCCTCGTCATCGCCGTGGGCTTCGCCTTCATCTTCCGGACCTTCGTGGTCCAGACGTTCTCCATCCCCTCGCCGTCGATGGCCCCGACCCTCCAGGTCGGCGACCGGATCGTGGTCAACAAGCTGAGCTACGACCTCCACGGTGTCCACCGGGGCGACATCGTGGTGTTCAAACGTCCCCCCCTGGAGGACCAGAACTACGCAGACCTGGTCAAGCGGGTCATCGGCCTGCCCGGGGAGACCATCTCGTCGAACGACGGCAAGGTGTACATCAACTGCGCACCGCTGGACCATCCGGACTTCGCCAACTGCGCACCCCTCGACGAGCCGTGGTTGCCCCCGGGGCCCCAGAGCTACACCGGTGCGCTGCCGGTCGACGTCAACCCCGAATTCAACCTGCCCGGACCGGTCCACATCCCCGAGGGGGAGTACTTCGTGATGGGGGACAACCGGACGGACTCCCAGGACAGCCGGTGGTTCGGGCCGATCCCGAAGTCCCTGATCGTGGGTCGGGCCTTCATCCGGGTGTGGCCCTTCTCCCGCATCGGGGGCATCTGAGGCCCACCGGACGGCGTCACCGGCTCCGGCGCCGGTACACTCGCGTCTGTGCCGTTCCTCAGCCCCGCCAAGCTCCTCATCATCCTGGTGGTGGCCCTCATCGTCCTCGGCCCGGACAAGCTGCCCCACATGGCCAAGCAGGCCGGTGGACTGTGGAACGACTTCCGCAAATTCCGCAAGCGGTTGGAGACCGAGGTGCGGGGCACGTTCCCCGACCTCCCGTCGACCGACAAGATCACCCAGGCCGTGCGCTCCCCGATGGCCTTCCTCGACGGGCTGGCCGACAACCACGAGTCCGAGACGGGCTCCACGGCCGGCCTGGTGACCACCAGCCGGACCACCGGCGAGCCGGGGGACCTCACCCGTCCGTCGGGTCGGACCAACCGGCCGGCGGCGGGCACCGTGGTGGTGACCGAGGAGTCGCCAGTCATCCCCGGTGTCTCCATCTCCGAACCAGGGGGTGTGGTCCACACCGTGCGTTCATCCGGGGTAGCCGAGCTCGGCGATCCCGGCATGAACTGAGCACGGCCCCGGGCCGCAGGGACACGGAGAGGGACACGCCCCGATGGCGCTCACGCTGAAGCGGAAGAAGGATCAGGCCCCGAAGCCCGGTCCCGACGCCATGACCCTGGCCGAGCACCTGGCCGAGCTGCGTCGCCGGGTGATCATCTGCGCCGTGGCCGTGGTGATCACGGGGACCGTGGCCTTCCTCTGTTACAACTGGATCCTGGCCTTCCTCCAGCATCCCTACTGCCAGGTGGCACCGCACCGGCAGTGCCAATTCTTCATCACCAGCCCGCTCGACGGGTTGTCCCTCCGGGTCAAGATCGCCGCCTACGGGGGGATCTTCCTGGCGTCGCCCATCCTGCTCTTCGAGTTCTGGCGATTCATCACCCCGGGCCTCAGCCCCAAGGAGAAGCGCTACGTCATCCCCTTCGTGACCGCCTCGATCTGCCTGTTCACCCTGGGGGCCCTGGTGGCCTTCATCACCTTCCCCCACGCCCTGCAGTGGCTGGACACCATCGGGGGCCAGCACCTCACGGCCATCTACAGCCCGAACAACTACCTGAGCCTCATCCTGCTCCTCATGCTGGTGTTCGGCCTGACCTTCGAGTTCCCGGTGATCCTCGTCTCCCTGGAGATCGCCGGCGTCCTCACCCCGAAGAAGCTCTCGTCGTGGCGGCGGTGGGCCATCGTCCTCATCGTGGTGGTGGCCGGGGTGGTCACGCCGAGCTCGGACCCCTTCTCCATGCTGGCCATGGCCATCCCGCTCTACATCTTCTACGAACTGTCCATCGTCGTCGGGAAGCTCCTGCACAAATGACCGCCGGGGGGACCGCCGGTGCCACCCGGTCCGGTCCGGCGCTCCGGGCACGATTCACCGGCTCACTCGGGTTCCCCCTCGACGACTTCCAGGTGACGGCCATGGACGCCCTGGACGCCGGGAGGTCGGTCCTGGTCTCGGCCCCGACGGGCTCGGGGAAGACCGTCGTGGGCGACTACGCCGTGGCCCGGGCCCTCGAGGCCGGCGGCAAGGCGTTCTACACCACGCCGATCAAGGCCCTGTCCAACCAGAAGTTCGGGGAGCTCTCGGCCCGGTACGGGGCCGGCCGGGTGGGCCTGCTCACCGGTGACGTGTCGTTCCAGTCCCGGGCCCCCGTGGTGGTGATGACCACCGAGGTGCTCCGCAACATGCTCTTCGCCCGCTCCTCGACCCTGGACGGCCTGGCTGCGGTGGTGCTGGACGAGGTGCACTACCTCCAGGACCCCTACCGGGGCTCGGTGTGGGAGGAGGTACTGGTGCTCACCCCCCGTCCGGTCACGTTCGTCTGCCTGTCGGCGACGGTGAGCAACGCCCGGGACTTCGGGGCCTGGCTCACCACCGTCCGGGGGCCCACCGAGGTCGTCGTCGAGACCCACCGGCCCGTGACCATCCAGAACCACTTCGCCGTGGCCGAGCGGGGACGGGACGGTCTCACCGTGCTCCCCCTGCTGGCCGGCGGGCGGCCCAACCCCAAGGGGCTGGCCCTGGACGAGCGGAAGCGGCGGAACCCCCGGCACCGCTACCGCACCCCCCGACGGACCGAGGTGGCCGAGTACCTGGAGCAGGCGGGCATGCTGCCGGCCATCACCTTCATCTTCAGCCGGGCGGCCTGCGACGACGCCACCCGCCAGTGCGTGCGCGACGGCCTGCGGCTCACCACGCCCGGGGAGCGCGACCGCATCCGCCGGATCGCCGAGGACGCCGTCGACCGGCTGGGCGACGACGACCTGCGCACCCTGGGCTACGGCCACTGGCTGACCGCCCTGGAGGCGGGCATCGCCCCCCACCACGCCGGACTGGTGCCGGCTTTCCGCCAGGCCGCCGAGACCTGCTTCGCCGAGGGCCTGTTGAAACTGATCTTCGCCACCGAGACCCTGGCCCTCGGCATCAACATGCCGGCCCGGACGGTGGTGATCGAACGGTTCGCCAAATTCCGGGGATCGGACACCTCGGCGCTGACGGCGGGGGAGTACCAGCAGCTGACCGGCCGGGCCGGTCGCCGGGGGATCGACACGGCGGGCCACGCCGTCGTCCTGTGGTCCCCGGCCACCACCTTCGCCACGGCGGCGGCCACGGCCACCGCCCGGCCGCCCGACCTGCGGTCGTCGTTCCACCCGAGCTACAACCTGGCCGTCAACCTGGTCCGGCGCTGGTCGCCCGAGCAGGCCCACGCCCTCCTCGCCTCCTCCTACGGCCAGTGGCAGGCCCCGGAGGGCTCGGTGTCCCTCCCCACCCGCCTGGACCGCCGCCTGGCCCTGCTGGAGGACCGGGGCTACGTGGCCGACTGGCGCCTCACGGCGCCGGGGCTGCTGCTGGCCGGCATCTACCACCAGTCCGACCTCCTGGTGGCCGAAGCCGTCGGTCGCGGCCTGTTCGACGGGCTGACCCCCTCGGCCCTGGCCGGCGTGGTCTCGGCCCTCACCTTCGAGGCCCGTCGGGCCGAGGAGCGGAGTCGCCCCCTACGGGACCGGATGGCCGCCGAGCGCCTGGCGGACCTGTCGGGCCTGGCGGCCGGCCTACGGGCCGAGGAGCACCGTCTGGGACTGCCCCGGACGTCACCGCCCGACGACGGCCTGGCCCGGGCCGTGGTCCGCTGGGCCGAGGGCGGGACCCTCTCGGGGGTCCTGGAGGACTGCGAGGTGGCCCCCGGCGACTTCGTGCGGAACATCCGACAGCTGGTCGACCTCCTGCGCCAGATCGGCCAGGTGGCCCCGGTGGCCGGGACGGCGGCCGCGGCCGACCTGGCCGTCGCGCTGCTCCGCCGGGGGGTCGTCGCCGCCGACGATCCGGTTCCCGCGGGGTCCGCCACTGACCCGGGTCCCCGGTCCTAATGTGAGCCGGGCATGTTCCCCTACGCCGTCGAGACCTTCACCGCCGAAGAGGAGGACGTCCTCCGCCGGTACGTGACGAACCTCGACCAGCCGGTCTTCGCGCTGGTCAACCTGCCCGAGGTGGTCAAGGGCGCCCTGTTCGCCCGGTACTCGCGCTCGCCGAAGAGCCTCCGCCGGCTCTTCCTCGACGAGTTCGTCGGGGACCTCGACATCACCGGCGACGCCTCGGTCGACGCCACGGTGGGGCTGAAGCGGGCCGAGGAGCTCTACGAGAAGGTCTTCTTCGAGTACGGCGACGACTCCGTGGCCCAGCTCGGGGGGGTCCACCTGGCCTGCGAGCAGGCGTCGAACGTCCTGACCAAGGTCCTCGAGTGGGGCCGCCTGATGGCCTACCTCGAGCAGTCGACGCGGTACATCGGCTACGACAGCCGGCTGACCACCGGTCACTACCGCTACTACCGCGACCCCGACCTCCTCGACTCGCCCCTCGGGGCCCGGTACGTGGGCGACATGGACCGCATGTTCGACACCTACGCCGAACTGCTGGTCGAGACCCAGGCGTGGCTGTCCCGACGTCATCCCCGCCAACCCGGCGACTCCGACTTCGTCCATCGCCAGGCCGTCCGGGCCAAGGCCCTCGACACCCTCCGGGGACTGCTGCCCGCCGGATCCCTGTCGAACGTCGGGATCTACGGCACCGGGCAGTCCTACGAGATGCTGCTGCTGCGTATGCGGTCCCACCCCCTGCCCGAGGCCCGCCGGTACGCCGATCTGATGCTGGAGGAGCTGCGCAAGGTCATCCCCTCGTTCCTCCAGCGGATCGACCGTCCCGAACGGGGCGGGGCCTGGTCGGCCTACCTGGCCGACACCCGCGACCGTTCGGCCGCCGTGGTGGCACGGCTCTTCCCCGATCTGGTCGAGCCGGCGCCCGGGCCGGTCGGGGGACCGTCCGGTGGGCCCTCGGTGGAGCTGGTCGACTTCGACCCCGAGGGCGAGGAGAAGGTGGTCGCCGCCATCTGCTACCCCCACGCCACGGTCTCGGAGGGGGAGATCCTCCGGCGGGTGCGGCTCCTCGGCGCCGACGAGCGGCGGGCCGTCCTGCTGGCCTACGTGGGGGACCGGTCCAACCGGCGCCACCGTCCCGGCCGGGCCTTCGAACGGACGGACTACCGCTTCGACGTGGTCACCGACTACGGCGCGTTCCGCGACCTCCAGCGTCACCGGATGCTGACCCTCGACTGGCAGCCGCTCGGCCCGTCCCTCGGCTACGACGTCCCCGTGGAGGCCGGCGAGGCCGGGGTGGCCGAGCGGTACGTGGCCTCGCTCGAACGCTCCCGTGAGTTGCACGAGGCCCTGGCCCCGACCTTCCCGGTCGAGGCGGCCTACGCCGTGGCCCTGGCCTTCAGGATCCGCTACTCCCTGCAGCTGAACGCCCGCTCGGCCATGCACCTGATCGAGCTCCGGTCGGGGCCCCAGGGCCACCCGGCCTACCGGTGGGTGGCCCAGCAGATGCACCGGCTCATCGCCGAACGGGCCGGTCACCGGCTGCTGGCCGAGGCCATGTCCCACGTCGACTACGGATCGCCGGACCTCGAGCGCCTCGAGTCGGAACGCCGGGCCGAGACCCGGCGGAACGATCGGTCCGCCGAGATTTTTCCTGCACCGTCCTGACCAGGGATCTTCTTCAACGTCCCAGTTCAGCGGGGTGCACTTGCGCTTGACGACCTCCCCGGCCCGTGGCCTATCGTGCCGCAAGTCCCACATTCCCCGGCGGCTGCATCGGAGCGACCACTGTCGCACCGGACCTCGCAGTGGCAGGGGGGGATGCTGTGAGAGGCGGAGGGGGACCCAGGAGCTCGAGTAGAGAACGTTCCCCCGAGACCGGAGGCGGAGGCCGAGGGTAACGGGGGAGCGGCGCCAAAGAGCTCCTGGGTCCGGCCGCCGGCCGCGGGTCCCGTCGACCGGTACGGCGACCCCTGGGGTCCCACCCGGGGTCCGGTGCGCTCGGGCCCGACCTCGGGCGGCACACCCGCCGCACCACGCCCACCTGCATGTTCCGACTCCGGCACGGACCGTCTATGCTCCCGGCCAACTGATCACTGAAGGGCCAACATGCCACAAGAACTTGAGGAAGTCGAAGAACCCGACGAGCTCGCCGAGGACGACCTCGACGACCTCGCCGACGACGACCTGGTCGGGGACGACGAGGACGCGGTGGACCTCGACGATGACGTCGTCGGGGACCTCGCCGTCCTGGTCGACGACGACGAGGACCCGGTCGAGCCGCTGGTCGTCGCCAAGCCGAAGAAGGACGACGCCACGTCCGAGGACGGCGACGAGGACGAGGAGGAGGAGCCCGACGACGAGGACGTCGAGGCCAGCCTGGACACCATCCTGAAGGAACGTCTGGTCGTCGAGGAGCCCGAGGAGGACGAGGACACCATCGAGGTGGACGACCGTTCCGACGGCGTGGAGCGGGTGCTGCCCAAGCAGCCCGACGAGTTCGTGTGCCGGTCGTGCTTCCTGGTGAAGCACCCCAACCAGCTGGCGGACCCGAAGAAGATGCTCTGCCGGGACTGCGTCTGACGCCGCCACCCGGGCCGGCGAGGAACGGAGAGGGACACGAGATGGGCGACGACCCGAAGGAGGACCCGACCCTCGAGGAGCGTCTGCTCGACGCCCTGGTCTTCGGACCGGCCGGGCTGGTGCTGTCCACGCTGGACGACCTGCCCCGTTACGCCGCCCTGGGCCGTGACCGCCTGGGCTCCCGGTGGCGTTCGGCCCGCGCCGTGGGCCAATTCACGGTCACCGTGGGCCGCCAGGAGATCGAACGACGGACCGCCTCCCTGTGGTCCCGGACCCCGTCCGGGGAGGAGACCGGAGCCGGAGCGCACGACGCACCGACGCCGGCCCGTCGCCCGGCCCGACCGGCCCCGGCCCCGGTGGTTCCCCCCGCCGGAGCGAACGGCACCGGTGGCCCGCCCCCGGTGGTCCGTCCGGTCACCGACCCCGGCGGCCCGTCCGGTCCGGCCACCGACGGGGTGGGGCGGGCCGCATCGCCTCCTTCTGTCGCCTCGACGACCCCCACGGCGAACGGTGCCCCGGTGGTGCGGACGACGACGGTGCCGGTGGAGTCGCTGGCCATCCACGGGTTCGACACGCTGTCGGCGTCCCAGGTCGTCCAGCGCCTCGACGGTCTCACCCGGAGCGAGCTGATCGCCCTCCGGTCCTACGAGACCGCGGGCCGCGGGCGACGGACTATCCTCAGTCGGGTCGACCAATTGCTCGACGAGCGTTCGTGAGGTCCCGGACGCCCCGGGCCTGAACGGTCGGCGCGGCGGCGTCGGAAGGGGTGGACGACATGGAAGCGATCCGGCCGGCGGCCCCCGATGATGCCGAGCGCTTCCTCGAGCTGTCGTGGGGGTTCCTCCACAGCGTGGTCTCCCAACGGGGTGGGGCCCTGCTGCTCTCCCAGAGCGACCATCCGCTGTCCGGCGTGTTCAATTTCGCCCGGTTCCACGAGATCGTGGCCGACACCCACCGGCGGGTGCTGGTGGGCACCATCGACGACGTGGTGATGGGCCTGTGCCTGGGGCATGTGGAGCGCCTGGGCGACGGCACCAGGCTGGGACATTTCGACGGGTGCTACGTGGAGGAGGGGGCCCGGGAGGTCGGGCTGGGACGCCTGCTGATCGACTCCCTCACCGACTGGCTCGACGGACAGGGGTGCGTCGGGGTGGACGGCGTGGTGCTCCCCGGCGACCGGGACGCCAAGGGGTTCTACGAGGCCGCCGGGTACAAGGCCCGCCTGCTGATCATGCACCGCCCCTTCGGCTGAGCACCGGGCGGCGGCGGTCCGTCCCTCAGGCCGGGCGGCCGGCCGCCGGTCGACGTGTGGGGACGGGACGGCGCGGCCCGGGCGGGGGAGGGATCGGAATGCCCAGCAGCCGGGCCAGTTCGGGCACGTAACCCGACGCCTGGCGGGCCGCGGCCAGCAGGGTCTCGTCGGCGCCGGTCGGGATGCCGGCGGGCTTGACCGTCCGGCGGAACGGCGCATCCACCACCAGCTCCAACAGGGCCGTCCACTCGGCCGGGGGCGTCTCCGCCGACATGGCCGCACCGGTGGCGCCGGCCAGGCGCACGGCCAGTTCGGCCGAGAGGCGCGTGCCGTGCTCGGGTGGGCGGTTGGCCGTCCGTACGGCGTCGGCCACCCGGCCGTCGTCCAGGGCGGCCACGATGCGCGACACCCAGCCCTCGCGGAGGGCCGTCACCCGCTCGTCCAGCGAGGCGCGCAGGGCCGTGGCCAGCTCCCGGCCCTCGTCGTCCAGGGTCACGGTGTTGGCCGAGGCCACGATGGACCGCAGCTCCCGGAGCGGCGCGTCCTTGCCGGCCGCCCTCGCCGAGGAGGCCCGGTCCTTCCACGCCGCCAGGTTCACCACGGGGAGGAGCTCCTCGGCCAGGGCCAGCAGGGGACCGGGCGTCACCTCGGCGCGCCCGTCCTCCTTGGCCCGGGCGTTCTGCTCCTCGATGGCCTGGCGCACCGCGGGGATCCCGCCCCGGAGGAGCTGCTCGGCCACGGGGAGCTGTTCGGGCTTGAGCTCGGCCAGGGCGGCGTTGCGGTAGGTCGACGACTGGGCCAGGCGCCGGGGCCCGTCGGCGCCGGGTCGGGCGGGACGGTCGCGGCCACCGGTGGGGCGACCGGAGGCACCGGACCGGGCGTCGGGACGTCCACCCCGGCCCGTTCCGTCACGGGGTCCCCCCCGCCCACCGTCGGTCCCCGGCCCGCCGGGTCCACGGGACCGTCCGCCGGTCGAGGGGCGGCGGGCCCCATCGCCCCGCCCTCCGGGGCGGTCGTCACGGTCGCGGTCGCGGCCGCGGTCGTCACGGCCCCGTCCCCGGCCCTTCGGGGCCAGGATGACGTTCACGTCCGGTCCGCTCTGCGGGACGGCGGCGATCTCGATGCGTCCGGTGGCCCGCACCTCGCCCTTGGGCTTCGGCGGCTGGAGGGACAGCACCGTCGTCCCGTCCAGGGTGGACTCGACCTCGGCGCGCAGCACCGTGCCCACCGCCGTGCCGTCGGGCACCAGCTCCGCCGGGACGTGGCCGCGGGGCAACTTGGCGCCGGCGGCGCGCCAGGTCCACGTCCCGTTTCCGGAATTGCTGGTCAGCTCGATCTCGATGCGGTGGGCCATACGGGTCGACACGCTATCGCTGCTCGGCGGTCCTCCCGGCACGGAGGGTGCCCGAGGGCCCCCGGGGAGGGCGGACGGGTGACCGGCACCCCGGTCGGCCGCCGTACGATGGAGGGCCGGCGGGCGCCCCGGACCGGACGTCGGACGGGGGTCGACGGTGCAGCCGGGAGGACCGAGGAGAGGGTGATGGACGAGTCCGGTGGGGGCGGGGAGATGGCGACGGGGACCGGTGGGCCCGAGGCGGGCGGGGATCCGTCCGGTGGGGGACCGTCCGGGTCGGTGTCCTGGCCGTCGGCGGCCCCGGGCACCGGTCCGGTGCCGGTCCCTCCGCCGCCGGCCACGGTCGGCGGCACCCCGCCGGCGGCACCAGCCACCGCCCCGGTTCCGCCCGCCGCACGGGTGCCCTGGCCCCGTCCCGGGGAGCCGTCGGCGACCGGTCCGGTGGTGACGCCGCCCCCGGGACCCCACCCGGACAGCCGGCCGGCCGGCGGTCGGGCGGGCTGGGTCGTGGTGGCCGTGGTGGCCGCCCTGATCGGGGCGGCCGTGGGCGGCGGGGTCGTGGCGGCGTTCTCCCACCGCACCGCCACCACCACGGTGGACGAGATCGCCGCCGGACCGGCCCTCCTCAACGGGACCACCGACATCGAGGCGGTCATCGCCAAGTTGCTCCCGGCCACGGTGTCGATCGAGGCGACCTCGGTCACCCCCCAGTCCACCGACGCCTTCGGTGACACCACCGGCGGGCAGGAGGAGGAGGACCAGGGCACCGGGGTCATCGTGACCTCCACCGGCGAGGTGGTGACCAACAACCACGTGATCGCCGGGGCCACCACCATCACCGTCACCCTCTACGGCAAGACCACCTCGCTGCCGGCCACCCTGGTCGACACCGACCCCACCGACGACGTGGCCCTGCTGCAGATCACCGGGGCCAGCGGACTGCCCACCATCAGCTACGGGGACTCGGACCACGTCCAGGTGGGGGACGCCGTGGTGGCCATCGGCAACGCGCTCGGTCTGTCCGACGGCACACCCACGGTGACCCAGGGCATCATCTCGGCCAAGGGCCGGACCGTCACCGCCGGCGACGAGGGCACGGGCAGCAGCGAGACCCTGACCAACATGTTCCAGACCGACGCGGCCATCAACCCGGGGAACTCGGGCGGGCCGCTGGTCGACAGCTCCGGCAAGGTCATCGGCATGAACACGGCGGTGGCCTCCACTACCGACGGGACGTCCCAGGCCCAGAACATCGGCTTCGCCATCCCCGCCAACAGCATCACCGCCCTGCTGCCCGGCCTCCGGGACCACTCCATCGGAGGGGCGGCCCAGCAGGGTCCGGGTTACCTCGGGGTGTCACTCGAGACGATGACCCCCGGGCTCCAGAGCGCCTACGACTTCGTGCCCAGCCAGGGGGCCGTGGTCCTGCAGGTGGAGAACGGCTCACCGGCCGCCGTGGCCGGGCTCGAGGAGGGCGACGTCATCGTCTCGCTCGACGGGAAGCCCATCGCCAGTGCCGACCAGTTGGCCGCCGACCTCCAGGCCGATCATCCCGGCCAGTCCGTACGGATCGGCATCTACCGGGGCGAGGCCCAGCTGACGGTGACCGCCACCCTGGCGTCGGGCTCCTCGTCCTCGGGCGGGAGCTGAACGCGGTGGGTGCCGGCACGGTGGGGGAGCGGGTTCCGGGACGTCCCGTCGTACACTCGGGACCACCGTCCGACCAGTCAGGGGACCCATGACGCTGCCCGCAGCCGACATCACCGCCCCCCGGCGGCGGCCCCGGCCCGACGGCGTGCCGCCCACCGACGACCAGTTGGCCCTGATCGTCGAGGCCGCCACCTCCGTGCCCGACCACGGGGGACTGGCCCCGTGGCGCTTCGTGGTGGTGACCGGCCCGTCACGGGAGCCCTTCGGGGAGGCCCTGGCCGCCGATACCGCCGCGTCCCGTCCCGGAGCCCCACCGGCCGTCATCGAGAAGGCCCGGCACAAGGCCTTCGCCGCACCGTGCCACGTGGTGCTGGTGGCCGCACCGGACCCGGGCTCGAACGTGCCCGGGTGGGAACAGGTGGCGTCGGCATCGTGCGCCGGGTACGCCGTCGTCCTGGCGGCGACGGCCCTCGGGCTGGGCGCCATCTGGAAGTCGGCGGCGGTCATGGACGGACCGGCCGTGCGCCGGCTCTTCGGGCTGGGGGAGCACGAGCACCTGCTCGGCTGGGTCAACCTCGGCTCGGCCGACGACCGCACCGGGGGCCCCGGCCTGGTGCTGCGACCACCCCCGGCCCCGGCCGAGGTCGCCTCCGTGCTGCTCCCCGACGCCTCGACCACTCCGCTCACCGGCCGGCGCGCCGCCGGGGACTGACCCCGTGGACCACGACGCCTTCTACCGGCCGCTGGGTGGGGGACGGTTCGAGAGCACCGTGGCCACGTCCGGACCGTGGTCGGCGGCGATGCAGCACGGGGGACCGGTGGCCGCCCTCCTGGCCCATGAGCTGGCCGGCCACGACCCCGTGCCCGGGCTCCGGCCCGGAAGGTTCGCCATGGACCTCCTCGGGCCCGTTCCGGTGTCGCCGCTCCAGGTGAGAACGTCGACGCTACGGCCCGGCCGCCGGGTCCAACTGGTCGGGGCCGAGCTCACGGCCGGGGGACGGGTGGTGGCCCGGGCCTCGGTCTGGCGGCTGGCCGTCCCGTCGTCGCCCCCCGCCCTCCTCGCCGGCGCGCCGCCTCCGGAGCCGCCGCCGCCGCTCCCCGGGGAGGGTTCGTGGACCCTGGAGTTCCCCGGGGCCTTCACCGACGGGTACCTGGCGGCCATCGAGGGTCGCCCGGTGACGCGGCAGCCCGGTGCGGCCACCATCTGGCTGCGCCCCCGGATCCCCCTGGTGGCCGGCTCCGAGATGACGGCCCTCGAACGCACCCTGGTGGTGGCCGACTCGGGCAACGGTGCCAGCGCCGCCCTCGACCCCCGGCGGTTCCGTTTCCTGAACGTGGACCTCTCGGTGGTGGTCCACCGTGACCCGGTGGGGGAATGGCTGTGCCTGGCCGCCCGCACCACCATCGGCCCGACAGGCACGGGGTTGGCCGACACCGAGCTCTCCGACACGTCGGGGACCGTCGGCCGGGCCACCCAGACGCTGCTGGTGGCCCCGACCGACACCTGACCACGGTCCCCGCCGGGGCCGCGTCGGCCCACGTAAGGTGCAGGACCATGGCGAACGAGGCGTGGCACTGGCAGTCCCCTCCCAACTGGCCGGTGGCCCCCCCGGGATGGCAGCCGCCGGCGGGATGGCAACCACCGCCCGACTGGCCGCCGGCCCCACCGGGCTGGGCCTTCTGGGTGCCGGTCACGGCGGTAGTCCCACCGGTCGGCCCGGCGGGCCCGGCTCTGGCCTGGTACCCGCCCCCGACCGTGGCGCCGCCCCCGGTGGTGGCACCGGTCGCGCCTCCGGTCGTGGCGGGGGACGGGCGCCGGGGGCTGGTGCTCGAGACGTGGTTCGTCATGATCGCCTTCCTGGTCCCGGCGGTCTCCAACGCGGTCATCGCCTTCGTCCAGCACGTCTCCGGCTCGTCGAACATGACCCGCTTCCCGGTGATCGTCTCCCAGCCGGTGACCAACCTCGTCCTGGGGATCCTGACCTACCTCTCGGTCGCCGCCGTGGTGCCGCTGGGCCTGCTGCTCCTGGCCCGGACCGGGCAGACCCCGTCGGTCCTGGGCCTGGGCCGACCCCGGTGGGCCCTGGACATCTGGCCCGGCCTGGGTCTGGCCCTCGCCTCCTTCGGCACGGAGATCGCCATGGCCATCGTCCTGTCGCCCATCCTGCTCCACGACGCCACGCTGGTGAACAAGGTGTCGATCGGAAACGTGCCGGCGTACTACGTGATCTGGGGCCTGGCCATGTCGTTCATCACCGCGGTGGCCGAGGAGGTGCTGGTGAACGGCTATCTCATCACCCGGCTGGCCCAGTTGGGGTGGACCCCGCGCAGCGCCCTCATCCTCAGCCTGTGCCTACGGACCAGCTACCACGTCTACTACGGCCTGGGGTTCGTCCTCACCATCCCCTTCGGCTATTTCGTCACCCGGTCGTTCCAGAAGCACCACCGGTTGAACCGCTCGATCGCCGCCCACTTCATCTTCGACGCCGTCCTCTCCACCATCGCCATCCTGACCTGACGGCGGGCCGGGGCGACCCGGGGCGACCCCGGGCTACCAGTGGCGCCACTGGGCCAACGGGGCGCCGAGGCCCTCGGCCCGGGCGCAGGCGCCGCAGAGGTCCATCCGGCGGGCCCCGGGCCGGTCCGAAGCGGCCACCCGGCGCCAGCCCATGCGGCGGGCCTGCTCCAGACTGGACGACTCGGACCATGCGGGCTCCGTGGTCTCGCCGCAGCGGCCGCACGTCCGGATGTACTCCTCCTCGACGAAGAACTCGTCCCGCATCGCTCCACCTCGACCTCCGAGACTACCGTCCCTCCGGGCCCGCCCGTGCCCTTCCGTGCCGCCCGTCCCCGGCGCGGCGGGCCGTGCGGCGGTAGCGTCGGAGTGATGGCCCGACCCGACCTCAAGACCTCGGCCCGCTTCCTGAAGAGCCAGCTCCGCAACCGGACGACGACCGTGGCCTCGTTCGACGGGGTGGGCATCGCCTACGAGGACTGGGGGACCGCCGGGGGTCGTGGTCCCGTGGTGCTGAACCACGGGTTCGCCGTCGACTCCCGGGTGAACTGGTACGCACCGGGGATCGTCGACCGGCTCACCAAGGCGGGGTACCGGGTCATCGGCATCGACGCCCGGGGCCACGGACGGTCCGACAAGCCCCACGACGTCGCCGCCTACGGCGAGGACGCCATGGCCCGGGACGTGGTGGCCGTACTCGACGAGCTGGGCTTCGAGCGGGTGGACCTGGTCGGTTACTCCATGGGGGCGGTGGTCTCGGCCCTGGTGGCGGCCACCGACAGCCGGGTGGAGGCCCTCGTCCTGGGCGGGGTGGGCCGCAGCCTGGTGGACACCGGCACCCTGGCCACCGGGCCCATGTCCAACGAGGACATCGCCGAAGCCCTCCTGTCGGAGGACCCGGCCGTCACCTCGCAGCCCGAAGTGGCCAGCTTCCGGATGCTGGCCGACTTCATCAAGGCCGACCGGACGGCGCTGGCCGCCGTGGCCCGCTCGGCCCGGAGCGGGCCCCTGCCCCTCGACCGCATCACCGCACGCACCCTGGTGCTGGCCGGTTCCGACGACTCGCTGACCGACGGGGCCGAGGTGCTGGCCGAGGCCATCCCCGACGCCCGGGCCGTCACCGTGCCCGGGGACCATCTCGGCGCCGTGGCCCAGGGTGCGTTCATCGAGACGATGCTCGAGTTCCTCGACGAGGACGGGTGAGGCGCGCCGGGCCGGGGCGCACGGGTGCACCGGCCCGGCGCTAACCTCCGGTCACGCACCCGGACCGACGGGAACAGGCACGAAGGAGCAGGGCGACCATGGCCGACATGAACGACTTCAATACCGCCATCATCGAGGAATTCCGGGCCAACGACGGCGTGGTGGGCGGCCCGTTCGAGGGTGCGACCCTGTTGCTGCTGTCGTCCACCGGGGCGAAGACCGGGTCGGTCCGGGTGACCCCGGTGGTCTACCAGCGGGACGGCGAGCGGCTGTACATCTTCGCCTCCAAGGCCGGAGCACCGACCAACCCCGACTGGTACCACAACCTGAAGGCCAATCCCACGGCCACCATCGAGGTGGGGGCCGAGCGCTACGAGGTCACGGCCACCGAGATCACCGGCGAGGAACGTGACCGGATCTACGCCCAGCAGGTCGAGCTCATGCCGGGGTTCGGCGACTACGAGAAGCAGACCGACCGGGTCATCCCCGTGGTGGCCCTCGACCGCACGACGGACTGAGCCGTCCGAGCCCTCCGTCAGGCCGGGATGGGCCACCGACCGTTGCAGCGGTGGCACGCGGGCGAGACCGTCCGGCTCGCTGCCGACTTCGGGTGACGTCGTAGTTCCCGGACTCGGTACCCCGGGAACGTTCCGGCTGGGCCGACCCGCCGGGGTCGGTCGCAACGGCGACCGACCGATCCGAGGAGGTCAGGGACCTCAGCCGGCAGCGAAGACCCGGCCCGACCGCCCTTCCGCGTGCCGAATCTAGCGCCGATAATGTACGTTATGTCAAAACAACACGAGGTGGAGGGGGCGGGCCCCGGACGGGACGACGGCAGGAACCCCCAGCTCAGCGCCGGGACGGTCGGTCCCGGCCTGTCGTACTACCGGGACAGCAGGCGGTGGATCCGGCGGGCCAGCGACTCGGCACCGGGAATCCGTCGGATGGCGTCGACCAGCGAGTCGGCCGCCCGGTAGGCCGTACGCGACGTCGTCGCCTCGAGCTCGGCCCGGACGTCGGCGAGCTGCGCCTGGTTCTCCCCGAACAGGTGTTCGACCTGGTGCAGTCGGTCGACCTCGGCCTCCAGTTCCTCGGCGTAGGCGACCCGGAGGGCCACATCGCGTCGGAGCAGGCCCAGATCCGACTCGTCGCGGTCCCCCGCCGTATCGGCCCCGGCGTCCCGGGGGACGGGCGGGGCCGGCGGGCGGCTCGCTGCCTCCGGGAGCTCCCCGAGCGACGCCACCAGCACCGCCCCGGGCTGGAACCGACGGACCAGACCGGTCAGGGACGTCCGGACCCCCTCGTCCGGGGCCACCACCACGTCGTAGGTGACCCCGGGCTCCCGGAGGTGGCGTTCCACCGCTCCGTGGACCACCCGGACCCCGAGCGCGGCCAGCCGACGGGCGTGGTCATCGGCCAACCCGTCATGGTGCAACGAGTAGAAGCGGTCGGCCGACAGCCCGCCGGCCAGCAGGGCCTCGACCGCTCCGGGGCCCCCATCGGGGACGTCGGGGGCCGGGTCCACCACCAACACCCGCTGGGGCCGTCCCATGGCCAGCCACACGGCCGCCGAATAGGCCTCGGCCTGACGGCGCTGGCAGGCGGCGTCACCCTGGCCCGGCGTCGTCGGGGGGTCCTCGAGCTGGTCGAGGTAGTCGCGCCAGCGGTCGACGAACCGGCGGCGGTTCCGCAGGTGGAGGAACCAGGCGTAGCGCTGGGAGGAACTGGCCGAATGGACGTGCCGGGCCACCGACAGAGGCTGGTACCAGACCTCGTGCCCCGAGCTCTTCAACTTGAGGCAGAGGTCGGTGTCCTCGAAGTAGGCCGGGAAGAACACGTCGTCGAAGCCACCGTGCTGTTCGAACAGGTCCCGGCGGATGAGGAGGGACGCCCCCGAGCAGTAATCGACCCGACGGGCCCAGTCGAACCGGTCCCCCGCCGTCCCCACCACCCCGACCGCACCCGGTGATCCGTCCGACCACAGGACGCTCCCGGCCTCCTGGGTGGCCCCGTCGAGGTCGAGCAGGCGGCTACCGACCGCACCGATGTACGGGTCGCCGGCGATGGTGGCCACCAGGGTGGTCAGCCAGTCGGGCTCGACCTCGGTGTCGTCGTTCAGCATGACCAGGTAGGCGCCGCGGGCCCGGGCCGCCCCCCGGTTGGCCGCCTGACCGAACCCGGCGTTGATCGGCGACTGGAGGACCTCGATACCGGCCACACCGGCGGCCAGCGAGGCCACCAGCTCGTCGGTCGGTTCGTTGAGGCTGACGATGACCTCGGCCTCGACGTCAGCCACCGCCCGGGCCAGGTGTCCCAGGCAGGCCACCAGGTACGGCGCCGACCGCCAGCCCGTGAGCACGACGGAGACCAGCGGAGTGGGCGACCGTTCGAACTGCACTGTCTCGGGAGTGGTGGTCATCGGTCCAGGTACGTTCGGTGCCTCCCGGGTCGGGAGGACGAGCCACAACATAGTCCCGCACCCCCGGCCGTCCCCTCCGGATCCCCGACGGCCGGTCGGCCTACACTTGGTTCGGCGCCCGCAAGGGGGCGACGGCGCCCGCCCGAGAACCCAGGAGTCCCGACATGGCCGAGATCGTCAAGCTTCCACCGTCACTCACCTTCGACGACCCCGACGAGGACCGCACCTACCGCAAGCAACGCCTGGCCGCCGCCTTCCGGCTGTTCTCGAAGTTCGGGTTCGACGAGGGCGTGGCCGGGCACATCACCGCCCGCGACCCCGAGAGGACCGACCACTTCTGGGTGAACCCGCTCGGGATGGACTTCGCCCATATCCGGGTCTCCGACCTGCTGCTGGTCAACCACCAGGGTGACGTGGTCGAAGGTGACCATCCGGTCAACACCGCGGCCTTCGTCATCCACGGTGCGGTCCACGCCGCCCGTCCCGACGTCATCGCCGCGGCCCACGCCCACTCGATGTACGGGAAGGCCTGGTCATCGCTGGGCCGTCTCCTCGATCCCATCACCCAGGACGCCTGCGCCTTCTACGACGACCACGACCTGTTCGACGACTACACCGGTGTCGTGGTCGACCACGAGGAGGGCAAGCGGATCGCCGTGGCCCTCGGTGAGAACAAGGCGGCCATCCTCCAGAACCACGGCCTGCTCACCGTGGGCCACTCGGTCGACGAGGCGGCCTGGTGGTTCATCACCATGGACCGGTCGTGCCACGCTCAGATCCTGGCCGAATCGGTGGGGACGCCGAAGCTGATCGACCCCGACATGGCCCGCATCACGTCTGGGCAGGTCGGCTCCCACATGGCCGGATGGTTCAGCTTCCAACCACTCTTCCGACGCATCGTCCGGGAACAGCCCGACCTGCTCGACTGACACCACCCGGGACGCCCACCACCGGTGCGGACATCGGGGCCTACCGGTTCATCTCGGTCGTGACCGTCCAGAGCCGCTCCGCGGCGTCCGGGTCGAGTGCATGGGCAGCCACCCCGGCGGCGTCGGTTCCGGCGGCCGTGGGGTCGTCGATGTCCGCCTCCTGACAGTTCTCGAAGTATCTCCCCGAGACGCCCTCGACGAGCGGAGAGGTGGCGAGGTACACGCTCGTCGCCGCTCCTTGTCCGAGGGACTTGTAGGTGTACCGGCCCGAGGCCCGCAGCTGCTCGAGCACCTGAGGGTCGTAGTGGCGGGACAGATTGGAGTCGGCGATGGCTCCCGGATGGAGGGCGTTGACGGTGATGCCGTCGTCGGCCCACCGGGGTGTGGCACCCACGGCGAAGAGCACATTGGCCGTCTTCGACTGGGCGTAGGCCAGCGCCGGATCGTACGGCCGCCGTTCGAAGTCGATGTCCTCGAAGACGACCGGTGAGTTCAGGTGGGCCCGGGAACTGACTGAGACGACCCGGGCGCCACCGGCGGCCCGGAGCGCGGGGAGCAGGCCGATCGTCAGGCGGACGTGCCCCAGATGGTTGGTGGCGAATTGCCGCTCATGCCCTTCGGGGCTGAGCTCGAGGGTCGGGACCGCCATCACCCCGGCGTTGTTGACCAGGATGTGCAACGGCCCGGAGAAGCCCTCCACGAGCCGATCCACCGACGAGCGGTCCATCAGATCGACCTGGAGCACCCGGACGGACGGATTGCCGGTGGTGATCCGGAGGTCCTCGGCGACCGCTTCGGCGACGGTGACGTCGCGGGCCGCCAGGATGGTCTCGGCTCCGGCTGACGCCAGGGCACGTGCCGTCTCGACACCGATGCCACTGGCCGCGCCGGTGACCAGCGCCCGTCTGCCGCGGAGGTCGATGCCCGTCACGACGTCTGCCGCCGTGGAGGCGAAGTCGAACGGCGAGATGATGCGGGTGGCGGTCACCGGATCGCCCGGATGATGGAGGATCGCCGGTTCGGGCACGGGGAACGCCGGGCCGGCAACATCGGCCCGGACATGGCGGCCACCAGGGAGATGGTCAGGTCGGAGTCCACGCTCCCAGTATCCCGTACCTGAATCGCCCCGGGTCGAGGGACTCCCCGGATGCCGCCGTGAGGGTCAGCCCCGTCGCTCCTTGCGCCGGCGGTGGCGGCGTACCACGCCCAGTCCGAACCACACCACCGCCCCGACCAGGGCGATGACCAGGGTGAACAGCCAGAGCGACCAGGTGAAGTTCCACACCAGGAAGTGCAGGGTGACCTTCTCGCGGTTCTGGACCATGAAGATGACCAGCAGAGCCAGTCCCACGAGTGAGGCGATGGCCCCACCCCCGAGCCGTCCGCCGCTTCGCCCTGAGCTCTCCTGCGCCATGATGTCCTCTCTGGCCACCCATGTCGACAACGAGCGTCCGGCACGTCTCGGCAACGGGGGCCCCTGCAGCGTGGCACAGTTGCGCCGTCGAACGGGAGACCACCGACGGACGGTCGGCACCCTCCCGACCGGGCCCGACGCCCGGTGGCCACGTCTGCGTGCCCGATCAACCGCCGGGAGCGGTGCAACCCGGTCGGGGCTCCGAGGACCCGAGGTCCTCTGACGCGGCCGCAGGTACCGACGCGCCCGTCAGAAGATGAACCCGACGACGTCGAACACCACGTGGCACTGCACGGCGTTGTAGAAGCTGAGCTGTCCCGTGGCGCTCAGTGCGGTGATGCTGAAATTGCATCGGGCCGCCGCGTCGCCCGACTCGAAGTTCACACTGGACGTCGACGGGAGTGACTGACCGGCCGGAAAGAGGGTCAGGTAACCGGCTCCGGCCGGACTGGCCACGGTGACGTTGCCGATCACACCCACGGCGTCTGCCGGGACGGCTAGTCCACCCACGGTGGTTCCGGTGATCTGGAGGGTCGTGGTCGACTGGGCGGCGATCTCACCAGCGGCCCGGGACGGATCGGCCGGGGGGTCGGCCACCCGGGAATCGAAGACCCGGATAGGCGCGGCGAGGAGGTTCAACGAACCGGCCTGGCCGAGCGATCCGCTGATCCCGGCGTTGTTGTCGTTGAACCGGGGTGCGGCCGCACAGAGTTGCTGCCAGGTCCCCGCGGTCTCGGTATCCCCGCTTCCGGTACTCGCTCCCGTGCAGATGAACACCGACCCCTTGGAATCGAGGTAGATCTCGCCGATCTGGTGGGTGCCGCTGCCTACGGCAGGCGGACCGGTTTGTCCGGCGGGACTCAGGTAGAGGGGAGCCAGACCACCTTGTGCCTCTACCCCGTAGCTCGTCCCGGAATACCCCTGGACACCGACACCGGCAACTGATTGTCCCAGTACACCGATGCCGGTGGCGGCATCATTGCCGACCACACCGTGACCGTCCGACGAGCCCCCCCATACCCCGATCCCCGTCGGACTCAGGACCGTTGCCCCGTTGGTGAGCCCGAGTACACCGAGGCCGGTCCCGGAGAACCCTTCGACGCCGGTCGTGCTCTTCGATGTTCCGACCACCCCGGGTCCGACGTCGCTGTCGCCGAAGACCCCGGCCTGCGTGGCAATGGGGTTGGCGATGATGTTGCTCGGCCCGCTGGACACACCGTAGATCCCGGTGCCGTAGGTCGAATCGCCACTGACGCCGTAGCCGCCGGCTCCGGGGGTGGAACCGCTCAGGTCGGCACCTTTGACGCCGCTCTTACTCGGCGCGGACGTGTAGCCGTCCACCCCGTCGTAGGCGTTCGAAGCCCCGGCGACACCCGCCGCCGAGTTCGAATCCCCCACGATCGCACCGGCGAAATACTCATCTACTACGTTGCTCGGGCCCCCCGTGACGCCATAGATCGCGGTGATCGACGCAGAAAGACCGACGATCCCCAAGGTAGGCACCGTCGCCGGATACGCCCCTCCCCCATCTCCGATGATCGCGGCTTGATAATTCCCGTTCGTACTGACATTGGCGCCCAAAGCGTCGCTCGGTGTATTGGTCACGGCGTAGATCGCCGTCCCGCCGTGGTTGATGATCTCGGTCGGCGAGGTGGCCAGGTTCGTGGTGTCGTTGTCGGCTCCCAGGGTCACGTACTCGGTGGTCGCGGCGGCGGGTACCGCGTCCAGGAAGGTCGAACCGAGAGCCAACCCCAACCCGCCCGCGGCAGCTCCGCTCAGTGCGGTCAGGGCGCGGCGGCGCGAGACCGGGGTGTCGAGGGGCGAATCGCCCCGGTCCCCGATGTCGGGAGATGGTCGCGACCTGGCATCATGTGCCGGAGCAGGGGGTCCGTCGACGATCGGCCCGCCGCGCACACCCCGTCGCAAACCGGCGATCTCCTGTTCCAATGCCACGTTCTTGGCTTCGAGCATGGCGATCCGGTCGGCCAACCCTTCGACCGTCAGTTCGCCCGCCGTGGTGTCGTTGTCGGCCATATCGGTCTCCCCTCTCGCGGGAACGCACGTCCGTGGGTCTCACGGGGGTGCCTGCGCGGCCCAGTCCCCGGGCGCGTAGGGGGAAGGATACTTTGCCGAACCAGGTCCGACGAGTCCCCGTCCCGAGCAGTACCACGGGTGCCCGCGGCGACTGCGGGGTGTCCGGTGACGCCATTCCCCGGGTGACGGATCAGCCGGCGCGGTCCAACCGGATGATCACCACCGGGATCTCCCGCGAGGCGTGCCGCTGGTAGACGTCGTAGCGACCGGTCACCCCGGGGTGGAACAGCCGGGACATCCCCCGGTTCATCCGGTTGACCTTGGGCCACAGCGCCGCCCGCTCCCCGGGGTCGGCCACCCGGGCCGTGCCGCCCACCACCCGCCGGCCCAGGCGGACGGTCACCCGGGGGTCGGCCCGGAGGTTGAGCAGCCAGGCCGGCGGCCGGTCGCTCCCCCCGTTGGAGGCCACCACCACGACGTCCCCCCGGTCGGTGCAGTAGGTCAGGCCATTGGTGCGGGGCAGCCCCGACTTCCTCCCCGTGGTGGTGAGCAGCAGGGCCGGCACGCCGTTGGAGTGCTTGCCCACCCGCCCGTCGGTCCGCTCGTAGACGTACCTGTGCAGCTTGAGATACGGGTCGACGAAGCGGGTGGTGAAGATCCCGCCCTTCACCGGACGCCCCTCACGAGCCACCCCGGGCGTCGAACGTGGGGATCAGCGACCGGGCCGCCCGGGCCTCGTCCACCCGGCGGACGGGCGTGTGCCGGGGCGCCCCGGTCAACGATTCGGGGTCCGAGGCCGCCTCGGCGGCGATGCGCTCGAAGGCCTCGGCCAGGGCCAGAAGGGTCTGGGGGCTCTCCGTCTCCGTGGGCTCGACCATCAGGGCCTCGTCCACGATCAGGGGGAAGTACACCGTCGGTGCGTGGAACCCCTCCTCCAGCAGCCGTTTGGCCACGTCGAGCGCCCTGACGCCGGTGGCCTGCTTGAGCGACCGGGCCGACAGGACCGTCTCGTGCATGCAGGGACGGTCGAAGGGCACGTCGTAGGTGCCGCTCAGGCGGTGGCGGATCCAGTTGGCGTTGAGGACGGCGACCTCGGCCACCCGTCGCAGTCCGTCGCCGCCGTGTACCAGGATGTAGGCCAGTGCCCGGGCCAGCACCAGGGTGTTGCCGTGCCACGAGTGCATCCTGCCGATGGACCGTTCGGGCTCGTGCCAGCCGTAGCGGGGCCCACCCGGTCCGTCCTCCACCACCACCGGCCGGGGGCCGGGGAGGAAGGGCACGAGCCGTTCGGAGACGGCTACCGGTCCGGCCCCGGGCCCGCCGCCCCCGTGGGGGGTGGCGAAGGTCTTGTGGAGGTTCATGTGGACGATGTCGAAGCCCATGTCCCCGGGACGGACCACGCCGAGGATGGCGTTCAGGTTGGCCCCGTCGTAGTAGAGCAGTCCCCCGACCCCGTGGACGGCGGCGGCGATCTCGGCGATGTCCTCCTCGAACAGGCCGAGCGTGTTGGGATTGGTCAGCATGATGCCGGCGACGTCCCCGTCGAGCACCTCCCGGAGGGCCGCCATGTCGACGCAGCCCCGGGCGTCGCTGGGCACGGTGACCACCTCGTAGCCGCCGAGGGTCACCGACGCCGGGTTCGTCCCGTGGGCCGAGTCGGGGATGACCACCTTGGTGCGCACCGAACCCTGGGCCTCGTGGTACGCCCGCATGAGGAGCAGGCCGGTGAGCTCCCCCGCCGCCCCGGCCGCCGGCTGGAGTGTGGCCGCGGCCATGCCGGTGATCTCGCACAACACGGCCTCGAGCTGGACCAGCAGGGCCAGCCATCCCTGGGTGAGGGAAGCCGGAGCCGCCGGGTGCACCCCGGCCAGACCGGGAAGGGCGGCCACGGCGTCGCACACCTTCGGGTTGTACTTCATGGTGCACGACCCCAGCGGGTAGGCCCCGAGGTCCACCGAGAACTGCCGGGCGCTCAGCCGGGTGAAATGGGCCACCAGGTCCCGTTCGGACACTTCGGCCAGGTGCGCCGGTTCCTCCCGCCGGTGGGCCGCGGGGACCAGGTCGTCCACCGGCACCTCCGGCACGCCCGAGGTCCGGAAGGACCAGGCCCTCCGCCCCGGGTGCGACAGCTCGAAGAGCGTCGGCTCGGGGTCACGCCCGAGGAGCGGGGCACTGGTGGCCCGCCCCCCGGCGGCCGGACGCTCCGTGGGTACCGTCGGCTCGCTCATCGGGACACCGCCTTCTCCAGCGACGCGGCATAGGCGTCGATCTCGGCCCTGGTCCGCCGTTCGGTGACGGCCACGAGGAGCGACCGTTCCCCGTCCTCGTACTCGCCATCCAACGGGATCCCGGCCAGGAATCCCTCGTCGGCCAGCCGTTCCACCACCACCGAGGCCTCGACGGGCAGGCGGACGGCGAACTCCCGCACGAACGGGGCCGACGAGTACGGCGTGACCCCGTCGATGGCCGTCACCAGGTCGTGGGTGTACCGGGTGGCCCTGGCGCAGCGCAGGGCCAGCTCGGCCAGCCCCGAGGTGCCCAGCCAGCCCAGCTGGACGGCCGCCGTGACGGCCATCAGGGTCTGGTTGGTGCACACGTTGGAGGTGGCCTTCTCCCGTCGGATGTCCTGCTCGCGGGCCCGGAGGGTGGTCACGTAGGCCCGGCGGCCGTCGACGTCGACCGTCTCCCCCACCAGGCGACCGGGCAGGCGCCGCACGTGGGCGCCGGTGCAGGCGAACAGACCCAGGTACGGACCGCCGAACCCCAGAGCCGTCCCGAAGGCCTGCCCCTCCCCCACCACCACGTCGGCCCCGAAGGAACCGGGCGACCGGAGGAGCCCCGAGGCCACCGGATCGAAGGCCACCACCATCACCGCGCCGGTGCGGTCGCACAGCTCCCGGACGGCGGTCAGGTCCTCCAGGCAGCCGAGATGGTTGGGGTAGGCCACGGCCACCACGCCGGGCGGTTCGTCCCCGTCGTCGTCGGCGGGCCAGGCGGTCACCCCGTCGACCAGGCCCACCGTGCGGACCCGGTGGCCCGTCCCCGCCGCGCAGGTGGTCACCACCTGCCGCCAGTGGGGGTGGATGCCCGCCGAGGCCCACACCGTCGGTCGGCCCGAGGCGGCCACCCCGAGGTTGACCGCCTCGACCAGGGCACTGGCCCCGTCGTAGAGCGAGGCGTTGGCGATGGGCAGGCCGGTGAGGCGGGCCACCAGCGTCTGGAACTCGAACACCGCCTGGAGCACGCCCTGGGCCACCTCGGGCTGGTACGGCGTGTACGACGTCACGAACTCCGAACGCCCGGCCAGGGCGGCGGTGACGGCGGGGATCTCGTGGTCGTAGGCCCCGCCACCGGCGAAGCACACCAGGCGGTCGGACCGGGCCCGGTTGGCGTCGGCCAGGTCTCCCAGGTGGGCCAGGACGTCGGGCTCGCCGACCCCGTCGTCCAGGGTCAGGCCCTGGTGCAGGCGCAGCGCCGCCGGGACCACGGCGAACAGCTCCTCGACCCCGGTCAGGCCCAGGAAGGCCAACATCTCCTCGATCTCGTCGTCGGTATGGGGGATGTAGGTACCCACGTCGGGCTGTGCTCCTCGCTGCTCGTCGCTGCTCGTCGCTGTCCGGCGGCGCCGGTCAGCTGCCGTCCGCCCACTGCCCCGCACGCACGAACGGTGTGGCCACCACCGTTCCGGCGAGCGGGTTCCCCCGGACCTCGACCTCCACCGGCTGGGACAACAACCGCCGGCCGTCCCCCTCCACGAAGGCCAGGGCGATGCCCGTCCCCAGCATCGGGGAGAAGTTCCCACTGGTCACCGCACCGACCGGCGCACCGTCCACCGAGACCACACTGCCTTCCCGGGGCGGACGGCGTCCCTCGGTGGTGAGACCCACCAGGGTCCGCTGCGGGCCCATGGCACGCTCGGCCACCAGGGCCGCACGCCCCCGGAAGTCCTCCTTGTCCCAGCCCACCACCCAGCCCAGCCCGGCCTGCAGCGGGGTGATCCCGGGACCGAGCTCGTGGCCGTGGAGCGGCAGTGCCACCTCGAGACGGAGGGTGTCCCGGGCCCCCAGGCCTGCCGGCGTGACCCCGGCGGCCACCACGGCGTCCCAGAACTCCTCGGCCGCCTCGGCCGGGACCGCGCACTCCACGCCGTCCTCGCCGGTGTAGCCGGTACCGGCGGCGGCACAGGTCACGCCCTCCCACTCGAAGGAGGTGACGGCGAACCGTCCCACGTGAGCGGCCACCGGGGCCACCGGGGCGAGCAGTGAGCGGGCCGACGGGCCCTGGACGGCCAGTACGGCCCGCGAGGCGGTGGTGTCCACGCCGCCGATGGCCGCCACCACCCGGGAGGTGTTCGAGGCGTTGGGCATGACGTCGAACACGCCGTCGGCCACCCACCACACGATGATGTCGTCGACCACCGACCCGTCGTCGTCGAGGAGATGGGTGTACTGGGCCCGGCCCGGAGCCACCTTGCGCAGATCGTTGGAGAGCGCCGACTGCAGGCGGTCGAAGGCGTCGTCCCCTTCCACCCGGACGGTCCCCAGATGGCTCACGTCGAAGACCACGGCCCGGGTCCGGCACGCCCGGTGCTCGGCCAGGGTGCCGTCGCCGTAGGCCAGGGGCATCTCCCAGCCACCGAACTCGACCAGCCGGGCCCCGGCGGCCCGGTGGGCCCCGAGCAACGGCGTGTGACGCAGCACGGGGCCACCGGAGGGATCGGTCGGATCGGCCGCCGTCACGGTGTCATCGGGCACGTCGACACACTAAACGGTGGGCGGGAGGGGCTCGGTCAGGCGGAGCGGGCCGGGCGTTCGGCGTCCACCCCGCCGAAGCCGTGGCCGGCCAGCCCGTACTTGGCCAGCAGGGCCAGGGTGTCGCGCTGGTAGAGGACCTTGATGCGCACGTCGGGGTGCAGCTGGGCCAACCGTCGGACCTTGCCGTTCTTCTTCGTCACCAGCCGTTGCTCGAGCGTGGTGAGCTCCACGAAGATCCCCTGCTCCGGCAGCCAGAAGTCCGGGCGGAACCCCGCCGTCGGACGTCCCCGCTCGTCCCACTCGAGGGCGAACTCCACGGGCTCGTACTCCCAGGGGACGCCGTAGAAGTCGAGGATGCGGGCGAACCGACGCTCGGACTCGTGGGCGAACCGCACGGTCTCCACCTCGTCCGTCCGGTCCCCGTACCCGGTCCCCGGCAGGGTCAACGACCGGCCGCCTCGTTGGCTGCCAGGTACTGCGCCGCCGGGTGGGTGCCCGGCCGATCGACGGCCGGGGGCTGGGCCCCGGCGATCTCCACGATGGCCGCCTCGAGCTCCCGCACGACGTCGGACAGCGGGAGGATGTTGAACACGCCCTGGCCCCCGGCCAGCAGGTCCACCACCTCGCCGTTGGAGTGGGCCAGCACCGACCGGCTGCCGGCCATCACCAACTGGGCCGAGGCCAGGTCGCCGCCCATCTCGTCCCGCAGGCACTCGACGGCCTGGCGGGCCTGCTGGAGCTTCAGCCCGGCGTCGAGCAGCTGCTTGATGACCTTCAGCTCGAGGACGTCCCGGTAGGAGTACCGCCGCTGGCTCCCGCTCCCCGTGGCGTCCACGATCGACGGCCGCAGCAGGCCGGTCCGGGCCCAGTAGTCGAGCTGGCGGTAGGTGATGCCCACCAGCGAGCAGACCTGGGGACCGCGGAACCCCGGCTCCGAACCCTCGACACGACCGGCCATCGATTCTCCTCCACCTCGACCAGAGGTTCACGCTCACCCGTTGGCTGAGCTTCACCTTCCGGGCCACGGTACCACACCGACGTAATTACGGTCGTGTCATCGCCGCGGGTCCGGGGCCCCGGGTGGTCCGATTTGGGTCGGTGCGGTGTTCACGGCAATGATCGACCCCATGGGCATCATCAAGATCAACGCCATCACCGTGGCCGAAGGCTCCGGGGACGAACTGGCCCGCCGGTTCGCCGCCCGGGCCGGCGCCGTGGACGGTTCCGACGGGTTCGAGGGGTTCGAGCTCCCCCGTCCCACCGACGGTCGGGACACCTGGCTGGTGGTCACCCGCTGGCGCGACGAGGCGGCCTTCGACGCCTGGGTGGCGTCCCCGGCCTTCGCCCACGGCCACCGGGGCCCGGGGCCCGACGGGGCGGCGCACCACGCCCACGGGGCGGGCGGGTCCACGCCGGACGCCGGGACTGCCCCGCCGGTGGCGGTGTCCAGCGAGGTCTGGTCCTACGACGTGGTCGACCTCCCCGCACCCCGTGGCTGACCCGGCGGCCGGGGCCGACGGCGCCGTGCCCATCCACCGCCGAACCATGGAGTTCGAGGCCTTCGACCGCGGCGACGTCCTGGAGATCGTGGGGCGCCTGCGGGACGAGCGACCGTGGGCCGAGGACACGGGGGCCGTGGCCCGGGTCCACGACATGGAGCTCCGGGTCTCCGTCGGGGTCGACGACCTGGTGATCACCGGGGCGTCGGCCCGCATGGGCACCTTCCCCCACGCCGAGTGCCCGGTCATCGAGCCGGCCTTCGCCGGTCTGGTGGGGCTCAGCGTGGCCCGGGGCTACACCCGCGAGGTGCAGTCGCGCTTCGGCGGCCCCCGGGGGTGCACCCACCTCGAACAACTGGCCCGCTCCCTCGGGCCCGTGGTCATCCAGGCGGTCACCTCCCGCCGGGCCGCGGCCGTCGAGCGGGGTGAGTCGCCCGACCTGATCACCGGGACGTCGAGCCCCTGGGCCCTCAACACCTGCCACATCTGGGCCGAGGACGGACCGGCCGTCCAGAAGCTGGCCGCCGGTTGGCGGCCGGGGAAGGGGCCCTACCCGGCCCCGGCCCTCGTCACCTTCACCACCGGACGCCCCGCCGGGGACTGACGCCGACCGGGCTCAGGCGTCGCCGTCGAAGCCGGCCCGGGCGTTGTCGATCGAGCCGTCGGCGCCGACGGCGTCCCCGCTGCGCCGGGCCAGGAGGAGCCCGAGTGACGGGAAGACCAGCACGCTGAGCAGTCCGGCGGCCACCAGCGAGGCGGCGTTGTCCGGCCGGATGCGGCCGGTGGCGAGACCCAGGCTGACCACCACCACCACCAACGGGAGGCCGGTGGCCGAGAAGAGCCCCAGGCTGGCCCGTTCGGCCGGCCGCAGGTCCCGGCGGTAGAGCACCAGGGCCGGGAGGCCCCGGGCCACGAGCATCAGCAGCAGGAAGGCCAGCATGCGCCAGAGGTTGGTCCAGTGCCGGGTGAGGGCGTCGAGGTCGAAGTCGATCCCCGTGGTGATGAAGAAGATGGGCACGAGGAGCCCGTAGCCGATGGCTTCGAGCTTGGTCCGGATGATCCCGGCATCGTCACCAGTCGTGAAGAGGCGCACCACGATGCCGGCGGCGAAGGCCCCGAGCAGGGTGGAGAGGTTGAGGATCGACGCCAGGTAGATCAGCAGCATGATGAGCATCACCGAGATCCGCACCGGAAGCTGGGCGCTGGTGTTGAGGTTGCGCCGGAGGAGGTCGACCACGGCGGGCGGCCGCTCCTGGAGGGCCACCACCGAGGCGCCGACGGCCACCACCACGAAGCCGACCAGGAGCAGGACGGTCTCCAGGGGGCTGCCGTTCACCAGCAGGATGGCCATGGCCACGATGGGCCCGAACTCGCCCAGTGTGCCGGCGGCGAGCACGTAGCCACCGAACCGGGTCTCCGTCACCCGGGCGTCGCGCAGGGACGGGAGGATGGTGCCGAGCGCCGTCGAGGTGAGGGCCAGACCCACGATCATCCGGTCGCGGACCAGGCCGCCGGACACCAGTGCCGTGCCGATGCCCAGCGCCAGGACCAGCGACAGTAGCCATCCCACGGTGCCGAGCAGCAGGGGGCGTCCACGGACGCGGGCGAAGTTGATCTCGTAGCCCACGAGGAACATGAGGAAGGCCAGTCCGAACTCGGCCAGGCTGTCCAGGACGGTGCTCTGGCTGGTCCAGCCGAGGACCTGGGGGCCGACCACGATGCCCAGGACGATCTCCACCACCACGACGGGCACCAGGAAGCGCCGGAGGAGGTGGGCGATGATCGGGGCCACCACGGCCAGGGTGGTGACCAGGGCCAGGGTGCCGATTCCCAGGGTGCCCACCGGTCAGCCCCCCGGTCGGAGGTGGGTTCGTCCGGGGGCGGTACCCACCGTCAGGCCGCCGAACCGCCGAGCCAGCCCTTGCGCCAGAAGTAGAGGAGCAGGAGGACCACGGCGACGAGCTCCGAACCGAGGCCCAGCCACAGGAACACGGACAGTCCCGTCAGGTGGACCACCAGCCAGCCGAAGTTCTGCCCGAAGAACCCGGTGAGGAACGACAGCGGCAGGAAGATGGTGGCGATCACGGTCAGTTGCTTCATCACCACGTTCAGGCGGTTGGACACCACCGACAGGTGGGTGTCCATGGTGCCGCTCAGCAGGTCCCGGTAGCTGTCCACCAGGTCGCTGATGCGGATCAGGCGGTCGTAGAGACTCCGGAAGTACCGCTCCCCTTCGTCGGTCAGCCCGGGGACGGGGATGATCCCCGAGGTCACGCTGGCCAGCATGTCCCGCTGGGGGGTGATCACCTTGCGGGTCTGGATGAGTGTCCGCTTCATGTCGAAGAGCGTGCCCAACTGCTCGTCGGTGGGCCGGGCCAGGATCTCGTCCTCGAGGGAGTCGATCCGCTCGTCGAACCCGTCCAACAGGGGGAAGAAGCTGTCGACCAGCTCCTCCATGAGCCGGAAGGCCACCACGATCTCGGGAGGGCTGCCGGCGGCGGCCGGATGCTCGGTCAGGCCCTCGCGCACCGACGCCACCACCGGGCTGTCGCCGCGGTGCACGGAGACGAGGAACCGCTCGGAGAAGAGCAGGTGGATCTCGGCCGTTCCGGTGGCGTCCGGATCGGCCCCTCGGGCCACCACGTAGGTGAACCCGTCGTAGTCCTCGATCTTCGGGCGGTGGCCGAACTCGGCGGCCGCCGTGACGGCCAGGTGGTGGAGCGTGAAGTCCTCGAGGAGCATGGCCGAGGCCTCGGCGTCGATCCCGTCGAGGTCGAGCCAGAGGAACCCGTCACCACCCAGGGCCTGCTGGACCTCCGTCCGCGACGCCGCGGTCACCTGCCCGTTGCGGGACATGGTCGCGTGCATGGGTGCCATTGTGGCGGGCGACCGGGCCGTACGGAGGGATGCTACGGCGCCGGCGTTGCCGGTCCTGGCGTCCCGTCACCGGTCGATCCATCCGGCGTCCCCTCGCCGGCCGCTCCGGTGGACGGTGCGCTGGTCGTTCCGCCCGGCGTGCCGACCGCCGTCCCCGTCACCGACACGAGCAGTGCCTCCATACGGGCCATCCGGTCGCTCAGCTCGCCCAGCTGGACCGTGACCTCGTCGTGGGCATCGGCGAAGGACTGCTTGGCCGCATCGGTGTGCTCCTGGACGAAGTAGGAGGCGACCGTGGCCGTCACCACTCCCAACAGCCCGATGCCCATCAGCATGACCACGATGGCCACGATCCGCCCGCCCACGGACACCGGGAACCGGTCGCCGTAGCCCACGGTGGTGAGGGTCACGATGGCCCACCACAACGAGTTCCAGTAGTCGTGGATGTTGGAACCGGGGGCGTGGTCCTCGAACAGGAGCTCCAACCAGGCGCCGAAGAACACCAGCCAGGCCACGGTGATCAGGGCCCGGTTCAACCCCCGGTGGAGCAGGATGGCCCGGGTGCGCAGCCACAGTTCCCGGGCGACGACGCTGACCCGTTCCATGCCGAGGAGCCGCAACGGCTGCAGGGTGGGGACGACCACCAGGGCCGGCTCGGCACTACGGGCCGACAGGTAGGCCCTGGAGTCCGGGGCGAGGACCAGGCGGATCAGGAACTCCACCACCACCACGGCCCAGATGACCACCAGGGTCCACACCAGTGCGACCGGCGCCACCCCGTTCAGATCGGTGGTGAGCAGGACGACGGCCAGAACCCCCCACGCCACCCCGAGCACGGCCATGGGCCAGTTGGTCCGGCGGGCGAACCGTTCGACGGCTTCGAATTCGGGCTGGCGGACCACGGAGGACCCGAGGGTGTCGACCCGGTTCTTCTCACGCTTCTCCGCCGCCTCGAGCCGCAGGCGTTCGGCACGGTCGAGCTTCTGGATCCGGTCGAGCGCGTTGGGACGCGGGGTGCTCATACCGCGTCCACGCTACCGGGCCACCCCCGGTGGACCCGTGGATACCGCCGGCCCGTGGGCTCAGCCGACCACCCGCAGGTGTGACCGGTAGCGCCGTCCGTTGGACACGTACTCCTCAGCCGAGAGCCGGATGATCGCCAGGTGCGAGGCGCCGGGACGGATCGTCGCCGGGACCCCGAGAGCCAGGGCCCCTGACGGCACGACCATGCGGTTGGGCACCACGGCGTTGGCTCCGACCGTGGCCCCGGTCTCCACCACGGCGTGGTGGAGGACCACGGACCCCGACCCGACCAACGAGTCGTCGTGGAGCGTGCAACCCTCGAGATGGGCCAGATGGCCCACCACGCACCCGTTCCCCACCGCGGTGGGGAAGCCCGGTCCGGCGTGGATGACCGTGCCGTCCTGGATGGAGCTCCGGGCCCCGATGGTGATGGTGCCGAAGTCCCCCCGCAGGACGGCGCACGGCCACACCGAGGAGTCCGGACCGATGGTCACGTCGCCGATCACCACTGCCTCGGGATGCACGAAGGCGTCGGGGTCGATGCGGGGTTCGACCCCGGCCAGGGCGTAGATCGGCACGTCGTCAGCGTCAGGTCAACGGGACGGTGCGGACCTGTGCCTCGAGGGCACCCAGCCGCTGGTAGACCGTTCCGGTCGGGGCGATGCCCACCGCACCGAGACGGGACTCGAGCTTCTTCACCCGCTTCTCGAGCTCCTCGATGCGTTCTTCCAGGGTCTTCTCATCATCCGGCATGGTCCGCTCCTTGGTCCGCCGCTCACGACGACGGTACCGGACCGGACCCGTCGTCCGCACGCTCCCAGCCGGTGCGAGCTGACCGACGACCGGCGACCGGCGGCCGGCGGAGCAGGCCCGGCTCCGGTGCGCCTCAGAGGTGGATGACCTGGTTCAGACCGACGACCAACCAGACGGCCCACGTCACGGCGGTTGCCGCGACGACCGGACGGATCCTCGCTGACCCCAGCAGGATCCCCGCGCCCAGCACGAACGCCTCCGTCATCGTACGGAATTCATTGGGGTCGTTGTCCCACACGGACGAGGACAGGCACACGACGAGTACCACGGCGAAGATGAAGGCGAGCTGTTCGAACCGCGACGACCGCGTCCGGCGGATGTGCCAGACCGCCAGCACGATCACGAGGGCCAGTGCGACGGTCTGGACCAGCTGGAGGACTTCGGCACGATGGGGATGCTCGACCCACGAGGACAGGGCACGCACCAGGGCGACGAACGGAGCACCGGCGTTGCCGCTCCCGGACACGAGGGGAACGCTTCCGTACCTGGCGTCGCAGTAGATCTCCCACGCCGCCAGCACGAGGAGCGGCATGGCCCATTGGCCGTCCTCCCGTCCCGGGGAACCCTCCCGGCGGACGAATTCGATGCAGCGCGTCACCAGCAGCGCTGCCACCACGAGCAACGCGGTCTCCCGACACAGCACGGCACCGGTGAATGCCGACGCCGCCAGCCACGGTCGCCTCCGGCGGTAGGCCACGATGCCGCCGATGGTGAGGGCGATCGCCGTCGGCTCGGTCAGATCACGTCCCACGCTCCAGACCAGGCCGAAGTAGCCGGCGGGCAGGATGCCCCAGAAGGCGTGCCGTCCCAGTGAGCGCGCCCACTGGCCCGAGAACAGGCCCGCACATCCCATGGCGACGACGTTGACCACGACGAGGGCGTAGGGAACGACCCGGACGTTGCCGAGGGACACCAGCCAGACGAGGAGCGGATAGCCGATCCTCTGGAGTCGGAGCGGGCTGTCGATCGTGATCCCGTACGCATGCGGCGTCAGGTTCCAGGGGTCCAGGGCCATCCGGTAGTAGAACTGCCCGTCGTACCCCGACCCGGGCGATACGACGAGTCCGTGTGGGACCTGCGCATGATCGGCGAACAGCGTTCCCACCAGTGCGAAGGCACTGATGTTCCCGTGCGCGGCACCGACGAGACGGGCGAGGACGAACGCCGTGCACGCGAGCGCCACGATGCCTGCGGGTATCCACGGGGAGTCCGACAGCTCGACGATCCGCCCGAATCGGGAGCTGCGACCATCACGGCGGTCCACCGGTACCCCCCCCACCGCGAGGTGCACCGGGCCCGGATCGCTCGCCACCGGTCGATGGTAACAGTTGCCACCTCCCCGGACGCCGATCGTCGACCCGCCGACGGTCGCAGGGAAACCTCCGGGGCGACGGTCGCGACAGCGGCGGTCCGGATGCTCGCATCGGGCGCGGACAGGGGTGATGGGCCACAATGGTCGGCGACGACCGACCGCCGGTGGGCCACGACCCCGCCGGAGATCCACGACAGGGAGGAACGGGCGATGACCGAGGAACATGCCACCGGGGACGATCATGACGAGGACGGGACCTCCACGCGGTCCTGGACCCGACGGGGGCTGATCGCCGGCGTCGCCGCGGCCGGGGTGGGCGCCGCGGTCGGCGCGGTCGGCGGTGTCGTCCCCGCCGATGCCGGAGGGACCCAGGGGGGCAACCTCATCCTGGGCGAGGAGAATTCGGCGACCGCGACCACCGAGGTGTCCACGTCCGCCGGCATCGGACTCGTCGGCAACACGACAGACGGTACGTCCATCGGCGTGGTCGGCTCCAACCAGTCGACGACGACAGGTACCGGAGTCTCTGGCGAAGCGGTCGGCACCGGCGGCACCGGCGTGTCGGGCCTGAGCGGCACCGGCAGCGGCCTCCGCGGCTCGATCGCCGCGGGCGTCGTCGGGGACGCCTCCACGGTGACCGGGGTGGCCGGGTTCTCGAGTGGCAACCACGGGGTCTCTGGCATCACCAATGCCCACGGGAGTTTCGGCGTGCGGGGTCTCGACCAGACGACGTTCGGTACCTCAGGGGTCTACGGCGGATCGACGAACGGGTCCGGGGTGACCGGCGTGAGCGGAGGGACCAGCGGCCTGCTCGACGGTCCGCTGTCCGGCGTGGTCGGCGACACCGACAATCAGTGGGGTGTCGTCGGGGCGTCGAGCGGCGACCACGGCGTGTACGGTCTGACGAACCTCGAGACCTATGCCGGTGTGTACGGGAGCGACCAGAGCGCCGGCGGTGGCTACGGGCTGGTCGGGCAGTCCCAGACGGGCATCGGGGTGCTCGGCACGACATCCGCGTCCGGGGAAGGGATCGCCGGGATCATCGGAAGCGCCGAGAACGGCTACGGCGTCTATGCCAGCGGCGGACTGGCCCCGCTGTTCCTCTTCCCCGCCGCGTCGGCCGGTGCGCCCACCACCGGCCTCCACGGGGTCGGAGAGGTCTACACCGACTCCCGCGGGGTGCTCTACGCCTGCGTGGCCGGCGGGACCCCGGGGACCTGGGTCCAGCTGGCCGCTGGGCCCACCGGCTACGCCTCGGGGGCGTCGTGCCTCCTTCCCACCGCCATCCGGCTGTTCGACTCCCGGGAGGCCGATCCTCCGGCGGCCCCGACCCGGGCCGCCGGTCCGCTTCCCGGAGGGTCCTCGCCGCAGACCCTGCAGGTCACCGGTACGGAGGTGGGTGGCGTGTCGGTCCCGATCGGGGCCGTGGCCGTGCTCGGCAACCTCACGGCCACCGGTGCGGCCGGGCCCGGCTACCTGGCCACTGCGGCCGGAGGGTCGGCCCAGCCGTCCACCTCCTCGCTGAACTACCAGGCCACCACGTCGATCGCCAATGCCGTCACCGTGCCGTTGTCGGACACCGGTCAGATCGCCATCTGGTCGAACACCCGGACAAACGTCCTGTTCGACGCCACCGGTTTCATCGGCTGACCTCCCGAGGTCCGGTGCACCCGGTCGGCGGGGTCGGGTGCCGACCGTGGACGGTGGTCGTCGCCGCCCGCCGTCAGGCGATGAACCCCGTGGCGTCGAAGATCACGTCGGTGGTCTGCGAGGCGTAGATGTTCATCGTCCCGGCGCTCGTCGGTCCGGGGGCGAGGGCCACGGTCACGCCGTTGGCCTGGGATGCAGAGGCCGGGAAATTGAGCGATGACGTGGGGGGTTGCCCGACCCCGTGCGGCCACAGGGTGAGGTAACCCCGGGCCACGGCGTCGACCGCGGTCACATTGCCGATCACCGCGGCGGCCCCGGCCGGCACCGAGATGCCGTTCTGCTCCGTTTCGGTCACCTGCAGCAGGTAGGTCTCTCCGCCGATGATCGGGTGACCGGGCGTGATGGCGGCGTCCGTCGCATCCAGGCGGGTGTCGAGCAGTCGGATCGGTGCCGACAGTAGGCAGAATGCACCCTGGGCATACGTCGTCCCCGCCGCGGCGATCTGCGACCAGACACCGGGCGATCCGCTGACCACGCAGTAGAAGAGCGATCCGAACGCGTCGACGTACAGTTCGCCGACCCGGTGCATGCCGGTCGACGGTGCTCCGGTCGTGGAACCGGAGTCGAGCAGGAGCGGGGCCAGACCGCCCGAGCCGTGCAACCCGTACCCGTAGTCGGACGTGCCGGAGACCCCGTAGCCGCCGATCGCGCCCGTATCGGAACCGGAGACACCGGAGTAACCGGTGGACGACGTGTACCCAGCGACGCCGTCGGTCTCGCTCGACGCCCCGACGACACCAGGGCCGAGGTCGCTGTCACCGACGATTCCCGCGGCCTGGTTGGCGGCTCCGCTGATCCCACTGGTGGCGTGCATCTGGCCGTACACGGCGTTGCCGGCCAGTGACGTCGCGTAGACCCCGTAGCCGCCGTCGCTGTTGTCCACTCCCTGGAGTGCCGCGGCACCTGTCGTCGAGGTGTACGTCAGAAAGGCGATACCGGAGCTCGTGGTGAGCGAGGTCTCCCCGGTCGCCGTGTTCGCCTCCCCGACGACGAGCGGATCACCTTCGGTGGCCCCCGCCGGCGCCGCTCCACCCACGACGGCGGCGGCGGCCCCGGCCCCGGCCGCGGCCACGCCGGCAATCAACCCCCGCCGGGTCCACGTGCCATCAGCCGGTCGGTGACCATCCGGACCGTCGGCCGGGTCGTCGTGGTCGCTGACGGAGTCTGCCTCCATGGGTCGCTCTCCCCTCTTGTGACGCGTGACTCGACGTCGAATCTCATTGACCGCCCGACGTCCACCCGACGTCCGCCCGATCATCGTGACATCCCGGATCACCGGACCGGTGGGATACCCCACGCCGGCAGTCCGATCCTCCGACCGGGACAGGCACGACCCGACCGGTGCGCCCGATGTCCCGGAATTCGTCGACGGGGCCGTCCCGGGCCGTCGGACGACCTGTTCCTTCCCGAGCGGGCTCCGGACGGCTCCGTCTGTGGTAGTGGGTACCTGGACGGCTCCGACGCTTGTTCAGGCGATGAACCCCGTGGCGTCGAAGATCACGTCGGTGGTCTGCGAGGCGTAGATGTCCAGCTTCCCGTCCGCCGACAGGGCCACCGTCACCCCGTTGGCCACCGAGACGGCAGCCGGATAATTGAGCGAGGACGTCGTCGGTTGGGTGACCCCGTAGGGCCACAGGGTCAGGTAGCCGTGGGCCAGGGCGTTCACCGCCGTCACGTTGCCGATCACCGCCACCGCCCCGTCGGGCACAGCCACGGTACCGACGGCCTGTCCGGTGATCGGCACGGTGATGAAGGACCCTCCGGTAACCGGCCGTCCCGGATGGTCGGGGGCCTCCGCGCCGATACGGGTGTCGAGTAGGCGGATCGGTGCGGGGAGCAGGCAGAACGCCCCCTGGGCGAAGGCCGGGGGTCCGGCCGAGGCCACCTGGAGCCAGGTCCCCGGGGTCCCGTGGGCCACGCAGTAGAAGAGCGATCCGGCACTGTCGGTGTAGAGCTCGCCCACCATGTGGGCACCCGTCGTGGGTGCTCCGGCCGAGGAGGCCGGGGTGAGGAGGAGGGGTGCCAGACCACCGGTGGTCACGGTCCCGTAGCCGTCGGTGCTGACGGCCGTCACTCCGGTACCGGTGGTCGACTGCCCCGAGACCCCGGAACTGCCGGTCGTACTGGTGTCCACCCCCACTACCCCGCCGCCGGGCGCCCCGTCGACGTCCGACGTGCCGTAGACCCCGGCCGATCCCTGGGACAGCCCGACCACGCCGTAGCCGGCCGTGGACAGACCCGTGACGCCGGGGGTCGTCGCACTCTCTCCGACCACGCCGGCCGGGGTGTACGACGTGAGTCCCGACGAGCCGTCGGCGATCCCGTGCACGCCGTTCACCTGCCCCGAGAGGCCGAGGACGCCGGTGGTGAGCCGGGTGTCGCCGACCACACCGGCCGTGGTGTAGTCGATCCTCGTCTGAGGCCCGCTCCAACCGAGCACTCCGACACCCGACGTGGCGTTGCCCAGGACACCGGTTCCGTTGGAGGATTGCCCCACCACCCCCCGGCCACCGTCCGGACTGCTGTCGGCGCCGTAGACACCGGAAGATCCGTCGCCCGAGTTGACGCCGTAGACCCCGGCGTAACCCGTGGCGCTGGTCAGCCCGATGACCCCGAAGGTGTCCGACGAGTCCCCGACCACGCCGGCCGAGTCCCCCGCCAATTGGCCGCTGGCGGTCGAGCTCACGCCGTACAGGCCGATGTCGCCGGACGTGGTGACCTGGGTCGTGCCGGTGGAGGTGTTGGCCTCGCCGAGCTCCAGGGCGCCGGTAGTCACCACCGGGATCCACGTGCCCGGCGAACCGGTGGCCGTGCACTGGTAGAGGACCCCGTTCTCATCGAGGTAGATCTCGCCGATCGAATGTGTCCCCGAGGCGGGTGCACCGGCCGACGTGCTCGGGACGAGGCGCAGCGGGGCCAGGCCCCCGTTGGCCTCGACACCGATACCGACATGGGAGATGCCGATCACGCCGTAGCCTCCGGCGGTGCTGTTGTCGAAGCCCCGGACACCTGCCTCACCATTGGCCGAGGTGTCACCGAGGACTCCCTGAGTGTAATCGGAGACGCCCCAGACACCCGAACTGGCGCTCGAGGCACCTATGACTCCGTACCCGGTATCGCTGTCCCCGATCAGACCGGCGAGGGCCAACGTGACCGAGGGGACGAGGCCGCTCGAGGCTCCGGTGATCCCCAGCAGTCCCGCCCCACCGGTGGTCGTGATCTCCGTGGTCGCCGCCGCCGTATTGGCCTCGCCCAGCACCAGGTCACCGCCCTGTGCGCCCCCGGTGAGGGCGCCGGCGGGCCCGACGCCACCGGCGGCACCGATGGCCGCCCCGACCCCGGCCGCGGCCACCCCGGCGATCAGGCCACGGCGGGTCCACGACGGGCCTCCGCCGTGGCCCTCCGGTGCACCCGGGACGTCGCCGTCGAGGTCGGTCGGTTCGGTAGTCATCGGTGGGCCTCCTTATCGGTCGGGCCGGGGATCCGACCCGGGACAACGACACCGTCGACCGGAAGGCGAGCAGTGCATCATCCCTGTCTACCGCCCACCTCCGTCCGTGTCGAGGATCCCGCACCGCCGGACCGCCGACGGTGGACCTAGCGGGAGTTTCCGGGCTATCCGTCGTTGATCCTGCATCGTCCCTGGTCAAGGTCGGTCTTTCTGGTCGGCCGGTGTAGTACCTAGGTCAGCGTTTCGGAGCCAGGTCGGCGAGGCCGAAGATGTCGTAGAGGCGCTCCTGGGTCGGGTCCATCTCAGTGAGCATCCGCCGTGCCCGGGGGCGCCCCCTGTCTCCCTGGTAGAGCAGGACGGTCTCTTCGATCCCGCCCAGGGTCGACAAGAGTTCCCGGACGCTCATGTCCACTCCGGCCTGTGCCGCCTCCCTGCGCATGAGCCGGGCGATGGCCAGGGCCAGCACGCAGTAGAAGACGTGCACCCGGATCTTGTCGTCGGTCCAGTGGAACATCGGATTGAACGAGACGACCCTGCGGTCCTTCATCTGTCGGAAGTCGGACTCGACGTGGTGCTGGGACCGGTAGGCCTCGACCACGTCGGCGATCGACCATTCCTCCCGGTCGGTGAACAGGACCCGCTTGCCGAACAGTTCGTCTTCGAGGACCTCTCGTGCTGCAGCATCGATGGCGAAGGTGAGGGTGAGGTCCTTGGGGCCCGATCCGGTGAGCGTGGTGGTGACGACACGGGACACCCACCGGGCCCGGATGATCCGGGCGATCTCCGCTTCGACACCGGCCCGGTCCTTTCGGGTCTTCCTCCGCCCGAGACGGTCTGCCAGTTCTCCGAGCTGACGCACGGCCTTGGCCAGGGTCTGGTCGAACCCCCGGGACTGTTTGGCGTGGAACCGGTCCGAGTGGGTGACGACCACCCGGTAGTCGCCACCGAGGGCGTCCACCCTCGCCTCGAAGGCGGTGAGACCGGGGAACTGCTCCGCATCGACGACCCGGTAGCGCCGGCGACTGACAGCCAACAGCTCAGGGTGATCGCTCGGCGGCAGCGATCCGACGAAGTGCAGGGGGCTGTCGGCCACGGCGGTCTGGTTAGCCTCGGAGTCCTGGCCGGCGTCGTAGACGAGGGTGAGCCCGTCGGTGTCCGCGGCCAGGGAGCCCCACCGGGTCACCAGCTCGGCAAGCACGTCGCCAAACTGGCTGGCATCGTTGCGGTTCCCGGCATAGGCGTGGCTGAGGAGCGGGACGCCGCCGTCGGTGGTCACCACCAGGCCCAAACCGATGAGGCGCAGGTCCACCCGCTTCTGCTTGGCGTGGCCCCGCTGGGCGATCGGAGCCCGGTCGTTGGCCGAGTCGATGAAGGTGGCGAAGTTGGTCATGTCGAGCACCAGCCCCGAGAGGTCGAGATCGAACGACGAGACCATGGACGCACCCAGTCGACGCTCGATCTCGATGAGCTGGGCCGGGCTGATGGCGTCCATGGCGTCCCAGAAGCGCCGATGGTCGAGAGCGGCCGGAGACAGGTGGCCGACCAGGCGGTTGCCCGTCGTTGTCGCCCACCACTCGGCGAAGGCCAGCTTCGAGCACGGGGCCACCACCCGGTTGCAACAGGCGAGCGCCAGGTACGTCCCGACCGAGGCGGCGGCATCGGAGCGCCGGGAGCCCACCACGTCGTCGATGATGCCCACCACGCCGAGCCGGTCGAGCATCGTCCACACTGCGGCCACGTCTCCGAAACCGAGGTGCTGCGAACGGTCGGGTTCACCTGGTCCGGCCCCGGACAACCGCTGGGCGATCTCGTCGGCGCTGCCCAGGTACTGCTGGGAGACGATGCGGGGTTTGCCCCCCACCCGGGCCGACTCGGTCAGGTAGTAGTAGGTCTTCCCGTCCTGCTTCTTGCCCACAAGATATGCCATATCTAGGTACTACCACAGCCCCAGGCCGAACGCGAGTCTTTGAGCAGGACAAACGCGCTGGTCAGGGGATTGTTTCGAAGAAACTTCCAGAAGCCTCGAAAGTCAGCTCACGGGGATAGCCCGGAAACCCCCGCTAGGCGATCTCCGGGGCGGGCACGGACCGGCGCATCACGACGAACTCCCCGCCGTCAGCACACGAAACGGTCCCCACCCAGGCGAACCTCTGGGCCGCCTTGTGCTGCAGGGCGGTCCGGAGGGCTTCGGTCCCGCCGGC
>Ga0302157_10000181_pt1 | contig 81621 bp, 62 predicted proteins | sample I_Bog_N3_3_FD_193502 | JGI IMG/M metagenome (GOLD analysis project Ga0302157, IMG submission 193502) | Peat permafrost microbial communities from Stordalen Mire near Abisko, Sweden - I_Bog_N3_3 | ecosystem: Environmental > Terrestrial > Soil > Wetlands > Peat | place: Sweden: Abisko, Stordalen... | reverse complement strand
GTTGCCACATGCATCGGGAAGGCGCGGCACTGGATAGGCAGAAACGGGGTCGCGGCGGAGGTTGTCGTTGCAGACAACGGGAGCAGCGACGGATCCCAGAGCATTGCCGAAGGGGCTGGTGCACGCGTGGTTCTGTCCACGACAAAAGGCTACGGGGCGGCCCTCGCGGCAGGCATAGCGGCCGCCAGGGGCCGTTTCGTCATCATGGGCGACGCCGACGATAGCTATGATTTTTCGGAGCTTGATTCCTTTTTGGAAAAGCTTCGGCAGGGAAACAAGCTTGTCGTCGGCAATCGTTTCGCGGGCGGAATTAAGCCGGATGCCATGCGGCCGCTCCACCGGTTCCTCGGGAACCCCGTGCTTTCTTTTATCGGACGGCTTTTCTTTAAAAGCGGCATAGGCGACTTCCACTGCGGGCTCCGGGGATTTGATCGCGATGCCATACTGGGCCTTGATCTCCACACGACAGGGATGGAGTTCGCCAGCGAGATGATCGTCAAGGCGACCCTCTCGAAGCTCTCCATCGTCGAGGTGCCCACGGTGCTGAGTCCGGATGGACGATCCCGTTCGTCGCACCTGCGTAGCTGGCGCGATGGGTGGCGGCACCTGCGCTTCCTGCTGATGTATTGCCCGCGTTGGCTGTTTCTGTTTCCGGGATTAGCGTTGATAGCAATCGGGTCGCTCGCTTTCGTTTTCATTCTGCCTGGTCCGGTGCACTTCGGGTGGGGCACGCTTGATATCCATACCCTTTTGGCTGGCGCGGCCTTGATTGTGGTCGGCTACCAGGCGGTCGTTTTTGCCGTCCTCACGAAGGTTTTTGGAATAACCGAGGGATTGCTTCCTGAGGACCCGGCGCTTTCGCGCGCCTTCAGATACGTGACCCTCGAGACCGGCCTCGTGATCGGCGCCATCGAGATTATGGTGGGATTACTGACGGCCTTTGCCGCGGTCTGGCGCTGGAAGACGGGCGGCTTCGGAAACCTGGAGGCCAGTTCAACCATGCGGCTTTTCATTCCTGCCGTGACCTTGCTCATAGTCGGCAGTCAGACGGTATTCGCGAGTTTCTACCTGAGCATTCTCGGTTTGCGCCGGAAATAGGCGCGGGAACAGAGGTCCCGTTCTACGCGGGCACACTCTCCCGAATTTGGGAGGCGGCGGGCATTATCTGCTGATGAGAGCTGAGCCAAACAACGGCGGAACGACCAGGGTCAGTGTCCCGCCGCTGGCGGTCAGGGACTGGTGCGAGAGGGCGTCCTCAAAGGTGGACGCGGCACACCCCTCGGGCAGCTTCACGTTCACCGTCCGGGCGCTGAGGTCGTTGTTGCTCGCGGTGATGGCCCAGGAGTTTCCAAGGTGGCGAGCGAGCACGATAACGTGGTCGTCTAGGAGAAGCGGCGCCTCAAGGCTCCCGCGTCGCAGGATCGCATTGTCAGTGCGCAGCTTCACCAGCGCTTTGAACCCCGCCAGCAGGGCTTCGTCAGGCTTGCCGCCGCGGTCGAGCCACGGGTAACACGCGCGGTCGTAAGGATCGTTGCCGCCGGTGAGGCCGACCTCGTCGCCGTAGTAGATCGTCGGCGAGCCCGGATAGGTCATCTGCACAAACGCGGCGAGCATCAGCCGTTTCTTGGCCTCCTGAACGACCGTGCTGGGAGTCGAGTCGTCCTTGTAGCCGAAAAGATATGCGCTGCGCGCCACGTCGTGGCTGGAAAGCAGGTTCATGAGCGCGAACAGCGCCGGCTGCGGATAGACCTCGCGCATATACTCGAGTGAGCGATAGGCCTGGGTCGCCTTGCCACCTTTTGCGTAATCAAGGACGGCGCTTCGAAAAATATAATTCATCGTCGAGTCGAACTCGTCCCCGAGGAGGAACTTGCTAGAGTCAAACCAGGTCTCGGCGACGGTCAGCGCATCGGGCCTGTGCTGCTTCACGGCTCTGCGCCACTCGCGCCAGAAGTCGTCGGGAACCCAAGGCGCGACGTCCATCCGCCAGCCGGCGGCGCCGCGGTCGAGCCACTGCTCCATCACGCCGTCCTTGTTGCCGTAGATGAAGGCCCGAAAGCTTGGGGAGGACTTGTTGACCTCTGGCATGCTATCGACGCCGGCCCAGCCCTTGTACTGCTTGTTTGGGTTCTTTTGGTCCGGGTAGAAGGTGTACCAGTCCGCATAAGGTGAGGAGGGGTTAATTTTTCCCCCGGAAAAGGCTCCCTTGCCGCCATAGTTGCCATAGCGGTCAAAGTAGATGGATTCGCTCCCGGTGTGGTTTATCGAGGTGTCCGGTATCACGCGGATCCCCCGCTTGGCCGCCTCGGCGCACAGTCGGGTAAAGTCCTCGTTGGTCCCGAAATGGGGGTCGATCTGGGTGTAGTCGGCAGTGTCGTACTTGTGATTGCTCGGGGCCTTGAACATGGGGTTGATGTAGAGGGCGTTCGCGCCCAGAGAGGCGATGTAGTCGAGCTTCTCGATGATGCCCGCGATGTCGCCGCCGAAAAAGTCGTTGCAGGGTATGTCATCGGAGCCGTCTCCGGAGTGCGGCCTCCAGGGCTTGTCGAGCCAGTTGTGGTGAACCTCAACCGGGTACCCATGGTAGGTGTCGACGGCGGGGTTCGGGAGGTGGGACGAGTCGCCGTTGCGGAAGCGCTCCGGGAAGATGTAGTAGTACACGACGTCGGGCGCCCAATCGGGGACCTTGAAGTCGGGCATGTAGACGGTGTGCCTGTAGCGGCTAATCTGCTTCGGGGAAACCGGGGTCGGCGCGACCATGCCCAGTCCGTTGTCTCCCGGCTCCTTGCTCCAGTAGACCATCTGGGCGTTGTTCTCGTAGACATAGCCGGCACCGTGGATTGTCAGCTCGAAGTAGTAGCCGTAGACGCTTACATCCCTGAAGGTGTAGCTCCCGCGCCAGGCTTGGCGGGCGCCATCGGGCGAAGGCTCGAGGGGGACGCGGGCCACCTCGGTGTATTCGAGGACCGTTTGGTCGCCCTCAAGGCGCCGCTTCTCGAGGACCAGCGTCGCTTGGCTGACGCCGGGCATTGCATGGAGGACAAAGTCGACGGTGGTTCCCGCCGGAACGGCGCCGAACGGTCGCTTGTCATTTAGTGCCTGGGAATCAAACCTAACGCTTTGTGCCACAGGGTCCGACACGGCCGGTGCGCCGTCTGCGAGAAGTGCGGTGGGCGCAGACGCGCCCATCAGCACGGACAGGCACCACATGCCCAGGCCGCTTGCTCCGTGAATTTTCATGGTCCGTTTTCGGGGTGGTTGCGGCTCGGCAGGGCGGGGGTGCCCGCGCAGAGAAGGCGGATATGTTGGGGCTGCAGCTTTCCAACTGCAAGCGGGCAACCCAGGATGGCTAGATGGGCATCCCCATCGGCCTGTGGGTGCCCTTGCCCTAGGGTGCTCTGCTCACCGATAGGCAGGAACCATCGAAGGGGCCGGACACCCCGGAACTGTTAAACTTGTTCTGGAGGAGATAAATCTCCTCCGGGTCGCAGGGATAACAGGCGGAATGGCCGGATAGAGCCATGGCGCCATCCAGAGTGACTTTGACCTCCTCCTTGGGGTTCTGTCCTGCGCCGGCGTGGAGCGAGTCCATGTCGACGGTGATCACATGAGGGGTCGCAGGGTCGACCTCGAGGATGGGCCCGGTGGGCCCTCCTAGCCCCCAGTGATCGAAGGAAAACCGCACATGGCGAGCATCCGTCCGTGTCACCGAGAGCACGTCTCCGGCTCCGGGGCGGCCCGTTTCGACCAGCCCCATTCCGCGCGTTATGTTGTTTCCGTCCAAACGAACCAGAAACGTGATGGCACCGTGGCCGCCACGAATAATCGTTCGAAGGGCATTGCCCGAGACGGGTGACTCGCGTGTTACCACCTCCCGGATCTCCCCTCCAAAATCCCGTTTGCACCGGGTGTTGCCGAGGGGATTGTCGAGGAAGTGGACCTCGTGGGGCGCGAACGGGTAAAGCTCCTCCTGCAGGTACAGCGCCTGCCTGCCGTCAATCTGGACGGACACCCGGTCCTTGGGGAATAGGCCCGGGTCGTGCGCAAAGAATGGGCCGACCCTGACCAGGATTCGGTGAAACGCCCCGTCGTCGATGTCGAGCGGCGTACCGTAAACGGGAAGCAAGTCCCCGTGCGCCAGGCCAATGGACACCGAGCCCGGGGCGCTGCGCTCGGCGATGATGACGTCGGAGGAGCCCTCCCTGCCTGTCGACAGGAGAGGCTCGCTGCCGACGGCCGTTGAAAAGCGGATTCCGAGCTCGAACTCGGAGCCATCGGGCGGCGAGTTCGGCCATCTTAGGCTGTCCAGGGCCTGGGCGCTCGAAGCGCGGACGCTTTCGATGGATCCGCTAAACCGCTCCGTGCAGGTCGGGTCTTCGGCCAGGTTCCATCCCACCGAGAGTTCTCCCAGGGAAAAGCGGCGTGCGATGCGGCGGAGGCTGGTGGGGAGCTCCCATAGCCGGGTGCCGTCAAGGGCGAGCTGGAGGGCGGCAGGGGATGAACCTCCCGCAGCAGCGGGCCCGTAGTCGGCAATCAGCTCGTGAAGCGCATCGAACGCGAAGGACCGCACCACCGGACTAAAGAAGATCTCTTTGCCCCTGCGTATTCGGAAGCGGATGCTGCGGCCGGCTTCGTGCTCTACGGCGACCTGGACGCTGTCGGGGAACGTTCCTGCCGTTAGGATGGGTTCGACCGTCCCGACGGGCTCCTCCTTCACTCGGACCGCCAATTGCACGACGCCGCCCGGCTCGGGCGATATGTCCGCGCTCCACCTTGGGTCCACCGGAAGAATGCCCGGGAGCGCGGACCTCGGATCGGCGATCAGTCGCCGATCGAGAACCGCGACCGCGGGACCCAAGCGGAGCCCGTCTAGTCCCGGCTCTCCGGAAATCGCGAAGCGCTTGGAGGCCGTCGTCCTGCCCGTGGCCGTCCACAGCCCCTGTGCCTTGGAGACCTCATGCTCGATTGCCCCGGGTGTGCGGGTGCCTTGGGTGAGGATCTCGTCGCGCACGCCCCATTCACGGAAGAGCTCGACGGTCCTCGGGAAAGCCGGTTCGACGCCCGGCCGGGATATGACCTTGCCCGGGTCAAAGAAGATGGCGAGGTAGGCCGCCAGGAAAAGGACGCTCCCAACGGGAAACGGCCGCGAGAGGGCAAGGGCCAGGCCGGCGAAGGCCAGCGGGCCGCAAAGGAGGACCCCGCTCGTGTCCCCGCCGCCCTTTGCCACGACGAAGGCCAACGACGCGACGCCTCCGATCGAAAAGAGCAGCGGAAGCGGCTGTTTTCCTGGGCCCCGCAGGGTCCATAGGCCGGCCATCACGGAGGATGCGAGGGTGAATAGTGAAAGGGGCGAGCGCACGGCCGCGTCAATGAGGTAGATGAGCCCGTGGCGAAGGACGTCCTGTCGATGGAGCGGGTTCATGAGCCGGGCCCAGGGGTCGCCGCTCTGGAAGGTGGCAAGGCCGCAGGCGCCGGCTGCCAGGAAGATGAGAAGGGGGGAGGTTCCCATCGCGAGGCCAAGGGCGTGCGGCCCCAGGCGGCCGCGATGCCTCCAGCCGATCCAGAGGACCGCAGGAGCGAGCGCAAAGGCCAGCTCGGGGCGGGTCAGGACGAGGAGGGAGAAAACGAGCGAGGCGAAAGTAACTCGCCCGGAAGATCCCTTCACGGGCCCCGGGGTGAGCAAGGCTCCGAAAAGCGCCGTCAGGAAGAAGGCGAGTGCGTACTCGCCCCCGGAGGCCACCGTGACTCGAAATGGGACGCATCCCAAAAGGACCGCCGGAACGGCGACCAGCTTCGCGATGTCCCTTGGCCCCTCATTCGGTCCGGACCCGGTCGGCAACGACACCCACGCGATTCGCCCCAGCAGGAAGACGGCTCCGATAATGAGGATAGCCTCAGTCAGCGCTACAGCTTGCAGGGCCGGTACCCCCAGGGAAAATTCCGCCGCCAAGAGCCATATCCAGGGGGAGAAGCCGTCGGAGCCCACCTTCTGCCCGAGGTTGAACGCGGGAGTCAGGAAATGGGACAGATTGAGCGCCGATCGCACCTCGAAGAGGGCCCGGTCGGAGAACCAGGACCCCCGGATCAGGAGCACCGCCAGCGCCACGCCGGCCAGGAGAGCCAGGCCGAGGCGCAGGCGGGGGACCTGAGCGCGATCAACGGTCGCTGGCATGCGTCAGGTACCTTGGGAGAGTGGGGTGGAGGCGAACGTAGGTCAGGTAGAAATCGAAGCGTTGGCCCTTCGCGATCGGCCTGGCCTCGTCTGGGTCCGTGGCCACGTCAAAATACTGCAATCCACTGCGGTCGCTGTACACCAGCCGGTCGTTGCGGCACGCAAGTCCAAAGGCCTTCGGAAGGTATTGTTTCCATTCATTGTTCGAGACCGACACGTTGATTCGGTCCTCCGCGATTCTTCCAAACAGGCTTTGGCCCGCGAAGACAAGCGGGCCCGGCAGGGCCACGCCGAAGAGCTCGGCGAGCGTGGGGGTGACGTCCAGGTTCTCGACCAGCACCTTTGTGTTGGCTTCGAGGGTCTTCTTGAGGGCGGGATCTGTCCCGGGGGGCAGGCGGACGGCAAGCGGGATGTTAATGACCTCGTCGTAATGGGAATCCAACCGCGCATTGAGCCTTTTCCTCAGGGGATGGCCCTCGCCGTGGTCCGATGTGGCGATGATCAGGCTTCCCTGGAGCCGATCCGTGTCCCTGAGGCTTTGGTATATTCTCCGGTAGAACTCCTCGAGGATGAAGGCAGCCTGCCGCTTGGGGTCCCCCCCTAGCTCGGGGAGGGGGATCTCGGTCTTGGTCTGATAGGGGAGGTGGACGGCATTGTTGTTCAGCACGAGAAACAGCGGCCGTTCGCGGGGAACATTGCGGATGAACTCCGCAATCTTGTCGGCGACGTACAGGTCGTCGATGCCGAGGAGGCTGGCGGCGGGCTGCCCGGTTATCTCCCCCGAGAGGAATACGTCCAGGTCCTTGCTTGCGAAGAACAGCCGCATGTTGAGCCATCCATAGTCCTGGGAGGTAAAGAACGCCGTTTGGTAGCCGCGCATCTTCGCCATCGAGTATACAAGGGGCATGGCCTGTATGTTGTCCGTGCCGGCTGTCGGGTCCGCGCCGGTCAAGATCGAGGGCACGCTGATGTCGGTGGCCGAGCTGTTGGTGAATGCGTGCGGGAAAACCACCCACTCCTCCCGGGGCAGTCCGCTCTCGGCCAGAAGCGAGTCAAACAACGGGGATGCCGGATTCCCGGAAGTCCCGAGGTTCCAGGGCAGCGACTCGTTGATGAGAACGATGATGGTCTTTGGGGAGAGCAGCGGTGATCCCACCGCGATGGGCGCCCGATGCATCCCGCTATGCAACGGCTTGTCGCCCAGGCCCCCCCCCTCCGGGGTGTAATAGATTCCGCTGTCAACGACGGCATTGAGCGAGGCCTGGACGATGGAATCGTGCCTCACGGCGACCAGAAAGCCTACGATCACGAGCGAGGCAGGGATGATCAGGCCCCGCTGCCCCGGCGGGAACCTTGAGAAGGGGATGTAGAGGGCTCCAAGTCCCAGGATCGAAAGGACGAGGGGAACGATCGGAATGTAGGCAAACTGATTGCCCCAGGCCGCACCGAAGACCCCTAGCTTGGCCGTCTGGGGAAGCACGATGAATACGTTTTCCCTGAAATACTTGAGCGTCAGCAGATCCGTGACTACGACCACCCAGATGGCGAGAAGAAGCAGTGCGAGGGCAACCCGTCTTAGGTTGCCGGGAAGCTTGGCCAGCACGGCGTAGGCTGCCAGGCATGCGGGAAGAAAGCACAGCAGCGCAAAGGGAAGATCCGAAGTCTGGAGGAACCCCCGGACGCCGGCGTAATCGAGCACCAGCAGGTCTAGGATGACCTTGACCGCTGTGACAGCCATGCCGAACCAAAGAGACATGATCGACCCGGCTAAGCCCGGAGCGAGGCGGGGCAGGGGCGGAGCAGGGGGACTGGGAGGGGGAGCTGTCGGCGTTGGGTTCAATCCGCAGCGTGGTTCACGGGGAAAGGGGGAGGGGGCCCATCCACAAATAAAGGGGGGAGATTGTGCCGGCTGCAATCGCCCAGATCTCGTGCGGATTCACGGGGCAAGCGGAATCCCGGGCGTCCGCGCGAAGGGAGCCGACCCCGTGGCACTCGCTCACCCGCTCCCACTAGGACGTCGCTCCGTCGAGTCTTGATGCCGTGCGCCCGCACATCACGCGCAGTTGGATCACGGCGGCAACGGCCGCGATCAGCCAGCCGGTTATCGCCCAGCGGATCGCCGTGTGCAGGCGCACGGTCCCGGCAAAGCGAACCCACAGGTCATGGGACCCGGGCTCCAGGCGAACCGAGACGAGCGAATCTCGCGAGGCGTGAACGATTGCCTGCTTGCCATCCACGTAAACCTTGTAGCCCGGGATCAGCGTCCGGAACGTCTCCACGTACCCCGAGGCCGGAGCGTTCACCCGCAGCTTCAGCGGAATCAGCGATTTTAGCTCTATCGGCGCCAGCCCGGGGTTGTAGGGGGTCACATACATGTTCCAATACGGATCGGACCCGGGCAGATCGTAGGCGTGCTCTCCGTAGCGGGTGACCAAGAGTTGGATCGACTCGTGGGTCCCGCCGGAATTCCAGAGCGAAAGCGTGTGCGTGTTGCCCGGGTTCAACCCAAACGCGAAGTCACGTCCTGAGGAAGGAAGCCGATACTCCCTGTAGATCGTCTGTCCCTGAATGATCAGGTACGCGCTATCGAGGTACTTCCCGAGGTAATCGAAGCGGACAAGGACGTGCTGGCCCGGATCGAGCTCGATCCGTGGCTCCATGGCGAGCCAGGACTTGCCCGTAGGGATGGGAGTCGCTGAGAGCCCGATAGGACGCTGGCCCGGGGTTTCCAGCGCGCGCTCAATCTGGTCGGGGTCGATCGCAGCCTTGCCATGGTCGGAATCGCTCCAGAACCGCGTCTCAAGCGCGGGATCCATCACGCTGTTGCTCATGTACCTTGGCACCGGGAGCAGGTCCCAGGCGTACTGCTCAAGGGAGATGTTCTCACTGCGGTTGCGCGCTGCGGTCTGCCGGTCGTCGATTTTGAAGCTCCTGATGTCGTAGAGCATGGTGCGGCACTCCCAGACGGACCATGGAAGCATGAGGAGAATCAGGACGAGGATCGCCCGGCCCGTCGCGCGATGGGCTTCGCGGAACGAGGTAAGCCACGAGAATCCCCCTACGACGGCGACAATCGCCATGACCGACACCACGCGAAAGTCGTAGTTTAGGCCGACGACGTCGGTGATGCTTGTGGGCATGTTGCCCCAGAAGAACCTGGAAAGGCTGCCGCAGCACCCAAAGGAGACGACCAGCATGAGGGCGGCGGCGGCGGCGATCTGCGCGAAAGTCGACGGCGTCGCGAAAACCGTCGCAATGGTCCCGGCGACCAGGAGCCACAGCATGTATCCAGGCTGGTCGCGCAGTCCCGTCTGTTCCGTGATCGGCTGCACATATACGGTCCAGCCTCGGGGGATCCAGTTGACGGCGGAGGACGGGATGGAGGATTTTGCAAAGAGCGTGCACGCGAGGACGGCCGCCACGAGCGCGCAGAGGGAGAGCCAAGCAGCGTCCTTCAGGCGCGGGCGCGACCGGGTAGCCAGGGCCACCAGGAACATTGCCGCCGAAAAGCACGCGGCAAAAGGAACGAGCGAGGACTGGAAATCACGCAGGCAGAGGATCGAAGTCGGAAGGAGGGCGAGCCAAGGAAGGTAGCGCGTCCTAAGGAAGCCGGCGGACGCGAAAAGGCAGAGCCCCAGGCCGACCAGGGGCATCACGAGCGCAGCCAGGAGGGGCGACTCCGTCCGGGCGAGCTCCCCCATCGATATAAAGTATGGAGTCGCCAGCGCCCCGAAGATCGCGAGGCCCGCCACCGCGCAAAGGATCCTTCGCACCGTCACGCCGCGAACGGCGACTCCGGCCGCGGTGGCCGCGCCAGCCACCATCCCTGTCAGGAGCGCCATGGGAGGGTGGCAATACCACAGGGCCGCCAGGAAAACGCCGAGCCAGCCGGAGGCAACGACCGAGTCCTCCTCGATCGCAGCCCGGGCGCAGAGCATGGCTGCCGCCATCACGGGCTGGGCCGTCAGTGTCATGTACATGTCGTACCGGAATAGGGGGACGGTCGCCGCCGGCGCGGACGCATAGATGAAGGCGAACAGCCAGGCCAAGCCCCGCGAGCCGGGCCTTGACCGGGCGAAGCCGACATAGAGGACGAGGACAGACGCGCAGAAGCTGGCGATCGCGGTGATATGCTGGACGGCGGCGGGCGCGAGCGAACGGCCGGAGAGGATGTCCACGCCATCGGCCAGCACAAACTGCCAGGGCGCCGATCGGAAGGGGTGCACCGCGCCGTTGAACTCGGTGATGGTTGAGCCGATGACGACCGGGAACGTCCCGGACCTGGCCTGGGTCAGGTAGTCGGTCATCGCGTTCTCGTACCACTGCGCATCCAGGGGCCCCACCCGGTGGGCGTTGAAATACCCCAGGAACATGATGCCGCAGAAAAGCATGAGAGCGTAGACCATTGCGTAATCCCGCCAGGAAGGCCCTTCCCGGGCTCGGGTCAGCGCCTCGGCAAGGCGGACGGTCAGGTGAAGGCCGACGGCCCAAACGAGGATGGCGACGACCTCGCGGACGTTAACGTGCCAAAGGGGGCGAACCTCGAACCGGGCCGCGGCCCATGCGACCGCCGCGACTAAGCCAAGCAGTCCTATGGCACGAGCACCCCGAACCGGCGCGGTGGACGGCCTTCCCATCAGCATGGCTGCCCGGGAATTCTCCGAAGGCGATTGCAACTGACGGGGGGTATCTCGCTTCGCATCAGGGCTTTGTTTATCGGCGGCGGTTTTCCGGTTACAAGACAAAGTTGGGACCGAGACCTTCAATTTGGCGCACAATCTCGGCCGATCAGCCGCGCCGGGCAACAAGACCGCCAACGGATGGCCGGGCGACGCTCCGACCTGGGGTGGGAGAGCGGGCGCGATGTGAAGGGCCGGGACGAACGACGATCTAGAATCCGCCGGGATAAACGGCCGCTGGAGCTTCCATTGGCCGAACGGCCATCGGCGCGGTGGGAAAGGGTGGACCCCATGACGTCTTTGCTGGATCTTCGGGGTCAGGTCCTAGCAAAACCCCACATATGACGACCTCATCGCGCAGGACATTCTTCCAGCAGGCGGCAGCGGGCCTGGGAATGCTTTCCCTCAACACATCGGCCCTTAATGCCGAAGGAACACGTGGAGCCAAGTCACTTAATGTGGCCTGCGTGGGAGGCCACCCGGGAGACCCGGAGGCGGGCCCGGGCGGGACATTGGCCAGGTTTGCCGCAGCCGGGCACTCGGTCTCGAATATCTACTTCACGCGCGGGGAGGCCGGCGTTCCCGGGAAATCGTACGACGAGGCGGCGGCAATCCGAACGAACGAGGCAATTGCCGCGTGCAGGATCCTTGGCGCGAAGCCTGTCTTCGCCGGCCAAATCGACGGCTCCTCCGTCGTCAGCAACGAGTGGGTGGCCAGGATGGAGCAGGTGATCGGCAAGGAGGAACCCGATATCGTGTTCGCCCATTGGCCGATTGACTCACACAAGGACCACCAATGCTCGAGCCTGCTCACCATCCAGGTGTGGATGAGGGCAAAGGTGAAATTCGAGCTCTATTTCTTCGAGGTCGGCTCAGGGGTCGAGACGATGACGTTCCACCCCACCGATTACGTCGACATCACCGGCGTCCAGGAATTGAAGCGCAGGGCCGTGTTCTGCCACGAGAGCCAGGACCCCCCGTTGATCTACAGGCCCGGTGCCCCCGGTAACCAGGCGATCATGGAGGAGTACCGCGGGATGCAGCTCGGTGTGAAGGCGGCGGAAGCCTTTGTGAAGATGGTGGGACACGAGCAGGGAAACACGATCGCGGGCCTGTGACGGTTCGTTGCAAGTTCCGGTGCCGCACGGGCGGCATGGTCGCCTATTCCAGAGAATTGAGCCGGAGGGTCGACCGCCTGCCCATTTTGGGTGTCAAAGAGTGGCAACGACATCATTTATGGCATTTCTCACCTCGGCCCAACCACGCCTGCCACGCTTATCGCGTCGCGCTCTCGGTTCCCGCCCCGTCCTAATCCTTTCCCTTGCGGCTGGTGCGCTCACGGGCTGCACCGCGTATGTGCAGACCGAGCCTGGGGTCGCCTACTCCCCGGGCCCCTTATATGAGGCCCCGCCTCCGGAGCCTCCGTCCCCCCCTGCGGCGGTTGAAATCACTGTTGCGAGCGATTTTTACCAACCCCTCGAATCCTACGGCACGTGGGTCGACATCGACGGCTATGGACGCTGCTGGCAGCCCCGAAACGTAGGGGGTGAATGGAGACCCTACTCGAGCGGCCAGTGGGTTTCGACCGACGCCGGCTGGTGCTGGCAGAGTTCCGAGTCCTTTGGGTGGGCCACCTACCACTACGGTCGCTGGAACGACGACCCGCAGCGGGGTTGGTACTGGGTGCCACAAACCCAATGGGCTCCCGCTTGGGTATCCTGGCGCGAAGGCGGCGGTTATGCTGGATGGGCACCTCTATCCTCCCAGGCTCGCCCGGGATTCAACGTGCGTGTCGGGCTCTTTCCCAGCATATACGTCTTTGTGGACGAGCGCCATTTTTCAGGCCCGATCCGCCCTAGCACGATCATCGTCAACAACACGACGATCATCAACAAGACGGTGATCATTAACGACACCCACATAACCGACAACATCACCGTCAATTCCGGACCCCGCGTGGCAACGATCGAGAAGGCTACCGGCCAGACGATCAAGCCGGTGCCCGTTCGCCAGGTGCGAGTCGCCGAAGAGGCCAGGTCGGCGGTGAAGCCCGTAGCTGGAACGACGACTGCGGCGAGCCAGAGCCATCCTGTTCCACGGGCTCAGGCGGAGGCCACCGCGACGCAACCCGCGCGTTCGGCCGCGTCCGAGGGCCGCCCGACTGAGGATCCAAAGGCGCTGGCTGCCGCCCAGGCGCGCACAAAGGCGGACTCCGAATCGAAGGCAATCGCTGCTCAAAAGGCCAAGGCCGACGAGAGGACCCGCGAGGACCAAAAGGCTCGCGCCCTTTCGCAGGCAAACACGGAGGCAAAGGCAAAACCCGCCGAAGCCCGTCCGGAAGAGTCTCGTCCAAGCACGGCGCAGACTGATGCCAAGGCGAGCACCGAGGCGAAGGCCAAGGCCGAGGCAAAGGCCAAGGCTGATGCGAAGGCGAAGGCGGATGCGAAAGCCAGGGCAGACGCTGCGAAAGCCGAAGAGGAGAAGCCGGGCGGCGAGTCCAAACCCCAGTAATAGGATTGATACCCGCCGCAGTCCGCGCCCCTTGAAATCCCCGGGGCGATCCGGAAGGGCGGAGCGGGATGACCAGGCGTTCTACGACTGCTGAATCGGCTTTGTTTGGGTGACTAGCCCATGGGGATTTTCCTTTGCGTACGCGCCCGGGTTGATCCCGTATCGTTTCGTTGAAAACGTACCTAGGGATCGTGCTCCTTGCGCTCGTTGGCCTAGTTGCAACCCGCGCCGAGGCCTCGTCGGCGGACCGCCGATTGGACATCTACTTTGTCGACGTTGAGGGCGGGGGAGCGACCTTGATCGTCACGCCCGAGGGGGAGTCGGTCTTGATCGACTCGGGCAGCCCCGGCGCGCGCGATGCCGGCAGGATCCACGCTGTCGCAGCGCAGGTGGCGGGCCTTACCCGGATCGATTTTTTCGTCCTGACCCATTTTCACCTGGATCACTTTGGAGGGATCTCCCAGTTGGCGGCACTTATGCCCGTTGGGCAGGTTTACGACAGGGGTATACCCCTGCACGACCCGGACCACAATCCAAGCGACGCCTTTTTCCTCTCGATGATCGGGCCGTACCGCTCGTTTGCAGCGGGAGGGCGAAGCCTGGTCCTGCCGGGGCTTGTTCTTCCCCTGAGCGACGCACGGGGAGGAACCCGCACGGTGGTGAGGTGCGTTGCAAGCGGTGGCAGGTTTGTCGACGCTCCGGCGGGGGCGAAGCCAAACCCATTGGCCTCGGAGAATTCCCACCACGACCTCGAGCCGACCGACAATGACCTCAGCAGCGCCTGGGTTCTCGACTTTGGCCCGTTTCGATTCTGGGACGGGGGCGATCTCACCTGGAATATGGAGGGCGAGGTGGTGACACCGGTGAACCGTGTCGGACAGGTCGACGTATACCAGGTGGACCACCACGGACTGGGCTTTAGCAACAACCCGGTTCTCATCCACAGCCTGGCTCCCACGGTTTCCGTGATGAACAACGGTCCCACCAAGGGGACGGCCAAGAGCACCCTTGCCGCCCTTGAGTCCTCCCCGGGACTCCAAGCCATGTACCAGGTGCACAAGAACCTCAGGCGGGAGGATCCCGAGGACAACACGGCGCCGGAGTTCATCGCCAATTTCGCTTCCGACCCTAACCACGCGGACGCTAATTTCATAAAGGTGTCGGTGGCCCCCGACGGTGCTTCCTACACCGTGGCGATCCCCGCGTCTGGCTACAGCCGCGCGTTCCAGACCCGACAAAAGGCGCAATAGGCCAAGCCGGGTCGATGCCGTCTCAGGGCTAGGCTGACCAACGCCTTCTCAACAGGCTGCGATCGTGGGCACGGTCAGAATCTTCATGAAGGAGCCCAGTCGCCGAACAACCTCGGCAAACGTGTCGTAGTCGACCGGCTTCTGGACGTAGGCGCTGCAGCCGGCCCTATGACACCGGTCGACCTCCCCGGGGTCGTCCGTCGTCGAAAGCATGATCACCGGAAGCGCCCTCAGGCGTGGATCGGATTTAACCCGGCGCAGGACCTCAATGCCGTCCACCTTGGGCATCCGGATATCGAGAAGGAGGAGGAAGGGCACCTTTGGAGGTGGACGTTCGCCCCTGGTCGCGGGCTTGAACAGGAAGTCGAGGACGGCCTGTCCGTCCCGGAACTCAACGAAGTCGTTCTCAAGCTCGACCTCGGCCAAGCTTTGGCGGATCAGGATCGAGTGCCCCTCGTCGTCGTCCACTATCAGGATTGTAGGTAGTCGATGCATGTCATCACCTGTATTTGGCGTGCTGTGGCAAGGCTGGACACCCGGCCCATAAGGTCGTCCGTAACGAGCAGATCAAAGTCATTGTATAACATGGCATCGCAGGCAACGGCGTCATCGGCAGCCGTCTCCACGCTGTGGCCCGCATCCTGAAGGGCAACGACCATGAGTCCGCGGACCACCGGATCGTAGTCGACAACGAGGATGCGCTTTGGCGAAAGCGGGTCCATTTTCGTGGCAAGGGATTCAACTACGCCTGCCCTGCGGGCTTGCCGCCGGCTAGGCGCGGCCCGTTTGACAGGTGCCGACTGGCAAGGAGCTCAAGCTCCGCCTTCCGCCGATAGGCCGGGAGGCAGTCGGTGGGGAAACGATCATTTTGCCACGCCGCAAAGGCGAGCGAGTCGACCGCATTGTCGAAAAGGGGATGCAGGCGCTCAATGATGGCCCTCGCCTGGGCGGACCGCAGAAGTATCTGTGCCTTCAGGCGGCCGTGCGCGCATTTTTTTGCGTGCGTCTTCATCCGCACGGAGCCTACCACCGCTGTCGAGCGACTATGAGTGACAGTTCGCTCGGGATTAGGGACCTTGATAGAGGCTAAGGTGCTACCCATTAAGGCCAAGCCCGCGGAACAGGGAAAATGCCGATGCCTGTCGGCGTTCCCGAATATTTACACGATTTAGTCGAAAATGCCCGTAGCGGCGTGAAACGCGGGTCAATGGCCGCCGCCATGGATCCCCAATTCTTGGACCATTGCCGACCACTCGCTCTCGATCGGGCCTTGGGCGACGGGCCGCCTGGCCCGGGCGTACCAATAGGCCGCATTGCCATTGTCGCCCTCCTTGCGATGCAGATAGGCATGGACCCAGGACCCGTCGCAGGTCGCGTCAGACTGGGCCACCTCGTGGGCCTTTTCCCAGTTTCCGTTCGCGTCATGCCAGAGCGCCAGAAGGGCCGGGCTTGCTCCGGCTGGCGGTTCGGCCTTGGCTTCTGTCGCGGATATCCTGAATTCCTCGGGCGTCACGGTGGGCTTCTCCCAGTTGAAAGCGCGGGAGCTTTCGGCGGCAAGCGCAACGTGCACGGCCGAGGCCCCGAGAGCAAACGCAAGCCATGCTTTCGAGAATGCTGGCGAAGCGCGCGGGCCCGTGCTAGATCCGGAAGCGATCGGTGCCGCGTCCGCGACCAGGCAGGGAACGCGCCCAATTCACCCCACCCACGATGAGAATAAACCCGCTGCATTTTACGGTCAGGGGCTTGATCGTGGCGGCGTTGGGCCTAGCGGCCGTGCTTGCCCAGGAGGCGCCAAGGTCGCAGGGAACGCCGAAGGGCTTTGATTCGGCGGCTGACGACGCGCTTGTCGCGATGAGGCAGGAGGCGCTCAAGCTAAAGATTGGCGGCGTGGCGGTCGTCGGCTTCTTCCAGGGCGAGGCCGCAGGGTCATGGAGTTCCAAGATGGTGGTCGTCGGCCGGATGAAGGATCCCCCGTCGACCGGAAACAACGGCGCCAACCTGCTGGCAATCGCCTATGCCAAGGCGACCGAGATGGTAGACTCGCACCGCGACAGCGGGCACGCCGGTCGTCCGCCGATGACAGGTGAGGTCGGATGGGAAGGGGGCGTCATCGCCCGCACGGCGACGGGCTATGCGGTGGCGGCGTTTAGCGGTGGCAGGTCACAGGACGATGTCGAGGTGTCGAAGGCGGGTCTCGCGGTGCTGAAAAGCGCGCTCTGATTTCGCGCTCGCGCTTGACAACCGCTTTCCGATCGGGAGGCCTTGGCCATGCGAATCCTCCTGAGGACGGACGCACTGCTTCTCCTTTGTCTGGCGTTTACCCAGGCCGCCCTTGCCGGGAGTGTATCCGTGGCTGCCGCGGCAAATCTGGTCTACGTGCTCGAGCCCTTGAATGCCGAGTTTTCCAAGACTGTGCCCGGCGTCACGGTGACGAGCGAGATAGGCGCGTCCGGGAGCCTCGTCGCCCAGATACAAAACGGTGCTCCGTATGACGTTTTCCTTTCCGCGGACACGGAATACCCGCAGAAGCTGGTGAAAGGCGGCGGGGCCGACGCGGCGAGCCTCGTGACGTTTGCCCGGGGTCGCCTCGTCCTATGGACCACGAGGCCCGGGCTCGGCCTCGGTTCGGTGGAATCGGTGGTGCGCGATGCCTCGGTTTCAAAGCTCGCGATCGCGAATCCGTCGACCGCGCCCTACGGGAGGGCTGCCCAGGAGGTCTTGGCGCGCCTCGGTCTTTCCGACGTGGCAAAGGCCAAGCTCGTCTTCGGCGAGAACATCACCCAGACGGCACAGTTTGTCTCAAGCGGGAACGCCGACGCCGGCTTTGTTGCTCTCTCCCTCGTGCTTTCCCCGAAGCTGGCGGACAAGGGGCGTTGGATTGAGGTCCCTCAGGGACTTTATTCGCCCATCTCGCAAGCTGGAGTTCTTACGCTGCGCGGAGCGGCAAGCCCGGCCGCCCGCCGCTATCTCGAATTCCTAACGACACCCGCTGCCAGGGCTGTGTTTGCCAAGTTTGGCTATAGTTCTCCCTAGCACTGGGGGCCCGTCCCCCTTTTCCCAGGCGGCCGGCCGCGCTAAGGATTGTCATCGCGGCGTTGCCGATTGAATCTTGCCCCCTCCCATTTGGCAAATCACACCCGACATACCTCCGGCGACCCTAAGGATCCGCGTTTTAATTTCCGGATTGAGTTCGCGCCGGAGCTGCCAATCAGCGCCCGGGCGCCGGAGATTGTGGACGCAATCGCGGGCAACCAGGTCCTTGTCCTCGCAGGGGAGACCGGATCGGGCAAGTCGACGCAGATCCCGAAGATGTGCCTGGCGGCCGGCAGGGGCACGCTTGGCAGGATCGCCTGCACCCAGCCGAGGAGGGTCGCCGCTCTCTCGCTCTCCAGGAGGATCGCGGAGGAAATGGGGGTCGCGTGGGGCAGGGAGGTGGGCTGCAAGGTCCGGTTCAGCGACAACACGTCGCCCGCGACGGTGGTAAAGTTCCTGACCGACGGAATGCTCCTCGCGGAGGCCCAGGGCGACCCGCTCCTCAGGGAGTACGACACGATCGTCATCGACGAGGCGCACGAGCGGTCGCTCAACATCGACTTCCTTCTCGGCCACCTGCGTGTCCTCCGGACCCGAAGGCCCGAGCTGAAAATCATCGTGACCTCGGCGACGATTGACACCGGGGAATTCAGCCGGGCATTTGGCGACGCGCCCGTGATCCGGGTCGAGGGCCGCATGTACCCGGTTGAGGTGGTCTACTTCCCATTGGACGGTTTTGGAAGCGACGCCGTCGAGGGCGACGAGGGAGGGTCCCGTGCAGAGGCCATGCACTACGTGGACGGGGCCATAGAGAGTGCCGAGCGGATCGCCCGCGACTCCGGCGCGGGCGACGTGCTCGTGTTCATGCCGAGCGAGCGGGACATCCGGGAGACCTGCGAGGCGTTGACGGGCCGCCTGGGGGACTGGGACGTGATCCCCCTGTTTGGGCGCCTCACCAATGACGAGCAGCGACGGATCTTCGCCGCGGGCCAGAGGCGCAGGGTGGTGGTGGCGACCAACATCGCCGAGACCTCGCTCACGATCCCCGGCATCCGCTACGTCGTCGACACGGGACTGGCGCGCATCAGCCGGTACTCCCCGAAGGCCAGGACGCGCAGGCTCCCGATAGAGCCTGTTTCGCGCTCGAGCGCGGACCAGCGGAAGGGCCGCTGCGGCCGGGTGGCGGACGGGGTGTGCGTGCGCCTCTACTCGGAGGAGGACTTCCTCGCGCGGCCGGAGTTCACGCAGCCGGAGATCCAGCGGGCGAACCTGGCGGACGTGATCCTCCGCCTGAAGGCCAACGGGATGGGCGACGTTGAGACGTTCCCCTTCATCGGGCCGCCGGCGCCCAAGGCGGTCAGGGCCGGGTATCTCCTCCTGGAGGAGCTCGGTGCGCTTGAGCCCGGTGCGGCCCACGAGCTCACGCCGATCGGCCGCGAGCTTGCCCGGCTCCCCGTGGATCCCACCGCGGGTCGCATGATCCTCCAGGCCAGGCGAGAGAAGGCCGTGCGCGAGGTACTCGTGATCGCCTCGGGGCTCAGCATCCAGGACCCCAGGGAGCGCCCCGAGGAGAAGCGGGTCCAGGCGGACGCCGCCCACCGCAGGTTCGCGCATCCTGACTCCGACTTCCTCACGCTCCTGAACATCTGGGACGCCTACCACACCCAGGTCGAGTCCCTGGGCCAGGCGCGCCTGAGGGCCTTCTGCCGGTCCCATCACCTGAGCTACATCCGCATGCGCGAATGGCGGGACGTTCACGCGCAGATATCGGAGGTGCTCGGCAAGGACGGGGATTCGGGGACGCCCTCGGTCCACGACGGCCTGCGCCCGGGAGCCGACAGGTCCATGGCCTTCGGCACACCCGCGTACCGTGCGATCCACAGGAGCGTGCTTGCGGGCCTCCTTGGAAACATCGCGCACCGGGACGAGGAGAACGGCGGGTACCGCGCGGCGCATGACCGCCGGGTCGTGCTTTTCCCGGGATCGGTCCTCCACAGGAGGGATTCCGCAGGTCCCCAGAAGGCGGCGCGGGCAGGAAAGGCGCCCCCAAGGAAGCGCGACTCGGCGCCGAGGTGGATCATGGCGGCCGAGGTGATGGAGACCACGCGCATGTTTGCGCGCACCTGCGCCCGGCTGGACCCGGCCTGGGCGCTCGAGATCGGGGTCCATCTCCTGAGCGTCTCCCACAGCGAGCCGTTTTGGAGTGCCGAGTCGGGCCGGGTGCTCGTGAAGCAGCGAACGCGGCTCTACGGGCTCGAGATTGACGCCCGCTCCGTGAGCTACGGGCCTATAGACCCCGCCCGGGCCACCGAGATCTTCATACGCGAGGGCCTCGTGAACGACACCGTCACATGGCCGTTCGATTTCCTGGCACACAACCGGGGCCTTAGGGAGCAGCTCGAGTCGGCCATGACCCGGCTACGGGACAGCGCCTACCTCGGCCTGGACGAAGCCGCGGCGAGGTTCTACGCGGCGCGCCTTGAGAACATCTCCGCGGTGGGCGACCTGGTCGACCTCGTGAGGGAACGCAGGGCGAATGAGCCGCGGTACCTGATGATGGAGGAGGAGGACCTCCGCGGCGCGGCCGCCGAGCCGCCCGACAAGGAACACTTCCCGGAGGCCGTCCCCATCGAGAACCGCGCGATCCCGCTCCACTACGCCTACAAACCGGGCAGGGAGGACGACGGCGTGACGCTCACGGTGAACGTGCGGCAGGCCGGCTCGCTCACCGAAGGGGACCTGGACTGGGCTGTTCCGGGGCACCTTGCGGAAAAGGTCGAGCACTACCTCCGCGCCCTCCCGAAGGAGCAGCGCCGGGCCTTCGTCCCGCTTGCAGAGACGGCTCGCGCCCTTTCCGCGAGGCTCCTCCAGCGCAGGCGCGAGTCGGGGCGGACGGCCACGGTCCCGGCGTTGCTGCGGGACCTGATTGGGGAACACCACGGGATCACCGTCGCTTCCGCGGCCTGGGCCTCGAAGCCGTTGCCCGACCGGCTCAGGGTGCGCATCCGGGTGGAGGACGACAACGGGAGCGAGCTGGCTTCGGGCAGGGATTTGGGTCCGGTCCTCGACAACCTGAAGCTTAGGGAGCGCACGGGCGCCGTGGAGCTCCTGAGGGAGGACCCCGAGGCCTGGTCGGCGGCGCGCGCCCGGTTTGAGATGCCCTGCCAGGTCTCGTGGACCTTTGGCGACATTGCCGGCCGGGTCGTCGTCACGGAGAAGGCGGGCGTGTGCGTGTACGGCTATCCCGCCCTCAGGTCGGAACCCAAGGGCGTGGCCCTCCGGCTGTTCAGGACACCCGAGGAGGCGCAGGTGGCGGGCGCCCGCGGCCTTGCGGCGCTCCTTGAGCTGCAGCTGCGCAACGACCTGGCATGGCTACACCGCAACCTTCGGGCCCTCGCCGACCTGGGCGCCACGCTCGCGATGCTAAAGCCCTCCGAGGACCTGCGTGAGGACGCCTACCACTGCATTCGCTCCTGGGCCTGCGGCAGGCCGGTGGACCCCCTTTCCGGGGGGACGTTTTCCTCCGCGGTCGCGAAGGCCAAGGAGGACCTGCGCGGGATCGTGCCCCGGTTTGTGGCGCTCGTTAGGGAGATCCTCGCCCTCAGGCAGGAGCTCCTGGTCGAGAAGCACCCCTACCCGGGGATGGCTGCGGACGTGGCGCGCCTGGTGCCAGCGGATTTCCTCAGGGACACCCCGTATCCGCTGCTTGGCCAATTTCCCCGCTACCTGAAGGCCATGAGGCTGCGGGCGGCCAAGCGCCGCCAAAGCCCTGCGCGGGACGATGAGCGGGCTCGCGAGCTGGCGCCCCTGGAGTCCGCAGCGCTGGAGGCGGGTGGGGACCTTCGCTGGCTTGCCGAGGAGCTCCGCGTGAGCCTCTTTGCGCAGGAGTTGGGCACGGCCGTCCCGGTATCGATTGTGAAGCTTGAAAAGGCCCTGGCTTCGCGGGGATCGCCGGGCGTACCGAGGGTGGCCCCCCGAACGGCGCCGGCGGTAGCGCCCGCGGCCCCGGGCGCTTCCCGCGCGCCAAAGCTCAAAAACCTGAAGGCGCTCGACTCGCTTTTCCAGCGTCCCTCGGGCTAGGGTCCACCCGAAGGATCAGGGAACGTCGTACACCTCGACAAGGGCTATGCCCGTGTCGGTTGCGGTTCCCGCGGCGCCGGCCACCTGGACGGTGTAGGCGCCGGGGGGCAGGGTCACAAGCAGCGCGGAATCTGCGCTTGAGGCGTCGTTCCACGTGAACGCTCCCACGGAGGCAGCCGTGCTGATGATCGCAGGGTCCCCGCCCCAGCCGCTGTTGGAGGCCATCGTGGCGCCGGCCGAGTTGATCAGCGAAAGCCCGGGGTCCGAAAGTGTGCCGGTGACGCCAAAGGGAATGAGCGCCGGGCCCGAGGCACGAACCAGCACCGTCTTTGAGGTGCTGCCCCCCACGACAAAGCCCGCGATGAGAATGTTCGCACCCGTGCCGACCTGCACGCGGGCCGAGAGGTTCACGAGGCGCGGCGAGGACGGAGTGTACGTCCCTTGCGGCGTCCCATCGTAAACCTCGGCGAGCGAGACCCCGGTGTCGCCGCTGGCGCCGGAAACCTGGGCGGTGTAGGGTCCGGCAGGCTCGCTCTCCAGGAGCGCGGAGTCCTTCCCGGCGGGCGTGGACCAGGCAAACGCGTGCACCGCGGCGGCGGCGGCGGCGATCGCGGCGTTTCCGCCCCAGCCCGTGTTCGACTCCACGAGGGTGCTTCCGGAGTAGAGCTGAAGCATGGGGTCGGGAAGCGTGCCGGTGACGCCAAAGGGAATGAGCGCCGGGCCCGAGGCACGAACCAGGAGCGGCTCATCGCCCGTGGCCCCGCTGGGACCCACGGCAAAGCCCGCGATCAGCAGGTTTGCGCCCGTGCCCACTCCCGCCCGGCATGAGAGATTGATGAGCCTTCCCAGGTCCTGGGTGGGGCTGATCGCGAGCGCGGCCGCGCTGCTCGCCGCGCTCCCTACCGAATTCGTCGCAACGCACGTGTAGGCCCCCTCGTTTGTGGCCGTTGCACCGTTGACGACCAGCGTTTGGCCGGTTGCTCCGGCGATCGGGTTCCCGTTTAGGTTCCACTGGTAGGTGGGGACCGGGCTCGCCGTGGCCGCGGCTTTGAAGACGACGGTGGCGCCCGGGCCCACCGTCTGCCCGCTCGGCTGAACGCTGAACGCAGGCAGGGTGGGCGCGAGCACCGTGAGGGTCGCGGTGGCGCTGGTCACCGTGGACACCGAGTTGGTCGCGACGCAGGCGTAGCTGCCCTGGTTGATAGTGCCTACGCCGTCGATCGTGAGCGACGACGAGGTTGCCCCGGAGATTGGGTTCCCATTGTAGGTCCACTGGTACGTCGGCTCAGGAGCGCCGGAGGTGACGACGGAGAACACGACGTTAGTCCCCTCCGGCACCGTAAGGCTGGCGGGCTGCGTCGTGAAGGCCGGTGGCTCCGGAGCCTGCGACACGACCACCTCGTAATTAAATACCGTGGAATAATAGCCGCCGCCGCCCGTGAGCTGGTAGGCCTGAAGGATCATCTTGTAGGTGCCTGTAGAGGTGGGCGTGCCAAACAGGGTGGGGTTCGCAAGGTTCACCATGCCTCCGGTGCCCGACACCGCTGTTGTGGCGTTCCCGAACTGCAGCCCGGGCGGGATGTTTCCGGCGATCGCCCACGACTGGGGCGGGTTCTGAGCGGGGCTTGACTCGAGGACAAACGCCACCTGGGAAATGGCCGTGTTGACGATGACCGAATACGGGGAAGGGTGCCCTGGGGTGCCGGTGGAAAGGGTGTACGTGTAGGCGAGTCCCGTGGAGGAGGCTCCGGCCACGGAGTCGATGGCGCCGAGCGCGGCGACCGAGGCCGCAGCCGTTTTGAGCAGCGCGCCCGCGGGAGACTCGAGGACGTAGTCGCCAAACACCAGGGCAACCCGGACCGCCGGGGAGCGTTGCAGGAGCGCGACCAGCGCCACCGCGGGAAAGCGCATCCCCTGGAGCCGAACCCATGCCTGATTACGTCGTGTCATTTTGTATGAGTCCGTGATGGACGCTCGCCTTGATGCCGCATTCAAAGAGAACACCCTTTGCATGCCTAGTTGCACCCGCAACCCGCGCCGCCCACGCCCCGTCCTCCCGAGGCGGCCTCGCGGGAGGAGGTCACATGGTCCATCATTGCTGAGCCCAGGGCGTCGCGGTTGGGATCCATGATGGGATCGGCGAGGAGCCCCCGGTCCCAGGGGTGGACGCGGACGGCCTGCGTGGTCGAGCATCCCGTGCAGAGCACTCCCACCATGAGGGCGACAAGCGCCGCGGCTATGGGGACCTTTGTTTTCATGGGTTGGCGGGCAATGGTTTCTCAGAGATCAGGAGCTCCACTTCCTTCCGCAGGGAAAGGTCCGTCTCCGAACCGTGGTAACCCGCATGGATGAAGCGCACCCGCCTGTTCCGGTCGATAACGTAGCAGGTGGGCATGGTGGGCACGCTTACCTGCCGGACAAGGTCATGACCGCGGTCAAGGAAGACTGAAAACGGCGGCGAGAATCGGGCGACGAAGCGGTCGAAGTCGGCCGGATCCTCGTCAACGCTGACCGCGAGTATCGACAGCCCTTTAGACGCGTAGGCGGCGTTCAGGCGGGCGTAGGCGGGGAACGATGCCTTGCACGGAGCGCACCAGGACGCCCAGAAGTCGACGATCGCCACCGCCCCGTCTATCGATGGGGCAGGCGCGTCCGTCCGGCCCTTAACTTCCGGGAATAGGTCGCCCACCTTGACCTGGGCATGGGACGAGGTTCCCAGCGCCAGACCGGCGAGGATGAGGACCAAGCGCAGGGATTGCTTCATCGGAGGCACGTGACGAGTGCGGGGGCTCCGCGGTTACCGGGGAAGGCGTGGGGGGCTCGGGGCTTCATCGGGATCGCCGGGTCACCAGGAGAGCTGGGCGCCCGCCGAATAGATGTTCGCCTGCGGATAGGCGCTCTGGGGGGTGACGCTGTCGGTCCCCCTCATGTTGTAGCGGCTGTAGTCCAGGGTCAGTTTGAGCCAGTCGCGGGGCTTCCACGAGAGGTTCACGCCGTAGGTCACGGCCAGGAGCGACGAGAGGCGGTAGTCGGAGGAATACGCCGGGCCGCTTGGATCGGGCGTGTAGGTCGGGACGATGTCGGTTGTGTTCAGGTCGTAGTGGTAGAAGTTGGCGGCCGACTGCTCGTGAATGCGAAAGTCGGGGGCGAGCACGAGGCCGTACCCGAGCTTCTGGAGCCACTTAAGCTCAAGGGTGTTGGCACGGACGCCATAGGTGTCCGCGTAGAAGCGGTAGCTTCCCTCGAGGGCTCCCTTAAGCCCCGGGTACGAGCGGTTCAGCGAGACGAATACGTCGCCCGAGTTGCGCTCGTCGGGCCGGTTTTCGTGGAACACCAGCGGGAAGAAGGACCCCGGCACGAGCTCGACATCCTTCTCGACCAATTTGTACTGGTCGCTCAGGTAGCCCACGTCCCGGCCCCAGGTGACGTTCACCGTCACAAATGTCCGGGGGTCGATCAGCTGGGTTACCCCAAGGATCGCGCTATAGGAGTGCCGCTTCACGTAGAGCTGGGGGTCGTCGTAAAACGTCTCCGCCAGGTCCTCGTGTCCGGCCACGCCAAAGAGGAGTGTCGTGTTCTTCTCGTTGAAGTCCGTGAGGGTGTTCAGGGACCAGCCCTGCGAGATGTAGTCGTGCTCGCGGCTGTCCGCGTATCCGACCGAGATGTTCACGGCGTCGATCTGCCTTGAGAGGTCGGTCTCCCAGGCCTTTCGGTGGTCGTGAAGCTCTGCCAGGGGCACCTGGTCGGATCCCGCGGGTGCCGGCAGGCCGGTGGGGGTGGCCCCCGCGATCGCGTCGTTGATCGCCGTTGCGCTGATCTTGAAGGCGTCCGGGAGGTCCTGGGTCGCGATCAACCCCTGGGTATGGACGCCCACGCGTCCGCCCGTCTCGCTGTAGTCCTCAAAATTGTAGTCGATCGACCCGTCCGCGCGCGCCGAGGGCTTCGGCAGGGAGATGAGCAGAACCAGGGAGAGAGAGAGGGCATTGATTCCGGTGGGTACAGGCAAGCATCTGTTTCGGAGCACGGCTCTGTAAGGACTAGCAGGCACGCGCAAAGTTCCTAGGGAAATCGAGGAGGCAACCCGTTGTTGGGCGATTCTGCGGGTTGTGCAAACAATGAGAACGATCCTCCGATCCCATTCAAAACCAGTGATCAGTACCTAGGCCATGGGAGGCCTATGAACTAGGGGGATGATTAAGCCATCGTCGGCAGCTCCCGGAGCTCTGCCGCCACGATAGTGGGGGGCGGCCAACGGAATACCGTTGACTGCAAATGAATGGCTTTTAGAACGCTCAAGACCTTCAACCCCTTACCGACCATGAAAAATATGGGTGTGTTTAATAACGTGATGGTCTTGGCAATCGGCCTAGTAACTTCGGGCCAGAGCCTTCTTGCTGCGGGAGGAGGCAACAGCAGCTACATCACAATCGCGAAGCAGGAGCAGTTCGACCAAATATCGGCGAACGCTCCCGTAGCCGATCCGACGAGCCCCTTCGTCTTTAATTCCGGGAGCCCGGTCGCCATGAGCTTCACCCCGCCGGGGGGCACCAGCACGGCCCTCACGCTCGCCCAGGGAAGCAACAAGTACAAGTACGACGAGTCCTTCGCGACGCTGGCCGCGATGAACGCGGCCTATCCCGACGGCAACTACACCTTCGCGGTGAGCGGCGCCTCGAGCTTCACGCTCAGCCTCTCGGGCGACCTTTATCCGAACATCCCGCAGGTGATGGGAGGAACGTGGAATTCGTCGGGGCAGCTCGTCGTCGACTCGACCCAGAACAACACGCTCAATTTCAACACCTTCACGACCTACGGGACGGCGGGCGCGATCAGCCACATGCAGCTTTCCATATCGTCGGCCGACCAGTCGACCGTGAGCATTAGCCAGGCGTACCTCACGCCGACAAACCCGTCGGTTTTCACGTCCTACTCGATTCCCGCCGGCACGCTCACGCCGGGCTCGATCTACTTCTGCTCGCTGGAGTTCGACACGGTGCCGGCAGACAACGCGACGGCGGTCTCGGGCGACACGGCCGTCACCATCTATACGACGAATACGAACTTTGTCCTCGTGACATCGGGCACGCCCTCGGGCGCGCCCACGATCACCCAGCAGCCCTCCAACCAGACCGCGCCCATCGGGTCAAACGTGTCCTTCACCGTGGAGTTCAGCGGCAACAACAACGTGCTCGTCCAATGGTTCAAGAACGGCATCCCCATAAACCTCGCCAATGGTGGCAACGGGAACGGGCCGACGCTGATGCTCTCGAACATCCAGAATTCGGACGCGGCCAGCTATTACGCCATTCTTTCGAACGGGAACGGGTCCTATGTCCAGAGCAACACCGTCACGCTCGCGATCGGCGCCTCGACATCTTCGTCGCCGCCGTCCTTCACGGTCGAGCCCGCGTCGCAGACCGTCGCAACCGGAAGCACCGTCGCATTCAACGCGTTTGCCAGCGGCTCGCCAAGCTACCAATGGCAGTTCAACGGAGCACCTCTTTCCAACGGCGGGGACATTTCCGGCGCGACGGGCCCGACCCTTGTGATCAGCGGCGCCTCCGCCTCGAGCGAGGGGGGCTATGCCTGTGTGGCCTCGAACTCGGCCGGCTCGGTCCAAAGCAATGTCGCGTCCCTCCAGGTCAGCTCGACGACCAATATCGGCCGCCTGATCAATATCTCCTGCCGCGCACAGGTTGGGACCGGGGGCAACATCCTGATTGCGGGCTTCGCGGTGGGTGGGGCGGGAACGGCAGGCAGCGAGTCCCTTCTCATCCGGGGCTCTGGGCCGGCGCTCGTGCCGTTTGGCGTAACGGGCACGCTTCCCGACCCGCAGCTTGAGCTCTACTCGGGCACGACGCTCCTTGGCACCAACGATGGGTGGGGCGGCAACTCACAGATCGCCAGCACGGCAGCGACGGTGGGTGCGTTTGGCTGGGGAAGCACGACGAGCCATGACGCGGCGCTCCTTGAGAACCTGTCGGCGGGCCCCTATACGGCCCAGATCGCCGGCCAGGCGGGAGACACGGGCGTGGCGCTTGCGGAAGTCTACGACGCGACACCCGCCGGCTCCTACTCGCCGACGACTCCGCGCCTCGTCAACATCTCGGCGCGCGTGCAGGTCGGCACGGGCGGCAACATACTGATTGCCGGCTTTGTGATAGGTGGCTCGACCTCGAGGACCGTGCTGATCCGCGCATCCGGGCCCGCACTGGTCCCGTTCGGCGTCGCCGGCACGCTCCCGGACCCCGTGCTTTCGCTGTACTCGGGAACCACGCTCCTTGGCTCGAACAGCGGCTGGGGCGGAAATAGCGAGATAAGCGCCGCGGCCGCGCAGGTCGGGGCATTCGGATGGAGCAGCCCCACGAGCAACGATAGCGCCATACTAGCCACGTTGCCCCCAGGAAGCTACACGGCCCAGGTTGCCGGCGGCAGCAATGACACCGGCGTGGCGCTGGTGGAGGTTTACGAGGTTCCCTGATCTGGCTTCTTCCGCTCAGGTCGCCGGCCGAACGTCCGAAGGCGGCCTCGCGTGTTGTTGCCAGGTCAGTCCAGCTCGAGCACGATGAGGGAGACGGCTCTGCGGGGGAGCACGACATCAACCGAGGCGGCCCCGCCGCTGATGCTGACCTCAGGTGGAAGGTCCGCTATCGTGGCCAGGTGGCCGGCGGACTTCAGTTCCGAGTATTCGAGCGGGTTCGGCGCCGGCGGGCTCCCGAGCGCCTGCCAGGCCGTGAAAGCGTTGCTGTGGGTCTCATCGATTCGATAGTCGGTTGTGCGACCGACGCCGGCCGGGACCGGGAGGTTCCTCAGGTGAAGGCTGATGCGCGCATCGGGCCCGGGGAGGTCATCATCATGGTAGTGCCACAAGAGGATGCTCAGCCGGCCGCCCTCCATGGACGCGAGCGCACCCACGTCGGGGGCGCCGCGGACCCCGTCCCTCAAGATGTCCTCCAGCGGAGTCTCACCCGTGCTCGCCGTGGCGACGCGCCTTCCGCCCATCCGGCTCAACATGCGAAAGACGTTCAGGACGGGCAGGTCGATGCCGTTGGTCGAGAGCACGCGCTGCCCGGCAAAGTAGGGCTGGTCCTCGAACTCGAACGCCCAGGTGAGCGCCCCCTCGAGGTTCACCTTGTCCCTGTCGGCCAGGGCGTACTCGCGGGCGATGCTGGCCGCGGTGTAGCTCGAATACATCGTGCTGGTGCGGTAGCCGAGCTGCGGGCCTTGGCACGCGGCGCAGCCGTCCGGGTCTGACTCGCCGATAACGATCGGCCGGCCTCTGAGCTCGGGCACCGAGGCGATCATCCGGAAGCCCCTGTCGATCTCCGCGAGCTGCGGGGCGATCCCGAGACGGACGTGGCCGTCGACAAAGGAGGGGCTTCCCTTTGCGTGGAAGGAGACAAAGTCGGTCGGCGTGCCGGTCCCTCCCGTGGCGTAGTTCACGCCGCGCGCGCAATGCGCCAGGAAGTCCTCCATGAACTTCCCGCCGCTTCCCGCGACGTCGGGCCCGCCGACGCGGGCCTTCGGGAGCGCCCTGCGCACGGCATCCACGGCATAGTCGTGGAGCTTGAAGAAGTCGGCGGGCGAGCCATGCCAGTAGGCCGCGCCGTTGGGCTCGTTCCAGGTCTCCCAGTACCACTGCTCGACCTCCTTCTCCCCGTAGCGGCCCGCGCAATGCCGGACCCATTGGTACACCAGCTCCGCCCATTTGTTGTAGTCCTTGGGAGGGTAGGACCAACCCGTGCTGATCGCCTTGTAGTCGAGGCCGGGGCGCCACTCGTGCTGGTACGGTTCAGGCTCGGTAGAGAGCGCCTTGGGCATGAACCCGATCTGCGCGTAGGGCCGGATGCCGCGCGCCCGGTAGGTGTCGAAAATTCGGTCGAGGAGGGTCCAATCGTACACGGGAGCTCCGCTTGGATCCTCGGTGTACGCGTTCGTGCTTCCCCATTTCAGCGCCGGGGTCCCGTCGCCCGTGCAGAGGAGGTTGTGGGCCCTGAAGTACACTCGCTCGGGCCTGAGCTCACCCAGCTCGGAGAGCAGGCGCCGTCCGTCCTTCATGGTCGCGTAGTTCGGCTCGTCGGCACCGAAGAAGCGCCAGATGGGCTTCATCGCCCCGACGACGCTCGACGCGTCGACATCCACGGTGACACGCAGGGTCCCCGGGCCCGGGGGCGTCTGGCCGGAGCTGGGCGCGAGGACGAGAAGACCCGCCGCGGCTAGGCAGGCAACCTGGAGGGGAGTTCTGGGATTGCGGGCGGGGATGGCGCGATCGTGGACGGGGGTTGGGGCCGAGCCGAGCCTTTCCGGAGCATCGCCGCGCTGCTCGCACTTGACCGTTAGGTGGAACTCGGGGACTTTGGTAATCCCCCGACCGAACCCCATGTCAGGCACCACGCTCAACGACATCGCGCGAGCCCTTGGCTACTCCAAGAACACGATCTCGCTCGCCCTTCGCGGGGACCCGCAGATCCCCGCGTCGACCCGGGAGCGGATAAGGGCGATGGCCGACAAGCTCGGGTACCGCCCGAACGCGGTCGTCTCGCAGCTCATGGCCCAGCTTCGCTCGGCCCGGACCAGCAGGCTGCAGGCGAAGCTGGCGCTCGTGAACGCGAACCTGGACCCCAAGGCCTTCAAGGACCACCCCACCATCCCGATCTACGTCGAGGGCTGCGAGCGGCGCGCCCACGGCCTGGGCTACGACTTCGACCGGTTCTGGCTCCACGACCCGGAGCTTACCGCCGACCGGTGGATCCGCATCCTCACGACGCGCGGCATCAAGGGCCTTGTCCTTGTGGGCCTGATGGACACCAACCACCTTCCCGCCCGCCTTGAGCCGGTATGGCGGAGGTTCCCGTGCGTCGTCACAGGCGTCCGCACCCGCGACCCGGCCCTTTCCTTCTGCTGCGTCGACCACTTTGACCTGGCGCTCTCCGCGTTCGAGCGGGCCGTCGGCCTCGGCTACCAGAGGCCGGGCCTGGTCCTGGACAGCGTGATCGACGCGCTGGTCGAGCGGCGGTTCTCCGCCGGCTACCACGCCGCGCAGGGGAAGCTGCCGCGCTCCCAGAGGATCCCCGTCTTTAGCGACGTGGCCGGCGTCGCGCGCCCCGGGAAGTTCCGCGACTGGCTGGACACCCACGAGCCCGATGTCGTGTTCACCCTCTACAACAGCGTCATCGGGTGGCTCAAGGCGGCGGGCAGGCGGATCCCCGACGACGTCGGGGTGATCCAGCTGGAGTGGCGCGCGTCGCGCCCCGAGGTCGCCGGCATGAACCAGCACAACAGCGTGACCGGCGAGGCGGCCGTGGACATGGTCGTCAGCCAGATCCACAACAACGAGACCGGCATCCGGGAGTTCCCGCGCTCGACGATGATCGGCGCGACATGGGTGGACGGGTCGACCGTGGAGGACCACGGCGGGGCCCGGCAAAGGCCGCGGGTGCGTTCCCGGAAAGTGCCTAGACCTCGATCATCGCCTTGATCACGCCCGTCTCGGGCTTGGCCCAGCCGGGGAAAACGCCCGGAACCTCCGCGAGCGACGAGCGGTGGGTGATCCAGGGCGAGGTGTCGATCCTCCCGCTCTCGATCAGCCGGATGATCCGGGAAAAATCCCCGGGCAGGGCGTTCCTGCTGGCGTGGAGCGTCAGCTCGCGCCGGTGAAAATTGGGGTCGTTGAAGGTGACCTCTCCCTGGAACAGGCCGACAAAGACCATCCTGCCGCCCTGCGCCGGGAAGTTGAAGGCCCCCATCATGGATCTCTGGCTTCCCGTGGCGTCAAAGACGGCGGTCGGCAGGTCGCCGTCCGTTATGCGAAGGAGCGCCGCCTGGGCATCCTCCTTTGAGGCGTCGATCAGGTGCTCGACGCCGAGCTGCCCGCAGAAGGAGAGGCGCGCCGCGTTCATGTCCAGGGCGATGACGACGGCGCCGGCCTCCCTCGCAAACTGGATGACCGAGAGCCCGATCGGGCCGGCACCGACCACCAGGGCGTATTCCCCTGGGCAAACACGCGCCCGGTCGACCGCGTGGCAGCCGATCCCCAGCGTTTCGACGAGCGCAAGCTGGTCAAAGGTGAGGCTCCCTGACGGGTGGAGCTTCGTCGCCGGCACCAAAATCCGCTCACGCATGCCCCCGTCGACATGGACGCCCAGCACCTGGAGGTGGGCGCAGCAGTTGGGCTTGCCCCTCCTGCAGGCGATGCACGCGCCGCAGTTCATGTAGGGCTCGACCGAGCACCTGTCCCCGGGGGCAACCGTGCTTACGCCGTCCCCCACCGCCAGGACCTCGACCCCGAGCTCATGGCCCAGCACGCGGGGGTAGCTGAAGAAGGGCTGGTTGCCGGAGAAGGCATGGAGGTCCGTCCCGCACACCCCGATCCGGTGGACGGCCACGAGCGCGTGCCCCGCGGGCGGGGCGGGGGGCGGCTCGGTGTCCCAGGCGGCAAACCGGCCGGGCTCCTCAAGGCGGATAGTTTTCAAAAAGGGGATGGAAGACCCGCGGGCCGTGGCCGGGCGCCCTTCAGCGGGGGGGCGGGGCCGGCTTTGCGGAAGCCTCAAGGGCCGCCCTTAGCCGCGCCATCCGCCCCGAGACCTCGGCGGTCACCCGGAGGAAGTCGGGGTTGACCAGGTTGCCGTTGTCGACCACCAGGCGCGCGCCGACATAGACCTTCTCGATGTTGGCCGTGCCGCAGGCAAGGACCAGCGTGCCGTAGGGGTCGAACACCGGGCCGGTCTCCATCCTGTGGGGGTCAATGATCAGGAAGTCGGCGAACTTGCCCCGCTCCAGGCTTCCGACGCGGCCGGCGACCCCGATCACGTCGGCGGCCCCGAGCGTGTGGAATCCAAGGACGTCCCGGGGCAGGAGCACGGACGCGTCCTGGTACTTGGCGCGCACGGCATAGAGGCCGGACCTCATGTTCTCGAAGGGGTCGGCGACGTCGGCGCTCGCCTGGCCGTCAACCCCCATGCCGATGCGGATGCCGAGGCTGCGCATCCTAGGGATGTCGGCCGTGCCCGAGGCCAGGCGCCCGTTGGAGAGCGGGTTCCAGACCATCGAGGCGCCCGCTGCCGCGATCCTCCGCAGGATCGCGTCGTCGGGGTGCACCAGGTGGGCGAAGGCGAGCCTTGGACCGAGCTCGCCGCTCTCGGCAAACCACCCGAATCGTGATCGCTGCTCCTGGACCTCCGAGGGCGCAGCCGACTCGAGGTAATGGGCTTGGTTGGAGAGGCCGTACTTCTGCATGAGCTCGCCCTCCAGGAGCGCATAGTCCTTGTCGGGCGCGACGCAGGCGTACCCCCCGAGCGAGAACCCGAGGAAGGCGGTCTTGCCGGCGAAAGAGCGGGTGTAGGCGTAGAATGCTTCGAAGTCGCCTGTCCGGCTCTCCCGGGTGCCCCGGATCGGCAGGCAGTACCCGTGAACGAACCGGATGCCCGAGGCCAGCTCCGCCTTGAAGCCCTCGACGTCAAAGTCCTGCTGGCCATTGCCGTCGTTGAAGTTGTAGGCGGAGGTGATGCCGTGGCGCAGGAGGTCGAAGCACCCCGCGAGGGTGTCGTAGTAATGGTCCGCGGCCGACACGTGCCAGAAGGGCCAGTTCGCGGTCAGCCAGCCGTCCAGGGCCTGGTCGGTTCCGAGGCCCCGGGTGGCGGCCTGGTAGGCGTGGCTGTGAGCCGAGACGAACCCGGGCATGAGGATTTTCCCCGACTCGTCCAGGGTCTGGACCGCCCGGATCCCCGGCGGCGGGTCCCCGTACCCGACCCGCAGAATCTTCCCGTCGTCCCCCGCGAGAAGGTAGCCGCGCCGGGGTGACGTCTCGTCAGCCTGGAGCGTGAAGAGCACGGCGTTCTTCACGAGGATCCTTCCGACCTCAACCTCGGCCCTGACGGGGATGGCCGAAAGCAGCCCCGCTAGGCAGGCGAGAATAAGGCATCTCATCACCCCCACGCTACTTGCACGGGCCGCGGGCATTCGACTAAAATCGGGCGGCATTTTGCATGGACAACTCCGGGCAGCCTGCGCTTTCTTGTCCCGACATGCAACAGCCGGAAACCAAACTCGTCACCCCCGCAAGCCTTGTGGTCGATGCCGTCCTTGTCATCGCCTTTTTCCTCTACATGTACAGCGTGGTTTCCACCCATGTGCCCTCCAAGGACCACCGCATGGTCCTGTTCTGGGGCGCCGCTGGATCGGCCTGCCTCACGCTCGTATTCTGGCTCACGATCCAGATGTTCCGCGTGGTGCTGCGCGTCCAGCGCGAGGGCGCGAAGAGTTCCGGCTAAGGGCGCCTAGTCCCTCTTGAACGACACAACGTAGAACGCGTCGCCATCGGGCTCGGGCGGGGCGACCCGCCTTCCCGCGGTCTTCAGCGTAAAGCCCGCAGCCCTCCGGAGGAAACCCTCGGCCACGGACTCGTTCTCGGTCCGGCAAAGCGAGCAGGTGGAATAGACCAGGGTCCCCCCTGGGCGCACCCGCTGGGCGTTTTCAAGGAGGAGGCCAAGCTGGACCTCGGCCGCGCTCCGGATCGCGGGAGGATGGGTCACCCACCTTAGGTGCGGCGAGCGCCGCCAGGTGCCCGATCCCGAGCATGGGGCGTCCACGAGGACCCCGTCAAACCCCCCGGCCGGATCCCGCGAGGTTCCGATCTCGATCCGCTCGCCAATGCCGGCGCGGGACGCGCGCACCGACAGCTCGACAAGGGCCGACTCCCGGACGTCCCTGGCCGTGACCCGCCCCTTGGGCCCGAGGAGCGACGCCAGCTGGAGCGATTTCCCCCCCGAACCCGCGCAGGCGTCGAGCCAGTGGCCCCCCGGCGCCATGCCCACCGACGCAAGGATGGCCTGCGAGCCGATGTCCTGGATCTCGACCTTGCCGGACTGGTAGGCGCCCGTGCGCGCCACGTCGAGGCCTGCCTCAAGCCTGAGGGCCCCCGGGACAAGCGGGCCTCTGCCGACGGCCCAGCCCCTGGCCGCAAACTCGTCGAGCACCGCCTGCGGATCCCCGCCCTGGAGCCGGAGCCACAGCGGGGCCCGGCAGAGGAGCGCGTCGCGCAGGGGGGGAAGGAGCGCCTCGGGGCATTCCTCGGCGAGCCAGCCCGGGCTGAGCGACCGGGCGTCCTCCCCGAGGAACCGGGCCCTCGCGTCGGCGCCGGGGGGGCACGGCGGGAGGTCCCCGGCCACCTCGCCCCGAAATGGCCCGACCAGGGGGGAGTCCGGCGCCAGCCACGCGATGCGGCGGATGGCCTCCGCGGGCGAGCCGTCCAGGAGCGGCTCCACCCAGGGCAGGTACCGCAGCGCGGCATAGACGAGCTCCCGGTAGAACCTGCGGTCGCGCGAGCCGAGCCGGCGGTCGCGGCCCAGGAGCGCGTCGATCCGCGTGGGCAGGCCCGGCTCGCGCCTCCAGTGGGGCCGCAGCCTCCCAAGGATCTCCAGGAGGGTTCGCTGCTGGCTTCCTGCGCGGCTCACGGTCCGGGTTGGGCTCGGTTTTCCCGGGCCGGGGTCAAAACCGGATGATGTTGAGGCTCATCTCCAGGCCGAAGTGGCCCTGCCCGTTGTTGGGACCCTCGGAGAACACCACGGCGTAGGAGACGTTCCAGGTGTTCGAAATCTTCTGCACGACGCCGTAATACTGGTCGACGAAGAGGTGGTCGCGCGCGTCAAAGTCGCCCCGCACGAACACCTCGTACTCCTCGTTGAGCCTCGCCCTGACCTCCATGTGGTAGGTGTCGACCCCGACGATCGGGTTGTAGCCGAGGCCGGGGACGTAGAAGGTCCCGTACTTGTCCGAGAGGTAGCCCACGCCGAAGCGCGCCATCCAGACGTCCCCTTCCTTGAAGGTCACGTCGGTGTCGATCGCCCGCTGGGCGGCCCTTCGGGTCGAGACGGCGTCCTCGATCCGGAGCTCCAACCAGCGCGCCGGCGTCGCCGTCGCCTCGAGGTGCACGTCCGAGAAGTCGGTCTGGCCCGGGGCCCTCTGGAAGCGGAAGTCCTCGTCCAGGTCGAACGTCGCAAGGTCGCGCGATCCGTAGGCGGGGTCACGGGTCTGGAGCGTGTTGTTGAAGCCGACCCGAAGCACGTTTGTCGCCTGGAGCTGGTCGATCGCCCGCATGTCCCCGAGCTCCATGATCGGGAGGTAGCTGGTGAAGGTGCTCCGGTCGATATCCGGGATCCAGTCGGCCGACTTGTCGCCGTCGGGGACGTAGCGGTAGCTCAGCGTCGGGGTGATGAGGTGCCTTAGGCCGTCGATGTGCCAGAGGGGGTTCTCGTAGTCGAAGACCGCGCTCGCCTTCATGTCGGCGTCAAAGCCGAGCTCCCCGAGCGCCCTTCCGGTCCCGCCCGGGTCCGCGGCCCCCACCGTGTCCCAGTACTGGGTGTAGCGGGCTCCGACGACCGGGGTCACGTCGAAGATTCCCTTGTAGGAGTAGGGGCGCGTGATCCCAAGGAAGGTGTCGAATCGGTCGGTGGCCAAGAAGGTGCCGCCCAGGGGAGGGTTCTCCTCCAGGTGGACGATCCCCGAGTTAAACCGCACGTAGACGCCGCCCCCGATCAGGGTCGGCAGGAGGTCGAACCGGATCTCGGGGAGCCGCTGCTGGACGGGGTAGTAGGGGTCCGGCTGGAAGCGCGCGAAGACCGACCCGATGAAGTCCTCCTGGGTGTAGTCGGCCTCCAGGAAGTTGTCGGGCTCCTGCACCGGCACGAAGTCCTTCGAGTGGAAGTCGCGCACGACCTCGGAGTCGGTGGACCAGTTGACGTCGGCGCTCAGCGAGAGGTCGGGCGTGACCTGCTGGCTGTGCTGCCACTCGGCAAAGGCGCGGTTGTCGCCCACCGTGGTGCCGAGCACGTCCAGGTCTTTCACCCCGAAATCGTGGATGTAGCCGCTCTTCAGGTAGCCGACGGCCGTGTCGTCGCCGCTCGTGATGTCGTAGTTGGCCACGGGCCCAAGCATGACGCCCCTGGACGAGTAAATGCCCAGGTCCGGACCCAGGCTAAAGCCGGGGACCACGGGGATGTACATTGCCGCGTCCCCATAGGCCCCAAGGTTGTGGCGGTACCCGCCCGCGAGCACCGTGTTCGCCAGGCTCGCCTCGGAGCCCAGGTCCTGGCCCAGCCGCGAGACCGGCACCGGCCGGTAGCTGCCGATCCCGATGTCCGCCTGGGCGAGCCTGAGGTAGTGGCCCGGGGAGTACAGCAGGGTCTTCGCCTTTATGGTCGGCTGCCAGGAGCCCGGCTCGCGGTAGCTCACCGTGGCGTCATGCACCGTGACCTCGGTCCGGGTGCCCTCGGCCCGCGGCCCCTGGATGTAGTAGGGGAACCGGCCAACCCGGAGGTTCGTTGCGGTAAAGGAGCCGTCGGTACGCTTGAAGGTCAGCTGGTCGGCGAGGAGGCGGTCCCCGATACGGGTCAGCACCACGTTGCCGTCGGCCACCGCCACCTGGGTCTTCTGGTTGAAGCGGATCTCGTCCGCCGTCAGCAGGATGCCGGCGTCGACCAGGCGGGCCTTGCCCTTTGCGATCACCTCGTCGCCGGCGTAATCAGTCTGGTCGGCCGAGAGGTCGGCGGTGGCGGCGGGGGGCGCCGCCAGGGCCGGCAGGGCCAAAAGGGCGGCGAAAAGGGCGAGGCGGCGTATCACTTTGGGGGAGCAAAATCGCCGCGGCTCGCGCTAGCAAGCCCCGCGGTCGCCAAAAAAACTTCGGAAGAATCGGCAAACTGGCGCACTTTTGGCTTTTTAGCGCGCGCCACCGACTCCATCGTGGCCCACCCAATGCCACGGAAAAAGACCATACGCATGTCCAAGGCGGTCCGCGACATGGCGCCCCTGCGCTCCGAGGTGAGGAGCTTGGGCGCGGCCCTGGGGAGGGTGATCACCAAGATCGAGGGCGGGCAGGTCCTTGAGACCGTCGAGCAGCTCCGCAGGCTGGCGAAGGCGCGCAGGGCGGGGGACCCCGACGCCGAGGGCCTTCTCGAGAAGGCGGTCGCAGGCCTGGACCCGCTGGCCGCGTTCAACCAGGCGATGGCGTTCACCCTCTATTTCGAACTCGTGAACCTGGCGGAGGAGAACTTCAGGATCATACTCCTGAGGCGAAGGCGGGTCGCGCACGCGGCCGGGCTGGACGGAGGCCGGGCGATCCGCGAGTCGATCGAGGCCGCGGTGACGGAGCTGAAGGCCTCGGGCGTCGATTCAGCCGAGATGCAGCGCCTGGTCGACCGGCTGGGCATCGAGCTCGTCTTCACGGCGCACCCGACGGAGACCAAGCGCCGGACCCTCCTCGCCAAGCTCGGCCGACTGGCCTCGATCCTGAGGGCGCGCGCCCAGCCCGAGTCCACGCCCGACTTGGCCGTCCTCGAGGCGGAGACCATCGAGCGCGAGATCGCCTCCCTCTGGCTCACCGACCGCAGCCGCACCGTGCGCCCCGAGGTCCGAGACGAGGCGCGCACCGGGCTCTGGTACTTTGACACGACGCTCATGGAGACCCTGCCCCGCCTGCAGCACGACATGGCGCGGGCCCTGGCGCTGCATTACCCGGGGGTGCGCCCGCCCACCCGGTGGCTCACCTTCGGCTCCTGGATCGGGGGCGACCGCGACGGAAACCCGGAGGTGACCGCCGGCACGACGGCCGATGTCCTCCTGCTCCACCGCAGCCTCGCGATCGAGAAGCTGCGGGTGACGGCGGGCGAGCTCAGCAAGATCCTCACCGTGAGCGACCGGCGCGACACCGTGGTGCCCGCGCTCAAGCGGGGCCTGCGCGAGGACCTTCACCTCTCCAAGCACATGGACGAGCTTGAGAAGCGCTACCCCCACGAGCCCTACCGGCTCCTCCTCGGGGTGCTCCACGAGAGGCTGGGGCAGGCGCGGGACGAGCTGCGCGAGAGCCAGATGCTCCTCGGGGGCGGGGTCGTCGGCTCGTGCCTCTCGCGAGCGACCGTCGAGGACACCCTGGAGACGATCAAGGCCGGCCTGGGTGCCGGCCGCGGCGGGATGCTGGCTGAGGGCGGGGACCTGGCCTCGGCCACCAACCAATTCGAGGTCTTCGGCCTGCACACGGCCCGTCTGGACCTGCGGCAGCACTCCTCCCACCACGAGGCTGCCGTGGCCGAGCTCCTTTCCCGGCCCGACTACCCGTCCCTGGGCGAGGAGGAGAAGCAGTATGTGCTGATAGAGGCCATCGCAGGCTGCGGGCCCCTCGCCTCCACGGAGGGGTTCTCGGCGGCGACCCGCAACGTGATCGACCCCATGGTGCTCGCCGGCAAGGCCTGCAAGGTCATCGGGACCGAGGCGCTTGGCATCTACATCATCAGCATGACCGACGGCGTCTCGGACGTCCTTGAGGTCGACCTCCTGCAGAAGCTCGCCGGCTCGTCCCTTCCCGTGGCGCCGCTCTTTGAGACCCTCGACGACCTCGAGCGGGCCCCGGACGTCCTCAGGGACCTCTTTGCGATCCCGGGGCGCAAGCCCTCGCACCAGCACGTGATGCTCGGCTACTCCGACAGCAACAAGGACTGCGGCTACATCACCGCCAACTGGGCCCTGTTCAAGGCCCAGGAGACGATCTCGCGCGTCTGCCGCGAGGCCGGGGTCGAGGTCACGCTCTTCCACGGGCGCGGCGGCAGCATCGCCCGGGGCGGCGGCCCCGCCGCGAAGGCGATCCTGGCCCAGCCCGCGGGCCTTCGCGACGGCAGAATCCGCGTGACCGAGCAGGGCGAGGTCCTCTCGACCCGCTACCACGACCCGGACCTCGCACACCGCATCCTAGAGCAGATGGCCTATGGCGTCATGCTCGGGATCCATGCGGCCGGCTCGGCCGACTCTGCGCCGCAGGAATGGCGCGACACGATGGAGGAGATGAGCCGCGAGGGCTTCGGGGCGTACAAGGCCCTGGTCCATGACGACCCCGAGTTCCTTGTCTTCTGGAGGCAGGCGACCCCGATCGACGAGATCAGCAACCTAAAGCTCGGCTCCCGCCCCACCTATCGGCGGGCGACCCAGAGCGTCTCCGACCTGAGGGCCATCCCGTGGGTGTTCTCCTGGATGCAGAGCCGCTTCAATTTCCCGGGGTGGTTCGGGCTGGGAAGCGCCCTGGACTCGATGCTGCGGCGAGGGCCCAAGGAGCGCGCGCGCCTGAGGGCCATGCACGCGGGCTGGCCGTTCTTCCAGACGCTCATCGACAATGCGCAGCTCACGATGCGCAAGGCCGACATGGGGATCGCCTCGCTCTACGCCGGCCTTGTGCCGGACGCCAAGGTGCGGCGGCGCATCTTCGCGATCCTGAGCGCGGAATTCGAGCTAACCGAGAAGTCCATCCTCTCGGTGACCGGCCAGAAGCGCCTCCTCGGCCGCGAGCCCGTCCTTCTCAGGTCGGTGGAGCTGCGCAACCCCTACATCGATCCCCTGAACTTCATCCAGGTGGATATGATCCGGCGGCTGCGCGAGGGCGCCCCGGTCGGCGCGCGCGAGGTCGACGAGATCCGCGCCGTGATCGAACTTACCATCAACGGGATAAGCGGGGGCCTAAAGAACACCGGCTAGTCCCGGACCGCTTTTTTGGGTCGCTTGGCCGAAGGGCGCCACCCACACTTCCCGCAACCCCAAACCCCCTTAGTGATCCTTCACAAGCCTGATTTCGAGGCCCTCCTCCATGCCCGCCATGCATCCGCGCACTCCGTGCTCGGAATGCACCCGATAACCTACAGGCGGAGCCACGGGCTGGTGGTGCGGGCGTTCCTCAGGGACGCGGCCTCCTGCGAGGTCGTGCTGACCGACTCGAGCCCCCACGCGGTCCTCCCGATGAAGCTCCTGGCGCCGGAGGGCCTCTTCGAGGTGTTCATCCCGAGGCACCCGGAGGTCTGCGGCTACGAGCTCAGGGCCACCTCCTACGACGGGAAGGTGCGCCAGTTCCGCGACCCCTACTGCTTCCTGCCGACCTTGGGCGACCAGGACCTCTACCTGTTCAACGAGGGCAACGAGCACCGGATCTACAACAAGCTCGGCTCCCACCTGCTCGACCTCGGGGGCGTGAAGGGGACGGCCTTCGCGGTCTGGGCGCCGTCCGCCTCGAGGGTGTCCGTCGTCGGCGACTTCAATGGCTGGGACGGGCGCTACCACACGATGCGGAGCCTCGGCGCGTCGGGCGTGTGGGAGATCTTCATTCCCGGGATCGAGGCCGGCTCCCTCTACAAGTTCGAGATCCGCGACACCAAGGGGGCGATACGCGTGAAGACCGACCCCTACGGGACCCGCTTTGAGCCCCCGCCGGGCAACGCGGCGATCGTCTGCAGGGCGGACGGGTTCGCCTGGAACGACGCGGACTGGATCGCGCGCCGGGTGTCGCGGGCGGGAAACGCCGACAAGCCCATTTCAATCTACGAGGTGCACCTGGGCTCATGGCGCAGGAAGCCCGAGGAGGGCAACCGGCCGCTCACCTACCGCGAGGCGGCCCCCCAGCTCGCCGACTACGCCAACGAGATGGGCTTCACCCACGTGGAGGTGATGCCGCTGGCCGAGCACCCCTTCGACGGCTCGTGGGGCTACCAGGTGACGGGATTCTACGCGCCGACCCACCGGTTCGGTACGCCGGAGGACTTCGCCTGGTTCGTGGACCACCTCCACCAGCGCGGCGTCGGCGTCATCCTGGACTGGGTCCCCGCCCATTTCCCCAGGGACGCCTTCGCGCTCGCCGAGTTCGACGGCACCCACCTCTACGAGCACGCGGACCCGAGACAGGGGGCCCACATGGACTGGGGCACGCTGATCTTCAACTACGGCCGCAACGAGGTCAGGTGCTTCCTGGTCGCCAACGCCCTGGCGTGGTTCGACCGCTACCACCTGGACGGGCTGCGCGTGGACGCCGTCGCCTCGATGCTCTACCTGGACTATTCGCGGGGGGCGGGGGAGTGGGTGCCCAACCGCTACGGGGGCCGGGAGAACCTGGAGGCGATCGCCTTCCTAAGGGGCGTGAACGACCTGGTCCACCAGTACTACCCGGGGGGCCTGATGATCGCCGAGGAGAGCACCTCCTTCCCCGGGGTCACGCGCGCCACCTCGGATGGCGGGCTCGGCTTCGACCTGAAGTGGAACATGGGCTGGATGCACGACACCCTGGAGTATTTCTCAAAGGAGCCCATCCACCGCAGGTTTCACCAGAACGACCTGACCTTCGGCATGCTCTACCAGTACGCCGAGCGCTTTGTCTCGGTCTTCTCCCATGACGAGGTGGTGCACGGCAAGGCGTCCATGCTCTACAAGATGGGGGCCTGGCACATCCCCGAGAAGGCGGCCAACCTGAGGGCGCTCTACGCCCACATGTGGGCCTACCCGGGCAAGAAGCTGCTCTTCATGGGCGACGAGTTCGCGCAGGCCCAGGAATGGAACCACGGCGCAAGCCTCGACTGGCACCTCTGCCAGTACATGGACCACGAGGGTGTGCGTCGCCTGGTCTCGGACCTGAACCGCCTCTACGTGGCCGAGCCGGTGCTCGGCGCAAACGACTTCAACCCCCACGGGTTCCGCTGGGTCAGCTGCCTGGACGCGGACGCCAACGTGATCGCCTACCTCCGCTCGGACTCGAGCGACCAGACTCTCTTCATCGTCGTGGGCCACTTCGGGGGCGCCACCCGCAGCTACAGGGTGGGGGTGCCGCGGAGGGGGTGGTGGAAAGAGGTCATCAATTCCAACAGCGAGTACTACGGGGGCTCAGGCCTTGGCAACGACGGCGGGCGCTCGAGCACCGAGGTGCCGCACGACGGCTACACCCAATCGATCGAGCTCACGCTGCCTCCCCTTACCACCATGATCTTCAAGTGGAGCGCTTCCGGCTAGCGCGGGGCCACGGCATCTGGGTTGCGTTAAATACGTGTAATTTCTGAGGTGTTTTTGACTCGCGGATCGCCGAGCCAGTCCGCACATTGTTTCGTGGTACACGAAACATCCGCACCGAACGCATGGCGCGCAAAATAAGCTTCATCAACTACAAGGGTGGCGTCGGGAAGACCTCGCTCATTGTAAACACCGCTGCTGCATTGGCGAAAATGGGCAAGCGCGTGCTCCTGTTTGACCTGGACACCCAGTCGAACGCGAGCATCTGGCTCCTGAAGCTCGACCGGTGGAACAAGATTAACGCCACGGGCGACGGCTCGATCTATTCGATCTTCGACCCGGGCAAGAGCCACATCAAGGACCTCGTAATCAAGGACGTGGTCGAGGGCAAGCTGGGCGAGAAGCTCCTGCCGGGCCTGGACCTGGTGCCCACAACCTTCAACCTGGTCGACCTTGAGGCCGAGTACGTCGGCGACCCGAAGCGGCCTGCCTACCTGGTGTTCTGCGAGCAGGTGGCGATGCTCGAGCCCAACTACGACTTCATCCTCTTCGACTGCCCGCCGAACATCCTTCGCGCGGCGCAGTGCGGCGTGTTCACCTCGAACGAGATCTACGTGCCCTCGAACCCGGACGCATTGAGCCTCATCGGCTTCACGCTCCTGGTCGACAAGCTCCAGAAATTCCACGCGATCTCCGGGAGCTTCCGCAAGGCCTCCATGGGGGCGCCGGCCCAGGTGCAGGGTCTCATCTTCAACTCGATCCGCACGGGCGTCGACATCGAGGTTCCGAAGATGAGGATGCAGCTTCGCCTGAATCAGTTCCGGGCCGCGAAGCGCGCCGCCCCCTCGGCCAAGATCTTCGCGACGCAGATTCGCGACGCGATGGTGGTGAGGCGCTCCGTGGCGCTCGGCCTGCCCGTCATCCTCGTCGGCTCTGAGGGTTCCGACACCGCGGACTCCGTCACCAACGACTACAGGAAGCTCGCGACGGAACTTGCCCAGCACGAGCCCGCATTCTAAGCATCTTCGAAAATGCCAGTACCGAAATACACCGAAAAGGATTGGAACGACGTGAGGACGGCGTTTGCCAGTTCGATCATGGTGGACACCCAGGTCTCGAGCCTCGCGCAGAACCTGGACGGGCCGACATGGCCGGTGAAGTCCAAGGACGAGACGCCGGCCAAGTACATCGACCTGAGCTACGAGGAGGCGATCGAGCTCCTGGCGCTCAAGGGCCAGTCGGCCGACAAGCTCGACCTGCTGATTTCGATCCTGAAGGAGACCCTGGCCTTCGACGACCCGTTTGGCGACATGGTCGACCAGACCGAGGCGGCCTCGGCGCGCGACAACCCGCTCCTGAAGAACATGGCGCGGAGCTCGATCCCTGAGAACTTCCCGATCTCGCTCACGGCGCTGGGCCCCGACACGGTAGAGTTCTGCAAGCTCGAGCACCTGAAGACGCTCGGGGAGTTCGCGGTCTTTGCGCAGGGCATGTCCCAGAACGTGATCGTCGGCGGCGACTTCAGGAAGCTCCTGAACGCGCTCTCCAACCTGGACGAGGCCACCCTGAGCGAGATCCTACCCTACAGGAAGGGAGCCAAGGGCCTGCACCTGATCGAGGCCCTGGGCCACGCGGCGAAGCTGCCAAACCCGATCCCGAAGGCGGTCGAGGCCGTGGCATGGTTCGAGGCGGACTTCAACCAGCTCAAGAAGGACTTCGCCGAGGGGGCCGGGCTCGCCCGCCAGTTGGGCGTCCTCGGGAATATCGAGCTTGAGAAGAAGGTTTCCGACCTGATCCGCCAACTCATCAAGCCCGGCAGCGCCGGCGTCCAGGCCGCCAGCGGCAAGGGCGGATTCTTCAAGCGCCTCTTTGGGAAATAACCGGGACTGTCCGGCACCCGCCCATGGCAGACCCTTCCAATATCCGGTTCCCGGTTAAGCGGACTGAATCCGGCGGGAACCTCTCGCTTCGGAGGAATCGGTCGGACACGAACCTGCCGTTCTCGGTCTCGGAGGCGACGGCCCAGGCCCGGGAGTCGATCCGGGCGATCGTCTCCGCGACCCGTCCCCCGATTGGGGTGAGGGGGGGAGGGGACGACGCCCGCATTGCCGACCTGGAGCGCTCGCTCAGGCAGCTTGAGCTCAAGCTCGCGGAGCGGGAGCGGGTCGTCCAGGAGCGCGAGGCGCGCCTGAAGGAGTTTGAGCGCGAGCTTGCCGAGGCCGAGGCGCTCCTGGCGGCTCGCGAGCAGCTGGTGGCGGCCTCGCGGAAGTCCACGCCGGTCCACGTTTCGCCCGAGGAGAAGGCCGCGCTTGAGGGCCTTCGGGCCGAGCTTGAGCGCCAGGAAGCGGTGCTCAAGGAGGCGCAGAACGCGCTCCGTGAGCGCGAGCTGTTCATGGAGGAGAGCGAGACACGGCTCTTCGAGAAGGTGCAAAGCCAGCAGGAGCGGGAGATCGAGCTCGACCAGAAGGAGGAGGAGTTGAAGGTGAAGCTGCGCAAGTACCGGGAGACCGAGGCGGCCGGCGACACCCAGGCCGCCGCGACCCTCAAGGCCGAGGACGAGGCCGCGGCCGATTCGGACGAAATGAGGGCATGATTCTTGACGCTGCATCAGCCGTTGCCCTATTTTGATGCAACTTTTCCCCGGACCCGGCGTCCAACTTCCTCCAACATCCTAGTATGAGATTCCTCCGCCTTGCGCTCTGCATAGCTTGTTTACCCGTGGTGGGCCTCTGCGCCCCTGGCGATGACAGCAAGGACGAGGAGAAGCAGGCCCCGGAGGAGATCCCCAACTTCAACCAGCTTGACGAGTATGTCTACGTTCCCAAGTCGACGTTAAGCATTGGTGGCCGGTTTCTTCTGAGGGGGCCGAAGACGACCTACAGCGGCCAGGGGGAGATCCCGTCAACCGTGAGCCCGGGCGCCGACAACACGGTCAATATTCCGAACATCCAGCGCACCTACGTGGACGGCACCGTGATGCCGGACACCCGCACCGTGACGCAGAACACCGGGTTTGGGGGCACGATCAGCGTCCCGATCCAATCCGACGGAAAGACCAACACCTGGAGTTACGACAATAACAACAACTCGCTGATCTGGAACTACAACACGCCGTCAAACCAGCTCCTGCCCGATGGCAACATCGCCTTCCATGCCTACGACGCGGTCGTGACGGATGCGGGCGACCACACCAGCTACGGAACACCCAACCTCGGTATCGAGCTGATCCTTGACCGGGACATGGGCAAGCTCGGCAAGCACTTCAAGTGGAGCTTCACGGCGGGTTTCTCGATCGCCGACATCCACTCGAGCATCTACGCACCGGTGGCCACGACGCTCTCGACCCTCACCGACGAGTACGACCTCTTCGGGCAGGTCGTTCCGGCCGCGCCCTTCTCCTCTCCTACCAACACGAGCCAGAACGTGTACAACTCCAACGGCAGCGCGGTGACCGGGACGTCCGGCACCACGCAGACGCAGAGCGTGAACCAGGTGATCCTGCTGGGCAACCAGCCGATCAGCCGGACCTACACGACCCAGTACATCGACACGACGAACCGTTACTTCATAGAGGGCGCCTACTACACCCTAAGGGTGGGGCCGACGCTCCAGTTCCCGACATGGAAGCACCTCCAGCTCAATGTGAGCGCGGGGCCGATGCTCGTCTACTCGGGCTCGATCCTGAACGTGCTCGAGGACCTCAACATCGCCACCGGCGAGGAGTTCACGGACCTCTACACGAAGGAGAACAATCGGCTGCTCCCCGGGTACTACGTGGACGTGAACCTCCAGTACCAGCTCACCGACACGGCCGGCTTCTACGTGGGCGGTGTATATCAGGACGCGGGGCGCTACAGCCAAACGGTGTCCAGCGGGGTCTCGACCAACTATTCCTCCGTGATCGACTTCGGTAGCCAGGAGGGGGTAAAGGGCGGGTTGACGGTCAGGTTCTAGTCGGGACGACGCTTGGGTTACGCTGCGCCGAGGTCGGCGAGCACCGACTCGACGTCCCGCAGCTCCCCGGCGGAGTAAAACCCGTTGATCCTTAGGATCACCTGCTGGATGATGCCGTCGGGGCAGGATGCCCCCCCGGTCACCAGGATGCGCCTGGGCGGGCCGCCCTTCGCCGCGCTCGCGGCCGGGAGGGGCCTGCGCTCCTTGTGGCCGCTTTGCCCGGGAAGGCCCTTTGCCGGGAAGACGTAATGCTCGACCTCAACCGGTGAGAGGATGTCGGCCTCGCTCTGGATGAAGAAGGCGCGCTCCCCGAGCTTCTGCTCGCAGAGCCTGTAGAGCTGGTAGGTGTTGGACGAGTTCTTGCCCCCGACCACGAACGCGGCGTCGAGCGGCTCCTCAAGGGCCCGGGCAAGGGCGTCCTGGTTCACCTGGGTCGCGTAGCAGAGGGTGTCGTTGCGGCCCTGTCCGCCCACCCGGGGCGGCGCGGAGGCGACGTCGGGCCCGTAGCGCGAGGCAAAAATGTCCCTGAGGCACGCGATGATCTCGCGGGTCTCGTTCATCAGGAGCGTCGTCTGGTTCACGACGGCGACGCGCTCCAGGTCCCGGTCAAACCGGAACCCCTCCGTGAACTTTCCGGCGAAGCGCTCGCGGAATCTGGCCTCGGCATCGGGCTCGGCGCTGCGGAGCAGCTCGCCGAGAAACCGCGCCTCGTCCAGGTTCCTGACGATGAGCGCCGGGGCGTAGCGGCGCGTGTTGGAGAACGTGGCCTTCGTCTCCTCGTGCTCGTGCTTGCCGTGGATCACCACGGTGTAGCCCTCGCGGCCGTAGCCGCGCGCGGCTTTCCAGACCTTCTCCACGAGCATGCACGTGGCGTCGTACTGCCGGATGGCGATGCCCTTTCGGACAAGGCGGCGCTTGTCCTCGCTGGTGGCCCCGAAGGCTGGGATGATCACGACGTCCTCCGGTGAAAGGGTGTCCCAGAGGTCCGGGCCCGCCGGTCCCGCGGTGTGGTGGACGCCCTTGTCGGTCTGAAGGTAGCGCAGGCCCCTGTTTATCAGGTCCTCGTTCACGAACGGGTTGTGGATCAGCTCCGAGAGCATGAAGACGCGCTTTCCGGGATTCTCGGCCAGGGTCTCGTAGGCCCGCTCGATCGCATTCTTCACGCCAAGGCAGAATCCGAAGTGGCTTGGGACCAGGTAATGCACGGCGCCGAAATCCAGCGTCACCGGGCCCGTGGCGGTGCGCTCCTGGCGCCGGGCCATGGCCTTGATGGCCGCGCAGAGCCTGGACTGGTAAATCACGAGCGCCTGGGCGTCCTGGTCGTAGACGGCCGTGTTGCGCTCCCTCTCCGGCCTGAACTTGTAGATGAAATCATTCTCGCCGAGGTTGAGGTAGGGGACCTCTATCAGGTGCGGGTCGAGCGCTTCCAGGATCCCGGAGAGCGAGGGTGCGAGCGCCGCCGGCTCCGAGGAGAGCCCCTCTATGGTCTCGAACGCGACCTCCGGGTCCGCCGCCGGCCCCTCGACCTGGGTGAAATGCACGCGGTAGGACCGCCCTCCCGTGTCCACGCTGAAGCGCTCGAGCGGGCGCGTGTGCGCCCGGAATGAGGACTCCAGGCGGGCCACGGCCATCTCGACCCCCGTCCCGGTGAACGGGAGGCCCGCCTTCGAGCCGAGCCGGCGCACCGCGAGGCGGTTGTTGCCATCGAAGGCGAGGATGCAGTCGAGCTGCGAGGCGGCTACCCCTGTGGGCGTGGGCATCGGGCCAATGTGCCGGCGTTTCAGGGCCTCGGCAAGGGGGAGGCGAGGATTTGCTGGAGCCTTGAGGCGTCGCGGCCGCCGCCCATCGCGAAGTCGGGCTTTCCGCCGCCCTTGCCGCCGAGCTCGGCGCTCAGGAGGTTCACGATCTTGCCGGCCTGGTAGCCGGCCTTGATCGCGCCCTGGGAGGCGAAGGCCACGACGGTGGCCTTGTCCCCGAAGGCCGCCCCCAGGCGGACGACGCCCTCGCCGATCTGCCCCAGCACCTGGGAGCCGAGCGCGCGGAGCGCGTCGGGCGTCTCGGCCGCGACGACGGCCGACACGAACTTGAGGCCTTCCTCGACGGAAGCCCTGGATGCCAGCTCGCCCGCGAGGTTCGCGGAGGCCTTCTGCTCGAACGACCGCAGCCTCTTGTCGGCCTCGGATTTCTCGGCCAGGAGCGACTCGACCCGCGCCTGGAGGTCCTCGCGCGCGGCGCCCAGCCTCTGTGCCACAAAGTCAACGGTGTCGAAGGCGTGGAGGGCGTGGCGGTAGGCGCCCTCGCCCGCAACCGCCTCGATGCGGCGCGTCCCCGCGGCGATTGCGCTCTCGTGGACCACCTTGATGAGCCCGATCTCGCCGGTCGTGGCGACGTGCGTGCCGGCGCAGAGCTCGCGGCTGTAGCCGCCGATGTCGACGACCCGCACGACCTTGCCGTACTTCTCGCCGAAGAATGCGAGCGTGCCCTCGGGCTTCTTGTCGAAGTCCACCTCGTAGGCCATGACCGACGCGTTGTCCAGGACCCGCTGGTTCACGAGCTCCTCGATCTCGCGGATCTGGGCGTGGGTGACGGCCTCAAAGTGGGAGAAGTCGAAGCGCAGCCGGTCGGGCGCGTTGAGCGAGCCGGCCTGGCGTACGTGGGTGCCGAGGATTTTCCGAAGCGCCCAGTGCAGCAGGTGGGTGGCCGTGTGGTTGCGCTGGATGGCGCGACGGCGGGAATGGTCCACGCTTAGCTCGGCGTGCGCCCCCGCCGCGGGAAGCGCCGCACCGGGGGCGACCTTGTGCAGGTGCCGCCCGGACTTGTCCTTGACCGTGTCGATGATGGAGACCGGGGCGCCGCCCACCAGGGCGTGTCCCGTGTCCCCGAGCTGCCCGCCCATCTCGGCATAGAAGGGGGTCTTGTCGAACACGAGGAAGACGCCCTGGTCGGTCGTGACCACGTCCTGGAGCGTCGCGTGCGTGCCCCGTTCGCGGTCCAGGAGGTATCCCGTGAAGGCCGTCGGGGCATGCGCGGTCTGGGCCGACCCCTCGGTGGCCGCGACGATGACCTCCCTCTTCTGTGCCGCCCGCCCCCGCTCCCTCTGCTCCCCCATCAGGGCCTCGAAGCCCTCGACGTCGACCGCGATCCCGCGCTCCGCGGCTATCACCTGGGTGAGGTCGAGCGGGAAGCCGTAGGTGTCGTAGAGCTCGAAGACGGTCTGGCTCGGGAGCTTTCCGGAGGCCGCCGCGTCGTCAAAGCGCTTCAGGCCGCGCTCGAGCGTCCTGCCGAAGCTCTCCTCCTCGGACCGGATGACCCGGCGGATCGTGGACTCCTGGCGCCGGAGCTCGGGGAAGACCTCCCCGAGCGAGGCCACGACCGGGTCCACCAGCTTCTCGAAGAAGCCGGTGGAGAGGCCGAGGTGGCGACCGTAGAGGGCGGCCCTCCTGAGGATCCTTCGGATCACGTAGTTGCGCCCCTCGTTTCCCGGGAGGATGCCGTCGGAGATCGCGCACGAGACGCAGCGCGCGTGGTCGGCAAGGACCCGGAAAGCTACGTCGCTGCGTTCCTGCTCCGAGAGCCCCGTCCGCCCCGCGGGGACCGTCCCCGTGTACGCGTGGCCCGAGAGCTCGGCGATCCGGGCGAAGATCGGGGTGAACACGTCGGAATTGTAGTTGGACGGTTCGGCGGAGAAATCCGTGAAGCCCTTGGTGGTCGCGACGATCCCCGCGACCCGCTCAAAGCCCATGCCGGTGTCGACGTGCTTGGCTGCCAGCGGCGAGAACGTGCCGTCCGCGTTGGCGTTGAACTGGATGAAGACGTGGTTCCAGATCTCGATGCAGCGCGGCGAGCCCGAGTTGACGAGCTTGCGGCCCTCGGCCTCGTCGTCGGAGGGGAGCAGGTTCACGTTGATCTCCGAGCACGGCCCGCAGGGGCCCGTCTCGCCCATCATCCAGAAGTTGTCCTTCCGGCCGCCGCGCACGATGTGCACGGCGGGGTCGAGCCCCGCCCTCTTGAATAGCCCCGACCAGATGTCGAAGGCCTCCTGGTCGAACTCCGACGGGTCGCCCTTCGCCTTGTCCGGGGAGTACACCGTGGCGAAGATGCGCTTGGCCGGCACGCCCCAGGTCTTCGTCACCAGCTCCCAGCCCCACTCGAGCGACTCCTTCTTGAAGTAGTCGCCGAAGGACCAGTTGCCTAGCATCTCAAAGAGCGTGTGGTGGTAGGTGTCGAAGCCGACGTCCTCCAGGTCGTTGTGCTTTCCGCCGGCGCGGATGCACTTCTGCGTGTCCGCCGCCCGCGTGTCCTTCGCGGGCTTGGCGCCCGCCCACTGGGAGAGGTTCGGCGCCCGCTCGCCCAGGAATATGGGCACGAACTGGTTCATGCCGGCGTTCGTGAAGAGGAGCCCCGGGGAGTCCGGCAGGAGCGAGCTTGAGGGCACGATCGTGTGGCCCCGCGCCGCGAAGAAATCGAGGAACGACTGGCGTATCTCCGAGGATTTCATAATGCCGCAATCACTGCGTCCGCCATGGCGCGCGTGCCGACCGAGGGCCCGCCGAAGGAGATGTCGGCCGTCCGCGTGCCGGAGGTCACGGCCTTCCTCACCGCCGCCTCGATGCGGGCGGCCGGCTTCTCCAGGCCGAAGCTGTTGCGCAGCATGAGCGCGGTGGAGAGGATCTGGGCGCAGGGGTTTGCGATTCCCTTCCCGGCGATGTCCGGGGCCGTGCCGCCGGCCGGCTCGTAGAGGCCGAAGGGAAGGCCGAGCGAATTCCTTCCCGCCCCGAGGGAGGCGGAGGAGAGCATGCCGAGGGAGCCGCAGATCACGGCCATCTCGTCCGAAAGGATGTCGCCAAACATGTTCTCGGTGACGAAGACGTCGAACTGGTTGGGCCCGCGCACCAGCTGCATGGCCGCATTGTCCACGTACATGTGGCTCAGTTCAATGTCGGGGGCGTTCTTTGCGACATAGTCGGAGACGGTCCTGCGCCAGAGGACGGAGGTCTCAAGGACGTTGGCCTTGTCGATGGAGCAGAGCCTGCGCTTGCGGGAGCGGGCCGTCGCGACCGCGGTGGCCGTGATGCGCTCGATCTCGCTCTTGCGGTAGATCATGGTGTCGACGGCCTGGAGGTCCCCGTCGGGCAGGGTCGTGGTCTCCTTTGGCTTCCCAAAATAGAGGCCGCCGGTCAGCTCCCGGATGCAGACGATGTCGATCCCGTCGGGGATCCGCTCCGACTTGATGGGGGAGGCCGCGAGGAGCTCCCGGTAGAGGAGTCCCGGCCTGATGTTGGCGAAGAGCGTGAAGTGCTTCCTAAGCGGTAGGAGCGCTGCGCGCTCCGGCTGCTCCTTGGGGGGCAATTTCTCCCATTTCGGGCCGCCGACCGACCCAAAAAGGATGGCGTCGCTCGCCTCGCAGATGCGCAAGGTAGAGTCAGGCAATGCCTTGCCATGGTTGTCGATCCCGGCCCCGCCCACATCCGCGGGCTGGGACTCAAGTGCGAGCCCCTCCTGCCGGGCGACATGCTCGAGCACCCGAAGGGCCTCGGACATCACTTCCGGTCCAATGTAATCTCCTGCGAGTACGGCAAACTTGAGGGTCGGCATGGAAAAGGGGTGTATCGCTATCCGCTGGGCGCCCAAAGGTGAAGGGAATTTTCGCCGTTGCGGAACGCCGCCAAAGCCCTCTCTTTGCGGCGTGAACGTCCACTGCCTGCCTGCCGGGCCCCTTCCGACCAACGCCTACCTCCTGGCCGAGCCTTCGCTGGGCCTTGCGGTGCTGATCGACGCCCCCCTGGGCATCTGGGACCGGGTCGAGCCGGTGCTCAGGAAGGAGGGCTGCCGCCTCGGAGCCCTTTGGCTCACCCACGGCCACTGGGACCACACTCAGGGCGCCGCCGAGGTTGTCCGGCGTTCAGGGGTTCCCGTGAGCGGCCACCGGGACGACCAGGTCCTCTATGAAACCCCCGAGGTGATGCGCCCGCTTACCCCCGAGGAGATTGTCATGGAGCCGGTCACCGTGGACCGATGGCTGGCCGACGGGGAGCTCCTGGAGGCCCTGGGGGAACGGGTCGAGGTGCGCCACGTGCCGGGGCACTGCCCCGGCAGCCTCCTTTTCTACTTTCCCGGGCGGGGGGTTGCATTCGGCGGTGACGCCCTGTTCAGGGAATCGGTGGGAAGGACCGACCTTCCCGGGGGCGACCACGAGGCCCTCATGCGGTCGATCCGCACGCGGATCTACACGCTTGCCGACGAGACGACCGTGTTCCCGGGCCACGGGGGACCGACCTCGGTCGGGCACGAGAAGGAGAATAACCCCTATGTCCGCGCCTGAGCGCCCGGGGCCCTTGGGCCCGCGTGTCAGAGCCTGGGGAATTGCGCGACCAGGTAGGCCGAGCCCTTGACCGTCAGGTGCCCGTAATCAAATTCGATCAGCGAATCCCCCGTGTCTCCCACGCGGATTAGAAACCCCTCGCTCGACCCCAGGATGGCGCACGGCGACACGTACTCGGCCCCCGACTGTTCCGCCAGCGCGCGGAGCACCCCGTCGATCAGGAGCGGTTCCTTCGTGTAACCGGAGCTGAGTCTCGTGGGGATTGGCGCCGTGGGATGCCGGACCACGAAATTGCAGAGCTGCTGCGGAAGGCCTCCCGCCCACTCGGGCACGGTTCCGACGAGGATCACGTGCTCGACGCCGCTCGCCTTGACGGCCCTGAGCGTGGCCCCAAGGCCCGAGATGTCATAGACGACCCAGTTCGCCTCAAGGACGACATACTTGGGGCGTTCCCGCTTTATCTCCTCCAGGACATACCGGTTAACCGCGCTCCGCTCGTTCCATTTTTCCGTTGTCAGGCCGAGGATGGGCGGGGTTGCAGCCGCGGTGCGCTGGCGAATGTTCAGCCTGTCGCCATACACCGCCCTGAATCCCGGAAACAGGCCCGCAGCGTGGGAGTCGCCCCACAGGTAGAGCGTGGGCTTGTCCTTGGATAGGTCCTGCGGATCATCGCCGAAGTAGGTCGGCGGTTGCTCCCAGTCCAGGAAATTGCGGCCCTCCCGCCACTGGACCGGGAAGGCGTAATGGTAATCCCAGAGCTCCTGGATGATCCTCGGGAATCGACCGGGAATGCCCTTCTGCCAATAGGAGTAGAGGCCCACGTTTGCGATGACCGCCATCGCCGCCAGGAGCAGGACGGAGGGAAGGAACCCTCCGCGGCCGCGGCGTATGGGGGTCTCCACGAACCGGTAGGTCAGCCATGCAAGCCCGACCGCCGCAATGACCAGAGCGATCCTCAGCAGGTCGGTGACCTCCTCCGTGGAGGCGATGTGGGCAAAGGAGAGGAGCGGCCAATGCCAGAGGTAGAGCGGATAGCTTATGAGGCCGACGCCCACGAGCAGGCGGGTGGAGAGGAGGTGCCGGTTGATCCAGGCCGCTTCGCCGGAGCAGATGACCATGGCCGTGCCCGCGGTCGGCAGAAGCGCCCAGGCGTCGGGATAGAAGGGATTGCCCCGGATCATGAAGATGCCGAGCCCGAGGAGCGCCAACCCGAGGAGGGAAAGCGCGTTTGAGGCCACGGCCCGCCAGCGGCCTTTGCCGCCGAGCGCCCCGTCGATCTGGGGAAACAAGTCGGCAACAACGGCCCCGAGCGAGAGTTCCCAGACCCGCGTCTGGATGAGGAAAAATGAGGACTCCGCCTGGAAGGTGACCCGGTGCAGGTTCCAGAAATAGGAGCAGGCGCCGAGGAACACGGCTGCGGGAAGAAACCTAACCCGGAGCCGCGAGGCGGCCCAAAGGGCGAGGGGCCAGGCGATGTAGAATTGCTCCTCCACGCTCAGGGACCACAGGTGAAGCAGCGGATTTGAGGCCGCGTCGTTGTTAAAGTAGCCCACGTCCCTCGCCAGGAGGACGTTCAGGAAAAACCCAGCGGCGGCGGCCAGGCGGAGCGAGAGCTGCGAAAGCCCGCTCGGCACGAGGTAGCGAAACCCCAGCAGGTAGCAGGCAGCAAGGACGACGATGAGGGCGGGAAAGATCCTCCGGATCCTGCGGTTGTAAAAGGCGCCGATCACCCGCAGCCCCCGGCCTCCGGGTTTCTCAAATTCGCGGTACAGGATCGACGAGATCAGGAACCCCGAGATGACAAAGAAGACATCCACGCCGACAAACCCTCCCGGTAGGAGCCTTGGGAATGCATGGAACACAACCACCGCGGCGACCGCCACGGCCCGCAGTCCGTCGACGTGCGGTGAGTACCTCAGCTTCGGGGCGACCATATCAGTTCGGGACGAAAAGTGCTCCGGCGGACTCCACATCCGGCCATGGGGTGCTGACAGGCGGCATCATTCTAGTTCGGCTGCGCGACCGAGAGCACGGCGCCTGTGAACCGGTCCGACACCAAGGAGCCGCCGATCGGATTGGACCCGATGTAGAAGGGGGCATGGGCGGCCTGGTCGTACCTGACCGGGCCCTTCAATCTTTCCACTCCGTTGACCGCGATCAGGTAGGTGGAGCGACGGAGCCTCTGGAAGGGCTCAGAGAGGCTGCCCCAGTAGGAATCCCCAACCTCGGGAAAGAAAACCGGCAGGTAGCAGCTCACGTCGATGGTGGCATCGGCGGCCGGCAGGTCGAAGGTCTCGCTTTCATAGGCCCCAAGGCCCCAGAACTCGACGCCCACCTTCGCGCGGGCATGCTTTAGGAGGCGGATGTACACGAGCGCCGCCTTTCCCGGTTCCCCAAATACAAACAGCGGCTCGGGAATCCCGCCCGCCGTGCCGGGGAGCTTTATCCTTAACTTTACCGGGCCGTAAGCCGGCTCCTTCTCGCGCAGGTCGGCGCTCGAATCGCTGACCAGGAAATGGCGCGTTGCAGAAACGCAAACCCATGCCAGAAGGACAGGTACAATAATGTTGATGACTGTCGACCGTACGAGCCTTGGCACCCGGGGGCCAGGCAATGCGACACGCATTTCTGCATCCATGTGCCTCTTATGGCATTTGGGGGGGAGGCGCGTCGATCGAAACCTCCTTGAGAGGGCGCAATGCCCAAGGGTTAGCTTCAGATTGCCGTGCCGGGGTCCCTTATTACCCTCCACCGAAGGCAAATCATAAGAACAGACAAACTCACATCTCTAGGAACCATGTCCACGCCGCGTTTTTCTGGGGGCCTGGCCTCCTGCATGAAGGTCGGGCTGTTGAAACCTGGCGTCCCCTGCCGGGCGGGTGCGACCTCCACCGGCCAGGGGAAGGAGCACACCCCGCATGGTCACGGCTGAGCACGAGGCACACATGGCCCGTGCGCTCCTCCTCGCCCAGAAGGCGTGGGGAAGGACGCACCCCAACCCCATGGTCGGCTGCGTGCTGGTCGAGGAAGGGCGGGTGGCGGCGGAGGGTTTCCACGAGAAGGACGGCGGGCCCCACGCCGAGCGCGTGGCGCTCGCCTGCCTGATGAGGAACCCGGCGGCGGGCGCCACCCTCTATGTGACGATGGAGCCCTGTTGCACCGAGGGGCGGACGGGCGCCTGCACCGACGCGATCCTGGCCGCCGGGATCCGCAGGGTGGTCGTGGGCGCCATTGACCCGAACCCGGCCCACTCGGGCCGCGGCCTTGAGGTGCTTCGGAAGGCGGGGGTCGAGGTGGTGACCGGCGTCCTTGGCGCCGCATGCGCCGACCTGAACCTGATCTACAACCACGGGGCGGCGGGCGCGGGCCCGCTCGTGGCCGCCAAGGTGGCGACGACGATCGACGGAAGGATTGCCACGCGGACGGGCCTTAGCCAGTGGATCACGGGAGAGGAGGCGCGGGCCGACGTCCACCGCTGGAGGCGGCTCTTCCCGGCGATAGGCGTCGGGGCCGGCACCGTGATGACGGACGACCCCCGGCTCACGGCCCGGATCGCCGGCGAGCCGGAATGGTGCCCCATCCGCTTCGTCTTCGACGGCCGCTTGAGGTCGGTCCTGGACCACCGGCTCCCCAAGGCCTACTCGGATGAGTTTGCCGCCCGCACGATCGTCGTCACGACCCAGCACGGGGGCCTTGGCTACGTGCGCAAGCTCCGGAGCCAGGGTGTCGGCGTCTGGGTGTTCGAATCCCCGAGCGGCCGGGTGCCCTTTGCGCAGTTCCGGGCCCGCTGCGCCGAGGAGAAGATCGGGGGCGTCCTCCTCGAGGGTGGGGCGCTGCTCCTGAGCCGCGCCCTGATCGAGCGCCAGGTCGACTATTTTTTCGCGTACCAGGCGCCCCTCCTCTTTGCCGACGACAAGGCCAAGCCGGCCCTGAGCGGCCTCAGGACCGAGAAGCTTTCCCAGGCCGTCCGCCTGTCCGAGGTCCAAAGGACCGCGCTCGGCGACGACTGCCTCCTGCGGGGCCGCGTCGTCTATCCCGAGAAGTTCCAGGTCGATGAGACTTTATTTAGCCTCGGGTAACCCGCACAAGGCCTCGGAGCTCCAGGCCCTCGCCGACGCGCTCCCTTCCGGCGGCCCGCCGGCCGAGATTGTCTCGGCCGCCGCGATCGGGGGCATGCCCCACGTGGACGAGGACACGGGAACCTTTGTCGGAAACGCCCGGAAGAAGGCGCTCGCCCTGCGCGCGCTCCTGCCCGAGGGAGGCTGGGCCCTGGCAGACGACAGCGGCCTGTGCGTGGCGGCCCTCGGCGGCGCCCCCGGGGTCGAGTCGGCGTATTTTGCCGGCCCCGGCCACGACCCGGCGGCCAACCTCGCAAAGCTGGTGGCGGTGATGGCCGGGGTCCCGGAGGCCGAGCGCGCCGCGGAATTCGTGTGCGTCCTTTTCCTCGCCGGGCCGGGGGGGGTCGAGGCGCACTTCGAGGGGCACTGCCCGGGGAGCCTCTCGACCGGGCCCCGCGGCAAGGGGGGATTCGGCTACGACCCGCTCTTCATCCCGGAGGGATTCGTGGGCACGCTTGCCGAGCTGCCCCCGGAGGTGAAGGCCCGGGTAGGACACCGGGGCAGGGCCTGGGCCGCGTGCGCGGGCTGGCTTGCGGCGCGGGGCTAAACTGTGCTTGGATCGGCCCTCCATGGCCGACTTCTACATCACCACGGCGATCGACTACGTAAACGGATCCCCCCACATAGGCCACGCCTACGAGAAGATCCTTACGGACGTGATCGCCCGCTACCGGCGCCTGAAGGGCGACACGGTATACTTCCTCACCGGGACCGACGAGCACGGCCAGAAGGTCCAGCAGACGGCGCGCGAGCGGGGCATCCCCCCGCAGCAGTTCGCCGACGAGGTGAGCGCCGAGTTCCAGGCGATGCTCCCGCGCCTACTGATCTCAAACGACGACTTCATCCGGACGACCGAGGAGCGGCACAAGAGGGTGGTCCGCCAGATCCTCCAGCAGCTCTTCGACAAGGGTGACATCTACAAGGGCGAGTACCGGGGGTTCTACAGCACGCGCCAGGAGCAGTTCCTCCAGGACAAGGACCGCAACCCCGACGGGTCCTGGCCCGAGATCTACGGCGAGGTCCAGGAGATCGTGGAGCCGAATTACTTCTTCAAGCTCAGGTCCTACCAGCCCTGGCTCGTCGATTTCCTGGCGGCCAACGAGCACTTCATCTTTCCACGGTACCGCCAGAAGCAGGTGACGGAATTCCTGAAGGAGCCCCTGAATGACCTGTGCATCTCCCGGCCCCGCGAGCGCCTGGAGTGGGGGATCCCGCTTCCCTTCGACGAAGCGTTCGTGACCTACGTGTGGTTCGACGCGCTCGTGAACTACTACTCCGCCGTGGCCGACAAGCCCGGCGTCTGGCCGGCCGCCTGGCACGTGATCGGCAAGGACATCCTCGTCCCCCCGCACGCCGTCTACTGGCCGATCATGCTCCACGCCGCGGGGATCGCGCTCCCCAAGGGCGTCCTGGCCCACGGCTGGTGGATGACGGCCGGCTCAAAGATGTCCAAGAGCAAGGGCAACGTCCTGAACCCGCTTGCGCTCGCGGACGAGTTCGGCGCCGACGCCCTGCGCTTCTTCCTCATCCGGGAGATGAACGTGGGCCAGGACGGGGACTTCTCCCGCGAGCTCTTCCTCACGCGCTACAACAGCGACCTGGCAAACGACCTCGGGAACCTCGTTAACCGCGTCCTCAACATGACCAACCGGTTCGCCGGCGGAAAGGTTCCCCCGCCCGCGGGGGAGGGGGAGGCCGAGGCCGAGCTCCGCAAGCTCTGGGAGGCGACCCGCGCCGAGTATGCCCCCCTCTTCGACCAGTTCCAGTTCCACACCGCCCTTGAGCGGCTCTTCGTCTTCATACGCTCCATAAACGGCTACATCGAGAAGCGCGCGCCCTGGAAGCTCGGCAAGTCAGAGGAAGCGGCCGACAAGGCGCTCCTTGCCACGTCGCTGGCGACGATGGCGGAGGCCCTGCGCCTGGCCTCGGTTGCCCTCAGGCCCGTCATGCCCGGGGCCACGGAGAAGATCAACGCCGTGCTCGGCTACCGCCCCAGGGGCACCTGGGAGGAGGAGTTTGCCTGGGACGGGAGGCTCGCCGGCTCCAAGGTCGCCGACGCCCTGGTTCTCTTCCCGAGGCCCGCCCCCGCGCCAAAGGCCCCGTGACGATCCTGCCGCTAGATCCCGTCGCGAACCAGTCGGGCGAGGCGCTCGGCAGGTTCCTCTCGGAGTGCCGCGACAGCGCGGCCGAGGCGGGCCGGCCGATGCTGGTGAGCATCACAATCCAGGTGGAGAGCCTGGACCCGCTCGCCGTCCTCGAGTCCATCTTCGAGCCCGGCGAGCGCCATTTCTACGCCGAGCGCCCGAGCGAGGGATGGGCCATCGCGGGCGCCGAGTCGGTGCTCTCCTTCACGGCGTCCGGGCCCGGCCGCTTTGATGAGTGCCAGGGCTTCATCGACCGGGTCCTCGAGGACACGATCGCCGTCGGCGACCAGGACATCCCGTTCGGGGGCCCGCACTTCTTCGCGGCGTTCACCTTCCTGGACACGGTGGGCGAGGGGGACCCCTTCGAGTCCGCCCGCCTGTTCGTTCCCCGCTGGCAGGTGGCGCGCCGCGGCGACCACACGACGGCCGTCGCAAACCTCCTGATCCAGCCGGACTCGCCGATAGACCCCATCGCGGCGAAGGTCCTGCGCGCCCACGCAAAATTCCGGTCCTTCGAGTTCCAGGCCCCGGGGCTGCCCGAGCAGCACCCGCGGGAGGCGACCTCGATCACGGACGTCGGGGGGCGTAACAGCTACTCGACCGGCGTCAGCGAGGCCTCCGAGGCCATCGCGCGCGGCGAGATCGAGAAGGTCGTCCTGGCGCGCGCCAAGGACGTCAGGTCGCCGGCGCCGCTCCACCCGCTCCAGGTCCTGAACGGCCTCCGCCAGCGGTTTCCCGACTGCAACGCCTTCTCGGTGGCGAACGGCCACGGCCAGAGCTTCATCGGGGCCAGCCCCGAGCGCCTGCTGAAGGTCGAGGACGGAATCGTCCTTACCGAGGCCCTTGCCGGCTCGGCCGAGCGCGGGGCGACCGCCAGCGAGGACGCGGCGCTCGGAAACAGGCTTCTGGCGAGCGAGAAGGACCTTCGCGAGCAGCGCATCGTCCTCGACTCGATCGTCCGCAGGCTCTCGCCCCTCGGGCTCGACCTGAGGTACTCCGTGAGGCCCGGCCTCAGGCGGCTCTCCAACATCCAGCACCTGCACACCCGGGTTGAGGCGCGCCTGCCGAAGGGCGTCCGGCTTCTCGATATGCTCGGAAGGCTGCACCCGACGCCGGCCGTCGGCGGCACGCCCCGCGAGAGGGCCGTCCCTCTGATCACCCGGCTCGAGTCGTTCCCGCGCGGCCTTTACGGCGGGGCGATCGGCTGGATCGACTCCCGGGGCGGGGGCGAGTTCATCGTGGCCCTGCGCTCGGCGCTGGTCGAGGGCCAGGTGGCGCGGATCTACGCCGGGGGAGGGATCGTCGAGGGGTCCACGATCGAGAAGGAGTACGAGGAGACGGAGCTAAAGTTCAGGGCGATGCAGGACGCGCTCCTCGGCAACTAGGCCCCCCTGCCGCGCCCATGAATCCCCCGTCGCTCGACTTCCGAAACGTGAACGCCCTCTGGGGGAGCGTCGTCGTTGAGACGCTCGTCAGGTCAGGCGTGGCGACGGCCGTCATCTCGCCCGGCTCGCGTTCTACTCCGCTCGCGTTCGCGCTCGCCAGGCATCCCGGGATCGACGCGATCCCGATCCTTGACGAGCGGTCCGCGTCCTTCTTCGCGCTCGGCCTGGCGAAGCGCGACCTCCGGCCGGTCGCCCTCCTCTGCACGAGCGGCACGGCCGGGGCCAACTATTTCCCGGCGGTCATCGAGGCGCACGAGGCGGGGGTGCCCCTGGTCGTCCTCACGGCCGACCGGCCCCCGGAGATGCGCGCCTGCGCCTCCGGCCAGACCATCGACCAGCAGAGGCTCTACGGCTCCTTCGTGTCGTTCCACCACGAGCTCGCGGTGCCGGAGGCGACGCTCCCCCTCCTCAGGTACCTTCGCCAGACCGTGGCGCACGCGGTCGAGCGCTCGCTCGCGCCCTTTCGGGGCCCCGTGCACCTGAACGCCCCCTTCCGTGACCCCCTGGTCCCCTCGGAGGACGGCGGGGCGACTGAGGCCTTTGCTGGACGCGTGGACTGGGGACGGTTCTTCGAGCACCTTGGTCCGCCACACGCCGTCCTCGCCGTCTCGGAGATCCCGCCGGTTTCGCACCGGGTCCACGGCATCATTGTCGCCGGCCCGGCCCTGTCCGCCGACCCCGTGTTCCTTGCCGCGGAGGTGGCCGAGATCTCGCGCAAGCTCGGCTGGCCGGTCCTGGCGGACGGGCTCTCGCCCGCGCGCAACCACGGCGGCATCCCGCACCTGGTGACCCGCTACGACACGATCCTGCGCTCACCCAAGGCGGCGGAGTCCCTGAAGCCGGAGTTTGTCCTGTGCCTCGGGGAGTGGCCGACCAGCAAGGTCCTGCGCACGTGGATAGAGGCAAGCGGAGCTCCCGTCCTTTTCGTAACGGACCGGCCCGACAACCGCGACGCCCTCCACGGGGCGACCCGGAGGGTCGTTTCGCCGCTGCCGGATCTTGTGCTCGCCCTGCCTACGGCGGATGCCCCGAACGGCTATGAGCGCCTCTGGGCGAGCCATGAGGCCCGGGTGCGCGCCGCCCTCGACCGGCGCCTCGAGGCGGAGCACGCGCTCGTCGAGCCGAAGGCGGCGTGGCTGCTCGGGATGCGCCTTCCCGCACAGACGCCGGTCTCGGTCTCCAACAGCATGCCGGTCCGCGACCTTGAGTACGTGTGGCCCGCGAACGACCGGGGCTTAAGGGTCCTCTTTAGCAGGGGCGCGAACGGGATCGACGGCACGCTCTCGACCGCGCTCGGCTCGGCCCACGAGGGCCGCCCTTCGGTCCTGCTGACCGGTGACCTGGCGTTCCTGCACGACACAAACGGGCTCCTCAGCGCGCCGCGCCTCAAGGGGAGCCTGACGGTGGTCCTCATCAACAACAACGGAGGCGGCATCTTCGAGCACCTGCCGGTGTCCCAGTTTGGCCCCCTCTTCGAGGAGTTCTTCGCCACGCCCCAGGAGGTCGACTTTGCCAAGCTCTGCTCCGCCTACAGCGTGGAACACGTCTCGGTGCGCGACTGGGCCCATTTTGAGTCGCTCATCGCGGCGCTCCCGGAGCGCGGCGTCCGCGTCCTCGAGATAAAGACGGACCGGAAGGCCGACGCCGCGTGGCGCAAGGAGGCATTTGCCTCGGCCGCCGGATAGGCCCAGGCTCCCCCACCTTACCCGCCATGGCCATCAAGTGGAAAACCGCCAAGACCTACTCCGACATCCTCTACGTGAAGTCGGACGGGATCGCCAAGATCACGATCAACAGGCCCGCCAAGAGGAACGCGTTCCGGCCGGAGACGATCGCGCAGATGATCGACGCGTTCTCGGACGCGCGCGACGACCAGAAGGTCGGGGTCGTGCTCCTGACCGGGGCGGGCCCCCACTCGGACGGCAAGCACGCCTTCTGCGCGGGGGGCGACCAGAGCGTCCGCGGCAATGCGGGCTACGTGGGGGACGACGGCGTCCCGCGCCTCAACGTGCTCGACCTCCAGAGGCTCATCCGCTCCATGCCGAAGGTCGTTATCGCGCTCGTGGCCGGGTACGCGATCGGGGGCGGCCACGTGCTTCACGTGGTGTGCGACCTGACGATCGCGGCCGACAACGCTGTCTTTGGGCAGGTGGGCCCGAGGATGGGCAGCTTCGACGGCGGCTTTGGCGCCAGCTACCTGGCGCGCGTCGTGGGCCAGAAGAAGGCGCGCGAGATCTGGTACCTCTGCAGGCAGTATAGCGCGGCGCAGGCGCTCGAGATGGGCCTTGTCAACGCGGTCGTGCCGGTCCGGGACCTGGAGAAGGAGGGCGTCTCCTGGGCGAACGAGGTCATGCTCAAGAGCCCGCTCGCGATCCGGCTCCTGAAGAGCGCCTTCAACGCGGAACTGGATGGCCAGGCGGGAATCCAGGAGTTGGCGGGAAACGCCACCTTGCTTTACTACATGAGCGACGAGGCCAAGGAATTCCACACGGCCCAGCGCGAGAAGCGAAGCCCCCAGGCGCGCAAGTTTCCCTGGCTTCCCTGATGGGCCCCGGGGCCCACCCCAGGGGGTGATCCGGGGCGGGGTCCCGACGTATCGGGACGCAAAAAAGCCGGCAGGCGAAACGCCGGCCGGCCTTCTTGGAATTGAAGGGGAGGCTTACTTCCCGAGGGACTTGCGCAGGTCGGCCAGCTGGTTGGCCGAGCCCAGGAGCACGTTGCGGCTCGCGATGAACTTCGCGTACTCGGTCATGAAGATCTTGCCCGGCGGGCGGAAATCAAAGTCCTCGGGCTTGTCGCGGAAGTACTCGCGGTGGACGCGGCTCCAGACCAGGCGGCCGTCGGTGTCGATGTTCACCTTCGTGACGCCGAGCTTGGCGGCGGGCAGGTACTCCTTCGGGTCCACGCCCACGGCGTTGGGCATCTTGCCCCCGGCGGCGTTGATGCGGTCGACCTCGTCCTTCGGGACCGAGGAGGAGCCGTGCATCACGAGCGGGAAGTTCGGCAGGAGCGCCTGGATCTTCTTAAGGACGTCGAAGTGGAGCGACTGGCGCCCCTTGAACTTGTAGGCGCCGTGGCTCGTACCGATCGCGCACGCCAGGGAATCGCAGCCGGTCTTCTTCACGAAGTCCTCGGCCTCGGCCGGGTTCGTGAGCGTCGCGTGGCCGTCCTCGACCTTGATGTCCTCCTCGACGCCGCCGAGCATTCCGAGCTCGGCCTCGACGGAGAGGCCCTTTGCATGGGCCGCCTCGACGACGCGCTTGGTGATCGCGACGTTCTGGTCGTAGGGTTCGTGGGAGGCGTCGATCATGACCGAGCTGTAGAAGCCCGACTTGATGCAGTCGTAGCACGTCTCCTCGTCGCCGTGATCCAGGTGCACGGCGTAGATCGCGTCGGGGAAGATCTCGCCGGCGGCGCGGATGATCGCCTCAAGCATGCGCTTGTCGGTGTATTTCCGGGCGCCCTTCGAAATCTGAATGATGAAGGGGGCCTGGGAGTCGATACAGCCCCGGAAGAGGCCCATGGCCTGCTCCGCATTGTTGATGTTGTACGCGCCCACGGCGTACTTGCCATAGGCGTGCTTAAAAAGCTGTGCGGTGGTTACGATCATAGAGGTGCGTAGCGTACGCCCCGCCCACGCGGGCCCACAAGCGTATTAATTGGAGGGCCCCTGGCCCTAGCCCTTGCCGCCGGTTGCCGCCGGCGCGGAAGGCGCTCCCTGAGAGGGCGATCCGGCCCCATTACCCTGGTTTGCGGCCCGCATTAGCTGCTGCATTTGTTGCTGGGCCTGCTGCTGCTGCTGGACCTGCTGGAGGACCGCCACCTGGGGCGCCGAGAGGACGCCCTGCGCCTGGGCGATCGCATCGTCCGTCACCCGCGCGTTGCCGCCCCCGTTCACCAGGGCCATGATCCCGGGCCCGGGACCGCCCGCTCCGTCTGTGGTGCCGGACGTGCCGTTGCCTGCCCGCTGGGGCTGGGTCTGCTGAAGGAGGGAGATGAGCGCGTTCGACTGGTCGTCGGTCAGGGGGGTCTGGGTGTAGCTCAGCTGCTGCTGGAGGCTGTTCACGACGTTTCGCTCGGGAAGGGTCTGCTGGTACTGCTGGTACTGCTGGAAGGCTGCATCGCCGATGGCCTGCTGGATGCTCTGGTCCGTCTGGGCCACGGCCTGGCTCATGAGCGTCTTGAAGCCGTCGGGGTCGGTGCGGGGGTTTATGCCCTGTTCGCGCGCCGCCTGGAGGACGTCCATCATGGCCTGCTGCTTGTCGGCGAGGAGCTGCTGGAACTGCGCCAGCTGGTCGGGGCTCAGGTTAAGCGACTTGAACAGCGCGCCGTAGGTCTGCGCGATCCTGCCCTTTGCCTGGATGGCCAGGAGCTTCTGGAATTCCGGATTGTTGCCAAGGGCCGCGAATCCGCCCCAGCGGCCGCCGCGACCCCGTCCATTTGCGCCCGCGTTGTCCGGGTTGTCCCCGCCGGCGGCGTCGGCACCGTCGCGCATCCCGCGGCCCCTCAGGGCGGCAAGGCGGTCCTCCAGGGAGCGGATCGTCTTCTGGGCGGCGGCCAGCTTCTTTGAGAGCGCAGATGCATCATTTGCAGCAACTTGCGCGCGTAGGAGGATGAGTTCTCGGTACTGGCTGTACGCCAGCAGCCCCACCGCCAGCACGCTGGCGGCTAGCAGGGCGATCAGGATGTTGGTCGGGGATTTCACGGGAGGTGCGTACGGGTTAGACGCAGCGCGGGGGTGAAGGTTGCCCGATTGGGGTCCAATTGGCTAGGCCTTCGGCTCCGCCGGCGCCTCGTCCTTGGTTTCCGCGGGCTTGCGTTTGGAGCGGCGGCCCTTCGGCGGGGCGTTCGGGTCCTTGGGCGCCCTCGGCGCGAACTCGAAGCCGGTCGTGCCGTCCTCCTTGAGGACGAGGAATGCGCTGAACGGCCGGCGGGTGCGCTGGCTCCAGAATTTCTCAAGGAGGTCGGTCTTGCCGGTCGAGAGCATCTTCATGAACTGATCGAGCGGGATGTCGCGGGAGAGGATCCGCTTTGAGCAGCGCGTGAGGATCTTGTCCTCGCCGTTCGCCACCGAGCGCACGACGTAGCTCTGGGGCGTCTCGTAGACCTGGGTCCCCGGCGCAAAGCGCGGCGCGGGGGCCTCCGCGATCGGCTGAAGCCCCGTGAAGTCGATCTTGAAACCCCCGTTGGCGTCCCTCTGCCCGTCGAACACGAACTCGGCCTTCTTCTCCTCCTTGTTGTAGCGCAGGACGGCGCTAAAGGGCTTTCCGGCCTTGGAGCGGAACCCATCCAGGGGCCCGATCTGGCCGTTCACCAGGAGATCCCGGACCTCCGACTCGGCCATCTTCCGGTTGCCGATGACCTTGTAGATCATGAGCTCCCCGTCCTTGGACTTGTAGCCCCTCAGGGTCTCGATCAGGGGCTTGCCGTCTGTGGGCGAGAGGATGTCCGTCTCGCGCGCCGCCGAGTCATCCTCCTCGAAGGACTTCACGCGGTCGACGATCCCCTTGGTGGTCTCGACCACCTCGGACATGAACTTCTCGCGGGCGAACTTGCCGTGCTCCATCTGCCGGAGCTTGAATTCCCACTCGCCGGTCATCGCCGGGCTCGTGATGCCCTCGGCCTTCACGGCCGAAAGGAACTGGAGGATCTGCTCGGCCTTGGGCGTCGGGACAAGCTCCCGCTGGCTCCGCTCGACGTAGCGCGTGTTGATGAGCCCGTCGATCGTGTCGGCGCGGGTCGCTGGGGTCCCCAGGCCGCGCTCCTTCATGGCCTCGGCCAGCTCGTCGTCCTCGACCAACTTGCCGGCCCCCTCCATCGCCGAAAGGAGCGTGGCCTCCGTGTAGCGCGGCGGCGGCCGTGTCGACTCCTCGTGGATCTGGGGGTCTTTCACCGCGGCGCGCGGGGGCTTGCCATCGGCGGCGTCGAGGGCGGGCAGCGTCTTTGAGTCCTGTGAGGAGTCGTCCAGGGTCGCCTTCCCGTAGACCGCAAGCCAGCCCGGGAACGTGAGCACCTTGCCCTCGGTCTTGAAGTCGTGGCCCGCCACCGTGCTGATCCGTGTCGTGATGTCGAACTCGGCGGACGGGTAGAACACGGCCACAAAGCGCCGGGCGATCATGTCGTAGATCTTGGCCTCCATGTCCTCGAGCGGCTTCGGCGTCTCGACGGTAGGTATGATGGCAAAGTGGTCCGAGATCTGGGCGTTGTTGAAGATGCGCTTGTTGGGCCCGAGCCACTGTTCCTCGAGCACCTTGTTCGCGTGCGCGGCCAGGTCACCCTGGAGGTTAAGGAGCGCCTGGCGGCAGGTCGGGATGTAGTCCTCGGGGAGCGCGCGCGAGTCGGTCCTCGGGTAGGTGATCATCTTGTGCCGCTCGTAGAGCGCCTGGGCGATCTGCGAGGTGCGCCGCGCCGACAACCCGAAGCGGTTGTTCGCCTCCCGCTGGAGCGTTGTCAGGTCGTAGAGCCGGGGCGACGCCTGGGTGCTGGCCTTTCTCTCCTCGGTGACCAGGGCGTCGGCCGCCGATTTGCAGGCCGCGAGGATGGCCTCGGCCCTGGCCTTCTCCCAGATGCGGTCTATTCGGTCGTGCTCGTCGTTCTCGGCCTTCTTGAAATCGGGCCTCTGGTAGAGGCCCTCGTAGGAGCCCTTGGTGACCTGGAACTCGGCTGAAATCTGCCAGTAGGAGCGGGGCTTGAAGTTCCGGATCTCGAGCTCCCGGGCGTAGACGATCGCCAGGGTGGGGGTCTGCACGCGCCCGACCGAGGCCACGTTGCCCGCCCGGGACCCGAACATACGCTTGGTGAGGGCGCGCGTCCCGTTAATCCCGATCAGCCAGTCGCTCTCGCTGCGGCAGCGGGCGGCGTCGGAGAGCCCCTTCATCTTCTCACCGTCCCTCAGGTTCCGGAAGGCCTCGCGGATTCCCTCCTGAGTCATAGTCTGCATCCACGCCCGCTTCACCGGCAGCTTGCACTTCGTCAGCTGGTAGATGTACGTGAAGATGAGCTCCCCTTCGCGACCCGCATCACACGCGTTGACAACGGTTTCCACGTCCTTCCTGGCGAGCAGCTTCTTGAGCAGGTCGAAGCGCTCCTTGGAGTCCTCGATGGGCTTGAGCTGGAACTTCTCGGGGATGATGGGCAGAGCGTCCAGGCGCCAGAAGCCGTATTTCTTCTTGTCGATGTCCTCGGGCATCTGGAGCTCGACGATGTGGCCCACGGCCGACGAGATGACGTAGTCGTCGTTCTCGAAATGGTCGCCCTTCTTGGGCACCTTCCCGAGCGCGCGCGCCAGATCAGCCGCAACGGACGGCTTCTCCGCGATGATGAGTGACTTCATGGAGCCGCGAGCCGATAGGCCCCGCGCGCTGGGAAATCAAGTATAAGTTTTTTTGACAGGGGGTTAGGCCGCGGCTTTTGGCGTCTCGGAAAGGGAGCTGTTGAGGGAGCCAATGAGCGCGGCGATCGTCTCGTCGGACTCGTCCCCCATGTTCGATATCCGGAAGGTTTTCCCCTTGAGCTTGCCGTAGCCCCCATCGATCACCAGATGGTGCTGGGCCTTGAGCGTCTTGTTGAGCGCCGCCAGGTCGTAGCCGAGCGTGTTGGCAAAGCAGTTGAGCGTCACCGAGCCGTAGCCCTCCCTGGCGAAGAGCCTGAAGCCCTTTCCAAGGCCCCAGTCGCGGACAGACTTGTTGAGCCGCGCGTGCCGGGCGTAGCGGGCCTCCAGGCCCTCGGCCTTGATGTCCTCGAGCTTCGACCGCAGGGCGTAGATGAGCGGGATCACGGGCGTGCTAGGTGTCATCCCGTTCTCGTGGTTCTTCTGGAACTCCTGGAAGTCGAAGTAATAGCCCCGCTCCTGGATGCCCGTGGCGCGCGCGAGCGCGCGCTTTGAGACGGACAGGAGCGCGAGGCCCGGCGGGAGCGCGAGGGCCTTCTGCGAGCCGGTGATCATGATGTCGATCCCGAGCGCGTCCTTGGGGATCGGGAGCGCGCTAAAGGAGCTCACGACGTCGACAATGGAGATCACCTCGGGGAACTGCCGGATGACGGCCATGAGGGCCGCCAGGTCGCTCATGCACCCGGTCGAGGTCTCGTTGTGGATGAGCGTGATCGCGTCGTACCCGCCCTTCGAGAGCTCGGCGCGGACGGCCTCGGGGTCAACCGGCTCTCCCCACTCCGACTTGAGCGCCGTCGCCTGCTTGCCGCTGCGCAGCGCCACGTCGTACCACTTGTCCGAGAACGCGCCGTTCATGCAGTTGAGGACCTTCGCCTTCACGACATTGCGGATCGACCCCTCCATGGCGCCCCACGCGCTGCTCGTGGAGATGTAGACCGGGTCGGTGGTGCCGAACAGGGTCTGCAGCTCGGGCTGGAGGGCCTGGTAGAGGGCCACGAAGTCCGTGCTGCGGTGACCGATCATGGGCTGCGCCATTGCGCGAAGCGTTTTTTCAGATACGGCGATGGGGCCGGGAATGAAGAGTTTGTAGGCCATGTGTGATCCGCGTGGAGTGTTGAAAACAGTTTACGTGGCCCGCGGCGTCAACCTTCATTCCCCAAGGGCTCCGGAAACGGCGGCCCGCCCATGCCGCAGTCCTGGATCAAACGAAAATTCCAAGCGTTCGAGCTTTACACGGTCGACGTCGTGCTCGGGCGGCGCGCGGACACCGGCGCGGTCATATTCGGGTCGTTCCTGCAGGTGCTCTCCTGGCTCTTTAGCGGCATCGTGCAGTTGCGCCTCTTCCTCTACCGCAAGAGGATACTCCGGGACCATCCGCTCGGCTGCCTGGTGGTGGTCGTGGGAAACCTGACCGTGGGCGGCACGGGGAAGACCCCTGTGGTGGAGAAGTTTGCGAAAGCGCTCCGGGACCGCGGCCGGAAGGTCGCGATCCTCTCCCGGGGCTACAAGAGCAAGACCCCCCCCTTCTGGAAGAAGGCCTGGTACGGCATAACCCACACCGACGAGCCGCCCCCGCGCGTCGTGAGCGACGGCCAGAACGTGCTCCTGGACAGCGAGGAGGCCGGGGACGAGCCCTACATGCTCGCCCGCAACCTGCCCGGGGTCGTGGTCCTGGTCGACAAGAACCGAGTGAAGGCCGGCGCCTTCGCCATCAAGAAGTACGGCTGCGACACGCTCGTCCTGGACGACGGCTTCCAGTACCTGCCGCTCAAGGGCCGGCTGAACCTGCTCCTGGTCGACAAGACGAATCCCTTCGGCAACGGGCACCTCCTGCCGAGGGGCATCCTCAGGGAGCCGGTAAAGCACCTGAAGCGCGCCAACTACATCTTCCTCACCAAGTCCAACGGCACCCGGGACGCCGAGCTTGAGGCGCTGATCACCCGCTACCGGCCGGACGCCGACGTGATTGAGTGCGCCCACAAGCCGAAGTACCTGCAGAGGCTCGACGCCTCCCTTGAGGGGACAGCCGGGAGGCAGCCCCTGGAGTGGCTAAAGGGCAGGAGGATCTTCGCGTTTAGCGGCATCGCGACCCCGGAGAGCTTCGAGAAGTTCCTCAGGGACCTGGGGGCGCTCCTCGTCGGCCGCGAGCGCTTTCTCGACCATTACCGCTACACTCCCGAGGACCTGGACGACCTCTACACGGCCGCAGAGCGGGAGGACGCCGAGTGCCTGGTCACGACGGAGAAGGACGCCGTCCGCATCTCGGACCCGGCCGGCAGCCCCCTGCCCATCTACTACCTGCGCCTGGAGATTGAGATCATCCGGGGCGCGGCCGACTTCGACGAGGCCGTCGGGCGGATCTGCTTTCCCCAGAACGCTCTTGCCGGGCGGCCCGCCCCGGGCGTTACTGATCCCCTGCCATGATCATCGACAACCGTTTCACACAGCTTGCTGAGGGGCTCACGGGATTCTCGACGGCCCTGAAGAAGGGCGAGAGGGTCCTGATCGACGCGTTCGACGTCCCGGACGCGATGGTGATCGCGCTCATCCGCGCGGCGAGGGCCCGGGGCGCCTCCCCCTACGTGCAGATCCACCGCGCGCGCGTCACGAGGGAGATGTCGCTCGGCGCCGACGAGGCCCAGTTCGAGGCGCTCTGCGAGGTGGAGCTCCTGCGCATGAGGCAGATGAACGCCTACATCGCCCTCCGAGGCTCCGAGAACATCTTCGAGGCCTCCGACGTCCCGTCCTCGCGCGTGCAGCTCGTGAGCCGGATCATGAAGCCCGTCATCGACCACCGGGTCAACAAGACCAAGTGGGTCGTGCTGCGCTGGCCGACGCCGGCGATGGCGCAGCAGGCGGGTATGAGCACCGAGGCGTTCGAGGATTTCTACTTCAAGGTCTGCACGCTCGACTACGCGCGGATGAGGCCCGGGATGAAGGCCCTCTCCGAGCTCATGGCCCGAACCGACCAGGTGCGCGTCACCGGGCCAGGGACGGACCTCCGGTTCTCGATCAAGGGGATCGGCGCCAAGGAGTGCGGCGGCCAGTACAACATCCCCGACGGCGAGGTCTTCTCCTGCCCGGTCAGGGACTCGGTGGAGGGCGTCGTGCAGTACAATGCGCCGACCGTCTACCTGGGATCCTCCTTCGACAGCATCCGCCTCGTCTTCAAGAAGGGAAAGGTCGTCGAGGCGACCTCCAACAACACGGCCAAGCTGAACCAGATCCTGGACAGCGACGCGGGGGCGCGCTACATCGGCGAGTTCGCGATCGGCTTTAACCCGCACATCCTTGAGCCCATGCGCGACATCCTCTTTGACGAGAAGATCGCGGGCTCCTTCCACTTCACGCCCGGCCAGGCCTACGAGGAGTGCGGCAACGGCAACAAGAGCCAGGTCCACTGGGACATGGTCTGCATCCAGCGGCCCGAGTACGGCGGCGGGGAGATCCACTTCGACGGGAAGCTCATCCGCAAGGACGGCCTCTTTGTCCCGAAGGCGCTCCACAAGCTGAACCCGGACTACCTGCTGGCAGGTTAAAAACTTGATCATATCGACGAATACGGATTCGTTGATGGGTATGGATAATCCGACGAGAGACGACCTGGACGCCTTTATCCAGGCGCTCCCGAAGACCGAGACGCACCTCCACATCGAGGGGGCGCTGCCCTACGACAGCCTGCTTAGGCCGATGGACCCGAAGGCCTACAAGCGCGACCCCGAGTTCCGCAGGAGGAGCTACCGCTATCCCTCGTTCCCCGACTTCGAGAAGACGCTCCTGGCGCACGCCCTTCCCTGGTTCACCTCGGCCGAGCGCTACCACGAGGCCGCGCGCGTCATCTTCGCCGAGCATGTGCGCCAGAACGTGCGCTACGTGGAGACGAGCTTCCACCTGGCGGTGACGCAGTTCATCCAGGTGCCGGGCCCGGAGATCATCTCCGCGATCAAGTCCGCCGCGCCGCCGGGGCTCGAGGTGAGGGTCTTCACCGGGCTGCTGAGGAACGCGTACGAGGGCCCGCTAAAGGCGACGATCGACAGCCTGGCCGACTGGGACGAGCTGGACGGCGTCGACCTCCACGGGTTTGAGCAGATGCCGACCGAGCCCTGGTCGGCAATGATCTGGGAGCGCGTGAGGGCGGCCGGGAAGGTGACCAAGTGCCATGCCGGGGAATTCGCGGGGCCCGAGCGGGTCCGGGAGGCGATCGAGGTCCTCGGGGTCCGCAGGATCCAGCACGGGGTCCGCAGCGTCGAGGACCCCTCCGTGGTGAGGCTCGCGGCCGATAACGCCGTCACCTTCGACATCTGCCCGCTCAGCAACGTGGGCCTGGGGGTCGTGCGCGACATCGCCTCGCACCCGATCCGCAGCCTCATGAGGGCCGGGGTCAACTGCACGGTCTCCACCGACGACCCGCTCAGCTTCGCAAACTCGCTCTCCGAGGAGTACGCCGCGCTCGCCCTGGAGGGCGGCTTTTCGAGGGCGGAACTGGCCCAGGTCGCGCGAAACGGCTGGTCCGTCGCGAGCGTCCCCAAGGCCGCGCGCCAGGGGTGGCTCGCCGAAATCGACAGGCTTGTGGCGTGAGCACCCCGGTCGAGTACACGGTGCCCGATTCGATACGCACCGCGCGCGCCGACAAGGCCCTTGCGCTCGGGTTTCCCGAGCACAGCCGCATGGCGCTCCAGCGCTCGTTTGACGCCGGGCTTGTGTCGCTCCGGGGAAAGCCCGCCGAACGGTCGACGAGCGTCCACGCAGGGGATGTCCTCTCGTTCGACTTTCCGGAGGTCGTCCCGGCGGAGCTGAAGGCCGTGAAGATCAAGCTCAGGGTCCTCTTCGAGGACAGGTCGCTCCTGGCGATCGATAAGCCGGCGGGGATGGTGGTGCACCCCGGGGCGGGGACGCGCGAGGACACGCTCGTCCACGCGCTCCTCTCCCACTGCGCCGGGAGCCTGAGCGGGATAGGCGGGGTCGAGCGCCCGGGCATCGTCCACCGCCTGGACCGCGAGACCTCGGGCGTCATCATCGTCGCGAAGACAGACCAGGCCCACAGGGACCTGGCTAGGCAGTTTGCCGAGCGCTCGGTCGTGAAGGAGTACCTTGCCCTGGTCTCGGGTGTCCCGCGCCTGATGAGCGGGTCTATCCAGAAGGCGATCGGCAGGAACAAGAGGCACCGGCACAAGATGGCCGTGGTCGAGGAGGGACAGGGCAGGGCGTCCTGGACCGACTGGGTGCTCGTCGAGCGCTACGGGGACCTGGCCGCGCTCCTCTCGTGCACGCTCCACACCGGCCGCACCCACCAGATCCGCGTGCACCTCTCCTCGATCGGCCACCCGCTTCTCGGCGACTCGGCCTACGGCTGGAAGGCCAACACGCGGATGAAGCGCGACCCGGGTCGCGTGATGCTGCATGCGGCGCGACTCCAGGTCGTGCACCCAAAGACCGGCAAGGTGCTCGACCTGCGGGCACCGCTGCCCGCGGACTTCAAGGCGCAGATCAAGGCGCTGAAGGCCGGCTAGGCACCCCGTGCGAGTCGTCCGCGCGAGGCCCGAGGACGCGGCAGCCCTGACCGCGGTCGCGTTCGAGGCAAAGCGGGCGTGGGGCTACCCCGAGTCCTGGATACAGGCGTGGTCGGCCACGCTCACGCTTGCACCCTGCTCGGTGGCCGAGTTCCCGACCTTCTCTGCCGTCGAGGGCGGGGAGGTGCTCGGCTTCTGCATGGCGAGCCTGGCGGGCCAGGAGGCCCGCATCGAGCACCTGTGGGTCAGGCCGGCCCACTGGGGCCAAGGCGTGGGCCGCGCCCTGTTCAGGCACGTCGAGGCCGTGGCGAAGGCCGCCGGGGCCGCGGTGCTCGCGGTGGAGTCCGACCCACACGCGGAGGGGTTCTACGTGTCCATGGGCGCCGTCAGGGTGGGGAGCGTCCCGGCGGCCATGGAGGGGGTCGAGCGCGTCCTCCCCATTCTGGAGAAGGGGATAGCCTAGTCTAGGAGCACGGCGGCAAGGCCCCACCGCAGGTTGCGCAGGGAATGCCGAAACGCCGTGATCGACCCCAGGGTAGCCAGCGCGACCAGGGTCGCCAGGGCCGCGGGGAACACGTCGGCCCGCGAGGCGGGGAGCCCCGGCACGGCTCTCCGGGACTTGATGTCGAGGGGCGCCAGCAGGGAGAGAAGCTCCCGCAGGCTCGCCACGCGGACAACCGCGTCGGACGCGTTGAACGCGATCCCCTCGCGCGCCGCGAGGATCGCCCTGACTGTCGTGATCGTGCCCCCGGTCCCCACGACCGCGGTGCCGGGCGCAACAGGCAGGGGGAACCCCGACCGCGTGAGCGTCGCCGTCACGTGGCTAGCGATCGCCGAGAGCTCCGACGGGGCCACCGGCCCCTCGGCCAGGGCCACGAACATTTCCGTCATCCGGACGCACCCGAGCGGCAGGCTGACGGCGCTCCCGACCGCGCGGTTCCTGAACGAGAGGCACTCGAGGCTCCCGCCGCCCAGGTCGTAGACATGGAAGTCGCGCAGGAGGGCAAGTGCGGGATCGGTCATCAGGCCGCGTCCTATCCCGTCGGCCTCCTCGGTCCCCGTGAGGATCCGGAGCCCGAGTCCGGCCCCCTTTTGGACGCGTTCCCGGAAGGCCGCCCCGTTGGAGGCGTCCCGGACCGCGCTCGTGGCGACCGCGTCAAACTTTTCGGCCCCCAGTCGCCGCGCGTCCTCCACGAGCTCGCAGATGGCGGCAAGGCCGCGCTCCATGCCCTGCTCGGTGAGGCTCGGCTTTGCCGATCCGATCCCGGTCCCGATCCTCGCCTCAAGGGTCTTCGAGAGGACCTCCCTGACCTCGCCCCCCGGGCCCCCGTCGGCCACCAAGAGCTTGATCGAGTTGCTCCCGACGTCGACAACGGCTGCGCGCATGGGGGAAGGGCTAGAGCTTGAAATCCGCGGGGGCAATCAGGAGCGTGAACTCGCCCTTGGTGCTCGCCTTGGCGATGCGGTCCCTCACGTCGGTGGCCGTCCCGACCCAGAAGGTCTCGTGGACCTTCGAGACCTCCTTGGCGACGCAGACGACCCGCTCGGGCCCGAGCGCCGAGACGATGTCATCCATCGCCTTCTGGATCCTGTGGCAGCTCTCGTAGAGGGCCACCGTGTAGGGGAAGTCCCGGTGCCCCTCGTAGAATGAGAGGCGGGCCGAGGTCTTCGGCGGGAGGAACCCGGCGAAGAGGACTCCGTTTGTGGGCAGGCCGCTGGCAGAGAGGACCGCGGCGAACGCGACCGGCCCCGGCACGGGGACCACGGGAAGCGCGCGCCTGCGGCAGGCCCGGACGATCCTGAAGCCCGGATCGCTCAGCCCCGGGGTGCCGGCGTCCGAGGCGAGCGCCACGGACTTGCCCGAGGCTATCAGGTCGGCAAGGCGCTCGGCGGCCTCGATCTCGTTGTGCTCGTGGTACGCTACGAGCTCCCGGGAGACCCCGATCCGTCCGAGCAGGACCCCGGTCGTTCGCGTGTCCTCGCAGGCGACCATGTCCACGGAGCCCAGGATGGCGCGCGCCCGGTCGGAGAGGTCGGAGAGGTTTCCTATAGGCGTCGCGACGACGTAGAGGTGGCCCGGCTGGGCCGTGAGCGACGGGTTCGTCGTCTCTACACTCAATGCACTTGGCTGCCGCTGCCGCTCATGCCCGGGATCTGTCCCTCCCAGTCCGCGGGCTGGTTCCAGGGGATCGAGGAGGCAACGGGCGAATCCGAGGCGCAGCCGGCGAGAAGGGCGCCAAGGGCGACCAGGAGCACCGCCGCCGCGCGTTTCATGGGCGTATTCATTCTTGGAAGGGAAATTAGGCGCTGTCGGTCCGGAAGCAAGTCGGCTCTGTTCAAATGAAGTAGGTCGATTCGAACCAAGGCTTTCTGGAATTGTGGCGGACCGAGCCGTTGGCGGAGAGGTGCTCGAGGATCTTGAAGGCAAGCTCCGGGTCGCCCCCGACCTTTCCCGCGAGGGCCTCGGCCGTGAACTCCTTGCCCGGCTCCGCCTTTAGGGCGGCCACCAGGCGCAGCTGGAGGGCGATGACGCCCGTCGCCGCCTTCTTGCCCGCCTCGACGCCCGGCTGGTCGTAGGCGTTGATCGAGACGAGCGAGGCATAGAGGCCGACGACCCGCTCGTAGAGACCGATCAGCATGCCGAGCGAGCGGGGCGACACGTCGGGAAGCGTGAGCGTGATCGACCAGCGGTCCTTCTCGCTCAGGGCGTCCCGTGTCCCGAGGAAGAACCCGTGGAGGTAGTCGCCGGCCGTGATCCCGGGCTCGACCTCCTCGCCCTTCCGGTCCCGGTCCCTTAGGACGTCGATGAAGGTCACGAAGAAGTTCTTCACGCCCTCCCTAAGCTGCTGCACGTACGCGTGCTGGTCGGTGGAGCCCTTGTTGCCGTAGACGGCGATGCCCTGGTTCACGACCTTGCCCTGGAGGTCGAACTCCTTGCCGAGGGACTCCATGACGAGCTGCTGCAGGTAGCGCGAGAAAAGGAGGAGCCGGTCCCGGTACGGGAGGACCACCATGTCCTTCGCCCCGCGCCCGTCGGTCGCAAAGTACCACATGAGGGCGAGGAGTGCAGCGGGGTTCTCGGAGGTCTTTGTCGTCCGCGTGACTGTGTCCATGGCGGCCGCCCCGCCCAGCATCGCGTCGATGTCGAGGCCCTGGAGCGCGGCCGGCAGGAGTCCCACGGCGCAGAGTTCGCTCGTGCGGCCACCGACCCAGTCCCACATGGGGAAGCGGGCGAGCCAGCCCTCCTTCTGCGAGGTCTGGTCCAGCTTGGAGCCCGCTCCGGTGACGGCCACGAAGTGCTTGGCGAAGGGGATGCCGGCCGCGGTGAACGCGGCGGCCGCGGCGAGCTGGCCGTTGCGGGTCTCAACGGTGCCGCCCGACTTTGAGATCGTGACGACAAGCGTCTGCTTCAGGTCCGCGCCTATCTCGGCCAGCACCAGGTCCATCCCGTCGGGATCGGTGTTGTCGAAGAAATGGACCTTCATCCGGTCGCTCCCGGGCTGGCCCAGGGCGTGGCTCACGAGCTGGGGCCCCAGGGCCGAGCCGCCGATCCCGATCACCAGGAGGTGCGTGAACTTGCCCCCGGTTCCCGCGATCGCCCCGGCGTGCACCCGGGCCGCGAAGACCTTGATCGAGGCCAGCGTCGAGCCGATCTCCTCCGTGATCTCGCGCGTGGGGGCGAGGTTCGGCGCCCGGAGCCAGTAGTGGCCCACCATGCGCTTCTCGCTCGGGTTTGCGATCGCGCCCTTCTCGAGTGCGGCCATCTGCGTGAACGCGTTCTGGATCGCGGGCTCCATGGAGGCAAGGTACCCGTCGGGAAAGGGGATGCGGCTGATGTCGAGCGCGAGGCCGAGCGAGTCGTACTGGGTGCGGTGAAGCTTGAAGCGGTTCCAGGTCATGGCGGTTAGTTTTTGTCGGTTACGGCTCCCTCGGAGGCCGAGGTCACAAGGCGCGCGTACTTGGCGAGCGCCCCCCGGGTCTCCTTGGGCTTCTTCGGGCGCCACGCCTTGAGGCGGGCCTTGATCTCCTTTGCTGACAGTCCAAGAGAGAGCGTGTTCCCGACGGCGTCGATCGTGATCGGGTCCCCGTTGCGGATGATCCCGATCGGCCCGCCGACGGCGGCCTCGGGCGTGATGTGCCCGACGACGAACCCGTGGCTTCCCCCGGAGAACCTGCCGTCGGTTATAAGTCCCACGTCCTTGCCGAGGCCCTTGCCCATGACGGCGCTCGTGGGGGCGAGCATCTCGCGCATGCCCGGCCCGCCGACGGGGCCCTCGTTTCGGATCACGATCACGTGCCCGGCCTTCACGCGGCCGTCCAGGATGGCCGCGAGCGCCGCCTCCTCGGACTCGAACACGATCGCCTTGCCGGAGAACGTGAGCCCCTCCTTGCCTGTGATCTTCGCCACCGCGCCCCCCGGGGCCAGGTTCCCGTAGAGGATGCGCAGGTGGCTGTCGGCCTTGATGGGGTTGTTGAAGGGGCGGATCACGTCCTGGTCGGGCGGGTAGGGGGCCACGCCCTTCAGGTTCTCCGCCACCGTGCGGCCGGTGACGGTCAGGCAGTCCCCGTGGATCAGGCCCTCCGCGAGCAGCATCTTCATGAGCGGCGGCAGACCGCCGATCCGCACCAGGTGCGAGACGCCGTACTTGCCGGAGGGCTTCAGGTCCGCCAGGACGGGCACCTTCTTGCCGACCCGGGTGAAGTCGTCGATCGAGAGGCGGACGTTGGCCGAGTGCGCGATCGCCAGGAGGTGAAGGACCGCGTTCGTGGATCCGCCGAGGGCGATCACCACCGTGATCGCGTTCTCGAAGGCCTTGCGGGTGATGATGTCCCTCGGCCGTATGCCGGCCTTGAGCAGCGCAAGGGCGGCCTCGCCCGCCCGCTCGCAGTCCTCCCGCTTCTCGGGGCCCACGGCAAGCTGCGTCGAGCTGTTGGGCAGGCTCATCCCCATCGCCTCGATGGCCGCGGCCATCGTGTTGGCCGTGTACATGCCCCCGCAGGAGCCAGGCCCCGGGATGGAGCACGCCTCCACGTCGTGGAGCCCCTGGTCGTCGAGCGCGCCGGCCGAGTGCTGGCCCACGGCCTCGAAGACCGAGACGATGTCGCACTCCCGCTTCGAGCCCGGGTGGATGCCCGGAAGGATGGTGCCGCCGTAGACAAAGACCGAGGGCCGGTTCAGCCGCGCCAGGGCCATCAGGCAACCGGGCATGTTCTTGTCGCAGCCGCCGATCGCCACCACGGCGTCGAATCCCTCGGCCGCCGCCACGGTTTCCACCGAGTCGGCGATCACCTCGCGGGAGACCATGCTGTAGCGCATCCCGGGGGTGCCCATGCTGATCCCGTCGGATACGGTGATCGTTCCGAAGATGATGGCCTTGCCGCCCGCCCTGTCGGCGCCGGCCGCGGTGTGGCGGGCGAGGTCGTCGATGTGCATGTTGCACGGGGTCACCATGCTCCAGGTCGAGGCGACGCCCACGATCGGCTTCCCGAAGTCCGCATCCGAGAAACCGACGGCCCTCAGCATGGAGCGGTTCGGGGTCCGGTCGGGCCCGTCTACGACGATGGAGGAATGCCGCCTAAGCGGTGCTTTGGGGTCGCTCATGGATGAACGGGGAGGACACCATAGCGCCGGGATGCGGGCAAGCGGTGTTTTCGTGGTTGCGTGGCCCGTCGCGGAGCCCATTCACTCGTCCCCGATCCCCCCGCATGGCGTTCAACCTGAAAAAAGTGCTCAAGGCACTGCTCTACTCCTCAAGCCAGCCCCTTGCGATCAAGGACATCCAGGCGGCCTTTGAGCGTTTCCATCGCCAGGCCGTCCCGGCGCCCGCCGCGGACCCGGCCGCTGCCCCCGCGGAGGCCGCGGAGGCCCCCCTGGAGCCCCCCGACTCGCCCGACCTCTACGAGGAGGTGCCGAGCCTGGTGACCGCATCGCAGATCCGCGAGGCGATGGACGAGATCGCGGCGGAGGTCGCGGCGGCCGACGACGGCCTAAGCCTCGTGGACGGGGCCACGGGCTACAGGCTTGCGACCCACCCGCGCTTCGCCCGGTGGATCCGGATCCTGCGCGAGGAGCCGCCCCCGGTGAAGCTGAGCCAGTCCTCGGTCGAGACGCTCGCCGTCGTGGCCTACCGCCAGCCCGTGACCCGAGCCGAGATCGAGTCGGTCCGCGGCGTCTCCGCCGACGCGGGCCTTGCGAAATTGATCGAGCGGGACCTGGTGGCCGTGGTCGGCCGCGCCGACCTGCCGGGCCGTCCGATCCAGTACGGCACGACGGACCATTTCCTCGAGTTTGTCGGGGTCAAGTCCCTGGACGAGCTTCCCGCCTCCGACGTTCTCTCCTCCCGCCAGATCGACGAGTGGCTGAAGGGAAGCACGGAGGGCCACATGCCAAATGACGCCGACATGGGGCTCGACGAGCTGGCGCTCTCCGGCTCGGCGCAGGACCCGCTGCCGGCGGGCGTGGGCGCCCCCGCGGCGGAGCCGAGCGAACCCGCGGAGCCCGCCGCACCGTAAATGGACCTCGGGCCCATCCGCAAGAAGATCGACGCCCTCGACACGAAGCTCGTCGAGCTCGTGAACAAGCGCCTGGCGCTTGCGGCAGAGATCGGCAGGATAAAGCGGAAGACGGGCGGGGAGATCTACGTCCCCGAGCGGGAGGATGCGGTCATCCGGAAGGTCTGCGGCCAGAACGAGGGCCCGATCAAGAACGAGGCGCTGCGCGCCATCTACCGCGAGATCATGTCGGCGGCGATCGCGCTCGAGAAGCCGCTCCTGGTGGCCTACCTGGGGCCCGAGGCGAGCAACACGCACGCCGCGGCGATGAAGAAGTTCGGCGCGAGCGTCGACTACCATTCGATGGCCACGATCGGTGACATCTTCACGGCGGTCGAGAAGGGCGAGGCCGACAACGCCGTGATCCCGATCGAGAACTCGACCGAGGGGAGCGTGCGCGAGGCCCTGGACAGCTTCGTGGAGAGCGACCTGAAGATCGTGGGCCAGATCTACATGGAGATCTCGCACGCCCTGGTCTCGCGCTCCCCGCTCGACAAGATCGAGCGCGTGTACTCGAAGGACCAGGCGCTCGCCCAGTGCCGCCACTGGCTCCAGCGCCACCTGCCCCACGCGCAGCTTGTGGAGGCCCCGAGCACGACCCGGGCGGCGCAGATCGCCAAGGAGGACCCCAAGGCGGCCGCGGTCGCGAGCGAGGCGGCGGCGGCCTACCACGGCGTGCCTGTCCTCGTCCGCAACATCCAGGACAAGGCCGACAACACCACGCGCTTCTTCGTCCTTGGAAGGAAGCCGGCGGGTCCGGTTGGCGGCGGCAAGGACATCACGAGCTTCCTGATCTCGCTCGGGGACGAGGCCTCGGCCCACTCGGGCTCGCTCCTTAAGATGCTCATGCCCTTCGGCAAGCGCGGGATCAACCTCTCGAAGATCGAGTCCCGCCCGAGCAAGAAGCGCCCGTGGGACTACTATTTCTTCATCGATGTCACGGGCCACTACGACGACCCGTCGATGAAGGCGGCGCTTGGACAGCTGACGAAGTTCTGCCCGCTCGTGAAGTGGCTAGGCAGCTACCCCTCGGTCACCTGACCTTGGGGCCCCTAGTGTCCGCGGGCCGACCGGGCGAAGGCGTAGACTGCGAGGGCCCCGCCGACGAGAAGGACGAGCGCCACGACAAAATAGAGGATACAGCCCATCTTCGTGTCCCGCGTGATCGAGGTCGGCTGCTTCCTGTACTCGGCAAGGATCGCCTCGGCGTCCCGGTCGTCCACGGGCGCGGGCGGGCTCATGCTGGGCGGCTTCCATGCGGCGGGCGCCTCAAGGGGCCTGCCCGCTTCTGCGGCCATCTCCTGCTCGAGCCAGGCGAGGTGCTCCCTGAGGAGGTCCCGCTGCCGCCGCAGTTGGTCTGAGCGATCGGACACGGATGTCCGCCGGGGGGTCTTAGACCGCCGGCACGACCGATACCTTGCGGTGGAGCTTGTCGAACTTGACGACGCCGTCCTTCAGCGCAAAGAGCGTCCAGTCGCGGCCCACGCCGACATTCTTGCCGGGATGGTGCTTGGTTCCGCGCTGGCGGACGATGATGTTGCCGGCGATGACCTTCTCGCCACCGAACATCTTGATGCCAAGACGCTTCGAATGGCTCTCGCGGCCGTTGACAGATGTTCCCTGACCCTTCTTGTGCGCCATGACGTGGTTCTCCTCAGATTGTGA